>ENA-OQBL01000529-OQBL01000529.1-human-gut-metagenome-genome-assembly--contig:-NODE-529-length-19750-cov-3.174999_pt1 | contig 19750 bp, 31 predicted proteins | sample MGYA00242747_ERZ504553 | MGnify/ENA primary metagenome ERZ504553 (study PRJEB26092, sample SAMD00036240) | human gut metagenome | host: Homo sapiens | study: EMG produced TPA metagenomics assembly of...
GATATGTGATGCAATCTTTACAGTATTCTTACTGGTACCGCCGCCTGCACCATATGTAACACTCATATATGACGGTTTCAATTCTGCAATTGCTTCTGTCGCCTTTAATACTCCTTCATATGCTGCATCTGTCTTCGGAGGAAATACCTCAAAAGAAAGATGCGGTGTCTTTTCTACTAATATATCACTGATTTTCATATTTTTCTGTCATTCTCCTTTAGTCTGTTTTTACATTCCTTCGTATAATTCTTCGTACTGTTTTGCAGAATTCTTCCATGAGAAGTCTTTATTCATGGCACGTTCAACAATCTTGTTCCAGTCACGTTTCTTATCATAATAGATCTGTTCTGCATAACGTACAGTTGCCAGCATCTCATGTGCATTGTAGTTCATGAAGCTGAATCCTGTACCAGTCTTTTCATACTCATTGTATGGTTCTACTGTATCTTTCAGACCGCCTGTCTCACGGACGATTGGAACTGTTCCGTAACGTAAACTCATCAACTGGCTGAGTCCGCATGGTTCAAACAGTGACGGCATAAGAAATGCATCACAGGACGCATAGATCTTATGAGACATTGCTTCTGAATAATAAATGTTTGCAGATACTTTTCCAGGATATTTCCATGCGAAATGGCGGAACATATTTTCATACTGTTCTTCTCCTGTACCAAGCGCTACGATCTGTACTGCATCCTGACACAGTTCATCCATTACATATGCAACAAGATCAAATCCCTTCTGATCTGTCAGTCTGGATACGATACCGATCATCATAGTTTTATGATTCTCTTCCAGACCAAGTTCCTTCTGAAGTGCGATCTTGTTCTTGATCTTCTCTTTACGGAAATTGCTGACATCATAATTTCTCTCGATCTTATTGTCTGTCAGTGGATTATAATCTTCATAATCAATTCCGTTCACAATTCCAGACAGGCAGTTTGCTCTTGCATTCATAAGACCGTCCAGTTTCTCGCCATAGAATGGTGTCTTAATTTCCTCTGCATAAGAGTTACTTACCGTCGTTACTCTGTCCGCATATACGATTCCACCCTTCAGGTAGTTTGCATCCTTGTATGCTTCCAGCTTATCCGGTGCGAAATAATACTGTGGTAATCCGGTAATGTCTCTGACACGCTTCGGATCCCATGTTCCCTGGAACTTCAGGTTATGTATAGTCATCACCGTCTTGATTCCACGGTAAAATTCATTGCCATATCTGAAATTATCCAGATAGACCGGAACCAGTCCTGTCTGCCAGTCATGGCAGTGAATGATGTCTGGTCTGAAATCGATCAGTGGAAGTGCACTTAATACAGCTTTTGAGAAGAATGCGAATTTCTCAATATCCGCATACATATCACCGTATGGTGCATATCCGTTAAAGTAATATTCGTTATCTATAAAATAAACTTAATTCCGTCGTATTCCATTTCAAGAACGCCAACATACTGTTTTCTCCAGTTCAAGTCCATATAAAAATTGAGTATGATACTGAAGTTTTTCTTTCCATTCGTCTTTCATGCACATATACTTTGGAAGCATTACGCGCACATCGTATTTTTCTTTATCAAAATATTTCGGTAATGATCCGACAACATCGGCAAGTCCTCCTGTTTTGATAAATGGGACTGACTCAGATGCCGCAAATAATATTTTCTTCATTGCATTTCCCTCCCAACCTTAGAATACTTTATCATTATAACGTATTTTTATTCAGAATAAAAGGGTTGTTTAGCGGTTTTTATTTTCCAGTCGGATCGTATCTGCGATCAATGCTATAAATTCTGAATTTGTAGGTTTTCCCTTTCCATTACTTACTGTATATCCAAATAACTCATCCAGCGTATCAAGCTTTCCACGGCTCCATGCAACTTCGATTGCGTGACGAATTGCTCTTTCCACTCTGCTTGCCGTTGTCTGATGCATCTTGGCAATTGTAGGATACAAAACCTTCGTAATCGCATTCAACACATCCATATCATCCACTGCCATAATGATCGCATCCCGCAGATAATGATATCCTTTTATGTGCGCCGGTATTCCGATTTCATGGATCATATCCGTCACACGGGTCTCTAGATTATATTCTTGCTTTTTGGAAACTGCATTCCGGCTTTCGGATTCCGAACTGTTCTTTCTCTCCCCGTTTCCCGCATCTTTGATCCTGCTTAAGATCATATCATTGTGAAATGGTTTCATCACATAGTAACTTGCTCCTTTTCGGAAGGCATCTTCTGTAATTCTTTCCTGTCCGACAGCTGTCACGATAATAAATTCCGGTCGTTTGGTAATCTGCTCATCCATATTTACTTTTTCCATCACACTTAATCCATCCATCTTTGGCATGATCAGATCCAGTAATACAACATCCGGTTTCTTTTCTTTGATCAGATGATAGATATCTTCACCGTTATCAGCTTTTCCTATCAAATTCAAATCCTGGTCTTGCTCTATGATTTCACCCAGCATATCCAAAATTCTTTCATTGTCGTCAGCGATTGCTACATTAACTTCTCTCATTTTACGTAATGCCTCCTTGTCCCTTAATAATTATGTCGAGTTTTATTATATATTTTCCTCAATTTTCGAACAAGAAAATACTGTCGTAAAAACATGACCCGCATCGACAAAATTCTGATTATTCTACATCTTTCAGCATATTTTCGATAAAAATCCCATAACCCCTCGTTGGATCACTGACAAATACATGGGTAACCGCACCCGCTATCTTTCCATTCTGGATAATTGGTGTTCCCGACATTCCCTGAATGATTCCGCCTGTAATTTCCAGCAATTTTGGATCTGTCACTTCTATTTCGAGTCCTTTATTTTCCTCTCTGGTATGTTTGTCAATTTTTGTAATACGAATTTTATACTCTTTTACTTTTCCTTCCACACAGCATCGGATTTTTGCATCTCCTTTTTTTCATTTCATCCGTCTGCATTATTCTCCATCGGATCCGTGTCCTGAAACAGGTTTTCTGTGCGGTCAAGCGTTCCAAAAATCCCACAATCCGTATTTTTATCAATTTTTCCAAGCACATTATATCTGTTTATAAACAATGATTCCTTCAATGCCTCCTGGATTACCGTCAATTCCTTTCTGGATACTTCGTATACTGGTTTCGTATACTCTTCCATTTCGAATCTCCATAAGTGCATTCGTATCTGTGTCATGAATTCCATGTCCAAGTGCTCCAAATCTGCTGTCAGAATTAAGAAATGTTACTGTTCCAAGTCCCTGTGCATTGTCCCTTACCCATATCCCGAGCATGCAATTAATTTTTTTTGCTCCTGACCGGTTTTACCTTCACTTCCAGATATTCCGAATCTCTGCGCAGCTTTAAAATCACATCTGTTCCATCTGTAGTTTTTAATATCGTCTGTAGTTCTTTTTTATCCCTGATCTTCGTTCCATTGCATTCTACGATATAATCACCGGCCTTTACCAGATGTCTTGCCGGTTCCAGTCGTTCACCGTCTGTTCCTGTAACCTTCTCTGTTCCAAGAACCATGACTCCTTCTGTTTCCAGATAGATTCCGATTGGCATACCTCCCGGGATCACCGTATTGTCAGACACCGTCCCCGCGCTTACTTCCTCTTTTTCGTTACGTTCCATTTTTTCCTTCACTGAATATCCCGTGTAAAAAAAGACAGAAAAAACAAGTGTTATGATCAGACATTTTCGATACCAATATTTCTCATGTTCCACACCTCAAAAAAAAGGATAGACATCCCTGCAAGAATGTCTATCTTAGTATGTGGTATTTTATAAAAAATACTCTGGATCTGTATACTTTTTATTTTATCTGACCTGCCAGATTTTTCATCTCTTTTGCGCTTTGGATCACGGTATCTGTAATTTTTGCACCGCCGAGAATCCTTGCCAGCTCTTCTACCGACTTTTCTTCTGTCAGCGGATAAATGTGTGTACGCGTCACTGCATCCTCTGTCTTTTTTTCAATCAGGAAATGCTGATCTGCCATCGCTGCAATCTGTGCAAGATGTGTAATACAGATCACCTGATGTTCTTTTCCAATCAATGCCATCTTTTCCGACACTTTCTGTGCCGTACGTCCGCTGATACCAACATCAATTTCATCAAAGATCAGTGTCTCAATCTCATCTTTATCTGCCATTACAGTTTTGATCGCCAGCATGATTCTGGAAAGCTCACCACCGGAAGCAACTTCTGTCAATGGTTTCACCTGCTGTCCCTGGTTGAGCGAAATACGGAATTCTGCATCATCAATACCATCTTTGGAATATTCTTTCTTTTCCGCAAAATGTATCTCAAACTGCACCTGTTCAAAATTCAGGTCTTCCAAGCCTTTCTGGATCTTCTTTTCCAGCATGTTTGCCTTCTTCTTTCGAAGAGTCGAAAGTTTCTGCGCCCTTTTAAGATAATCCTGTTCCAACTGCTCACAGGATGCTTTCAATTCCTGCATATACGCATCATAGTTTTCCAGAATTTCAATTCTTTCTTCCTGCTTCTTACAGTAATCCATGATCTTTTCATACGAGTTACCATATTTCGTCTTCAGATGATTGATCTCATTTAACCGTTTTTCTGTTTCATAAAACTCTTCATCCGAAAATTCACAGTTTTTCTGATACTCCGCCAGTTCGTGATTGAAATCATTTAACAGATTATCTACATCCGCAAGCTGCGAATATAACTGCGCAAGCTGCTCATCAGCATCTGAAACTTCCGACAGGGTTCTAAGTGCCCTTCCGAGCTTTTCGCTTGCGCTTTCCCCATCTCCGCCTGTATACTGATAGCTTTCGGTCACGCTCTGGACAATCCGCTTTCCATTGCACATACGACGGTAAAGTGACTCCAGCTCTTCGTCCTCATGCTCTTTTAATTCTGCCTGCACGATCTCATCGACTTCGAACTGTAAAAATGCCAGTTCTTTCGCCCTTTCGGATTCATCTGCTCCTGCCTCTGACAGTTCTTTTTGTTTTTCTTTGTACTGCCGCCATATCTCTACGACTTTTTCTTTCTGTCTCTTCGTCTCTTCACCTGCAAAAGCATCAACGATCGCCAGATGATTCTTTTTATAAAGCAGTGACTGATGTTCATGCTGTCCGTGAATATCGATCAAAATCGATGATACTGCTTTAAGTGTCGCCATCTGTACTGTCTCGCCATTGATCTTGCTGACACTTCTTCCTTCCATCAGTCTTCTCTGCAGTGTAATAAACCCATCTTCCGGGTAAATATCCAGTTCTTTTAATTTACGGATCTGCCGTTCATTTTCCACTGAAAATGTCAGCTCCACCAATCCGTATCTCGCTCCCTGGCGAAGAATGTCTTTCGTGTATCTTCCGCCAAGAGCAAGATTGACCGAGCCTAGAATGATTGACTTCCCGGCACCGGTCTCTCCTGTTAATATGTTCAGCCCTCTGCCAAACTCTACTTCGATCTCATCGATCAAAGCCAGGTTTTTCACATGCAAATATTGTAACATGCATCCTCCTATAAAATAATCTTGCTGATCTTGTCCATTACTTTTACCGTGTCATCCACGATTCGTATTGCACACATAATCGTGTCATCTCCCGCAATACTTCCGACAATTTCATTCCATTTCATTGCATCCAGTGCCGCACATACAGCACTTGCCATTCCGGCCACTGTCTTGATCACCAGAATATTCTGTGCCATATCCATAGACAGATACCCTTCTCTTAAAACACGGATATATTTCTCACTCATTCCATTCTCATTATGCTGGTGCAGTGCATATCTCTGTTTTCCATTTTCTGAAGGTATCTTTGTAAGTTTCAGGTCACGGATATCTCTGGATACCGTTGCCTGAGTAACTTTGAATCCCTCCTGGTTCAGATATTCCGCCAGTTCTTCCTGCGTTTCAATATGATATTTATTAATCAATTCAATAATCTTCGCATGTCTGTTAACTTTCATATCATCAATTTCCCTTCATCTTTCTCCGTAATATTTCCAAAAAACTGATTTTATTAATCTTCAGATTTTTGTCGACTCTTTTGCCTTGCAAATGGTCAGACGATCTCCTGTCTCAAGCGGCACGCTGGTCGCACCGTCAAATGTAACCAATACTTTTTCTATATTGCCTCTGCGTCCTTCTCCGATCTCAATCACGATCTCATCGTCGGAAGACAGAACAATGCTTCTTGTGTTCAACGCATGAGAACAGATTGGTGTGATCACAGTAAGAGACGCCGTAGGTTCTACGATCGGACCTCCCGCCGACATATTATATGCCGTAGAACCGGTTGGTGTGGAAATGATGATTCCATCCGCTTCATAGGAATTCAACAGTTCCCCGTTTACGAACAATTTAAAATATATAATACGCAGATCATCACCTTTACGTGACACAACAATATCATTAAGTGCAACATCTTTCTTTCCGTTCGGAAACATGCCTTCCAGCATCATACGCTCTTCATACAGATAATCACCTTTCAGCATCTGTGTGATATCTTCTGCCAGATTGCTTACCTCTACCTCTGTAAGATACCCAAGCGTTCCCATGTTGATAACCCAGAATCGGAACGTCTCATTTTCCAGAGCGTTCTTGCCACTTCAATCAAACTCCCGTCACCGCCAATCACGATTGCACAATCGATCATGTCCGGAATCCGTTCCCTGATAATACTTTTTTCTCTGCATCATTTTTCACACAATATACAGCTTCTTCCCGCTATCTCCAGTAATTCCTTTACATTTTTCCGTCACCGCATGATTCGTATCTTTTCCATCATTTGTAACGATCCAAAACCTTTTTTAACATCTGTCTCTAACCTTTCGCAAGTGTCGCAAATGACTGATCTACCGTCTTTTCGACATCAATCTCAGGCGAAATTCTGTCAGTCGCTTCGCATTTCTGTAAATGGACCAGATATTCGATATTACCTTCCGGTCCTTTGATCGGAGAGAATTCCAGATTCAGCACTTCAAATCCGATAGACATTGCATAATCAATCACTTTATGGATGACTTCTATATGCGTACTTTTTTCCGCGTACAACGCCTTTTTTACCCAACCTTTTCTCTTCCCGCTTCAAACTGTGGCTTGATCAGTGCAACTATCTGTCCGTCTTCCGTAAGATAATTACGAATCGGAAGTAACACTTTTGTAAGCGAAATAAATGATACATCAATAGATGAAAACTGTACCGGTTCTCCAATGTCTTCCGATGTGACATAACGAATGTTCGTTTTTTCCCATACATACAACTCGTGGATCCTGTCTGAGTTTCCAGTCAAGCTGTCCGCGGCCCACATCAATCGCAAATACTTTCACAGCACCATTCTGCAACATACAGTCCGTAAAGCCTCCTGTAGAAGAGCCTACATCTGTACATACCTTTCCTTCTACACTGACATCAAAATTCTTGATCGCTTTTCCAGTTCAGACCGCCGCGGCTGACATATGGAAGAGTATGACCTCGCACTTCGATCGTCGCTTCTTCCGGAAATGTAGTTCCTGCCTTATCTTCTTTCTGTCCGTCTACATATACGATCCCGGACATAATGATTGCCTTTGCCTTTTCTCTGGAAGCCGCCAGATTTCTTTTTTACAAGTAATACATCTAATCGTTCTTTCATAATCTCTCCTGTTATCTACATTGTCTCATACATCTTACAGATCTGTGCCGTCATGGATTCTACGTCCAGACCAGTCTCTTTGCGCAGGACATCTACATTACCATGTTCTACATAATCATCCGGGAGTGCCAGAATCTGCACTCTCACATCTGCACCGATCCTCATCAGATATTCACTTACATGTTCTCCAAATCCTCCGGATTTTACGTTTTCTTCAATCGTAACAATCAACCGATGCTTCTTTGTAAGCCGGTCCAGCATCTTGGCATCTAACGGTTTTATAAATCTCGCATTAATAAGCGAGCAGTCATAGCCTTTCTCTTTTAAATCTTCTCTTACCTTCAGTGCCTCTTCAAACATATGCCCTACGAAAATAATTGCAATATCACTTTCTTCATACAATATCTCACTTTTTCCGTATTCAATCGGACTTCTGAATTCCGGACAGACATCACATGCACTCCCCCTCGGATAGCGGATCGCGATCGGTCCCTCGTATGAGATACCAAATCTCACCATATCCGCCAGTTCCCATTTGTGTTTTGGTGACATGATTACCATGTTCGGAATACTGCTCAGATAAGACAGATCAAAAATTCCCTGATGCGTCTCTCCGTCATTGCCTACTAATCCCGCTCTGTCCACGGCAAACATCACAGGAAGATTCTGAAGTGCCACATCATGAATCATCTGATCATAAGCTCTTTGAAGGAAAGAAGAATATACCGCAAATACCGGTTTCATCCCGCCTGCCGCAAGTCCTGCCGCAAATGTCACCGCATGTTCTTCCGCAATCCCCACATCAAAAAAGCGGTTCGGATATTTCTTTCGGAATCTCGCAAGCCCCGTTCCATCTGCCATTGCTGCAGTGATCGCCGCAAGTTTATCATTTCTTGCCGCTTCATCACACATTACTTTTCCAAATACATCTGTATATGAATCTTTTTTCTTCGGTTTTTTTTCCGGTTCACCGGTCTCTACCTGGAACGGTCCGATCCCATGGAATTTATCCGGCTGTTCTTCTGCCGGTTCATATCCTTTTCCTTTTTTGGTAAGGACATGCAATAACACAGGTCCCTCAATCTTCCTTGCTTCTTTTAATGCACGTACCAACATTGGTATGCTGTGTCCCTGAATCGGTCCCAGATATGTAATTCCCATATCTTCAAAAAACATTCCTGGTACGATCAGCTGCTTCAGACTGCTTTTCGTCTTACGGATATGTTCAATCATAGGATCTCCTACAACCGGTACATTATGAAGCATATTCGTTACACCTTTTTTCAAATCTGTATAAAAATCTGCAGTACGAAGCTTCGCCAGATAATCCGACATTCCACCTACGTTTTCGGAAATCGACATATGATTATCATTCAAAACAATATAAAATTCTTCTTAAGCCTTGAAGCATTGTTCAAAGCTTCATAAGCCATACCTCCGGTCAGAGAACCATCCCCGATCACAGAGATCACACTGTAATCTTCTTTTTGCAGATCTCTTGCACATACATATCCAAGCCCCGCAGAAATAGAAGTCGAGCTGTGTCCCGTGTCAAATGCATCGCATGCACTTTCCTTTCTCTTTGGGAATCCGCTCATTCCACCATATTTTCTCAGGTCATCAAATCCATCTTTTCTACCGGTCAGGATCTTATGCGTATAAGACTGATGTCCGACATCCCATATAATCTTATCTTTCGGAAGATCAAAAACCAGATGTATTGCCATCGTAAGCTCTACCACGCCAAGATTTGATGCAAGATGACCACCGGTCCTGCTGATCTTTTCGATCAGAAACTGTCGGATTTCCTGTGCCAGTTCCGGCAGTTCCTCCGGTGCCAGTTTTTTTATATCATTGCTTTTTGAATTCTTTCTAACATAACCAGGTATCCCCTCTATCTGTCTCTGTGGATCAACTGTATCAGCAGTTGTTCCAGATATTCATTCTCCCCTGAAAGCTGGTGAAGCAGATCTATTGCCTGATTGGATAATTCTTCTACTCTTTTTTGTGCCTGCTCAATTCCCAGAAGTGTTACATATGTTGTCTTCTGATTTTTTTCATCACTGTGGATTGGTTTTCCCAGTACTTCTTCCGTACTGGTCACGTCCAGGATATCATCCTGAATCTGGAATGCAATGCCCACATAATGTGCTATCTTTTCGACCTTTCGTACATCCTCTTCTTCTGCCCCTCCGAGAATTGCACCAATCATCATAGCACATTCGATCAGCGCTCCTGTCTTCAACTCATAAATCGTATCCAGAACATCTTTCGGCACAGCATGTCCTGTTTCTTTTACATCGATCACCTGTCCGCCGATCATTCCATAGACACCTGCTTTTCTGCCAAGGACACTAAGGGCACGTCCGATTTTAAGGCTCTCCTGCGGTGCTGTCTCAAACGCACGAAATGCTGTCTCAAACGCATAATTTAAAAGTGCATCCCTGCCAGTATCCCCATATCTTCTCCATAGACAATATGTGTAGTCTTTCTGCCTCTGCGATATTCATCGTTGTCCATCGCAGGAAGATCATCATGAACCAGAGAATACGTATGAATCATTTCAAGCGCCGCCATAAATGGACAAAGCGCTTCTGTTTCATCGCCAAATTAATCTGCTGGTCTCTCTCATTAACATTGGCCGCAGTCTTTTCCCCCCGTGCCATCAGACTGTATTCCATAGCTTCCATGATCACCTTCTGATACCCTTCCGGTTTTGGAAGATATTCTTTCAGGATTTCTTCAATTTCGGCTACTTTCCTTTTCATCTGTACTGTAAATTCTTCTTTAGAATTCATGTTCCTCACCCTCTTCATCCAGTAACAGCATCTTCTTTTCTACCTTATCAATTTTACTGTTACATGCTTTCAGCATATCCATACCCTGATGATACAACCGGAAAGATTCCTCCAGCGAAATCTCCCCGTTTTCCATCTCTTTTATCTCTGTTCCAGATCTGAGAAAATCTCCTCAAGGCTCTGGTCTTCCAAAGATTGTTCCTTTTTTTCTGCCATTGCATTTCTCCCGGTATCTGTCTGTTATCTTAATAATCCTTATATTTTATATGTCTTTTTCTGCACAGCTTTAACAGATGTACGGATGAGTCCATCCGTTACATATACTGTCAGCTCATCACCCTTTTCCACCTGACGGATACTCTTTACAACACCACCGTCTGCTTCTTCCACATAGGCAAAGCCCTGGTTCAGCTTTCTGACCGGAGACAATCCATTCAGCTTTTCAATCTGAATCGCCAGGCGATGTCTTGCTTCTTTTACCCGGTCTCTCATCAGCGTTCGAAGTTCCTCTTCCAGTTCTATCAGTCTTTGCTGTTGATCCTGCAGTTTGTGACGTGGATGCAGATAAGAAAGCCTCACATCCAATTCTTTCAGTCGTAATCGGTTTATACGAATCGTTCCTGTCATGCTCCGATTCATTCTCAATCTGCATTCATCCAGATATCCCTGTAACTGTCTGTAATCCCAGACTGCAAGTTCTGCCGCCGCCGAAGGTGTCGGTGCACGCAGATCTGCCACATAATCTGCAATTGTCACATCTGTCTCATGGCCCACTGCCGATATCACAGGAACCTGACAGTCAAAAATTGCCCTTGCCACGCACTCATCGTTAAATGCCCACAGATCTTCGATCGAGCCTCCTCCTCTTCCGACAATGATCACGTCTACATTTTTTGTCTCCAGCATACGGATTCCACGCACGATTGATTCTTTCGCTCCCTCTCCCTGTACCTGTGCCGGATACAGAAGTAACTGTACATACGGATTACGTCTTGCAGATATATTCATGATATCCCGGACTGCCGCTCCTGTCGGTGCAGTCACTACGCCGATCCGCTTCGCATATCTCGGAATTGCTTTCTTATATTCCGGTGCAAACATTCCCATCTCTTCCAGTTCCTGCTTCAGCATCTGGTATTTCTCATAAAGTGTGCCTTCTCCGTCCAGACGGATCTCCTGCGCATAGAGCTGATAAGAGCCTGTTCTTTCGTAGACATTCACCGAACCAAGTACAATGATCTGCTGTCCTTCTCTCATATGAAAAGAGAGCCCGCCTCGCTGCCCCGCAAACATGACACAGGCAATCGTTCCGGACTCATCCTTTAATGAGAAATATATATGTCCCGATGTGTGATACTTACAGTTAGAGACTTCTCCTTTTACATAGATACGGTTCAGCATAAAGTCCTGGGTGAACATATTCTTTATATAAGAATTCACCTGTTTTACTGTATATACATTTCGAGCCATTCTCTACCTCTGATTAATCTGCAAGTTTTGCCAGTACTCCATTTACAAATGATGCACCGTCTTCACTGCTGTATTTCTTTGCAAGATTGACAGCTTCGTTGATCGCAACACCTGTCGGAACGTCCTCGTCCCACTTCATCTCGTAGACTGCAAGTCTTAAGATTGTAAGATCTACCTTATTCATACGGCCAGTCTTCCATCCTGTTGTATGTTCATTGATCAATGTGTCGATCTCATCAATCTTCTCTATAATCTTCTGTGCTTTCTGACTGATATACTGCATATCTTTTTCCGTGGCACCTTCAATCTGCTCCAAATACAGTTCTGTCTGCGTTCCCTGTTCTGACTCTTCATTAAAATCAGCACCAAATATTAACTTAAAGATATGTTCTCTCTGCTCTGTTCTCTTCACTTATGCTTCCTCCGGTATCTCGACTCCGGCAACACGAATATTCACATCTGCCACCTCAAGTCCTGTCATGTTCTCAATTGCAGTTTTTACTTTTTCCTGCACTTTAGAAGTAATCTCTTTTATGCTGTATCCATAATTAAGATTTAATGCCAGGGATACAGTTACAATGCCATCCAGTACATCTACCTTTACACCCTTGGATAAAGACTTCATTCCAAGTTTGCTGATCAGTTCTCTTGTTGCATTACCTGCCATAGAAGCAACACCTTCTACTTCCATTGCTGCAAGACCTGCAATAATAGCTACAACTTCATCTGCAATCTTTACTTCTCCAAGATTTTCATCTGTTTTTATTGTATACGTATTCTTTTCTTCTTTACTCATCTTTTCAGAAACCTCCCGTCTGGTTTTTCACTGTCTTTTATTATAACAAACTTACATACATTTGAAAACCCCCAGTCAGCCTGGGAGTTTCATTTCTGTTTATATTTTTATGATCTGCCAAATTCCGTAAGTTTTAATCCATCATTTCTGTCTATCGTCATACGGATACTCCATTCATTCACGAACAGCAGTAATGGACGGCCTTTCAGATCTTTAACTTTCTTCATATCTGAAGTTCCTGTCAGCTTATCCAGATCAATCTCTTCATTTTCAATCCAGCGGATGTACTCGTACGGAAGATTTTCCAGACGGATGTCCACATTGTACTCGTTTTCCAGACGGTATTTCAGTACGTCGAACTGCAGAACTCCCACGACGCCGACGATGATCTCTTCCATACCAAGTATTGTATTCCTGAAAAATCTGGATTCGCACCTTCCTGTGCGATCTGGTTGATTCCTTTGATAAACTGCTTTCTCTTCATCGTATCAACCTGACGTACACGTGCAAAATGCTCCGGTGCAAATGTCGGGATTCCTTCGTATGTGAATTTGTCCTGTGCTGTCGTCAATGTATCTCCGATCGAGAAGATTCCCCGGATCAAATACACCGATAATATCTCCGCCATAAGCTTTACTGATCATCTTACGCTCACTTGCCATCATCTGCTGCGGCTGGGAAAGACGTACTTTCTTGCCACCCTGCATATGATATACATCCATACCGGCTTCGAATTCTCCGGAGCAGATACGCATGAATGCAATTCTGTCTCGGTGAGCCTTGTTCATATTGGCCTGAATCTTGAATACAAAAGCTGAGAAATCTCCCTCTTCCATCGGATCGATCGGACCTCTGTCAGATATTCTCGGAAGCGGTGAGGTCGTCATCTGAAGAAAATGCTGAAGGAATGTCTCTACACCAAAGTTCGTAAGAGCGGAACCGAAGAAGACCGGCGAAAGTTCTCCTTTGCTTACCAGTTCCTGATCAAATTCTGCTCCGGCACCGTCCTGAAGTTCAATCTCCTCTTCCAGCTGTAATTTCTGGTCATCTGTAATAAGCCAGGAAATCTCCGGATCATTGATATCGACCTTCTTTACCTCTCCCTGAGTTGTTCCTTTTTTCGTATCGGAAAAGATCTCAACTTTTTTAGATGCTCTGTCATATACTCCCTTGAATTCTTTACCGGAACCGATTGGCCAGTTGATCGGACATGTGGCGATTCCAAGTTCATTTTCAATATCATCAAGAAGTTCAAATGTATCCATTGCTTCACGGTCCATCTTGTTAATGAATGTGAAGATCGGGATATGGCGCATCGTACATACTTTGAACAGCTTTCTTGTCTGCGCCTCGACACCCTTGGATGCGTCAATGACCATCACTGCGGAATCTGCTGCCATCAATGTACGGTACGTATCTTCCGAGAAGTCCTGATGTCCCGGTGTATCCAGAATATTGATACAGTATCCGTCATAATTAAACTGCAGTACTGAAGAAGTAACCGAAATACCTCTTTCTTTTTCAATTTCCATCCAGTCAGAAACCGCATGCTTTGCAGTTGCCTTTCCTTTTACGCTTCCCGCCTGATTGATGGCACCTCCGTAGAGAAGGAACTTCTCTGTCAGTGTCGTCTTACCTGCATCGGGATGTGAGATAATTGCAAATGTTCTTCTTTTCTTTATCTGATTCTTTACTTCATTCGTAATCTGTGACATATATTATACACTCCTAATTTATAGTATATCCGTTTATAGGCACTATTAGTCAGTATAACATATGTCTATAAAATGCTCAAATACATTTTCCTGTATTTTCAAGGGTTTTCCTGTGATTTTTAGATAATTACTTCGAATCTGCATTCACTGGATTGATCACAATATTCTGCGCTGCCACGCCCGTCTTTCTTGTCACAATGTCCTCGATCTGCGCCCGGTTCGCATCACTTAATTCCGAAGCACCTACGATCACATCTGCCTGATCATCCGTAATACTTACCACAGAATCGTTAAATCCTTTTGCCGCGAGCAGTGATTCTGCTGCCGCTTCTTTTTCTGCGATTTCTGTCATCTGTACCATCTGGTTCACTGCATTTTCTTTCTCTGCATCACTAAGATTCTTATTGTCGATAATGCTCTGTAATGTCTCTTTATTCTTGGAGCGTACCTGTTCCCTGCTCACCTTCGCCTGTGCTGCCACAGAACTTACCGTTCCGTTGGCGAGGACTGCTTCCCCAGGCGTCCCGTCTACACTGCCGTCATCTGTACTGCTGGCATTACCGTCTGTGCTGCCAGTATCTCCATCCTGACTTTTAATATCCCCAGATGATACAGATGTATCTTCATCAGAAATATCTAATAATTCCTTATTTGCAAGTTCCGAATTTGTTTCCTGTGTTTTCGTCTTACCTGGGAATAATTTGCCAGAGTAATTCATATACCCTGCTGCCGCGATCATTACTGCCAGCGTTGCAATCACAATCTGATTCTTTTTTGCGATCTTTTTCACTATCTTGCCCTCCTGCTCTTTCATACTGCTCTTAATTTGTCTGCTTTTTCATTATTCTAATCTTATGCGGTTCAATATCAAATAATGCCTGGACCGCACTGCTGATATTTTCTTTTACTACTGCATTTTCCCCACCGTCTGCGATCACTACCACACCTTCGATCTTGGGACTTAGTTCCTTACTCACATACGGGGATCCACTTCCTTGACTGTTGCTTTCACTGTCCGTCCTATACACCGTATTTTCTTTTTTGGATGTCTTTGACGACTGTCTGGTCCCTCCCTGGCTGTCTTCTTCCGTCACTGTTTCCTGATCCGATTCCGTATCTTTATCCAGTACCTTTTCCGCCGAGGATTTCAGCGTGATCATCACCTTTACTTCTCCGGCTCCTTCAATCTGCGATAAGGTTCGGCTCAGGCGGTCTTCCAGATAAGCTGTATACGCTTCCTCATCCGTTCCGGCAGATGTCCCGTTTACTGATTTTTCTGTATTATCGTTCGATGCGGACGACATATTTTCCTTTTTCTTTCCTGCAGGGACTGCAATCACCATCAGAAGAATTCCTGTAAGGAGCAGGATCAGAAGCTGATCTTTTCTTAGATTTTTTAATGAGAACTTTTTCCAGTTTCCAAGTTTATTTGAAAATAAATCACTCAGATTCTTTGCCGATTTCAATCTGCTCCACCTCGATTCTCCTGTTCTGGCTTACATTTTCATCTGAACTCCTGTCTGTGTTCGAATCTTGTATCTGATCCTCTGTATTCTGGCTGCCCGTACCCGAATTTTCTATGTTTTGATTCTCTACGTTCTGTCCCTCTATATCGAGAATATCTTCCTGAACTTTCTGACTTTTTTTCTTCCAGTTCACTGGTCCGAATCTTATATGCACTATTATGATAAATCTCTTCAAATGCGGCTTTCTTATCAAACAATTCCAGTACCGGTACAACCAGCATTGCCGCCAGAATCAGTCCCAGGACAAAGCGGACATATTTTTGGAATCCATGATCCGGTATCATCTGCAGGATCACGCTTCCAAGCACGGCAAAAAATGATAATTTCAAGATCCAGTTATAGATCATCTCCATCTGTTCCGCTCCTTCCCGGTCATGCATTTGTTACCGCCGCCACGATTGCGATCGTCAGCAGAAATAACACTCCCACGGTAAATACAATCTGCAGCAGTATCTGACATCCTTCTCCCACTGCTTCTACACATCCTGTGACACGTTCATCCGACACCGGCTGGATCACGGCAGCCGCAAGCTTATAAAGCAGAGCCGTTCCCGCAGTCTGAACCAGCGGTATCACACACAGGGCAATGCAGATTACTGCTCCTGTCATTCCAATTCCATTCTTTACCAGCACTGCCGTTCCAAGCGCTACTTCCGTCATTCCGCCCAGAAGATTTCCTACTCCCGGAATTGCCTCTGCCCCTTTCAGCACAGTACTTCTCTTCACCGTATCGATCGCGGGACTGATCATTCCCTGAATCAGATTCGCACCGATGACACACGCAAGTGCCGTCTTCAGTGTCCAGCGGATGATCAGTTCCAGGAATTCCGATAATTTTCCCAGCATATCTTCCGGTCCCAGAAAGTTCAGAACACGGATAATCATATATACCCGCACCATCGGCAACAGTACATTTCCGATTATGATCTCAACCGCATAGATCAGGAACAGAACAAGATTATAAAATGCCACTCCGGTCACACTTCCCTTCGCCACCGCAACTGCCAGAAAGTAAACCGGATAAAACACTCCCATAAAAGCAGTGATATTACGTATCCCGGATTCCACCCACTGAATAACCACATCGAATACCGCAACCGTCAGCGCCGCCAATAATATATAAATCATATAGAAACCGACACTTGCCACCTGTCGGTTCTGAAGGGTACCCGCGAACTGATTCATGAATGCTGCGATCATTGCGATCAGCAAAATATGTACCAGATTTTTCTTCCCTGTCTGAAGCAGATAAATCATCTGTTCTCCGGCAAATTCGGTAAGAAGTTTGACGGAAGATTTCAGATCTCCGGTTAAAATTTCTGATATTACTTCTTGAAATGCAATCCGTTTTTCAGGAAACAGTGAGCGTAAGGAATCATCGATTTCTCCATATTCAAATTCCGAAAGGATGGTTTCTTTTATTTTCTGTTGTTCCTGTTCTGCATCTTCCGCAGTATTTTCACTGTCTTCAGATAATTCATCTGCATAACAATATATAAGTCCTACATTTCTCGTCGATAAAAACAACAGAAAAAAACGCCAAAATACAGCAAATAAAAATCACCTGCCAGTTTTTCACATTTCTTTTCACATTGCAGATTACAGCTCTCATTATCTTCCACATTCAATTTCTTATATTTCATATCGTATCTCATACCAGAAATCCCCGTATCGTCTGCAAAAGCGCACTTAAAACCGGAAGGCTCAAGACCAGAATCGTAATCTTTGCGAACACTTCAATCTGTAATGCGATCGTCTGATACCCCGCATCTTTACAGATTGCCGACGAAAAATTCAGCTGCATTGTAATTCCCAGAATTTTCCACATGCTTTTAAAATAATCACTGTTAAGCCCTACTACATTACTGACCTCATTCAGTACATCTTTGAGCAGACTGATCTTTCCAAGCAGAGATGCAAAGATCAGCATGCCAAGAGCGATACTGATATAGATACCATATTCCGATTTCCCGCTTTTGAACTGAAGTGCCAGCAGAACTCCTGCCACCCCCAGTATCCCAATCTGCAGCATGCTCATGCGTTCCACCTCCCATGCCTGTACAGAATACATTTTTTTACAACATATAGCCCCTTTCCTTTATAATGAAAATAAATTCTGGATGGATTCAAACAGATCATAAATATACGGCACGATCCAGAACAGTACCAGCAAAAGTCCTGCAAGACTGGTTAGAAAAGCCTGTTCTTCCCTCCCACTGTGCTTCAACACCTGACACAGTATTGATACCAGAATCCCGACCGCTGCAATTTTAAATATCAGATTTATCGTCATACATACTCTCCCTTTTCTTACAGGAGGATGATTGCCAGAAATACCCCTCCGGTCACTCCGATACATTGATACAGACGGATTTTCTCCTTCTGTTCTGTTCTCATGTCCTCCATTTTCTGCTCCATTTGTTCCAGATACAGATCCAGTGTCCTTACCTGCATCTCGATATCAATTGTTCCCAATTCACCTCCCAGACGGATCAGGCTCTCCAGCATATCCTGTGGGATTCCGATTACCGGCAGATGTGTTCTCGTCTCTTCTTCCCATATTCCCGCCAGACTTGTACCCTGTCTGTTTTCCAGCCGCTCATACAAAGATAACAGCCACATCTTATACGGCTCCTGAGCTTCACTCCCTACACTCAGGAATGCTTCTGGAAGCACCCGTCTGGAATAACGGACCTCACTTCTGATCCGGAAAATTAATTTTCTCAGGTAACGCATCTGCCTGTAACATTCTTCAATTTTCGCCGCCTGCAGCATCCCCCAGCCGCTGCCCGCAAGAATCACCATGACTGCTCCGATTGCCTTTATCATTTCGCCATTTCCATTGCTTCTTTGTAAAGAAGACTGCCCCTGTTATCAAAGATCCCTTCAATCTGTCCTACGTGTGCATTATTTCCAAGTAAAATGTACCGTTCAAATCTTCCCTCTCCGATCATCCGGTTGAACAACGGTTTCTTTCTTAATTCTTCCATAGACTCAGCATGTACTGTTGCCAGCATCTTACACCCACAGTGCATCGCATATTCAATGGCATGTACATCTTCCGGTGTCCCGATCTCGTCCACTGCGATCACCTGCGGTCCCATTGAACGGATCAGCATGATCATTCCCTCCGCTTTCGGGCAACCGTCCAGAATATCCGTCCGGATTCCCAGATGATTCTGTGCCACGCCCATATAGCAGCCGCCGATCTCCGAACGTTCATCCACCACTCCTACCGCAAGCCCCGGAATCCAGGAATTTCCTTCCGATATCTGACGGATCAAATCTCTTAACATCGTGGTCTTTCCACATCCCGGCGGTGATACGATTAATGTATGACACAACACCCGGTTGCATACAATATAAGGAAATACCGCATCGGCGCATCCGATCATCTCATGCGCCACACGGATATTCACCGAAGAAATGTATTTCAGGTTCTTTACCTTTCCATTTTCCATAATAGCCTGTCCCGATAATCCCACTCTGTGTCCTCCTTCAATTGTAATAAATCCCTGCCGCATCTCCTGTTCACATGCGTAAAGAGAATAATTACTGATGTATTCCAGCATTTCGCGGATATTATCTTTTGTCACCAGGTATGGCCGTCTGGCTTTCGCTCCGGGGATAACTTCTGTGTCATGATACAGGAAGATCAGTGGTTTTCCTTCCCGAAGACGAATCTCCTGCAAGTATTCAAATTCCAGCTTTTCCTTTTGTATAATACTTCTGACATCCCATGGCAGGACTTTTAAGATTGTATCTTCTTTCATGTTCATCACCTCTTTTACACCCATGTATATGTGGATGGATAAAGATTATGACTGGTATTTTTCTGGGG
>ENA-OQBL01000531-OQBL01000531.1-human-gut-metagenome-genome-assembly--contig:-NODE-531-length-19682-cov-5.551061_pt1 | contig 19682 bp, 22 predicted proteins | sample MGYA00242747_ERZ504553 | MGnify/ENA primary metagenome ERZ504553 (study PRJEB26092, sample SAMD00036240) | human gut metagenome | host: Homo sapiens | study: EMG produced TPA metagenomics assembly of...
ATACAATAAGCACGAAGCTGAATGGCTCAAACCCGCCAGCCTATAAGGATGAAGATGAAGAAACACAGGAATATCTGTCTTACATCTGTAATGACCTTCTTAGAGACACGCTTGGAATTATTTCCAAAGATGCCATTGATACATCAGATGCTACTTACAAGGCCTGGACAACAGATGAAACCATCAGCCTGAAGGATTACCTGACTTATGCCACAAGCCAGGGCTGGATCGACATCAGCAGCTTTTCACCGGAAGGAGAGTATCTGGATTCTGAGGAAATTTATCAGGCACTGACAGCATATATTATCGACTATCTCAGTACAGATACTGGATTTTCCAAGCTCCTTTACAAATACATGCTGCAGGAAGATACAATTTCCGGACAGGAAATCTGCCTGGTGCTTTATGAGCAGGGAGTCCTTGACAAAAATTGATGATGATTATGAGAATCTGGCTTCCGGAGCAATGGGAGCTTATGATTTTATGATCAACAAGATATACACTCTGGAGATAGAGCCTGCACAGCTGGCATTAATGCCATGCTCAGCGTCCGCTGTGGTTGTAGATGTAAAGACTGGAGATGTAGTTGCACTTGTTTCCTATCCCGGATATGACAATAATCGTCTGACCAATGATATGGATACAGATTATTATGCAAAACTGGCACTTGACCAGTCCAGTCCGTTCTTCAATAAAGCGACTCAGCAAACCACTGCACCAGGTTCCACTTTAAAGCTTCTTTCAACAATTGCAGGAATGGAAGAAGGAATTATTGATGAAGGTACATATATTGAATGTACCGGAACTTTTGACTATGTAGATCCGCCTATTAATTGCTGGTATAAGAATGGTCATGGAAGTCTGGATATCCGTACTGCAATCGAGCAGTCCTGTAACTATTTCTTTAACATGATCGGTTTTCAGTTGGGAAAAGTTGGGGACAATGAGTTCTCCGAGGTGCAGAGTCTGAATAAGCTTCAGGAATATGCCTCATTGATCGGTCTGGACCGGAAGACTGGAATCGAGCTTTCAGAGGCAACTCCGAAGGTTTCCGATGCCAAAGCAGTTCCATCCTATATGGGACAGGGAAATAACCTGTTTACTACATCAGAACTGGCTCGTTATGCTACTGTTATGGCTACTTCCGGGAATGTATTTAAACTGACTCTTCTGGACAAAGTAATGGACCCGAAGGGAGATGTGATTCAGGAGTATGAGCCGGAAATTGAGGATGTGGTAAATATTTCTTCAAATATCTGGGATGTGATCCATGATGGTATGCGTCGTGTGATCCAGACTCATTCCCAGTTTGATGGTCTTGGAGTAGAAGTGGCAGGTAAAACCGGTACAGCAGAGCTGGATCTTCGCCATCCAAACCATGGTCTGTTTGTCGGTTATGCGCCGGCTTCTGATCCGGAGTATGCAGTGGCAATCCGTATTGCCAATGGTTATAGCTCCGGTAATGCATGTCTGATTGCTAATGATATTTTTAAATATATGTACAATCTTGCAGATAAAGATTCTATTCTCACAGGTATTGCTTCTACAGATACCAGTGATACATCGAATGACTAAAAACGATTTTGCTGCTGTTCATAGTCTGATCAGCAGTACTGGATATGCCTGCCGGGAGTGTTCCGGCAGGCATATCCATAAGAGAAATACCAGGATTTTGGAACATTTTGTTTAGGAGGAATCAGAAGAAATGGGTGAAGTCATTGTCATTACATCCGGAAAAGGCGGTGTAGGAAAAACCACTACAGTTGCCAATATAGGAACTGGTCTGGCTATGATGGGAAAGAAAACCGTGGTTGTGGATACGGATATTGGTCTTCGTAATCTGGATGTTGTGCTTGGGTTGGAGAACCGGATCGTATATAATCTGGTAGATGTGGTGAATGGAAGCTGCCGTCTGAAACAGGCTCTGATCAAAGACAAGCGGCATCCGGAGCTCTATCTGCTGCCATCTGCGCAAACTAAGGATAAAACCGCCGTATCACCGGAACAGATGATCAAACTGACGGATGATCTGCGGGAGGAGTTTGATTATATATTGCTGGACTGTCCGGCTGGAATTGAGCAGGGATTTAAGAATGCCATTGCAGGTGCAGATAAAGCTCTTGTAGTGACGACCCCGGAGGTATCTGCAAATTTCGCGATGCGGATCGTATCATTGGTCTTCTGGAAGCAAATGATCTGCGGGATATCCATCTGATCATCAACCGTCTTCGTCCGGACATGATCGCCAGGGGAGATATGATGTCTGTGGATGATGTGACAGAGATTCTGGCTGTAGATCTGATTGGAACTCTTTTAGATGACGAGCAGATTGTGATAGCAACCAATCAGGGAGAGCCTCTTTCTGGTAAAAATTCTCAGGCAGAGGAGGAATACCGGAATATTTGTAAACGGCTTATGGGCGAGGAAGTTCCTTTGCAGAACTTCAGACAGAAGTAAAGGTATGATTTTCACGACTGTTTAAAAGACATTGATATTCAGGTAATAATTAGTTACGCAAAATAGCATGTTGGTTGTTTGTAATAATGTTATGTCTAAACTAATGCTCTGAAATGGAGGGATTTTGCATGAAGACCTTTTTAAATGAAAGAAGGCGTTCAGCAGGATATGCTCGCGACAGGATGAAACTTCTTCTTATCTCAGAACGCATAGAATGCTCTCCACAGATGATGAAAATGTTAAAAAGCGATCTGGTACATACAGTAAAGAAGTATGTGACCATAGAGGAAACTAAAGTGAAAATACAGATATCACAGGAACCGCCTGTCTTAATGGCGTATATCCCTGTGTTGACGAAAAAGGACAGATAAATTTATGATTAAACAGTATAAGCTACGTTTTTACAATTTTAAACTAGTGATCCTTCTGACTGCGATCAGTCTGTTTGGAGTGCAGCTGGTAGCAAGTGCATCGCCAGATCTTCGAAATAAACAGCTTTTGGGCGTTGTGATGGGGCTTGTGTTGCTGGTGATCTTATCGTTAATGGATTATTCCTGGATATTGAATTTCCAGTGGATCATGTATGGTTTTAATCTGCTTATGCTTATTGGTGTACGATTGTTCGGAAGTGAGGCTGGAGGTGCGTCCAGATGGCTGGATATCGGTGGTTTCCGTTTTCAGCCTACCGAGCTTTCCAAAGTTATTATTATTCTGTTTTTTGCCAAGTTTTTTATGGATCATGAAGATGATATCAATACTTTCAGGGTGCTGGCAGAATCAGTGCTCCTTCTGGCTGTTCCATTGGCTCTTATTTATGCACAACCGGATATGAAAAATACCATTACGGTAACCATTATTTTCTGTATTCTGCTGTATATAGCAGGACTGAGCTACAAGATCATCGGAGGTGCGATCCTGATCGCGGTTCCCCTTCTGATCATATTTTTGTCTATTGTTGTGCAGCCGGATCAGACTTTGATCAAGGATTATCAGAGAACACGTATTATGTCTTTCCTTTACCCGGAAAACGAGGAATACCAGGAGGATATTGAACAGCAGAATAACTCGAAGACGGCGATTGCCTCCGGAGAACTGGTTGGAAAAAAAACTTACCGGGGATGACCAGGTTTCTTCTGTAAATGCCGGAAACTTTGTTGCAGAGAACCAGACCGACTTTATTTTCGCAGTTGCCGGAGAGGAGTATGGATTTATAGGATGTACAACTTTGGTCGTATTATTGCTATTGATTTCAGTTGAATGTATCAGGATGAGCCTTAGGGCCAAGGATCTGGCCGGGAAGATTATCTGCTGCGGAATTGGCAGTGTGGTAGCTATACAGAGTTTTTTGAATATCTGCGTTGCTACTGGACTGGCACCTAATACTGGTACGCCTCTTCCTTTTGTAAGTTATGGTCTGACTTCCCTGGTCAGCTTGTTTATTGGTATGGGGCTTGTGATGAATGTAGGTCTGCAGAGCAGTACTTATAATAAAGAACTTAAGAGAAAAGAAATTGATAAGAAAGAGGAATATTTATGACAGCCGCAAAAAAGAAGAACTCAAGACGTAAACAGGCAAGATTTCGAAGCTCCAGAAGAAAGAGAATCAGAAATACTGTTCTTTTACTGTTGCTTTTGGTTGTGCTTGGCGGTACTGGGATCGGTGCAATTTATGTTCTCCGAAATGGAACTGTTTTTGATAAGCTGGAGGATGCATATGTAGCTTCCAGAGAGTTTTCTGGTGGAATTACAGACTTAGACAGCCTGAGAGCTGATGGTTTTGCTAAGAACTTGTGTGTGGTCGTATCAGATGTTCCGATGGATGGTGTTTCCCTTGGGGAAAACCAGAAAGGACTTCTTCTGGATCTGGATGACAGAAAGGTGCTTTATTCCAAACAGGCACTTCAAAAGGTATACCCGGCAAGTATCACCAAGATCATGACAGCTATGCTGGCACTGAAATATGGAAATATGGATGACGTAGTAACCATTACACAGGAGAATCTGAATCTGGAGGAGGGTTCACAGGTTTGCGGCTTTTGGGCAGGTGACCAGGTGACTATGGATCAGCTTCTTCATTGTCTGCTGGTTTATTCAGGTAATGACGCAGCAGCGGCTATTGCAGAGCATGTGGGTGGTTCTACAGATGGGTTTGTGGAGATGATGAACAGTTATGCCAGAGAACTTGGCTGTACCGGAACTCATTTTACCAATCCTCATGGACTGCAGGATGAAAACCATTATACCACTCCCTATGATATCTATCTGATGCTAAAGGAAGCTTTGAATTATCCAGAGTTTACTCAAATTACACAGTCCGGATCTTATACAGTAGAATATACTCATGCGGACGGAAGCAGTGCAAGTACCACATTACTTGCCACAGACCATTATCTCACAGGAGAAGCTACCCCTCCTAAGAATGTGACTATTCTGGGTGGAAAGACCGGTACTACGGACAATGCAGGTAACTGTCTGGCGTTGCTGAGCCAGAATGCTTATGGAAAGCCGTACATTTCCATTGTAATGGGTGCCTCCACAAAAGACGAGCTTTATGAGCAGATGTCGTCCCTTTTGCAGAATATAAACTAGAGCCTATTTGAAAAATCATTCCCGCAATCTGCACGCCCCACTTTGCGGTATATTTTGCCCGAATTCGGTTGCCGTAGCCCGCTACGGCGCCCTCATCCGGGCAAAATCTCCCACAAATTGTGACATACATCTTGCGGAAAGCATTTTTCAGACACGCTCTAACATCATAAGAGTACACAATAAAGAAAGAGAGGAAATAATATTATGAGTTTCAGAGAAGTAAAAGCAGAAGAACTGACAATGAATCCATTTACCAAGATTGGAAAGGAATGGCTGCTGATCACAGCCGGAAATGAAGAAAAATGCAATACCATGACAGCAAGCTGGGGTGCAATGGGTGTTATGTGGGGAAAGAACGCAGTGACAGTGTATATCCGTCCTCAGAGATACACCAAGGAGTTTGTGGACAGGGAAGATACATTTACAATTTCTGTTCTGGGAGAAAAATATCGCAAGGCATTAAATTATTGCGGAAAGGTTTCCGGAAAAAATGCGGATAACAAGATTAAAGAAGCAGGACTGACTCCTTACTTTACAGACGGAACAGCCGGAATTGAAGAAGCTGACATGATCATGGTCTGCAAAAAAATGTATCATGATGAGATTAAACCGGAATGCTTTGATGCCGGGGAAAACGACGGTAAGTGGTATCCGCAGAAAGACTACCATACCATGTATATTGCAGAGATCCTGAAAGTTCTTGTCAGAGAGTAAAAAATTGCATTACAAACAGTAAAAAAGAGGTAGTTTAATGAAAGACAAATTAAACAGATTCATGCAGGGGCGTTATGGAGTGGATAATTTTGCAAGATTCACTCTCGGTGTGGCACTTTTCGTCATTGTTGTAGGTTCTTTTATGAGACAAAACGCAGCCGGAGGCGTTCTGGATACAGTTGGATTTATTCTTATCATTTATACATATTTCAGAATCCTTTCCAGAAATATCTCTGCACGATATGCGGAAAACCAGAAATATCTGGGATATACTCAGAAAATCCGCAGCCGGTTTACCAGAGAGAAAAATATGATGGAGCAAAGAAAAACACATCATATCTATACCTGCCCGGGTTGTGGACAGAAAATTCGTATTCCCAGAGGAAAAGGACAGAAGGTAGAGATTGAATGTCCGAAATGTCATGAGAAGTTTATCAAAAGACGTTGATTTGCTGCAAACACGCTCTGGCAGATCATCATAAGTTATGGGCTGGAGGAATTATGTTTGGTTATATAGTAATGAATAAGCCTGAAATCAAGTTTAAAGATTTTGATCTGTACAGATCCTTTTACTGTGGATTGTGCAGAGAACTCAAAAGTAAATATGGAATATCAGGACAGATTTCTCTGACTTATGATATGACATTTGTGGTGATTCTTCTCAGTGCGCTTTATGAGCCGCACACACAAAAGGGAAGCACAAGATGTATCATTCATCCGGTCTGTAAACAGCCGGTCAGAAGAAATACAGTGACAGAATATGCGGCAGATATGAATGTACTTCTTAACTTATTATAAATGCCGGGACGACTGGGAGGATGCAAAAAAAAGTAACTGCTCTTGGTTATTCAAAAGTTCTTCAGGGAAAAGTGAAAAAACTGGATCAGAAATATCCGGATAAATCCCGAAGAATACAGAAGTTTCTCAGTGAATTGTCTGAGATGGAGAAATCCGGAGAAAAAGACATTGACAAAATGGCGGGCTGTTTCGGAAAAATTATGGAAGAGATTTTTGCAGGAAACAGGTGTATGGGAAGATACTCTGCGCAGAATGGGAATTTTTTCTTGGCAAATTTATTTATCTTCTGGATGCATACGATGATGTGGAAGAGGATATGAAAAAATAAAAATTACAATCCCTTTTTCAGAACAATATATAATAGAAGGGTTCGATGAGCAGGTACGCCGGATTCTGATCATGATGATGGCGCAGACCTGCAGGGAGTTTGAGAAACTTCCTATTATAAAATACACTGATATTTTGAGAAATATTCTTTACTCAGGGGTATGGTGTCGGTTTGAGGTGATACATAAGAAGAGAAAAGAAGCAGGAGAGAAAGATAATGATTGATCCGTACAGTATACTGGGGATTTCCAGAGATGCATCCGATGAGGAAGTGAAGAAGGCATATCGTAAGATGAGCAGAAAGTATCATCCGGATGCCAATATTGACAATCCGAATAAAGAACAGGCTGAGGAGAAATTCAAGCAGGTTCAGCAGGCTTATGAGCAGATTATGAAGGAAAGAGAGCAGGGAATCGATTACGGGAATTATGGCAGCAATAATTACGGTGGTTTTGGCGGATTTTCCGGACAGGCAGACTCTGGCTATCAGGATGAAGAGTCTATGCGCAGGCAGGCGGCAGCCAATTATATCCAGAGCGGTCATTATCGTGAGGCTATGAATGTTCTGCAGTCACTTTCACAGAGGAACGGACAGTGGTATTATCTGTCTTCCATGGCAAACATGGGACTTGGAAATAACGTAAATGCATTGAATGATATTAAGCAGGCTATCCGTCTGGAACCGGATAATGTACAGTATCAGATGGTTTTGCAGCAGATGGAAGGCGGAGGAAACTGGTATCAGGAGATGCAGAATCCTTTTGGAGGTATGCCGACAGGCGGTGATGATTATTGTATGAAGCTGTGCCTGGCAAATATGGCATGCAGTCTGTGTTGCCCGGGAAGCGGCATATTTTGCTGCTAAAACGTTATTTGTTCACTCAGTTCTCAGTAACGTAGTCAAAATTCATTCCAGATTGCCTGCGGCAATGGAATTTTGGTAATAATTGGATTGACAATTAAAAGTGAAAATATTACTATAGTAAAGTGATAATGTGCAACTGTAATGATATGCAACAGTTGCAAACATATAATTAAGGTTACAGGAGGAAATCATAATGAGTATTCGTATTGGTATTTTAGGCTACGGCAATCTTGGCCGCGGTGTAGAGTGCGCAATCAAACATAATCCGGATCTGGAGCTTGTTGCTGTATTTACACGTCGTGCTCCGGAAACTGTTAAAATCCTTACAGAGACAGCAGCGGTATATTCTGTCAATGATGCCGAAAAAATGAAAGATAAGATCGATGTACTTATCATCTGTGGCGGAAGTGCAACAGATCTCCCGAAACAGACACCGGAATATGCGAAGATGTTTAATGTAATTGACAGCTTTGATACACATGCAAGAATTCCTGAGCATTTTGATTCAGTAGATGCAGCTGCAAAAGAAAGCGGTCATATCGGAATTATTTCAGTGGGCTGGGATCCGGGAATGTTCTCACTGAACCGTCTCTATGCAAATGCAATCCTTACAAACGGAAAGGATTATACATTCTGGGGCAAGGGTGTAAGCCAGGGACACTCAGATGCAGTACGCCGTATCAAAGGCGTAAAAGATGCAAAACAGTATACAATTCCTGTTGAAGCAGCACTGGAAGCAGTGAGAAACGGAGAAAATCCGGATCTTACAACAAGACAGAAACATACAAGAGAATGCTTTGTAGTTGCAGAGGAAGGTGCGGATCTGGCACAGATTGAGAATGATATCAAGACTATGCCTAACTATTTCTCTGACTATGACACAACTGTACATTTTATTTCTGAAGAAGAACTGAAGCGAGATCACAGTGGAATCCCACATGGCGGTTTCGTGATCCGATCCGGAAAAACGGGCTGGAATGATGAGAACAATCATGTGATCGAATATAGTCTGAAGCTGGATTCCAATCCGGAGTTTACATCTTCTGTACTTGTTGCATATGCAAGAGCTGCATATCGTATGAATAAAGAAGGACAGAGTGGTGCGAAGACCGTATTTGATGTGGCACCTGCTTATTTATGTGCTGCTGATGGTGCTGAATTAAGAAAGCATCTGTTGTGATCAGGGATATAAGATAATATTCTGTCTGTTGAAAAAATAAAGAGAAAACAGGTATACAGGTTATATTTCACAGTGTTATCTTGTGAAAAGAGACAAAGTATTTGTGGACTTTGTCTCATTTTTTTATGGAACAGACTGTGAAAAATTAGTGAATGTTTAACAGAATTTTACTTGTCTGTTGACGGGTTATTTAAAGTGTAATATAATAGGGTCATAGAAACGTAACAACATTGTAAAAAACTTTGTTAAACCTTAGAGCGTATCTGAGAAGTATGTGAGATATCAGAGCGATACCCACGATTCATACTTTTCAGACACGCTCTGATAATGAAAAAAGAAAAGGAAGGTATGTATGCAAAACGTAAACAGGAAGTTTAAAATCTGGGGGGCACTTCTGTTTCTGCTGTTTTTTGCTGTGGGAGTTTCCATGTATTTTACTGCGGCAAATGTACAGGCTGCAACGAAAACAGGTTTTGTAACTATTAACGGAGATTCATACTACATAAATGAAGATGGCTCTAAACAGAAGGGTTGGCTGGAACTTGAAGGGAAGAAATATTACTTTAACACAAAGACCGGTGTTCAGGTAAAGGGCTGGGTTACTGACAGTAAAGGACGAAAGAGATATTTCAGTAAACAGGCTGGTATCATGATGACAGGCTGGGTCACTGATTCAAAGGATCAGAAAAGATATTTTGATCCATCTACCGGATTCATGCAGACGAAATGGCTGACACTGAAGGGAAAGAGATATTATTTCTACAGTAACAGTGGAGTGGCTGCCTGCAAGACATTCCTTACAGACAGTAAAAAAAAATACCAGATATTTTACAAGTGCATGTTATATGCTTACCGGCTGGACAAAGAATTCCAGCAATGAATACAGATATTTTGAAACTGAAGACGGAATTATGGCAAAAGGTTTCCAGACACTGGATGGAAAGAAATACTACTTTAATACAGGCAGCGGCAAGATGGCTGTAGGCTGGACGACAATTGACGGAAATAAGTATTATTTTGATAAGGAAACCGGTGTGATGGCTACCGGAGATGTAACAATTGATGGACAGAAATACCATTTTAATTCCAATGGTATATTGAGCAATACTACAAGTCCGACCGGTTCCAGAACAATCAAGAATTATCTGGCAGGTGCATTACAGCCTGTTGGTCAGGCTCTGTACGTATGGGGTGGCGGATGGAATGATTCCACCAGAAAAGGAACAAGTCAGACAATGACTGATTTCTATAATAGTCAGAGCAGCAGTTATGATTACAATAACTACAGAGATCTCAGCACAGCCAACAGAGCAAAAGGTTTTGACTGTTCCGGTTTCGTAGGATGGTCAGCTTATCAGGTAATGCAGAGTAAGTCCGGTGTAGGAAGCGGATATACGGTAGTTTCCGGTGAGATTGGTTCTTATTATAAGTCCATGGGTTGGGGAAGTATTCTCACTCAGGCGAATCTGGCAAGTGATGACTGGACAGTATATCCCGGAGATGTGGGATATGACAGTGGACATACATGGATCATTCTCGGACAGTGTGCTGATAAGAGTGCAGTGATCGTGCATTCTACCCCGAATGCAGGTGTTCAGATTGCAGGTACACCTACTCCGTCCGGTGGTTATTCCAGTCAGGCGATTGCACTGGCACAGAAGTATATGTCAAGATATCCGGGATATACCAAGTATGATTATCATACTTCATCTGGTAACTATATCAGAAGAGGTAATTATCTGAGATGGAATAGAAGTACGCTTTCTGATCCGGATGGATATATGAATATGACCGCAGACCAGATCCTTGCAGATCTGTTTAGCTGAGAAGTGAATAGTTAAGAAAATGGAAGCAGCTTTCGAATGAGTAGGCTGCTTCATTTTTTTGCGTTCTGTAGTAATTCCATAAATAATGCAAACAATCCAGTCCACTATAGCGTGAAGTCCTGCTACGTTACTGTCCACTCCGTTCACAGTAACGTAGCCAAAATTCATTCCAGATTGCCTGCGGCAATGGAATTTTGGCTTGTATGTCTCGGGATAGTGGTGTGTGAACAGTAACCCTGCATCAGATATCTTTGTCCTGTGTCAAATTATTACAAACATGAAATGGAATATGTTTGAATTGTAGAAAGAAATGCGAAGAATAACAAAAAGATTAATAAATGTTACAGAAATATAAAATTTATGGTAATTAATCCTTGCGTTTTTGAGTGTGGTGTGTTAATATGTATAAGAATTAACTTAGATATTGCAAAAACATTAAGATATAGAAAGAAAATGTTACGAGGGTGAGAATTCATGAAGAAAAGAATTGTATGTCTTACATTAGCACTCCTGATGAGTGCAACACAGGTTGTTAGTGTAAGTGCTTCAAGAGAGGATGAATTGAGAGAAGAGCAGGCGATCACAAGTCAGCAGCTGGATGCGACATATTCCAGAATGGATGAGCTTGCATATGCGAAATCACAGCTTGAGAATGAGATTTCCGAACTGGATTCCAATCTTGTAAGTGTTATGGTTTCTATTGATACTCTTAAAGGAGATATCGATAATAAAGAAGTAGATATTATTAAGACAAAACAGGATCTGGCTAAGGCTCAGAAGGCGAGAGATAAGCAGTATGAGAGCATGAAGCTTCGTATTCAGGCACTGTATGAACAGGGTGGGGATGCAGCGTGGTTTCAGATGATGCTTAATTCAGAAGATTTAAGTGAACTTCTGACACGTGCTGAGAATACACAGCAGATGTATGAGCAGGACAGAAAGAATCTTGATAAATATGTGAATACTATTAATGAGGTGAATAATTTAAAGACTCAGTATGAATCTGACAAAGCAGAACTGGAAGAGATGAAGGCTTCTTATGAACAGCAGTCTTATGATCTTCAGTGCCAGATCGATCAGAAGAAATCTGAATCAGCCGATTATGAGAATGAAATTGCATATGCACAGCAGCAGGCGACAGAATATGCAAATCTGTTAGCGGAACAGACAGCTGAAATTCAGAGATTGGAAGCTGAAAGAATCGCAGCAGAAGAAGAGGCAAGACGACAGGCTGAGGAAGAGGCTGCAAGACAGGCGGCAGAAGAAGAGGCAGCAGCAAAAGCTGCAGAGCAGGAACAGGACTCCGAATCAGAAGAGGAAGAAAATGTAGAGTATGATGAAGACGGAAATGAGATTGAGAATACTGATGATGCGGATGATGAGTCTGAAGCAGATGATGGTGTAGAATATGATGAAAATGGTGATTCTGTTGACAATGCAGGAGCTTCTGATGATGTAGAGTACGATGAGTATGGCAATGTGATTGATTCTGATAATACAGTTTCACCAGATGATTATGAGAGTGAACAGTCATCTGATTCAGATAGTTCTTCATCTTCAGGTTCAGGATCAGGATCTTCTGTAGTAGACTTTGCAACACAGTTTGTTGGCAATCCATATGTATGGGGCGGTACAAGCCTTACAGGTGGAGCTGACTGTTCAGGATTTACACAGAGTGTATATGCAAACTTCGGAGTAAGTCTTCCGAGAACTTCTTATGAACAGCAGAATGCCGGTACAGAAGTATCTTATGCTGATGCACAGCCGGGTGATTTAATCTGCTACGGTGGACACGTTGCAATCTATATGGGGAATGGACGTATCGTTCATGCATCGAACTCTGTAGATGGAATTAAGATCAGTGATAACGCAGCGTACAGAACGATTGTTTCTGTAAGAAGACTGGTATAATTAAATAAGTATAAATAATTAAATTTATAGGGGTTGAAAAGGAGTATCGCTAAGGGGGCTGATGCTCCTTTTCTTTATGTATAAGTTACCATTATTCCGCGAGGTGTTTTGGCATGAATATGCAAAAATTCCGAGACATACCGTGTGAATTTATGCGATTAGCATAAATTCTGTGCATCGCGAAGCGTGTTGCTGTGAACGGAGTGAACCGTAACCATGTATAATATTTTACCGATTTTCAGGTGGATTTTACCTTGACATAAAATTGGATGGATAGTACAGTTTATGTAACTGAAGAGATACATATAAAATTTTAAATCTGTTTTTGGAGACATCAGTGGGAAAGAATATTCTCATGAATTATCCGGATTATAGTTGAATAGTGAAAGCGAGGAATGATAAATGGCAAATGACCATGTAGAACACATAAGAATTGTACAGGAAACAGTTGCTGGCAAGGAGATTACTTTTGCACATGTAATGGGAGGGCCGGCTCCGGTCATATACCAGAAGCTTGGACTGAATCCGCAGGTGGATTACCGTTCATCTGCAATCGGAATTATGAATATGACACCGCCTGAATCGGCAGTGATCGCATCTGATATTGCGGTAAAAAGCGGAAATGTTTATCTGGGATTTGCAGATCGATTTACAGGCACACTGATCATTACGGGAGAGATTTCCGATGTAATGTCAGCGATGACTGAGATTGTGGATTATTTCAGAGACACTCTGGGTTATGTAGTCTGCAAGATTACCAAAAGATAGGAAGTGTTGGGATGGCAGGGATGACAACCAGAGAATTACTGGAAAAGCTTTATAACCAGGATTATGAGAAACTAAAGGGAAAAAAACTGCGTATGACCAGGGTAAGGGTTCCGGGAAAGGAAGTGTGCCTGGCGCATGTGATCAATCCTTCACAGAGCTGTATTTATCAGAATCTTGGTTTGCATATTGGAGTCCATGAGGGAGAAGACCACACAGGAGAAGCAATCGGAATGATTCGTTTTACCCCATGGGAAGCAGTGGTTGTAGCTGCTGATATTGCAGTGAAAAGTGCAAATGTGGAGATTGGTTTCATGGATCGCTTCAGCGGATCATTGATCCTTACGGGAGGTCTGACGGAAGTTCAGACTGCAGTGGAAGAAGTGGTGAAATTTTTTAGAGAGGTGCTTGGCTTTAAGACTTGTGCAGTTCACAAAAGTTAAAACATACGAAAAGTCAGTTATTCTGTACCGATGGTGCTTATGTAACTGCCGGAATAGCTGAGAGAAGTGAAAGGGACAGACATTAAATATGAAGAAAATATTTCTGATGGGCAGAAGTGAAGCAGGTAAGACTTCATTAACGCAGGCATTAAAAGGCGAAAAACTTCATTATGTAAAAACGCAGTATACGAATACGAATGATGATACCATTGATTCTCCGGGAGAGTATGCAGAGTCCAAGCATTTCAGCGTAGGGCTGGCCTGTTTTTCTTTTGAAGCAGATGTGGTGGCAATGGTACAGTCAGCAGATGAACCTTTCAGTTTGTTTGGCTATGGCAGTAATGCATTTATTCTGAGACCACTGATAGGAATCATTACGAAAATAGATTCTCCTTATGCGAATGTTCCAATGGTGCGTCAGTGGATGCTGAATGCAGGATGTGAAAGAATTTTTCTGGTAAACAATGTGACCGGAGAGGGGATTGATGAGCTGAGAGCGTTTTTGAATGAGGATGTTCCAAAGCTGAGTCTGGAAGAAGCAAAATTCAGACAGAGTCTTGGTCTGAATGAATGGGATCCGCTGCCGGAAGGTGTGGAATATTGAAAAATATATTGATAAATAGTTGACAAGCTTGTTGCAGGGTGTTATTATAATGACAGTATAATTCCATACAGAACATATTAAGTGCTGATACTGTGAGAAAGAGCAGTACAGAAAGAGGGAATCAGGTGAGAAACCTGAGCGATCCGGTCACTGTAACAGAGGAGCAAATCTCAGAATGTCCATTGTGCCATAGCATGAGAAGGAGAGAGGAGCGATGAGCCTGGAGCCAGGAAACCTGCTTGGTATGGCGAGGTTAAACTTCCGTGTAAAGTGTAACAACCAACTCCGTTGAATCCGCAGCTTCGGAGTGTTGTCTGCTTTTATCGAAGGCAGACATTTTTTATGGAATGCGCCTGTTCTTTATGAATTATACATGATTAAATGGCAGGCGATACTACTTCGGATTTATTCGTTCCCTCCGCGCACTCATGAACGGATTTTTTTCTACCCCGGGGTAGCATCGCTCCCTCTTATTAATTTTAAATGTATGATCTGTGAAAAATACTGTAATGAATTTTCAATGCTTTGTTATGTGAAGAGAAATTGATAATTTATTAGAGTATTTTTTTTATTTCGTCCTCTGTCCTCTGATGGGTGGGATTGATGGAGACTGAGAAAACGGAATTATTCTGGAAAGATAAAAACTTGCAACAGGAGAGGAGAGGTAGCAATGGAGAAACCTTATTGGGAAGGGAAAGAATATTCTTATTTCAGCCATAAGAAATGTGAATTTTTTCCGTGTCATAAGAATGCAGATCCGGATGATTTTAACTGTCTGTTCTGTTATTGCCCGCTATATGCCCTGGGTGAGAAATGCGGTGGGAATTTCCGGTATACGGAAAAGGGAATTAAAGACTGCACAAACTGTATGCTTCCGCATAAGCGAAAAAACTATGGATATGTCACAGGAAAATACCAGGAACTGGCTGATATGATGAAAAGAGCAAAGGAAAGTATCAGCAAATAAGAGGAGAATGTGTCGCTGCTTAGAACGGAGTGAACAGTAACAATGTGTCAGATTAGCACAAATAAGAAAGAACGATTTTCATTGTAATACAATGCTTGTTCTGCTAGAATAAGGATAGCAAAAGAGAAGAGTCTGTAAGATTTTCAAGTCTGTTCTGAGTTAGTATATAAAGCATTTCACACACATTTTCCACACTTTTCACATGTACAGAAGAAAATGCATCACAGGCATTTGACGTCTTTTCTTGGCGACATTTTCTTGTCGGCAGAGCTCTGCATTTCTACATAGAGCCGTCGGAAAACAGGGAAAATTCACTGTTTTCCGACGGTTTTTGTCATTGATCATGGTTGAAAAACAAAAAAGATACTGATATAATGATATTATATTTATGTAAAGGAGTTAACTACTACATGAAAAAAATGAAATACAGCGATACGCGCATTGTCAGTTTTTCTGGCTTATGCAATGGTTTATACATCGGTACCAGCTGCGGGTCAGGAAATGTTTGGATCCGGAGTCAACAGGGAGACAGAAGAAAATACATCAGATCTGAAAGAATTTCAAAGTTCACAGGCAGATGAATTTGGAACAGATACGGGATCGGATGCAGAATTGTTCGGAAGCGATGATGCAAAACAGGAGTTTCAGGATGGAGAAAACTCAGAAGAGGGTACAGACGGAATCAGGTATATTAAGGGCCGTCCGTTGACAGAAGAGGAAAGAAAGGAAGAACTGGAACCCTTTAAAAATTTAAAACCTTTGGATCCGGGAATTGAAGTGGAGAGTGATCTGACATCAGTTTATGCTGCATATGGAAACAGGGAGGCTGCATTTCCATCTTCCTATGATGCCAGAAAGGAAGGATTAGTTACGCCCGTAAAGAATCAGAATCCATTTGGAACCTGCTGGGCTTTTGGTATGGCAGCAATCATGGAGACTTCGCTTCTGGCACAGAACAAAGGAACCTACGATCTGTCAGAAGAACATTTATCATATTTTTTCTCCAACAGACAGAATGATCCTCTTGGAAATACCCCTGATGATAAGAATTATGTACTGGGAAATTATCACGTGATAGGAGGTAATGATCACCTGGCAGCGATTTATCTCAGTACATGGTCGGGAATGACCACAGAGGCCGATGTACCATTTCCTACGGATTCTTCGCATCAGAATGATCTGACTGTGCAGATTCCGGAAAGTAAGGCTTATAATTCTGCAGCATATCTGAAAAATGCATCTGTTTCCAAATACAGTGAGGAACGTATGAAAGAAATGCTGCTGAATGACCATGCAGTATCCATTATGCTTTATATGAAGGAAAGTTATGTAAATCCGGACACAGCTACATATTGTTATCCTGTTGGAAAATCAAATTCGACTGTAATTAATCATATTGTGACAGTGGTCGGATGGGATGATACGTATTCAAAGGATAATTTCCTTCCTGTTTCCAATGTAACATCTGATGGTGCGTGGATCATCAAAAACAGTTGGGGGGAGAAGAAAGGAGACGGAGGATATTACTATCTTTCTTATCAGGATCCCAATATCAGTAAACTTGTAAGTGCAGAGGCAGTGGCTGCTTCGGATCAAAAGTACAGGAATAATTATTTTTATGATGGTTCTTCAGCACTTTCAGTGATTCCGATACAGGCGGGACAGTCAGTAGCAGCAGTTTATGAGACAACTGCAGGAAAGGGAAAAGCAGAAGTCCTGGGGGAGGTTAATCTTGTTACAAACAGTGACAATGCCTGTTACAAAATTCAGATATACACCGATCTGACAGATCCATATGACCCGGAAAGCGGGACCGCTGCATATGCTGCTCCATATGAGTTTGAACAGCCAATCGCAGGTGTACAGACTATCAGTGTACCAGAGGTGGTTTTGAAACAGGGAAGCAGATATTCTGTTGTGATCACAAACAGTGGGATTGAAAAAATCAGCTTTGGAGTGGAAGCAAAGTCCAGTTATGGGAACTGGTTTACCTGTACGGCGGGGATAGAAACAGGGCAGACATTCTATAAGGGTGCATCGGAAACGGCCAGGTGGACAGATGGAAAGACGAAAAACTGGACGGCAAGGATCAAGGCACATACAAGGACCCTGAATCAGTCATGGGTGCCGGATACACCGGTATTTCAGGTGAAGGCATATAATTCCGGATATAACCTTATTTCATGGGAAAAAGTTTCCGGAGCTACAGGATATTATGTGTACAGAAAACCTGCAGCAGGTGGGAAGTGGTCCCAAATTGCAGATGTCGGGACATCGGAATTAAAATATAAAGATAGTAAGGTTACGGCTAATGCATCATACCGTTATACAGTAAAAGCATATTATGAAGCATCCGGAAAAAGATATTCAGGTAAATATAAAACCGGCGATGTGATTAAAGCAGCACCTGCAGTGCAGAAGGTTACTTCTGTGAAATCTGAGAAAAATGGAATCCGCATCCGGTGGAAGCCTCAGAAAAAATGTGACGGCTATTATATTTACAGAAAGAAAAAAGGTGGTTCCTATCAATTGATAAAGAAAATTTCCAATGGAAATAGTTCTTCTTATCTGGACAAAAAAGCACAAAAAGGTGTATCATACTATTATGCGGTAAAAGCATATGTTAAAGAGCCATATGGAAATACATACAGCAAATATAAAAGTTCATCTGCTGTAAAAAGAAAATAGGAAATGAAGGAAAGAGATTATGAAGAGAAGGTTTGGAACAGTAATAGCAATGGTACTGTGCTTTATTCTGACAGTGGTTTCTGTTTATGCGGATGACGGAAAGGGTCAGAATCCGGATTATGTAACAGATTATTATATGATCGTACAGAGTACACAGGGCGGGGTAGATATTTATGATGAAGCAGACACTCAGAGTGTTAAACTGAATGACAGCAAGATCCCAAATGGAACTGCCATTCACGTTCTGGGTGAGAAGAATGGAGCAGACAAAAAAAAATGGGCATATACACATTACCATGGAATGAACGGATATGTTCCTATGGATGATCTGGATCCGGCTTCCAGAGAAGAAGCTGCCAATGAGGAATATCGTACTTTCGGAGGCAAAGATGTGGATTTCGAAGTAAAGGTTCATGGAAACGATGGAAACGTATCGGTTTATAACGGACCTGGAGAGAAATTTGATCAGGTTTCAGAAACAGAGGGAATCGCAGATGGGACAACTGTACATATTTTTCAGTATGTTCAGGGAGAAGACGGAACAAACTGGGGGAAAACAGACACAGATGGTGTGACACAGGGATGGCTGAATCTTGATCGTGATACAGATTACGTAAATGAAAATGTATCCGCAGATGCACCGGAGGCTACAGGCACATCAGGAAATGTTCCGGTGGCTGCTGTTACACCAACACCGGAAGCAACTCCAACTCCGAAAGCCACACCAACACCAGAGGTAACACCTACAGAAAAAGTGACACCGACACCGGAGGCAACACCTACAGAAGAAGCAACACCGACACCGGAGGCAACACCTACAGAAGACGCAACGCCAACACCGGAAGAAACAGAGACGCCTGCTTCGACAGAAGACAAGGAATCCGATGATAAGCAGAGTCAGAAAACATCAGGAAAGAATGTAAAAGCAGATTCAGGAATGAAGAATCCTGTAATCTGGATTAGTGGTATCGGGATTATTGTTATCATAATTTTACTTATTTATTTCCTGAAGAAGAAAAAGTAAGAGTTAAAATCATTAAAGAATGCCGTCGACGGCAGAGAACAGTTACAAAATAAACAGTGGAACTAAAAGAGCAGCGCATCGGATGATGCAGCTGCTCTTTTTAGAAAATGTGTGTGTATAATTGAGACGTTATGAGGAAACCTCAAATCAGTCTTAATTAACAAAAACTATTAATGTGTGTGCATATATAGTCTACAATTTTTTTGCAATTAATCAAGATGGAATTTTATAGAACGTGATATATTTGTTACTGTTCACACACCACTATCCCGCGAGGTGTTTTGGCATGAATATGCCAAAATCCCGAGACATACAAGCCAAAATTTCCATTGCCGCAGGCAATCTGGAATGAATTTGGCTATGTTACTGAGAACGAGTGAACAGTAACATATATTTTGAGGAAAGAGGCTATTCAGACTTTTTACTTGCGTAACTCTGGCGGGAAACGTATAATAGGAAAAAAGTAATACTCGAGGGTGAGGAAAAAGAGGATGAAGATAACAGAAGAAACTGTTAAAATGAGA
>ENA-OQBL01000532-OQBL01000532.1-human-gut-metagenome-genome-assembly--contig:-NODE-532-length-19633-cov-2.788065_pt1 | contig 19633 bp, 25 predicted proteins | sample MGYA00242747_ERZ504553 | MGnify/ENA primary metagenome ERZ504553 (study PRJEB26092, sample SAMD00036240) | human gut metagenome | host: Homo sapiens | study: EMG produced TPA metagenomics assembly of...
GGCCGTAAGGGCGAAAAAGCCGACCGTCGATTTCAAGGCGTCGGTCGGTGTCAGCGAACCCATCCGTTACCCCGACTACCTGGGTTCGGCAGACTATGCGACCCTCTACAACGAGGCGATGCTCAACGACAACCCCTTCGCTGGATCCCGGCTCGGCATCGCTCTTCTCCCAGGAGACGATCAGCAATTTCCGCCGCGCCAAGGGCGACAACTCCGACGGCCTGGGCTACAACTGGGATTACTTCGACTACGCATTCAAACCGTCGATCCTCCAGGATTACAGCCTTTCGGTACGAGGCGGCACCGACCGCGCCCGTTATTTCATCCTCGGCAGCTACTATAACCAGGGCGGCAACTACAAGCATTCGAACTCCGACAACGTCAACAAGTTCCTGCGCTATAACTTCCGCGCCAACGTCGATGTCGACGCCACCAAGCGGCTGAAGATCTCGGTCGACCTGGGCGCCCGCGTCACGGAATACAACTACCCGGGCGCCACGGCGGCCAACATCATCTCGCTGGCCAACACGCAGCCCCCCTTACCTGCCGATCATCCTGCCCAACAACCACAACGACGTTAACCAGGCCGATTTCGAGGAGAACGGCGGCTACCTGCTCTATGCCGACAACGACTACCGTTACAACATGCTCGGGCAGCTCAACCGCACCGGCTTCAGCAAACGTACGCGCCGCTACCTGCAGGGATCGTTCAAGCTGAGCCACGACCTGGACTTCATCACCAAGGGCCTGAGCGTCGCCGCGCAGTTCTCCTACGACACCTACAACCAGCACACCATCAACAACCACGTGCCGACCCACAGCACGGGCAACCTGACCTACCCGGGCTATTCGACGTGGATGCTTCCCACCGAATACAGTATCGACGAGTGGAAGAACAACGCCGACTACTGGATCAAGAACGGCACCTATGTAACCGCCAACCAGCGAACCACGGACGATGCGCAAAGCAACAGCATCAGCCACGGCTCGCCCGAAGGGACGTCGCGTTTCCAGGCGCGCCTGGACTACGCCCGCAAATTCGGCGACCACAACGTGTCGGGCATGCTGCTCTTCTACCTGCAGAACAAGGTCATCAGCAACCAGGTTCCCTATCGCTACATGGGATTTTCAGGCCGCGCGACCTACGACTACCGGAACAAGTACCTCTTCGAGTTCAACATCGGTTACAACGGCTCGGAGAACTTCGCCCGCGGCAAGCGCTACGGCGTATTCCCGGCAGGCGCCGTCGGCTGGGTCATCACGCAGGAGCGATTCATGAGGGACGTAAAGTGGCTCGACCACCTCAAGCTGCGCGCATCGTACGGTCTGGTGGGTAACGACCAGCTTTCGGGCAACCGTTTCTCCTACCTGCAATACTACAAGTCGTCGGACGGCATGACCACCTATTTCGGCGAGACCGAGGCCGGCTATACCAGCTACCTGGTCGAGGGCGTGTTCGCCAACCCGAACCTGACGTGGGAGAAGGCCCGCAAGTTCAACTTCGGTATCGACGCCCAGTTCTTCAACCAGCGGCTGACCTTCACGCTCGATGTCTTCAAGGAGCACCGCTACGACATCCTCACCTCGCTCTCGGGGATGACAAGGTCGGGTTCCCCTACATCGTCGGGCAGGTCGCCCCGATCGTCAACTCGGGTATCGTCGACAACCACGGCGTCGAATTCGAGATCGGCTGGAACGGCCATATCGGGCAGCATTTCCGCTACTACATCCGCCCGAACTTCACGTTCGCACGCAACAAGATAAAATACTGCAACGAAATCTCCTACATCGACAACAACGGCCGCGACTGCCCGTGGCGTTACCAGACCGGCAAACGCCTCGATGAGAATTTCTGCTACATCTTCGACCACTTCGTGGCCGACCAGGGTGAGGCCGACCGCCTGAACGCGATGAACGGCGGCAGCGGATTCGCCATCTGGGGGCCCCGTACAGCCGGGCGACGTGGTCTACAAAGACCTCAACGGCGACGGCGTGGTCAACAACTACGACCGTGCCGCCATCGGCAACCCCCGTACGCCCGAGATCCAGTTCGGTATTCCGCTGGGACTCTCCTACAAGGGCTTCGACTTCAGCATGCTGTGGCAGGGCTCGGCACTCTGCTCCGTACAGCTGAGCGGCCCGGCCGTATGGGATTTCCCGCTCTACGACCAGTCGCGTATCGGCAAGGTGCGCCGGATGCACCTCGACCGCTGGACGCCCGAAACGGCAGCTACGGCGAAATACCCCGCCCTGCACTACGGCATCCACAACAACAATAAACAGCAGTATTCGAGCCTCTTCCTCTACGACGCTTCGTACATCCGCCTGAAGAACGTCGAGATCGGTTTACACGCTGCCCAAAGCCTGGATGCAGAATTTAAGTATGACGCTAAGAAATCCGAATATGTTTGCATTGTCAATACAAAGGAAAATAAATATAACCCCCGGTATGACAGTTTGTTTACATATATCGACAAAAACGGCTGGATAGTCTTTTCCGACAATATACTTGATTTTGATAAAAGCAAGGGAGATTTCGGTTTTTACGATAAAAATACAGATGAATATTATGCCGATATTCACGCAATACGTTGGAACAAAAACGGAACGGTTTATTGGGATTATTAAACAAAAACTCTAACTCATAAAAATCAAACGAATCATTTAAACAATATCATCAAATGTTAATCGCTGTTATAAAAGTAAAACTATGGCAAGGGAAATTCTCTTGCCATAGTTTATTTTCATCTATACGTCTTTTACCGCCATATCATTTTTCACGTTTTTATAATAAAATTCTTGTATTACAATATAAAATAAGATATAATAAATACGAATTATATCTTTTACTTGGTGGTGATGTTATGTTTCTCGGCAAAACAGCCCAAGGAAGAGTTGTTAAAACTATTAATTCTGTCGATGAGAACGGTTATGTATATCCTTTAAACTTAGTTCAAATCAAGGGATACAAAAACCGTTACGCTTTTGTTATGGGAGTGACTCACACGGTTTGCAATTTCGACGGACGAATTATAGCGGCACTCGTTCCTAAAGACCCGGAGAACACGGATTTAAAAACTATTTGGATTATGGCGTCAAGAAGTTCACGCTACATTAATCAAGACATTTATCAATACATTGATGTTAAAAAAGATTTTCCCGAATATGAACTTGTCTGCTATTACGAATCAAGCGCAGGCGCAGTAGTATACAGGAGTATTAAAGGCAAGCTTCGCTTTTGCTTATAAAAAATAAGCGCTCGGCGAATTGGGGCTTTCCTAAAGGTCACCTCGAAATGGGTGAAACAAAATACGACGCAGCAAGAAGAGAAGTTCTTGAAGAAACGGGGCTTCACATTAAAATTCATCTCGGCTACGAGGGTATATCAAAATATACGCTTCGCAATAATGTTGACAAAAAAGTTTCTATATTCGTTGCAACGACAGACGATTTAAAAACAACAATGCAAGAGGAGGAAATTGACGATTACAGATGGCTTGCATACGACCAGGCTATGGGCCACCTCTCATTTGAAAATGATCAAAAAAATACTGAGGGAAGCCGTTGATTTTCTCATTAAGCAAAAGCTTATTGTAAATAAAAACACTCCCACTGCGCAAGCTATTGACAGAGAAATCGAACTTAAAGAGCAAGAGCGCAAGGAAAGAATAGCCGAGTATAGGCGCCAAAAATGGATTGAACAGCAAAACAAACTCAGGGCTCAACGCTATTATGAAAAGCACAAAGAGGAAATTGTGCGCCAAAAAATAATAAAAAAGAGAAAAAGAAATCAGGAAAAAAAGCGACTTCAAAATGCAGCAAACAATAACGTTAATGTTCAAAACAAAAATAATGAGTCGCAATCAAATGCAGATATAAAGCAAAATACAACAACCGACAAAAAGGAGAACTGATATATGGTACAGGAATTTTGCAGGAACTTACAAGAGTTTTTAACAGCGCACGGAATACCCGATTGGCTTGTAGTGTTTATTATTTCAGTCTGCCCTATCTTGGAATGCAGGCTCGGAATGTTCACCGCCATTGTGCTTTTGCAAATGAATCCTTTTGTAGGATTTATTATCAGCTTTTTAGGTAACATTTTACCTATACCGTTCATACTTTTATTAATCAATTGGATTTTCGATTTATTAAAAAAATGTTCCCGGAATAAACAAGTTTGTTTATTGGCTTGAGGACAAAACGCTTAAAAAGCGAGATAAAATTGATAAATACGGAATTTGGGGGCTTTTGATTTTCGTTGCCATACCGCTTCCGGGTACAGGCGGCTGGACGGGTGCGCTTCTTGCATCTCTTCTCCATCTTGATAAGAAAAATGAGCTTTTTCGTGATTTCGCTCGGCGTATTTATTGCCGGACTTATTATGACTGTTTTAAGTCTTGTTGTCGGCAACGCAGTTTTCAACTGATATGGATAAGGAATATGAGGTTTTAATTGACATTTGCCGCCACTATTTAAACGGCGACAAATTTATTTTCGATACAGACGTTAATTATAAAAAATTATTTTTATATGCAAAGGGGCATAACCTTTTAGGTGTATTGCACTGTGCACTTTTAAAGGCAAAGAATAAAAGCGATTTGCCCGAAAGCTTCTTAAATGCGCTTGAAAATAAATTTTTTGATTTAATTTTCCTTTCAAACGCTCAGATTAATATGCTGGACGATGTTAAAACGCATTTTTGCGTCGGCTCAGTGCCCGTATATCACGTTTAAAAGGCGCAATACTCAGAGAATACTAACCCTGTGCCTGAAAGCCGTGCTATGGGCGATATAGACGTTCTGATCAAGGCTGAGGACAGGGACAAGATTAAAAAATTGCTTATATCTAACGGTTTTGACTGTGTTAAGGAAAACGGGCCGGTTTATAACTATGTCAAAAACGGTGTTCTGATTGAGGTGCACACAAAGCTTATAAGCTGTTATGATACCGAGCCGTTTTGCAGCGCTTTTGATTATGCAAAATTTGACGGTTTTGGCGGAAAATTTGACGACAGCTTTCATTTTGCATATTTGATTGCCCACATGGCACACCATTTCAAATTCTACGGAGCAGGAATTAAGCTTATTCTTGATTTAGCCGTAATGCTAAAAACTGCAAATATTGATATTAAAAAGGTGTTTGAATATTTAAGCGCAGTTGAACTTGAAAAATTCGGTAAAACCGTTTTGACCGTTTGCCACAACTTTTTCGGCGAAGGTTATGATTACGCAATTGATACGAAAAATGTTAAAAAATACCTTTGCGACTGCGGTGCATTCGGCAATGAGAATGAAAACAAGGGCGTTACCGTTGCAAGGAGAGAGCTTGAAGAAGGGAAAAGATATTCACCCTTTATGACGAAACTAAGGCTTCTCTTTCCGCCTTACAAAAAGCTTAAAGAAATTGATTATATCAAATTTATCGACGGAAGACCTTGGCTTATTTTATATGCTTGGATTTATCGAATAATTTACAATTTTAAAAACAGAAAAGAATTTACGTTAAATGCAGTAAATTCACTTGATGATGAAAATACGCAGGCTTTGGCTCAAAAGGAGTTGGAGCTTTTTAAGGAGATTGGTTTATAATGAAATATCTTGCTATAATTTTAGTTGCCGTTTTGGCAATATTACTTGTTGTGTTCATTTCTTGGTTTTTAAATATGAAATCAAACGGCAAATGCCCGCTTTGCGCCTTGAAAAAAAATATTTATCCCCGACTAAGCTTACAATTGATATAAGCGAGGACGAAGAATATTCTGAAAATAAGGTTGCTCAAACTCCGCCTATGGGCTGGTCAAGCTGGAATACCTTTAGGAATAATATTGACCAGGATATTATTATGCAAACTGCCCACGCTATGAAAGACAGCGGACTTGCAAATGCAGGATATGAATTTATTAACCTTGACGATTGCTGGCAAAGTTCCCTTCGTGACAGTGACGGAAAGCTTCAGGGCGATCTCGGCACATTCAGCCGTGGTATCCCTAAGCTTATTAAGGATATTAACGCACTTGGCTTAAAGGTTGGTCTTTATTCTTCTAACGGTACACTCACCTGTGAGGACCTCCCTGCCTCTCTCGGCAACGAAAGGCTTGACGCTAAAACAATTGCGTCTTGGGGCTGTGAATTTTTTAAATACGATTTTGCCATCATGACAGAATCAGCGGTGACTGCCCTGCAATTGAGCATATTGTAATCACCAAGCCAAAAAGCGCTTTTGAAATTGATTTAAGGCCGGAAGACGCAGAGTTTACCGGCAGAGCAAAAATTATCAAAATGTCTGACGTACCGAGCAAAAAAGCAATCGGATTTATCAGCCACGGCTCAGGCTCTGCAAGCTTTAATTTTGACGCAGACGAAAAGGGCGAATATGTATTAACCTTTGTTTTTCACAAGTCAATGGCTAAAAAGAAGCAGTATATGCAAATTCATATTAACGGCAAAATGTATGAAATTTTCTTCCCTGAAACTAAGGGCTTCAGTCCTTTAGGCAGGCAACAAATTATTGTTGAGCTTAAAGAGGGCACCAACAATATGACAATCAAAAACCCTGTAGCAACTGCGATTGACTCGTCATATATTCAGTATAAGCGTATGGGTGACGCTCTTAAGGAAGCAAGCTCAATGTGGGCTAAGGTTACACATTCAGAAGAAAAGCCAATCACATATTCCATTTGCGAATGGGCATGGCTCGCCCTTATCTTTGGGGTGCTAAAGCAGGCTCAATGTGGCGCACAACGCCCGATATAGCTCCAAATTGGAGAAGCATAACTATGATATATAACCGCACCTTGAAGCTTTATAAGCACTCAGGACCGGGCCATTGGAACGACCCTGATATGCTTGAGGTCGGCAACGGAAAGCTTGACGATAACGAAAACAGAGCGCATTTCTCGCTTTGGTGTATGCTTGCCGCTCCGCTTATGCTTGGCAACGATATCAGAAGCTTTGTATCAAACGGTATGCCCGATAAGGATAACGAAACGCTTAAAATTGTTACTAACAAGCATATGATTGCAGTTGACCAGGATTCACTCGGCAAGAGTGCTAAGAGAATTAAAAAGGAAAGCGGTATTGACATTATTGCCCGTCCGCTTTCAAACGGCGATGTTGCACTTTGTTTATTCAATACTGCTTCTTCCACAAAAAGCGTCAACTTCAAGCTTGATGACCTTACTAAAGACCCATACTTAGGTATTGAGGAATCTCCGTCGGGTTATGAACTTCACGATTTGTGGACAGATGAACGCTCAACAGGAACTACAATTAATGCAACAATTCCTAAACATTCGACTGTAGTATACAGAGTTAAACCGACAATATAACAATATAAACATAAATATAAGATAAAAAATAAGGATTAGATATGCGTAAATTAATACGAATATCTAATCCTTTTATTGTTGTATTTACTTATTTAATAAGTGATACACCTGTCATTTCAGCAGGCTTGTCAAGTCCGAGCATTTGAAGCATTGTAGGAGCGATGTCGCAAAGCTTGCCGCCGTCACGAAGTTCAACACCCTCGCCGCAGTTTACTGCAACAAACGGAACAGGGTTAGTTGTGTGAGCTGTGAACGGCTCGCCGTTTTCGTCAAGCATCTTATCAGCATTGCCGTGGTCGGCAGTGATAAAGAGGTTGCCGTTCATTTCTATAACAGACCTTTGCAAGTGAGCCAACACAAGCGTCAACAGTTTCAACAGCCTTGATTGCCGCAGGGATAATACCTGTATGGCCAACCATATCGCAGTTAGCAAAGTTTACGATAATAGCGTCATATTTGCCGCTTCTTACTGCAGCATTAAGCTTTTCCGATACCTCAGGAGCACTCATTTCAGGCATAAGGTCAAATGTGGAAATCTTAGGAGAAGCAACAAGGATTCTGTCCTCACCCTCATACTGCATTTTCCTCGCCGCCGTTGAAAAAGAAAGTTACGTGAGCATACATTTTGAGTTTCGGCAATACGAAGCTGAGTCATACCGTGCTTTGAAATATATTCACCAAAGGTATTAACAAGAGTTTCAGGGCCGAATGCAACCTCAACGTTTGGCATCTCGGCATCATACTGAGTCATACATACATAGTAAAGCTTGAAAAAGCCGTTCTTTCTCTCAAAGCCCTTAAAATCAGGGTCAACAAATGTACGTGTAATCTCTCTTGCACGGTCAGGGCGGAAGTTAAAGAAGATAACGCTGTCGTCAGCCTTAACTCTGCCCTCGCTGCCGCCGATAACGGTAGGAAGCACAAATTCATCTGTAAGGTGCTTGCCGTCCTCGTCAACAGTTTCATAAGAAGCCTTAACCGCCTCAACTGCATTGTCAGCCTGAATGCCCTCGCCATAAACGATAGCGGCATAAGCCTTTTCAACTCTGTCCCAAAATATTGTCACGGTCCATAGCGTAAAATCTGCCCATTACGGAAGCGATTTTACCTACGCCGATTTCCTTCATTTTATCCTCAAGTTCATTGAGATATTCAACGGCAGATGAAGGTGGAACGTCACGGCCGTCAAAGAAGAGCGTGAACGTAAACATTCTCTACACCGTTATTTTTAGCCATTTGAAGAAGATGATAAAAGATGCTCCGAATGAGAATGAACACCACCGGGTGAAACAAGACCGATAAGGTGAAGAGCCTTGCCCTTAGCATTATCCATAGCGCCCTTAAGAGCAGGAGTTTTTTTCAGCATCGCCGTCCTCAAATGCTTTTGTAATTCTTGTGAGCGGCTGATATACAACTCTGCGGCACCGATATTTGTGTGGCCTACTTCAGAGTTGCCCATCTGACCGTCAGGAAGACCTACATCAAGTCCGCTTGCTCCGATATAAGTCATTGGATATTCAGCCATAAGCTTATCAAGGTTAGGCCTTTTTTGCCATAGCGATTGCATTGCCGTAATCGCTGTCATTCTTGCCGTAACCGTCCATTATACATAATACAACAGGTTTTTCATTAGTATTCCTCCATATTGTTTTTCACAAAAAAGTGGGTATGCCGAAACACACCCACCCAAAATTTGTTTAATTATTTGCTTGCAGCCTTAACGATAATTGAGAAGTCCTCAGCCTTAAGTGAAGCACCGCCGATAAGTCCGCCGTCAACGTTTACTTTTGAAGTAAGCTCATCAGCATTCTTAGCGTTCATTGAGCCGCCGTACTGAATTGTTACTGTTTCTGCAACATCAGCACCGTAAGCCTCTGCAATAGCTGCACGAACATATCCGTTACCCTCGTCAGCCTGGTCAGCAGTAGCAGTCTTGCCTGTACCGATTGCCCAAATTGGCTCGTAAGCGATTACAACATTTTTAAGCTGGTCAGCAGTTACATTTGTAAGTGCCATCTTTGTTTGATACTTAAGAAGTGTTTCTGTATAACCAAGCTCTCTCTGCTCAAGAGTTTCACCAACACAGATGATTGGCTTCAAGCCTTTTTCAAGAGCCTTAAGGGTTCTGAGATTTACTGTTTGGTCTGTTTCGCCGAAGTATGTTCTTCTCTCGCTGTGACCGATTACAACGTATTCAACGCCAAGCTCAACGAGCATATCAGCCGAAACCTCGCCTGTGAAAGCACCGCTGTCCTTAAAGTGAACATTCTCTGCACCGATTTTAATATTAGAGCCTTTAGCAGCTTCAACTGCGGCAGGAACATCTACGAAAGGAACGCAAAGAACAACCTCGCAATCAGCATCGGCAACAAGCGGCTTCATCTCATTGATGAGAGCAGTTGTCTGTGCAGGAGTATTGTTCATTTTCCAGTTACCGGCAATAATTGCCTTACGAAGAGTCTTATTCATAATAGTTACCTCTTTAAAATATTTTGGTATAAGGCGACCAATGGTCGCCCCTACGATTATTGATAATTACGGGCACGGTTATGCCTGCTTATTTGCGACATTCAAAATTATTTGTCTTGGAGTGCGCAGATACCCGGAAGGTCTTTACCCTCAAGGAATTCAAGTGATGCACCGCCACCGGTTGAAATGTGGCTCATCTTATCTGCAAAGCCAAGCTTTGTTACAGCTGCAACCGAGTCACCGCCGCCGATGATTGAAATAGCGCCTGAATCAGCAACTGCCTTAGCAACGCTGATTGTGCCTGCGGCAAAGTTATCCCATTCTGAAACGCCCATAGGACCATTCCAAATTACTGTGCCTGCGCCCTTAATAGCGTCTGCAAAAACTTCCTGAGTCTTAGGGCCGATATCAAGACCCATCCAACCGTCAGGAATATCGTCACTGCTTACTACCTTAGCCTCTGTATTCTCGTCATATTCCTTACCAACCTTGTTATCAACAGGAATAAGGAACTTAACACCCTTATCCTCAGCCTTCTTCATCATTTCGCCTGCTTTTTCAACCCAGTCAGCCTCAAGAAGAGAAGTACCGATGTTATGGCCGAGATACTTCATAAAGGTATAAGCCATACCGCCGCCGATAATGATTGTGTCACACTTATCAATAAGGTTTTCAATTACACCGATTTTGTCTGAAACCTTAGCACCGCCGAGAATTGCAACAAGAGGTCTCTTTGGATTAGCGAGAGCGCCACCCATAAACTTGATTTCCTTTTGGATAAGGTAACCGCAAACAGCAGGTAAATAAGCAGCAACACCTGTTGTTGAACAATGCGCTCTATGAGCAGTACCGAATGCGTCGTTTACGAAAATATCAGCAAGAGAAGCAAGTTCCTTAGAGAAATTCTCCTCGTTCTTTGTTTCTTCTGCTCTGTATCTAACGTTTTCAAGGAGCATAACCTCGCCGTCCTTAAGCTCGGCTGCCATAGCCTTGGCATTAGGGCCTACAACCTCAGCATCTTCGGCAAGCTTAACCTCAACACCGAGATACTCCGAAAGTCTTTTTGCAACGGGAGCAAGGCTGAATTCAGGCTTATATTCTCCCTTAGGTCTGCCGAGGTGTGAGCAAAGTATAACCTTTGCACCGTGCTCCATCAAATACTTGATAGTAGGAAGAGCGGCAACAATTCTCTTGTCATTAGTGATTTCGCCGTCTTTAAGCGGAACGTTAAAGTCGCAACGAGCAAGAACTTTTTTGCCTTTTACATCAATGTCTTCAATAGTTTTTTTCGTTTAATGCATCCATTGTTTTTACCTCTCATATATTAATTATGATTATAAATATTTTTAACCGATAATAATTATATATTATTTTGACTTATAATGCAAGATTTTATTACCATTTTTGGCAATATACACAAGATTGTTTAATTTTTTAACAATGTTTATGGACAAAATTGCGAAAAACAGAAAAAACCTCCCTTTTAAACGAGGCAAAAAGGTTTATTTATTCGGGAAAAGGAGGAGCAGCGGCATGAGTGCAGTGGCGATTTTGTTTATACAAAAATAAATAATATCGGGTCCCCGAAAAGCGTGAGTCGTTTTTGGGGAAAAAGGAGGAGCAGCGGTGTGAGTGCCGTGGTGATTTTTAAAAATGATATAAAAAATCGCCACAAGCGATATATAGCTTGTGACGACGTGGTGGAAGAGGGTGGATTTTATCGCAGGTGCTTCGCACCTTTGGACTAATGTCGAAACAGTCCACCGGACTGTTTCTCTGTCGCTCCTTGCCTCGCAGGCTTCGGCGTTCGCTCCCATTAGTGGTTCGAATCCACTTTGTTTATACAAAAAAGTAAAAACCCAATCACAAAAGTGATTGGTTTTTTGATTTCGGTGGAGATGAAGATGATAAATCCGAAACGGTATTAAGCTCTGATAATGTCAGGCTTTTAGCGTTATCTTTGAAGTTGAAATAAAAGTCTATTCTGTCATCATAAAGCACAACGGAATTAACAAATGTGTCTATAAGCATTTTTCGATTTTTAAGTTTGCTCACATCAAAGTTTTTGAATCCGTCAAACCACGAGTATAAAAATTCTTTTGTCAATAACGGATGTGATATGTTTTCTTTTGCGATTTCCGTTTCTAAATTTTCTTTTGTGCTTTCAAGTTCATCAAGTCGCTTTTTTGTTGATTTTGTTATTATGCCTTGCTCAATAGCATTAATCATATTTTCAATGGCTGTGTCGGTCTGTGCAAGTTGCTTTTTAAGCGATTTCAACATTGGGCTTTCTTTACCTTGAATAGACAAAATCTTGTTTACTAACATTTCAATGAGCGAATCATCATTGATGAATTTCATAACTTGATAAACAACAATATCTTCTATCCAATCTTTTTTTAACTGCCTTTTTATCACATGTTTTATTACGCTTGGTGTTAACACATTTATAATAACTGTATCTTCTGCCACGGGCATTTCCGCTTTCGCCAACCATAAACGATTTGCATTTGCCGCAGTATAATTTAGTTGTCAACAAGTAGTCATCAACGGCCTTATGCCTTGATGGCGCACGCTTGTTAACGGCTATCATTTCCTGCACCTTATCAAAAAACATCATTTGGAACAATGGCAGGAATTCCGTTTTCAATAACAACATCCTTGTAAATATAATTGCCAACATACCGACGGTTTGTCAATATTTTAGAAATATTATTTATTGTAAATTCTCGACCGTTAGCATTTTTCAAGCCCTTGTTGTTCAGTTCATCTCGGATTTCTTTCTGCGTTTTACCGGAAATATAATCATTAAAATATTCAAAACAACAGGAGCAAGAGTCGGATTGATTTGAAAATGTTGCTCATCATCAATCATATAACCAAAAGCGACAGAGCCGCCGTTATATTTGCACTTTCAAAGCATTTTCGGTTAAGCCACGGTTGATTTTTTCTGCAAGCTCGGCAGAATAATACTCGGCATAACCTTCAAGCATAGACTCAAGCAAAATACCTTCTGCACCGCTTGAAATCGCTTCTGTTGCAGAAACAACCTTAACGCCGTTCTTTTCAAAATGTTTTTATAATGCGCCGAGTCATAACGATTACGGGCAAAGCGGTCAAGTTTCCAAACGATGATAACATCAAACAGACCTTTGGAACTGTCCTTAATCATCTGCTGAAACGACGGACGATTGTCCGTTTTTGCTGATAATGCTCTGTCAATATATGTATCAATTATACGAATATCATTCTTCTCGGCAAACTCCTTGCATTCTCGAATTTGTCCATCAATACTTTCTTCACGCTGATTGTCACTTGAATACCGTGCATATATAATTCCTGTCATTTTTATATCACCTCAAGTGTATATAAACATACAAATATATTTATTTCAAGTGAATTAAGAATATTTGATTTAGAATGTACATAAAACAGGATTATATAGATGTTTTAGCTTACATTATAAAAAGTCGATTTGTGTTTCATTTTGACAAACATATTTAAATTATTCATTAGCAAAAAGCTTATAAATAATTTCATCTCGTTTCTCTTTAGTTTGGTCAGCTGAATAACAGAAACTAATGCTATGGTCATCAGCGAATTTGTCGTATAAAGTTTTTCGAAGAACCTTTGTTTTATCCGAATTAAATTCAGACCTAAACTTACCTTCCGGATTTCTCCTAACGCCAATACAATAGATTTTATTCGGATCTTCAGAATCACTGATGCTGAGAGATCTAACTATTGCCCCCTTTTCAAAATCTGTCAAAGTTTTCATATCAGGCATTGTTTTAGGAACAGATTGACCTAATCTATAAGTAAACTGGTTGAGAATATTTCCTAGATTTTCACTATATTTTATACCAAAATATTTGCGTAACGTTTTTGCATCAATAAATAATTGTTTTATACTCGCCTCTACAGGCAACTCGTCTTTTAAATTTTCACACTTCATAAAATTTAATTTAACAACAGCATACTTGTTTTCTCTAATAGTATTACCAACAAATCTATTTACGAGAACAATATACTCTACGCCATTGAATTCGAAAATAAAATCACAAATTGTCCAATCTTTCTTTTTCATATCATTTTTCAATGTCATCAAATTTTCTAAATTATCCATATATACTCCTTTCAAATCTAATTATCATTAAATAAAACTATTATAATCTTATAATACAACGCCAGTAGCACTAAAGCAAGTCAAAAGGAGTCAAGACATAAAATCTTGACTCCTTTACTCTTTAGTCGTTCCAATCCGGTGGAGTGACAATCGGTTCATCGCCGCCACCGGATGTCGTAATTACATCAACAGCAGCAAACTTTTGAATGTCTGAATCAGGTTTGATGTACTTTTCCTTCATCATAAAACCTCCTTAATTATTTCATATCTATCACATAAATGGATATTCCGATTATTTGCCTGCATAGGCTTTTGCGGAATTGCCGTAACGCATCATTGCGTCTGTAACTGCTTTTAACTTTGCATCAGTAACAGTTGCGGCATAGGATTCCACACTGTACTTAAGTGTATAGCTGACTTGCTCATCGCCTTTGTATGCAGTGATAAATACTTCATCACTCATTTGATTTGCATAAACACCGTCAAAATAGAAATACCAATAACCGTCTTTGCCTTTTTCAAAATTATCCGGATTTTCGGCATAGGTATATGTCAATGTTCTTGAACCTATTTTTACTTTGAATGAAAGGTCATCAAGAGTAACATTGGTCATATTCAGCGGTATTGCAATTTCAACCGAATTATTCAGCCTTAATGCCGTACCAAACTTTACAAGCCTGTTTTCGCAGGTTTCGTAGCTTGCATTCTTGATATTCGTTAAATTCAAATCAGCCGTGCTGCGAAGTGCTTTTTGCTCATCGGTAAGTATATCGGTAAGTAAATTATCGGTTTTATAGTTTTGATATACCTGACAAGCCTCGCCGTAATAGACCAAATCCACCAGTAAAGTTTTAAGCTTTGCAGAAGATGTAGGCTTATTCAGCGTTGACTTAATATAGTCGGTTGCACTGTATTTATAAGCATTACCGTTATATGTTACACCGTCTTTGACACCATAGAATGTAATACTTACATCATCACCTAAGGCCTGCGGTGAAATACCCGTATAATCAAATATGCAATAAACGATTGAATTTGAAGTTAATGTTTTATCCGACGGATACACTTTTTCGGTTTACCGTTTCGGGTAAACTCGGCATACACTTCGTCATAATAATCGACTACATCTTTGGTAATGTATGTTGCAAGGGTGATACTGCTTTCAAGCGACAATGCATTACCTCTGCGGCGAAGAAGAGCCGTATTGGGTGCCTCTTTTGTTTCGCTTTCACCGCAAGCGGAGCAAGTACGAGTCTGCGTGCCGTCTTTATAATCACTTGATGAATTATAAACAGCATCATTATTGTATTTCCAATCGGACCAAGTGTGAGTGTGTTCTTCGATTTTTATTTTTGTAATAATATGTAACAACCGTTCCGTCTGAAACAATGGGAGTGTTTAAGCCATCTGCCTTTACAAATTCATAGCCGTACAGTGATTTTGCAGGGGTTAAATTAAGTTTTGTGCCGTATGGAACTGTAAATGTTCCGCCGGCAGTGTTTGGAATTTCAGAGCCGTCCTCAAATTTATACTGAATTGAAACGGTTGTGTAGCGCTGTGTTTCCGTATTGTCGTCTGCAAGCACATTTCCGTTTTCATCGAGCACCTGAAATGCCACGGTATCGCCGCTCTTAAGCTGTGCGTCTGACGGAATTTGATAGATAAGCGAGCAACTCTTTAAGCCTGAATTAAAGTCGCTTTTGATGTGATCCAAAGCACCGAGCGGCCAGAAGTTTGCCTTGTCATTCCAAACAGGGACATCAAAGGTTTGTACTGTTTGAAGCGGATTTCCCGATGAATCGGTTGCAATGCTTCCGTCGGAATGCTTAATCCACATTTTGAATTTAATCTGACGAGCTTTCTTATCCGAAATATTTTGAATAACGGTTCGAATTTCAATTTTTTTGCCGTTCATATCGGCATTGAATCTGTTTTTGCTGTTGCCGCTCAAAAGACGGTCATTGCGATTATATGTGTAATTATAATATGAACTTGTTTCAAGGTCGGTAAAATCAGACGGCTTTGAATAAGCGCCCGTATATTCCTTAACCTCGGGAGTTGCAACATAAAGGTCTACATCCTTAACAAGCTGAGACATTCGCTTGAAGCCCTGCAAACGGCAAACCTCACAGAATTGATAGTTTGTGTCTCTCATTATGCACTCATAACTTGAAACAAGCATTTTTGAGCCGTAAGCATTGCGACAGGTATATGTGTTTCTAAAACCTAAAAGCTGTCGCCATTTTATCTTTTCCGGGTCTTCAACCGAGGAAAGATTGAGCGATTTAAGTTCCTTATCGTCAAGCAAATATCCGTTACTGTATTCATCACCGAGACCGAGCAAACCGTGTCCAAACTCGTGTGCAAAAGTTTTTGACGCACGATAACTGTCTGATGGCGAAATGAAATAATGGAAGCCGTATTCACGGTTATTATAAGCACCGCCGAAATCTGATTTTGTGTTTACAACCATAGCGAACTGAGCAATATAATCGTGAACATAATAATAAGGCTCATATTCCGAACCGGACGGAATTGTGTTTGGATCACACTTTTTTTTGATATGAGCATCGTGAATTTTCTCGATAAATTCCGGTCCGATACATCTTTCAAAAATGTGATTTTTCCACTGACTTCTGTGGAGATTATTAGAAATAACAGGCGAATTATATTTGTCGACTATAACATCAAAGAAGGTGCTTCCGCCATTGTCAAAACTTGATTCTGAAGCTGTGCAAAGGGCGTAAACATTAAATCTGTCGGCATAACTTCGGTAAGGTTCATATTTCATGGCCTCTTGCCAAAGTCGTTTGACATCATTGATGAATTTGCCTTGCTGACTTTTTGTATAACCCTCGCCGCAAACAACAACAACCATATTCTCCGTATCGCTTCGTGTTTTTTGAATAGTGTATACCGGAATGGTGGGGTTGGCGTATTTTCCGTCACCTGAATACCACGGCCCCAAGGTAAGCTGAATGCTTTGCTCGGTGCTGACATTCCAATCGGGATTTGCGTCCTCGGCAGGTTCCGAAATTGTATAATCATCCTCTTGTTTGTTTGGAGCAGAGCCGACATAAGGGTTGCTTTGTGAGCCGCTGCCGGAAGTTGCAACAAAATATTCGGAATCAAGATAAAATGCAGGTCTTACACCCAAATCGGAATACCACGGAGCATAACGACCGACCTGACCCGATGAACTGATATAACGCATATCGTGATTGCAATCGGTAACAGGAGTGCGAAGCCAATAAGGCCAAGCCATACCGTCATTATTATACGCAACATAATAACCTTTGAGATTTTTCCACACGGCATTAGCCTGCTTTACATCAAGAAGAAAAACCTTTTCGGTTGTAGTTTCAAAATATGAACTGTCGTAGTTTGCCACCGCTTCCGAAATATCGGTGTAGTATAACAAATCCGAATTTGCGTCTCCATCAACTATGCCCTTGTTGTATTCGGGATGAGAAACGAGAGAACGCTGGGTAACGGTTTTCATTGCCGCAATTTCAGATTTTGAAAAAGCGTTGAGAAAACCCGCTTTTTCGTTGTACGCTCCCACACCGCTTACATATCCGTCTTTCGGAGGGTTGCCGCAAAGCCAATCGACTTTGCCTTCAGCTGCGGTCGAATTTAACCAAGAACGCATATTGCTGTCTTTCCAATAGTTAGAACCGTAATCATCACGCTTATAGCTTCTGCTGTGTGATTTTGAATTGCTGTTGTCATTTGTTTTGGCATCATATGCAAGGGTGTCAACAATTTTGTCTGCAAGCATAAGCGGTCCGTTATTGTCAATGCTTACACATCGCCAAAGAATTGAGGCATTGTTATACGTGCCCATTTTAACATAGTCACCGACTTTAATATCCGGCTTTGATGCCGCCTGAACGCTCATCGGCAAAATTGAGATTGCCATGCACAATGCCAACAATATTGCTGTTATTTTTTTCGTCATTAAGTCACTTCCTTTATAAGCGATATATTTGCTTTTATTATATTGTAAGGAATAATGTGTGTCAATGAAAATCCATTTAAATTTTTGTTAATTTTACAGCTGACACATTTAATATTACACGAAGAAGAAAATCTTATCAAATATGCAAAAAGGCTTCTGCCCAAATACCGCCGTAAAAAGCAGTATTAGGACATAAAAATAGGCTGAAAGTAAAACTTCCAGCCTTGTGGCAGATTATATCAACCTGTCAAGTCACGGTAGTATTTGCTTTGCAAATCTCCACCTTAAAGACTTGACAGAACGATGTTACGGGTTTAATTGCATTATTAACCCGTAATAACGATTCTTCGAATCCTTAATTTTTTTTACAAAAGAAAAACGAGATACTCGCTTGAGTATCTCGTTCCTCTTTGGCAGAGGTATAAGGATTCGAACCTTAAATGACGGAGTCAGAGCCTCGCAATCTTTTTTGAAAACCGCCTATTTAAGCCATTTTCAGACTTTGCATCTCTCAAAAGATTCTCTCAGAATTTTATTTTTGCTTAAAACAGCAAATTCGTATGAGGAATTGCGAACCCTACAATGAGGTGTCGTTTGAAACTCAAAGTCTACTGATCTGTTTTTTATTCCGCAATCAGCGTTTTATTTTTTAAGATAATGCTGACTCAATTAATTCAACCATTCTGTTATATTTAGAATTTTCTAATTTATAATAAAAAGGATTTCCTTTATGACAGATATCAAAATAAAAACTAATCTTATTTAGTGTAATATCTAAAGAATTTTTGATCGAGATTTAATTTCTGACCATCTGCAAAAATGAGTTTCAATTTATATTCTCCATAATCAGACATAAGTGATTTTTCACTTTCTAATCCCTTATCATAATCATTTAAATAACTGTTAATATCATCAATTTTATTTTCATTACATTCTTTGATAGTGTTTACTATTGAACTAATTACTTCCTTGTCTGTTATAGTGCCTTTTAATAAGGGGCGAATGTCCTGCCCTGTAATATTTTCTTCTTCGGGTAGTTCAATGGTATAATCATAGAATTCGTCTTGCCAAATCTCAATACCAATAATTTCGTTATCGCCTTTTGCTGTGTATAAATTTAATAAATCTTCGATAGTATAGTCGGTAGTTAAACCATTCAAGTAGAATATATAATATTCATTATTAGTCTGAACTATAATTAAATTATCACTTTTGGCATATTTATAAGCTAATGCTTTATAAAATTTATTGTTTTTAGCTTCTTCAACAGTCATTGGAACATAATTTGACAAGTCATTAGTAAGGTTAAAATAATCAAGCTTACATACTAAATCACCTATTTCTGATTGCTTTAACTCAATATTATTGTTCTTATCCGCTTTTGCATCTCCAAAATAATACTGCGAATAAATCTTATTATCAATAATAATTTTTTGCGGATATTTAGTATTTTCAATTTTAATTTTTATAGTCCTATTATCAGTAGAAAAGCCCTTATTATTTGTTGATGAATTATGTGTAGTTTCAAAAGTATCAGAAGAATTATTATTTAAATATTTAACTGTTGATATTGAGGTTACAAGTATCATAAAACAAGCAGCAAATGATAAATAAGCAACTTTCTTTTTTCTTTGAATTTGATTGTGTTTTGAAATTTTCTGATTTAACACCGGCTAATGTTTTTTTATACAAATCATCCGGTAATTTTAATTGATTATTATATTCGGTATAATTCATAATATACTAC
>ENA-OQBL01000533-OQBL01000533.1-human-gut-metagenome-genome-assembly--contig:-NODE-533-length-19619-cov-3.676842_pt1 | contig 19619 bp, 19 predicted proteins | sample MGYA00242747_ERZ504553 | MGnify/ENA primary metagenome ERZ504553 (study PRJEB26092, sample SAMD00036240) | human gut metagenome | host: Homo sapiens | study: EMG produced TPA metagenomics assembly of...
GATTGTGGTGCTGGATAGGGGATGCATTGCGGAAGAAGGTACCCATCGGGAACTGACGGAGCGGAAAGGAATGTATTATCGGCTGGTTAAGAATCAGCTGGAATTGGGTAGCTAATGAATGGAGGAAGAGAAGATATATAAGGATATAGAACTTCGCAGTGAAGAAGTACAGGAGGTGATGAACCACATTTCTCCTTGGGTGGTGAGGTGTGGGATTACTGTCTTGGCAGTGATTCTGTTGATGGTACTGGTTGGTTGTTGGATATTCAGGTATCCGGACACCTTGGCGGCAGAGGTGACTCTGGCTACGGAAGAGACCCCCCGCCTTTGTGCTGTCACATGCTACGGGGAAGCTGGATACACTTTATGTGAAGAATGGGAGTCTGGTGAGTGCGGATGCGGATTTAGGAGTGATTGGCAATGCTGCGTCTTCTGAAGATGTGCGTTTCTTAAGGAGAGGATGAAAGCCTGGAAGCGCAAGATTATGACTGGCGGGAAGGGGTGGAGATTTTTGCCGGTAGGCGCTGGCAGTTGGGGAACTGCAATCGGTTTTTGCAGCTTTCATTACTTCACTTACAGAATATGCACGTTTTATGGAGTTGGACTATTACGCTCGGAAACTTCGTTTTCAGGAAAAACAACTGGGTGGACAACGCTCCTATCTTCGGTTGGCAGAGCGGGAGTATGAGTTGATTGATAAGGATATAAAGCTTGTCGAAAGTATGTATACCCGTGATTCTATTCTATATGTGCGTAAGGCTATGATTGCTGCGGAATTTGAGGAGTCTGGAAGCAGATATTTGCAAAGTTTGCGTTCTAAAGAAGAGGTACGTATGAGTTTGCTTCAGGCAGAAATGCAGTTGGTGCAACATGAGGAGAATATGTTGGATATACGTAAGCAAGCATACGATGAGGAACAGAGTCGCCGGACTGATTTAAAGAATGCCATAGAGCAGTTAGCCGCGCAATTGAGTGAATGGGAGCACTCTTATTTATTGAAAAGTCCGGTCAGGGGGAAGGTTACTTTTATGACGGTTTGGAGTCGTAACCAGAATGTGAAAGCCGGTGAAACGGTTTTCACGATTCAGCCATCCGACAGTTCAAGGGTGTTAGGTAAGGCTCTACTTCCTTTGCAGGGTTCGGGTAAGGTACATGTGGGACAGCGGGTGCATATACGTCTGAATAATTATCCTGACCAGGAGTTTGGCTATGTAAAAGGGCAGGTTGCAAGTATCTCTCCTGCTCCAACGGAAGAGGGAATGTATATAGTAGAAATAACTTTGCTTGACGGCATGCAGACCAACTACGGCAAGCAGCTGCCTGTTTCGCGTGAGTTGAAAGGTACGGCAGACATTATCCTTGCTGACAAGAATGTATTGGAAAGGTTGTTGGCTCCGTTGAGGAAAATGGTGAAATATGAAAAATGAAGTACTTATTCCGTCATCTTCCCCCTTGTATCCAAATACCCTCTTTTAAACATATCCACGAACAGAAAGAATAGTGACAAGAGCAGTGGCCCGAAGATGACACCCATGAATCCGAAAAGGGACAAGCCGATTACAACTCCGAAGACAGTGATAAGCGGATGAATGTCTGCCATTTTCTTCTGGATGATGAAGCGTATCAGGTTGTCGAGCTGTGAAATGACTGCACCGCCATAGATGGCCAGCCCGATAGCTTGAACCCAGTTGCCTATCAATGCCATGTAGACAGCTATCGGAAACCATACCAGCGCTGTTCCTACCATTGGGATGATGCTGGCGAAGCAGGTCAGGAAACCGGCGAACAATATGTTGGGAGCACCGAAAATCCAGTAGCCTATCATGGCTACTCCTCCTTGTATGACGGCGAGTAAGGGGATGCCGATGGCATTGGAGCGGACAATCATGTTGATTTCGTGGATGACGTTTTGTGTATTGTCATCGTTGAACGGCAGTAGGTCGTTGACGTACTGTTCCATCTTTTTGCCCCCTATCAGCATGAAGTAGAGTACAAAGACCAGTACGAAGATGTTGACGGCAAAACTGCTGATACCTCCCATGATGGCTTGCCCGATGCGGGGAAGAATTGAAATGACGTATGCCACCGTGTCTTTCCCCAAGATATAGTAGCCGGTTTTGGCTTTAATGATGTTGGCCGCTTCTTCGAAAGGAGCTATAATGGCTTGCGGGTCCAGATTGATGTTTTGAAGATTGACCACAGCCAACCATACCACCAGCCCAAGCGGAACCAGAAAGCAGAGAATGGCCTCTGCTGTAATGAGGGTGGCAGCTATGCTGCGCTTCATTTTCCGCTTGTCGGAAAGATACATCATCTGCTTTCTCACCAGGATATAGATAGTCAAGGCTCCCAGCAGACCGCCCATGAATGGGGCTATTTGTCTGAAAAGAATGATTCCCAGCCCGATAATGATAGCTATCAATGAATATTTCCAGTATTGTTCTTTTGTGCTCATAAAGTTCCTGTATTTCTTAGTAAAGAAACATAAAGAAGTGAAAGGTTTGGAAATTGTGGCCGGAATTCAATATTTATCCTTCGTCCAGCCAGCCTACCCCCTGGCGTATGATTTCCGGCTCCCCAATTGGTGCAATCCACTACGGTAGAGCCTTCCGTACCGCCGATACCGCCGTCTATTACCAAATCGACAATATCACCGAATTTCTCGTCAATCAGTTCCGGGTCTGTGCAGTATTCAATGTCCTCATTGTCATCATGCGGCAATGTAGTTGTCATGATGGGAGCATCCAGCAGGCGGGCTATTTCCTGAATGATGGAATTGTCCGGCATACGGATGCCGACCTCCTTACGGTTACGGAATATCTTGGGCAGGCGGGTGGTGCCGTTCAGAATGAAGGTGAAAGCTCCGGGCAGATTACGCTTCATCAACTTGAAGGTGCTGTTGTCCACTTTGGCGTATTCGCTGACCTTGCTCAAGTCGTAGCAGATGATGGAAAGATTGTTCTTCTTGGGGTCGATATTCTTGAGGCGGCAGATGCGCTCGATGGCGCGCTCCTTCAGTCCGTGGCAGCCGATGGCATACATGGTGTCGGTAGGGTAGATAAGGATACCACCGTCATTCAGTAGGTCGACCACCTGCTGCAGGTCGGCGGGATTGTTATTTTTTCATAAAGTTTCAGAAGCATGGCAGAAATGGATTTGAGTTTTATATTACATGCAAAAATAGATAATAATCGGCTTATAAACAAGCAATTCACCTTTTTAGCATCTCTTTCTCCAGTTTCTTTATCTTCTTCCAGGCCTCTTTGAATTTGGGACAGAGGGTGACGGCTTTCTCATAGTTTTTCATGGCCGCCTCCTTCATGTCATGCTTCAGGCATTCGTCACCCATAAGGATGTATTCGCGGGCATACTTCACGAGGGCTTTCTCTTTCTCCAATGCTGCTTGTTTCAGTGCACGGTTTTCCTCTTTCAGACGGTTGATGATGTTCAGCTTCCGGCGGATGAGGCGCTGCACGTTCGGTTTCTCGATGTCGTAGCGGGAATGGATGGCTTTGAAAAACTCATCCAGGAAAGTGCCGAAGTCCCCTTTGTCGAAGGCTTTGGCGGCGGCAACGTATTGAACGTCTGCCTGTGCTTGCTTCAAGGCACGGTCGATGGCGGTGCGGTTGTTGAAGCGTTCGGAGAAGCTGACAATCTCCGGACGCACGAATACATCGGCACGGCTGATGGGCTTTTTCAGCTGGATGCCTTCCAGCGAGGTGCAGCGGCTGAGGGCTACGTATGCCTGCCCACCGGCAAACACGCCGCCGGTAAAGTCGATGACTACCCGGCTGAAGGTCAGCCCTTGGCTCTTGTGTACGGTGATGGCCCATGCCAGGCGCACGGGATATTGTGTAAAGATTCCCAGTTCTTCCTCTTCAATCTGTTTCTTTTCTTCGTTGTATTTGTAGCGGATGTTTCGCCACGACTCTCGTTTGACGTCACATTCCTTGCCGTCGTCGGTGATGACGTAGAGGGTCTCTTCAATAGGGTCGAAGCCGCTGATGACGCCGATGGTGCCGTTCACCCAGCGGCGGTCGAAGTCATTCTTGATGAAGATGATTTGTGCGCCCGGTTTCAGTACCAGTTCCTGCGAGGTGGGGAGGCTGCTTTCGGGAAAGTCTCCCATGATTTCGCCGTAGAAGGTGACCGGGTCACCGGGAAGTTCCGCCAGTTTCTTGTCGTTGATGTAGTCCACATTGTCACGGCGGGTGGCGAGGGTGATGTACATGTCGGCTTCCGATTGCTCTATTTGGGTGCCATAGCGGGTGTTGAGCAGCTGAAGTTCGGTAGAGCCGACGGTATTGTTGCGGATGTGGTCCAGCACATGGATGAACTTGCTGTCTGTTTGACGGTATACTTTCTGCAGTTCGATGGAGACAAGGTCTATCTGGCCGAATACCCTGGCAGAGAAGAAATAAGGGGTAGGGTAGAATCGGTTCAGTATCTCCCGTTCATCTCCTTTGACGACGGGTTCCAACTGGAACACATCGCCCACCAATAGTATCTGTTTGCCGCCGAAGGGTTCGCGCAGGTTGCGGGAATAGACGCGCAGGATGCGGTCTACGGCGTCGATGATGTCGGCGCGTACCATGGAAATCTCGTCGATGATGACCAGTTCCAGTTCTTCTAGTAGTTTGCGGTGGGGTTTGGTGTATTTGAAAAATTCGTGGATGCGTCCCCGTTGAAGGCTGAAGTTCGGGTCATCGGGCAGCAGGGGGTAGAAAGGCAGTTTGAAGAAGCTGTGCAGGGTACTGCCTCCGGCATTGATGGCGGCTATGCCGGTAGGGGCAAGCACTACATGCTTTTTCTTCGTATTCGCGCAGATATATTTCAGGAAGGTCGATTTGCCCGTACCTGCTTTGCCCGTCAGGAATACGGACTGACAGGTATACTGAATGAGGTTCAAGGCATCTTGAAACTCTTTGTTTTGTGTATCGGGAACGAAGCTCAAAAGATTTCAGATTTATGATGGATTCCCGACTATGCCGAAATATTTCAGGGCGTTGGCGATGCCGTCTTCATCAACAGAAGTGGTTGTGTAGTTACTGGCAGCTTTTACGTCGTTATTGGCATTGCCCATGGCTACACCGATACCGGCATGGCGCAACATGCTGATGTCATTTCCTCCGTCGCCGAAGGCCATGGTCTCTTCCAGCTTGATGCCGAAGTGGCGGATAATCTGGTCGATACCGTTTTGCTTGGTGTTTCCTTTGGCTGTCACGTCTACGAAGGCAGGATGCCAGCGGCCCATCTCGCAGTGAGGGACGGAGGGCAGGATGATTGCTTCTTCCTCGGCGTTGATAAAGGGAGTCAGCTGGAAGAAGGCTTTGTCGGCATGGCTGTCGGTATAGGGCTTTGCTTCGATGGGGTCCACTTTCAGTTGGCGATGGAAGATTTCCTCCACTACTTCGCCGGGCTGGTTCACGCAGATGTCGTGCTCTCCCACCAGGATGCATGGGATGTTGCGTTCGTGGCAGAAAGCTGTCAAGGCATCCACTTCCGCTGTCGGTATGGGGCTTTTGTAGATAACGGTGTCTTCTACAAAGCAATAGGCGCCGTTCATCGTGATGTAGCCGTCTATCAGATTCCGTTCTTGCAAGGCGGACAAGTTGTTGATGATGACGCGTGGACGTCCGGTAGAAATGAAGATATGTATGCCTTTGGCTTTGGCGGCAGTCAACGCTTCAATAGTGGAAACGGGAATTTCGTGGGTCTTGAAGCTGACCAAGGTTCCGTCGATGTCAAAAAACAGAGCTTTTATCATAAGGGGTTCTTTTATCTTGTGCGCGAAATTACTTAAAAAAGCGAAGATATTTCGTACTTTTGCGCACAAATAAATGATAAATAACAAATGAAGAAACATTCTTTGAAAGATTGGATGATAGCGGTGCGTCCGTGGTCATTCCCCGCCTCTTCGATGCCGGTGGTGGTGACGTTGGCATATCTGTATTGGATGCGGCAGGACATAAACTGGGTGAACGGTATCTGGGCATTGTTGAACATCATTGTGTTTCACGCTGCCGGGAAATACCTGGAGTGATTATTTTGACTATAAGCATAAGGTCGATGCAAGGGATACCTTTGGCGCCAAGACTCTGACTGATGGGATGTTTACCCCGCGCGAGATATACCGCTTGTCGATGGCATTGCTGGCAGTAGCTCTTGTTGCGGGTATCGGCTTGTTGTGGCGTACCGGCTTGCCGCTGTTGTATATAGGTATAGGCGGTGCAGCTTGCTCGTTGCTTTATCCACCGCTCAAGTATCGTGCGTTGGGCGATGTCGTCATCTTTTTGGCGTATGCCTTGCTGCCGACGTTGGGCACCTGCTATGTGGCTACGGGAGTAGTTGACTGGAATGTCTTGTGGATAGCTCTGCCGGTGGGACTGATTACGGTGGCCATTCTGCATGCCAATAATACACGGGATATGCGTACCGATGCCCGTGCAGAGATTCAGACACTGGCCATGAAGCTGGGAGGAAAGGCGTCGATGTACGTTTATTGTGCCGAAGTCCCTTTTTCCTTTTTGGCTGGATAGCCGGCTTGATAGCTGCGGGAACTCTTCCTTTATGGACCCTGCTGGTGATGCCGGCACTGGTTCCTGCCATAGGCAATGTACGGGTGGTGTCCCGTTTTCCCGGAAAGGGAGAAAGTGCCATAGCCGGTCTGGATGAGATGACTGCAAAACTCCAGTTGTTGTTCAGTCTGCTGTTCACGTTGTCGTTCGTTGTAGCCGGTCTGCTGTCATGAAGAAGCTGATTTTTACCATTCTGCTGGCTGCCGTGCTGTGGACGGTCATGTTTTCGCCTTGGACGGCTCCTTTCGTGAATTTCTGGTGGATGATGACCGGTTCTGCGCTCACACTGTCCGTGTTTGCCACCTTGTTCAATCCCGGCTGGTGGCGGGAGGTGAAGTGGAGCTTGCCGAATGTCTTGCTGGGACTTGGCATTGCTGTTGCTTTGTGGGCGTTTTCTGGTTGGGAGACAAGGTGTCATCTTGGATGTTCGATTTTGCCCGTCCGCAGGTGGACTCCATTTATGGGATGAAAGAGGGAGAGTCTCCTTGGCTGCTGGCAGCATTGCTGCTGTTGCTGATAGGGCCGGCGGAAGAGATTTTCTGGCGCGGCTATGTGCAACGCACGCTTTCCAAACGCTGGAATCCGAATGCGGGTTTTGTGGTGGCTACTTTGATTTATGCACTGGTGCATGCCGGTTCCTGCAACTTCATGCTGGTCATGGCGGCTCTGGTGGTGGGGGCGGCATGGGGGGCGCTTTACCGTTTCTTTCCGAACGGCTTTGCCGCTATTATCTTGTCTCATGCAGTGTGGGATGTGGCGGTATTTATATTTTTCCCGATATGATTATTATTTACAAAAAATAAGGTGGCGGTAATGGATTGTATACTGAGCCTATTCAGTCGTATACTGAACCTATCTCAGTATACGACTGAATAGGGCTCAGTATACGACAGAAATAGGATGTATTTATACATGTTGATAATCAGATAGTTGTAAATTCTCTCTCGGGCGGTATAAAAACAAGACAAATTGATGCGTTGAATTAGTGAAACTACAATAAAAAAATCAAGCAAATGACTTACAATTTTGATGAAGTAATAGAGCGCCGTGGTACCGACTCCGTGAAATGGGACGGTGTGAAGAGTGTATGGGGACGCGATGATCTCCTCCCCATGTGGGTGGCGGATATGGATTTCCGCACGCCCCGTTTGTGATGGAAGCCTTGCGGAAGCGTCTTGAACATGAAGTGCTGGGCTATACGTCTGCGTGTGAGGAATGGTATACTTCCATTTGTAGCTGGCTCAGTCGTCGCCACGGTTGGGACGTCACTCGCGAGATGCTGACTTTTGTACCCGGCATTGTCCGCGGTCAAGCCTTCGCATTGCAATGCTTCACCAATCCCGGCGACCGGGTAATGGTGATGACTCCCGTTTATCATCCCTTCTTCCTGGTGACGCAACGCATGAAGCGCGAAGTGGTTTACTCTCCGCTCGACCTGAAAGACGGACAGTATCAGATTGACTTTGAGCGTTTCCGTAAGGATATACAAGGATGCAAAGTATTGATTCTCTGCAATCCCCATAACCCGGGCGGGCGTGTATGGACGATGGACGAATTACGCCGGATTGCTGATATTTGTATGGAAAACCATACGTTTGTCATCTCCGATGAAATTCATGCCGACTTGACTCTGCCGCCTTACAAACACCATCCTTTTGCTACTGTTTCGGGGGCTGCTGCGCAGAATTCCCTCACCTTCATGGCACCCAGCAAAACATTCAATATGCCGGGATTGGGAAGTTCGTACGCCATTATCCTCAATGAGGACATCCGCCACCGTTTCAGGAGTTCATGGAAGCGGGCGAGTTCAGCGAAGGGCATATGCTGGCCTATATCGGTGCGGCTGCTGCCTATATGCATGGTGAGGAATGGTTGGAACAGCTGCTGGACTATATAAAGGGCAATATCGATTTCACGGAGAACTACCTGCGCGAGCATATTCCGGGCATCGGCATGATACATCCGCAGGCTTCTTACCTGATTTATCTGGACTGCCGGGGATTGGGACTGACTCAGGAGAAACTGGTGGGACTATTTGTAGACAAGGCACATCTGGCACTGAATGACGGCACCATGTTCGGTGAACCGGGCAAGGGATTTATGCGGCTGAATGTCGGCTGTCCGCGTTCGGTGCTGGAGCAGGCGCTGAAGCAACTGGAAACTGCGGTTGCAGACAAATGATAGAAAAAACTATATCTCCTATATTATGAATAGATTACCTTTCCTTGGACTATTGTTTGCGTTGCTGTGCCTTGTTGCCTGCCGGCAGATGAATGAGGCACATCTGTTACATCTGGCAGAAAAGCAGGTGAATATGAATGTGGACAGCGTGTATGCCTTGCTGGTACAGATAGAGAGGCTATCGCAACTTTCGGATGAGGAGAGGCTGTTGTATGGATGGCTGAATGCTTATGTGCACTATAAGCGGCACAACTCGATGGCGGAAGATTCCTTGATATTGCCTGCTTCCGATTATTACGTCTTCCGCAACGACACGGCGAAGAATCTGTTTTCCTATCAGTTGAAAGCCTGGTACTGGTATTGGCTGAAAGAGCACGAACGGTGTATAGCTGCCATTGACAGCGGCGTAGCTTTGGCCAAGGCGCTGCAGGACACGGGAAGAATGGCTGATATGCTGATTGATAAGGCATACTGGTATGTGTATGTCTGGAAAGATTATGAGAAAGCGATAGAAACTTTCCGTACCGCCATAGCTTTGGACGCAAGAGCCGGAAGCTTCTTCTCTATGGGAATTGCCATGGGGCTGAACAAGAATGATTCTGCATCCTATTACATGGAGCGCAGCATAGAACTGGCAGTGGAGGCAGGAGATACCAGTAAGATAGTGCATTATTTGCGTAACTATGCCCAGATGCAGGCTTACTCTTTTGATGAACCTTCCGGTGCAATAGCTACTATTCGTCGTATGGAGCAGTATGTCGTCGACCCGGTGCAGCTGCGTATGGGAGATCTGGTGAAAGTGGAAGTGTTCTTGAAAGAAGGGTTGCTTGATTCGGCGGAATACTATTTGAATAAGGAGAGGAAACGTGGCGAGGGTCGGAACCGGTTTCTGACGGAAGAGAATATGGTGGCGGTATATAGGGCACTGATAGATTATACACGTCACCGTACGTTTGATGTGCTGGACGTGGCGCGCTATAATGATTCTGTTGCCAATGCTCTTGCTGCGCTGCAGAGTACCGTCCGGCGTAAGGACGAGTCGAAGGAGACGCTTTCGCAAGCCAACTTGATTCTGACGGTGGAACGGAAGCAGGCACAGTTGAATTTGTTGCTGGCACTGTTGGTACTGGTGCTTGCAGGTGGCGGTGTGTCCCTTTATATCCGTAACCGGCGTAATAGGCTGATTGAAGCGGAAGAACGGGCGGAAACACTGACCCGGTTGCTGGAAGATGTGACCAGGAACCAGTCGAAAGGGGAAGACGGGCAGTTTTTTCGGAAAATACTGTTGCAGCAATTAGGCATGATACGGCTGGTGGCTAAACAACCTACCTCACAGAATCAGGAGCTGCTTCGCCGCATTTCGGGTATTACCAGCCATGAACTGCCGGTAGAGAGTTTGCTGGTATGGGAGGACTTGTATCCTATCATAGACCGGATTTATGATAACTTCTACACAAAGATGGACAGCTGTTTTGGCGATGTGCTCATTGACAAAGAAAAGCAGCTTTGCTGCCTGCTCTGTGCGGACTTCTCGACGAAGGAGATTAGTGTGGTGACACAACAAAGTATTCCCACCATTTACCAGCGAAAGACGAATATCCGCAAGAAGCTGGGGATGGGGGAGAAGGAAGGCATCGTAGAGTTTATAGGCAGCATATAGACCGGAAAAGGCATAATATAGACTTTTGTAAAATTAAAGTGTTGATATGTAGTGATTTGTAGTTTTGGGATATAGACCTTTTTATTCCCCGATATAGACCGTTTGAGGCATGTTTTACCTCTATCTTTGTTTCAGCGAAATACAAAGAGTAAAACATTGAAATCAAACGCATAATGAAAGAAAATCTACTGAACAACGTTAGTAAAAAAAAGTGATGGTATGGATGGCCTTGGCAAGTATGGCCACTTTCCTTTCCGCCCAGACTTACCGGCTTTCCGGTTGTGTGCAGGACGAGAACCGCCAACCGGTAGAGGTGGCGAATGTGCTGCTGAAGCAGGCAAAAGACAGTGCCTATATTACCGGTATGCTGACCGACACGCAAGGTTGTTTTTCCTTTGACCAGCCACTGGGAGAATACTTGTTGCACATTACCCTTATCGGCAGCGAAGACCTCTACGTTCCCGTTGTGCTGCGAGGAAACAAAAACGTTGGCGAATTGACATTGAAATCTTCTTCCGCCTTGCTGGACGAAGTGACCGTTACGGCCGCGCGTCCTGTTATCAAGCGTCTGGTAGATAGGGTAGTGTTCGATGCACATAATACCATAGCCTCTGCCGGTGGCAGTGCACTCGACCTTCTGCGTGAAGTGCCCGGTCTGCAGGTTGGACAAAACAGCATTGGTATTATAGGTAAAGGGGGCATCAGGGTTTATATCAACGACCGTGAGACGAAGCTGTCGGGAGATGAACTGATAGATTACCTCCGTTCCTATGACGCCTCCCAGATACTGAAGGTGGAGGTGATTACCACGCCTCCGTCCAAGTACGATGCCGCCGGAAATGCAGGCATCATCAATATTCGCTTGAAGTCACGTCCCAAAGATTACGTGGGTGGTACGGCTTCCGCTTCCTACAGCGCTGGTGAAAAGGACAATTACGGATATGGCGGGGTAAGCCTGAACCTCAGCAATGGGCGCGTGTCATCCTTTCTCAACGGGGGTACTACGCAGGGCAACTATGAGACGCGTGAGAAGAATTACCGCTATTTTCCGCAGAACACCTGGAACAGCCGTGCCGACTACACCAATTACATGAATAGCTTCTACCTTCAGGGAGGTGTGGATGTATCGTTGGAACGGGACTGGAGTGCAGGTATGCAGGCCATCTATAATCACAGTGCTCCCAAACCGGGCAACGCCCTTTCATGGACGGAAGTTTACGATGCCTCTACCGCCGTACTGGATTCTCTGCTGTACTCCAACAGTGACAAGGATACCGGTTCCGACCGCCTCAATCTGAATTTTCATACCGATAAGGTCTGGGATGACAAAGGCAAGAAAATGACTTGGGATGTGGATTACCTGCGTGACAACCGGGACGAAAATATGGGCTTTCTCTCGAAAACCCTCCTGCCTGACGGTACGGAGATTCCGGGTACAAACTTCGACTACAACTATCTGCAACATCGCAAGGTGGATGTAGTCTCCTCCGCTCTTGATTTCATCCTTCCTTTTGAAAAGTACAAGATAACGGCAGGTGCCAAGGTCTCCTTTACCAACACTCGCAACGGTATCAATTACGATACGTCGGACCCTACGCTGGTGCAGGATGATTATTTCCGTTACAAGGAGCAAATCTATGCCTTATATGCTGATTATAGCCGTGAATATTCCGAACGTTTTTCCATGCAGTTGGGCTTGCGTATGGAGCACACCCGCACTACCGGTATTTCCGAAGCGAAGGATACGGAGGACAAGCACGACTATACGCGCTTGTTCCCTACTGTCTATCTGCTTTATTCGCCTACAGACGGGCATGCGCTGAACTTCAGTTTCTCCAACCGCATCTCCCGTCCGTCGCAGAATATGGTCAATCCTTTTCCGTTCTATCAGAACAAATATACGTATGCCTGCGGACGTGAGGACTTGAAACCCAGCTACACTTACAATGCAGAACTGGGATATACGTTGAAGAACAACTTCAATGTTTCCGCTTATTATTCTTATTCGGACGATGTATTCTTCCAGGTTGTGGACTTGGATGCCGAAACGAATGTGACTTCTTTCCTTTGGGAGAATTTCATGAAGACGCATGCAGAACATCCTGTACGAAGATGCCGCCCTTGTGGTGCTGGACAAGCCCGCCGGACTTTCCAGCGAAGAGGGCGTGCCCGCAGCCCTGCGGCAGCTGTGGGGCCAGCCGGATGCCTTTGTAGGCGTGGTGCACCGGTTGGACACCGGCGTTTCCGGCCTGATGGTGTTTGCCAGAACGCCCGGGGCTGCGGCCGCACTCAGCCGTCAGATCACCCAGAGTCAGAACGCCTACGCTGTGCAGGACGGCCGGGCCGAGGGCAGGGCAGAAGAGCCGCAGTTCATCAAGCAGTACCGCGCCGTCATTGCAGGCGGGCCGGACGAAGCACTGCCCGCCGAAGGCACCCTGCGGGACTGGCTGTTCAAGGACAGCCGCCGGGGCCGGGTGTTCCCGGTCAGCCGCCCCCGCAAGGGAGTGCGGGAAGCCGTGCTGGAATACCGCATCGTGAAAACGGCAGGAGAGATGAGCCTTGCTGAGATCACGCTGCACACCGGCCGCACCCATCAGATCCGGGTGCAGTTTGCATCCCGGAAGCATCCGCTGACCGGAGACGGCAAATACGGAAGCCGCGTAAAAGGCAGCATTGCCCTGCAGAGCTGCGGCCTGCAGTTTTTGCACCCGGAGACCGGAAAGCCCATGGCATTTACGCTGCCGCTGCCGGAGGGTGCGTTCTGGAAACCGTTTGAAGAATAATGCATTTCCATTAGGTGAGAGGTATGGAACAATACAAAACTGATGCTGAGATCTATGCTGTGCTGGAGCGGGAGATCATTGACCTGACCATCCGCCCCGGCTCTTCGCTGAGCGAAAATCCGCTCTGTGCCCGCTTTGGCGCACCGCGCACCCTGATCCGGGTGGTGCTGCAGAAGCTGCAGGAAAACGGGCTGGTAAAGATCGTGCCTTACAAGGGCACTACCGTTACCCGGCTGAACCGCCGCATCGTGGACGAGCTGATCTACGAGCGCACCGCCGTGGAAGCCCGCGTATTGCGGGATTTTTCGCCCCGGTGCACCCCGGAGCAGCGGGCGTTGATCCGCAGGCGGGTGGAAGCCTACGAGGCCCTTGCGGTCATGGAGAGCCCGGATTACAATAAGCTGTACGAGGCCGACCGTGCCCTGCACGGGACATGGTTTGCGGCTATGGATAAAATGTACCTGTGGAGCACCCTGCAGAACGCCCACGCCGACTACAGCCGCTTCCGGATGCTGGACACCATGACCACCGGCGGTCTTGCCGAGGTGATCGCAGACCACCGCAACCTGATGAACGCCATCGAGCGGTGCGACCTTGCTGCCTTTGAGCCGTTGGTGGAACGGCACCTGTACGGCGGCATCCGGCGGCTTGGCTCCAAGCTGACCGAGGAATATGCCGATTATTTTGAGCCGGAAAAGTAATTGTTCTATGTGGAACATTTTATAAAACGAAAGGGCACAGCGCATTGCAGCGCCGTGCCCCTTTTGTTTTATGCTGTCTAAATTTCAGAACACCCCGGAAATAAAAATTTCCAGACCTATGCCAATGAGGATGATGCCGCCCAGAATGGATGCCTTGCCGGAGAGCTTGGTGCCAAACTTTTTGCCGATGCGCAGGCCCGCCATGCAGATAAAGAAGGTGACCACCGCAATGATGAGCGATGCCGCAAGTGCCATCAGCCAGCCGTATTCCGAAATGGTGAAGCCCACCGAAAGCGCATCGATGCTGGTGGCGATGCCCTGCATGAGCAGTGCACCCGCACTCAGCTCTGCGGCCTCTTCGGCCTCTTCGCCCTTGATGCCATCCACCAGCATTTTGCCGCCGATGTAGCCCAGCAGTGCCAGCGCGATCCACGGGATGAACTTTTCAAACGAAGAGAACAGCTCCACAATGGTGTGCACGCACACCCAGCCCGTCATGGGCATCACGGCCTGAAAAAGGGCAAAGGTGCCCGCGATCCTGCACATGGTTCCCCTGCTCATGCGGGGGTCGTGCAGGCCGTTTGCCATGGACACCGAGAACGCATCCATTGCAAGGCCCACGCCCAGCAGGGCACTGTTGAGGAAAAATACAAAGCTCCATTCCATATTGTCTGCCTCCTGAATCTGACCAGAATATCGGGCAATACAAAACCCGGTCTCGGGCGCACATGTACGTCCGGGACCGGGTGATTTTTTGAAACCAACTCCATGTGCACGGGCGCTGTTCTATGCGCCAAAAACACATGAGTCTCGCAAATGAAAGCAAGCCAGACCGGAACCAACGGTCATCATGTTGACTTGCTGCGCCCTGCAAAAGCGCCTGCTACTCCCCCACGGGTATTTGTGATTGTTTTGCCATTGTAGCATATCTTTGCAGGGAAGTCCAGACAAACCTGCGCGGTTACACGGTATTTTTCCATCGGCGGGCAAAATACCAGTCCTGTGAAATAATAAAACACAGGGTGTTGCCCAGTGCCCTCAGGGTAACAGCATGTTCCTGACGCAAGGCCCGGCGGGCGCAGCGCTCGTACTCCCGCGCCTGCTGCATCCGGGCACTCCGGCGCTCTTCGGCGGTCAGGTGCATTCCCACATCGATCAGGGAGTGCAGCAGTGCCCAGTACAGCTCACACAGCGAGCCCGTGATGCCATGGCGGCGGACGCACTCGAACACGGTATAGTTTGCTTCCACACGGTCGAGATTGCGCAGGGTGACTTTGCTGTTGACGATGCTGCCCGCCACCTTGCGGTAAAGGTACAGCGCATCCGGGATATTCGCGATTCTGTCCGCTTTTTCGTAGGCGTAGGCGATCAGCAGGGTGTCCTCGTTCAGCTTGCCCTCTGCAAAGCGCAGCTGCGTAAAAATGCTGCGGTGGTACAGCTTGTTCCACACCACCATGTAGGGCAGAAGGGTGCTGTGCTCCAACGCCTGCTCCGGGGTCAGCACCTCCCGCCGCACATGCAGATACTGCTCCCGGATGGGGGTCAGGGCTTCGTCCACCTGCCGGTAATTGCACACGGCCATCTGTGCACCGGCCTCCTGCGCTGCATGGTAAAGCTTTGCGCAGAAGTCCGGCATGATGGTGTCGTCTGAATCCACAAAGGCGATCCATTCGCCCTCTGCCGCGTCCAGCCCGGCATTGCGTGCCCCGCTCAGGCCACGATTCTTCTGGTGGATGACCCGGATGCGGCTGTCCTTTGCCGCTGCGGCATCGCACAAAGCAGGGCAGCTGTCCGGAGAGCCATCGTCCACCAGGATCAGCTCAAAATCCGTGAAGGTCTGGGCAAGGATGGAAGAGATGCAGGCGCTCAGAAAACGCTCTGTCTTATATACCGGCACGATGATGCTGATCTCCGGCTGTTTTTTATGTTGTTCCTGCACAATAAACTCCTCATTGCTTCAGGTCGTTTTCTGCCGTCTTTCCGCCCTTTTGCGGCATAGATCCAGATAACTGCAGGCCGATGCAGCGCAGACCACTGCCGCCCACAAATTTTTTAGTGTTACGCCGCGGGCTTGCATCAGCCGATGGCGGGCTGTACGCTCATACGCAAAGGCTTCCTTCATCCGGGGGCTTTTGCGCTCTTCCGGTGTCAGGTGCAGCCAGATGTCCCACACGGCAGTCAAAATCGGGCGATAGGCTGCACACAAAGCATCCCGGATGCCGTTTTGGTACAGCACATCAAACAGGCGGTACCATGCTTCCACCCAGTCCAGTGTTTTCAAGGTAGTCTTGCGGTGCATGGCACTGCCGGTAACGATGCGGTAATTGTATAAAAAAGTCCCATACACCGCAGGCAGAAGCCGCTCTTGCGTAAATGACCGGCATGAGACAGGTATCTTCAAACGCCTTGTTTTCTGGATAGCGCAGATTTTCCAGCAGTTTTCGGCGATAAAGCTTATTCCACGGAACCTGAAAATCCGACACCACCATCCGGCGCAGAACTTCCTCCTGCGGCAAAAACTCGTTCAAAAGGCGATGTTCTCCGCCTGCAAGCGTTTTGCCCGTTTCATCAATGCACTGACTGCTGCAGATAGCAAAATCTGCACCCGTTTCCAGCGCTGCCTTATGCATTTTTTCCAGATATTCTGGTGCTGCTGTATCATCCGAATCCACAAATGCGATCCAATTTCCCTGTGCTGCATCCAGACCCGCATTGCGGGCTGTGCTTACACCGCCGTTTTGCTTATGGATCACCCGCACGCGGCTGTCCCTTTTTGCTGCTGCATCGCACAGGGCAGGGCAGTTGTCCGGTGAGCCATCGTCCACAAGGATCAGTTCAAAATCTGTAAAGGTCTGAGCGAGGATGGAATCAATACACTCATTCAGATAATTTTTCCACCTGATACACTGGCACGATGATGCTGATCTCCGGTTTTCCACTTTCTGTTCTTTCACTCACAGTATTTCTCCCATTCGGAATTCAGTTTTATTTCCGGTACTTGAAGTTGAAGTAGAACTGCGGGTTTGCAATGCAGAGTGCGGTTTCTGCTGCGTTGCGCAGGGTACAGGCCCCCTGTTGACGAACCTCTCTGCCTGCTTTTTTCAAGCACGCTTCCGCCTGCTGAACCCGTTCACTGTTTCTCTGTTTGGGTGGCAGACTTTTTTTTGTGTTTCGGAGCATGCGTTTCATCAGTACATACTGCAGGAATGCTGTGTCTTTTTTTCCATACTTGAGTGCACAAGCAAGAAGGCCGTAGTTTGCATCGATCTCATCCAGATTTTTCAAGGTGACTTTTCCATGCATGATGCTTGCCGGATGCAGCCGGTAATGGTACAGTTTTTCCTTTATACAAGCCACAGCTGTTGCATGTTCAATGATTTCCGGTGTGGTAAATGCATCTTCATAGTTTTTGCCCACAGGAAAAACGATTCCTTCCAGCACATCTCTCCGATGCAGTCTTGTTGCTGCCTGAATCAACGGCGTAAGGCGGATGCGGTGTATTGCTTCCTCACGGGAAAGCACTTCTGTACGTAAAGGCTGTTCCTGATAATCACAAAGACTTCCATCCTCTTCCATAAAAACTTCGTTGCAGACTGCAAGTTCAGCACCTGCCTGCTTTGCTGCCCGCAGCATTTTTTCGTAGTAAGTCTTGTCTACAAAGTCATCCGGGTCCACAAAGCCGATCCAATTTCCCTGTGCAGCTGCCAAACCCGCATTGCGAGCTGTGCTTACACCTCCGTTGATTTTATGGATCACCCGCACGCGGCTGTCTTTTTCTGCCGCAGCATCACACAGGGCAGGGCAGTTGTCCGGGGAGCCATCGTCCACAAGGATCAGCTCAAAATCCGTAAAGGTCTGTGCCAGAATGGAATCAATGCATTCGTTCAGGTATTTTTCCACCTTATACACCGGCACGATGATGCTGATCTCCGGGGATTTTTTTTGCTCTGTCATGTTCCTTAAACCACTTTCTGTGTTTATTTTTATTCCTCACACGCTATTTCTATTATACATGGTTTGGATGGATTTGAAAAGAAGCCGCCGTGCAGAAATCTCTGTGCGGCGGCTTCTTTCAAATCTTATTGTGTTTTCAAGGTTTACTCTTCGCCCTTATCGTCTGCTTCCGGGGCTTCTGCAGCGGCGGCAGCATCCGCAGCTTCCATGGCGGCAAGCTGCTCTGCGGTGGGCTCGGCATCGGCATCGGAGGTGTCGATCTGCTCGGTCTGGGCCTCGTCGTCGTGGTCGGTGCGGGCAAGTACCATCACCTTGTCGTTCTCACCCAAGCGCATCACCCGCACGCCGGAGCCGTAGCGGCTCTGCAGCGGGATCTCGTTGGCGTGCAGACGGATGATGATGCCCTCCTGACTGCTCAGCAGCACGTCGTCCACATCGTCCACGATCTTGACCGCAGCCACCTTATCCTTGGCGGCGTCGTAGTTGCGGATGCCCTTGCCGCCGCGGGCGGTGATGCGGTAGGTGTCGATGTCCGACCGGCGGCCCTTGCCGTTTTCGGTGACGGTGAGCACCGTGCCGCCCTCGCGGCAGATGCACACGCCCACAACTTCATCGCCCTCGGCCAGACGGATGGCGCGCACGCCGTGGCCGCTGCGGCCCATGGGACGTGCATCCTCTTCGTTGAAGCGGATGGCCTGACCGTTGCGGGTGGCAACGATGAGCATATCGTGGCCGGAGGTCAGGCGGGTCCATGCCAGAGCATCGCCCTCGTTCAGGGCAATGCCGATCAGGCCGGACTTACGGATGTTAGCATACTGTTCCAGCGGGGTGCGCTTGATGAGGCCCTGCTTCGTGACCATGGTCACAAAGCCGCCCTCGGTGTCGGCTTCCTTCGACTGGCAGATCATGTTGGTGACCTTTTCGCCCTCGGCCAGCTGCAGCAGGTTGACGATGTTGCTGCCCTTGCTGGTGCGGCTGCCCTCGGCAATGGTGTAGCCCTTGATGCGGAACAGACGGCCCCGGTCGGTAACAAAGAGCACATAGTCGTGGGTGGAGCCGACGAACATTTCCTGCACGATGTCCTCTTCCTTGCGGGTCATGCCGGAGATGCCGCGTCCGCCGCGGCGCTGTGCCTGATAGGTGGCCTTGAGCTGGCGCTTGATATAGCCGGCCTCGGTCAGGGTGTAGACACACTGCTCCTCGGCGATCAGATCCTCGATGTCCACCTCGCCGGTGACCGACTGGATCTCGGTGCGGCGCTCGTCGCCGAAGCGCTTTTTTCATGTCCAGCAGCTCTTCCTTGACGATGGCCAGCACGCGGGCGTCATCGGCCAGAATGGCCTCCCAGTTTTCGATCTTGGCGTGCAGACCGGCCAGTTCTTCCTCGATCTTGAGGATCTCCAGACCGGCCAGACGGCCCAGCTGCAGCTTGACGATGGCATCTGCCTGCGGATCATCGAAGCCGAACTGCTCCATGATGGCAGCCTTGGCTTCGGCCATACCGCCCTTGCAGGCACGGATGGTGGCGATCAGCTCATCCACGATGTCGGTGGCCTTCTTCAGGCCTTCCAGAATGTGGGCGCGCTCCTTGGCCTTTTTCAGGTCGAACTGGGTGCGGCGGCGCACCACCTCGTCCTGGAACTCGACGTACTTCTGCAGCATCTGCTTCAGGGTGAGCACCTTGGGCACCTTGTGGTCGATGGCCAGCATGATGACGCCCACGGTGTCCTGCAGCTGGGTGTACTGGTACAGCTGGTTCAGG
>ENA-OQBL01000534-OQBL01000534.1-human-gut-metagenome-genome-assembly--contig:-NODE-534-length-19614-cov-3.809257_pt1 | contig 19614 bp, 23 predicted proteins | sample MGYA00242747_ERZ504553 | MGnify/ENA primary metagenome ERZ504553 (study PRJEB26092, sample SAMD00036240) | human gut metagenome | host: Homo sapiens | study: EMG produced TPA metagenomics assembly of...
TTTGCCGGGGAGATCGTAGAGTGGACGGCATGTGCGGCGGCTATAATCTGCAGATGGGGACCTGGTCCAGACGGTCATGTGGCCGGCATCAGTGCTGCCGGAAAGGAGAGGCAATGTTAAAGGATTGGACAACTGAAAATTAAAACCGGACATACAAAAGAGGAGCTGGAAAGAAAGGTCGAACGTGCTCATTGGCGTGTCCAGAGAAGAGATCCAGTCCATTGAAATCCGGAAGCGTTCGATTGATGCCAGAAAAAAACCGGAAATATATTATGTATACACGGTTGATGTGAAGCTGACAAAAGTGAGAAGGAAAAGCGATTCTGTCCCGCAGAAAACTTAAGGATGTATCCGAAGCAAAGAAACATCGTATGAGTTTCCGGCGTGCAGGGAAGCGTCTGAGATGAAACACCGGCCGGTAGTAGTAGGAAGTGGTCCTGCCGGACTGTTCTGTGCGTATCTGCTTGCAAAACACGGATACCGTCCGATTCTGATTGAGCGCGGGGCGCCGGTGGAAGAACGAAAAAAAGCAGTGGAGGCGTTCTGGGAGACCGGAGTGCTGGATACAAGGACAAATGTTCAGTTTGGCGAGGGCGGTGCAGGGACTTTTTCCGACGGGAAACTGAACACTCTGGTGAAAGATCCGGCAGGAAGAAACCGGGAAGTGCTGAAGATCTTTGTGGCGCATGGTGCACCGGAGGAGATCCTGTATGAGAATAAACCACATATCGGAACGGACATCCTGATTGATGTGGTACGCCGGATGCGGGAATCCATAGAGGATTCCGGCGGAGAATGCCGGTTTTACACAAAGCTGACCGGAATCAGCACCGGGGACGGCAGAGTGAAGGAAATCCGGATCGAAGAGCAGGGGAAAGAATCCCTGATTCCTGCGGAAGTGGTTGTACTGGCTTTGGGACACAGCGCAAGAGATACCTTTGCGATGCTGAAAGAGACAGGAGTATTTCTGGAAGCAAAATCCTTTGCGGTGGGCGTCCGTGTCGAACACCTTCAGAAACGGATCAATCTGTCCCAGTATGGTACGGAACAACATCCGGATCTTCCGGCGGCTGCATACAAGTTGACGGCAAAAGCGGAAAACGGGCGGGGAGTCTACACGTTCTGCATGTGTCCGGGAGGCTATGTAGTCAATGCGTCCTCTGAAGAGGGCCGTCTCTGTGTCAATGGAATGAGTTATCATGGAAGAGCAGGAGAAAATGCCAACAGCGCCGTGATAGTGACCGTGACACCGGAAGACTATGCAGCAGCTGGAAATCAGGGACCGCTTGCAGGAGTGGAATTTCAAAGGCATCTGGAAGAGCGGGCATATGAAGCAGGAAACGGGAAGAACCCGGTACAATGCTTCGGAGATTTTAAAAACGGACGAATTTCCGATTCCTTTGGAGAGGTACTTCCGCAGATGAAGGGGGCGTACTGCTTTGGCAATGTACGTGGAATCTTCCCGGAGGAGATCGCATCTTCCATTCAGGAAGGGATCGAAGTATTTGAACAGAAAATCCATGGATTTTCCAGAGATGATACGGTTCTTTCCGGCGTAGAGGCAAGGACGTCCTCGCCGGTTAGAATTACAAGAGATGAAACGATGCAGAGTGTGAATGTTCAGGGGCTGTATCCATGTGGAGAAGGTGCCGGATACGCAGGCGGAATTACTTCGGCTGCCATGGACGGCATGAAGACAGCGGAAGCAGTGGCGAAAAAAGTATCAAGCAATTTTTGCGAGTGATTTTTCCTTATATAAAAATAGTCAGGGCAGTCAATTGTGTTTCTGTACACGATTGACTGCCCTGATTTATCTCTCAGCTTTATATTTAATTCGTCATGCAGTTCAATCGCTTCTTTCTCTGATTTTTCTTGATATCTCTTCTTGTTTTCCGGTTTATGCCAGTAGAAATATTTAAAATTATCATAAGACCGGGATCGATTCCTACACCGGTAAAGCCACAAAGCAAACTATCCAATTTTGTATTTGTGAATATTGCAATTAAAAGAAGAATCACACCGGCAATGAGAAAAGCCGGTTATCAAATTACTCTTTTTCATTTTCTGCACCTCTTTCATAGATAAAGATTTCTTCAATTCGTTTGCCAAAAAAGTCTGAAATTGCAAAAGCTAATTCCAATGATGGATTATACTTTCCTGTTTCGATTGAACTAATGGTTTGCCTTGAAACACGAAGCATTTTTGCAAAATCATCCTGATTTAGTCCTCGCTCCTTTCGTAATTGCTCAACTTTATTCTTCAAAAAAATCGCCTCCTTGCATGACAAGTTTCCTTTACAATCTTACTATAGCATGACACGCTCATCTTGTCAAGTTTCCTTTACAATATTTACTTCTTTATCATGGGAAAATACCGATTTGTCTTTATCATCATACTACCATATCTAAGAACTTTTGTACATTTTTCACGTAAAAAAGCCCCTCACACCATAATTGATGTAAGGGGTTTTCTATATAAGCTAATTAACGTTCTATGTTAGTCACCTACAGTGTACTATTTCTGGTTAAGCCCAATCGTCATTATCCTTATTGAATGAAAATGTGCCGACTAATTCAATAGACCATTTATTATCTGTATCTTCATATAAATTAAAGATAATCGCTTTTATTTCACTACTCAATTCATTCTTTAAAAGTAAATCTAACCATTCAAAGAAATCTTTGTTGTTTTTATTCGATTTTAACCTATCAAGCAATCCCATACTTCGACCTCCGAAAACTTGAATTTATCTTGCAATTAGAAACCATTTATCTTGTATATGGTTCGGTGTCTTTTCCATCATATACAAATGCTTTTATATCCGTATTTTCATCAACCTCAGCATGAATACCTACCGTGTATTCTTTATCTGTAACATTCTGAAAAGAATAGCAACCACCAGCAGGAATACTGTCAGATACAAGTTCCTGTTTTCCTTCACAGAGCAGATGTACAGTAATGTCAAAATCGTTTCTGTTCTGGACTGTCAACACGCCTGTATTAGACAAAATTTTTGCGTCAGAATATGTAATTACATAGGAATCAGGCGTTGATTTTTCCGCACAGACCACAGAACACTCCCACTTTGTCTTTGCTTTTCGATAGGCTTCCGAAGACTTATATGTTGAAAATATAATCATTGTACTTATAGCAAGAATGCCAATGATGACAAACGCTATTGTTACTTTTTTCTTCACAACCATCACCTCCACACACAAATTCCTATTTATCTTTATCATCATACTACCATATCTAAGAACTTTTGTACATTTTTCACGTAAAAAACCCCTCACACCATAATTGATGTAAGGGGTTTTCTATATAAGCTAATTAACGTTCTATGTTAGTCACCTACAGTGTACTATTTCTGGTTAATTGCTGCCTGTGCTGCTGCAAGACGAGCGATTGGTACACGGAATGGTGAGCAAGATACATAGTCAAGACCGATCTTGTTGCAGAATTCAACTGAAGATGGATCTCCACCGTGCTCTCCACAGATACCAACGTGAAGGCTTGGGTTAACTGGCTTACCTAATTCGATAGCCATTTCCATTAATTTACCAACACCTGTCTGGTCAAGCTTAGCAAATGGATCGTTCTCGAAGATCTTAGCATCATAGTAAGCGTCTAAGAACTTACCAGCATCGTCACGAGAGAATCCGTATGTCATCTGTGTTAAGTCGTTTGTACCGAAGCAGAAGAAGTCAGCTTCTGAAGCGATCTGATCAGCTGTAAGAGCTGCTCTTGGGATCTCGATCATTGTTCCAACTTCGTACTCAAGATCGCTGTTTGCTGCTGCAATCTCAGCGTCTGCTGTCTCTACTACGAATTTCTTAACATATTTAAGCTCTTTGATGTCTCCAACAAGTGGGATCATGATCTCTGGTTTTACGTTCCAGTCTGGGTGAGCTTTCTTTACATTGATTGCTGCACGGATAACAGCGCTTGTCTGCATCTTAGCAATCTCTGGATATGTTACTGCAAGACGGCATCCACGATGTCCCATCATTGGGTTGAACTCATGAAGGCTGTCGATGATTGTCTTGATCTGCTCAACAGTTTTACCCTGAGCGTCAGCAAGTTTCTTAATGTCTTCCTCTTCTGTAGGAACGAACTCATGAAGCGGTGGATCAAGGAAACGAATAGTAACCGGGTTACCTTCCAGTGCTTCATACAGTTTTTCGAAGTCTCCCTGCTGTTCTGGAAGAATCTTAGCAAGTGCTGCTTCTCTTTCTTCTTCTGTCTCAGAGCAGATCATTTCACGGAATGCATCGATTCTGTTTCCTTCGAAGAACATATGCTCTGTACGGCAAAGACCGATACCTTCTGCACCAAGTTCGCGTGCTTTACAGCATCGTGTGGTGTATCAGCGTTTGTACGAACTTTCATTGTTCTGTATTTGTCAGCCCATCCCATAATTCTTCCGAATTCACCAGCGATTGTTGCATCAACTGTTGGGATGATACCATCATAGATATTACCTGTAGAACCATCAAGTGAGATGCAGTCTCCTTCATGATATTCTTTTCCGGCAAGTGTAAATTTCTTATTAGCTTCGTCCATTGCGATGTCACCGCAACCAGATACACAGCATGTACCCATACCACGAGCAACTACGGCTGCGTGAGATGTCATACCACCACGAACTGTCAGGATACCCTGTGCAGACTTCATACCTGTGATATCTTCTGGTGATGTCTCAAGACGTACAAGAACAACTTTTTTCTCCTCTTTCAGCCCATTCTACAGCATCGTCAGCTGTGAATACGATCTTACCGCAAGCAGCTCCCGGAGATGCTCCAAGTGCTTTTGCAAGTGGTGTAGCCTCTTTCAGGGCTTTTGCATCGAACTGTGGGTGAAGCAGAGAGTCAAGGTTACGAGGGTCGATCATTGCAACAGCCTCTTCCTCTGTTCTCATTCCTTCATCAACAAGATCACAAGCGATTTTCAGAGCAGCTTTTGCTGTTCTCTTACCATTACGTGTCTGTAACATGTACAGTTTACCATGCTCTACAGTAAACTCCATGTCCTGCATATCTCTATAGTGTTTTTCAAGAGTTTCACAAACCTGTTTGAACTGTACGAATGCTTCTGGGAATTTCTCTTCCATTTCTGAAATGTGCATTGGTGTACGAACACCGGCAACTACGTCTTCTCCCTGTGCATTTGTAAGGAATTCTCCGAACAGACCGTTCTCTCCTGTAGCTGGGTCACGAGTAAACGCAACACCTGTACCACAGTCATCTCCCATGTTACCAAATGCCATCATCTGTACGTTAACAGCTGTTCCCCATGAATATGGGATATCATTGTCACGACGATATACGTTAGCTCTTGGGTTGTCCCATGAACGGAATACAGCTTTTACTGCTTCCATTAACTGTTCCTTCGGATCAGATGGGAAATCAGAACCAATCTTCTCTTTGTATTCAGCCTTGAACTGGTTAGCCAGCTCTTTCAGGTCTTCTGCAGTAAGTTCAACGTCCTGCTTAACACCTCTGTCAGCTTTCATCTTGTCGATCAGCTCTTCGAAATATTTCTTTCCAACTTCCATAACTACGTCAGAGAACATCTGGATGAATCTTCTGTAGCAGTCCCAAGCCCAACGAGGATTTCCTGAAGCTTCAGCAAGTGTCTCAACTACTTCTTCATTTAATCCAAGGTTCAGGATTGTATCCATCATACCAGGCATAGAAGCTCTTGCTCCAGAACGAACTGAAACGAGAAGTGGATTCTTCTTATCTCCGAATTTCTTTCCTGTAATTCCTTCCATTTTATCGATGGCTTCCATAATCTGACCCATAATTTCGTCATTGATCTGTCTGCCGTCTTCGTAGTACTGTGTACAAGCTTCTGTTGTTACAGTGAAGCCCTGTGGTACCGGAAGACCTAAGTTTGTCATTTCAGCAAGGTTTGCACCTTTTCCACCAAGAAGGTTTCTCATGGTTGCGTTACCTTCTGTAAACATATAAACCCATTTTGCCATTTGTCATGACCTCCTAAAACTAAATTTTCTAAGTCGCACTTCATATTTTACTGTTTTTGCCAGTTTTCGTCAAGACTTTCACCAATAAATCTGCTGATTTTTCCTGTGTTTTTCAGTCATTGTGCACAATTGTGCTTATTTTCGTACATTCAAGTGCAAATATACGACTTCCTTTTTTAGATATTACGCAAAAACGACTTATATCCTCTGTAAGCCTCGTATACATCTGCCTTACTTGTTACTTCCCATGGTGCATGCATACTTAAGACTGCCACACCACTGTCGATAACTTCCATGCCATAATTTGCCATGATATAAGCAATTGTTCCACCGCCTCCAATGTCGACCTTTCCAAGTTCAGCGAACTGATACGATATATCTTCTGTATTCATCGCACGACGTATTTCTGCCAGATATTCTGCATTGGCATCATTGGAACCACTCTTTCCTCTTGCTCCGGTAAATTTATTGAATACCAGCCCTTTTCCAAAGAATGCCGCACTCCGTTTTTCAAAGGCTTCCGCATACATCGGATCATAAGCTGCGCTTACATCAGAAGAAAGCATTCTGGAATTCTGAAGCGCACGACGTACTTTCAATTCTGATTCCCCTTCTGTAAGAGCTACCAGTTCTGCCACAACATTTTCAAAGAAGCGGGAATGCATACCGGTTGCACCAACACTTCCGATCTCTTCTTTGTCAACCAGGATGCAGCATGAGGTACGCACTGCTTCTTCGACATCCAGCATAGCGAATAATGAGGTAAATGCACACACTCTGTCATCCTGTCCGTAAGCCAGTATCATACTTCTGTCAATTCCACAATCTCTGGCCTTTCCTGCAGGTACGATTTCCAGTTCTGCCGACAGAAAATCTTCCTCTTCCATATCATAATAATCTGTCAGAATCCGCATGACATTGGCTTTTACTGCTTCTTTCTCACTCTCATCCAGTCTTTCTTCTTTCTCAAGCGGGCGGCTTCCGATCAGAAGATCGAGTTTTTCTCCTTCGATCACTACACTTGCTTTCTTTTCCATCTGTTTTCCTGCCAGATGGATCAGAAGATCTGTCACTACAAATACCGGATCCTCTTCTTTCTCTCCGATACTTACTTCCTGTACTGTTCCGTCGGTCTTAACAATCACTCCATGAAGAGCAAGAGGCAATGTCACCCACTGGTATTTCTTAATGCCGCCATAGTAATGCGTATCCAGGTAAGCAAGTTCTTCGTTTTCATATAAAGGATTTTGTTTCACATCAATTCTTGGCGAATCAATATGCGCTCCCAGTATGTTCATACCATTTTCCAGTGGTTCTTTTCCGATCCGGAACATGGCAATACTTTTTCCCATACATACTGCATAGACTTTATCTCCTGTTTTTAAACTTCCTTTGATATCATTCAGGTTACGATACCCCTGCTTTTCAATCTCTTTCACAGTCAGACGGATACATTCTCTCTCCGTCTTTCCTTCATCCAGGCATACTTTATATCTGTCATTGATCTGATCCAGTTCTTTTAACTGTTCCTGTGTGTATGTCTTCCATGCATTTCTTCTTTCCATTGTCAGTCTCTCCTTTCAAGTTTACGCTGTGTTTAGTATAACACAAAAAGGAAAATGGATACGCACCACTTTTCATAAATGCTACGTACCATTTTTTCTCATCTTTTAATTTATTTTTATCCGGTTTATTATTTAATCCCATCTCTTCTCTTACTTCAATAAACTTTTACGATGAATCAATATCTTCTTTGTATGGCTTGCACATACCTGTGTACGGATTCTTGCTTTTCCCTTCGGTACAACCGGGTAAGAGAATGCTACAACATATACACCTTTTTCCATCATACGTTTTGCGAATTCTGCTGCTGTCTTCTCATCATAGAGCATAACAGGTACGCATGGATGTGTTCCCGGAATAATATCAAATCCGTTATCTACCAGCTGTTTTCTGTAGTATGCAGTTACCTCTTCCAGGTGATCACGAAGTTCTGTACTCTCCTCCAGCATGTCAAACAGTTCCAGGCTGGCCCCTGCAATTGCCGGTGCCAGAGAGTTAGAGAACAGGTACGGACGGCTTCTCTGTCTTAACAGATCAATGATCTCTTTCCGTCCGGATGTATATCCGCCGGATGCTCCTCCAAGTGCTTTTCCCAATGTTCCGGTAATGATATCCACACGGCCTTCCACACCACAGTACTCTGCTGTTCCACGTCCGGTCTTTCCTACAAATCCGACCGCATGGCTATCATCAACCATAACCAGTGCGTTATATTTATCAGCCAGATCACATACCCCTTTTAAATTACAGATGATTCCATCCATAGAAAATACGCCATCTGTAGCGATCAGTTTGATTCTTGCTCCGGCTTCGTCTGCTTCTTTTAATTTTGCTTCCAGATCTTTCATATCGTTATTCTTATAGCGGAAACGTTTTGCTTTACACAGACGTACTCCGTCAATGATAGAAGCATGATTCAGTTCATCACTGATGACTGCATCTTCTGCTGTCAGAATTGTCTCGAATAATCCTCCGTTTGCATCAAAGCATGAAGAATAAAGGATCGTATCGTCTGTTCCCAGGAATCCGGAGATCTTTTTCTCCAGTTTCTTATGAATGTCCTGTGTTCCACATATAAAACGTACAGATGCTACTCCGTATCCTTTTTTCATCATATGTTCTCTTAGCTGCCTCGATCAGTCTCGGGTTATCCCCCAGTCCAAGGTAGTTATTCGCACACATACAAAGAAGTTCTCTTCCGTCTTCCATCTTCACTCTTGCTCCCTGCGGGGATACAAAAGGTGCCTCTCCTTTGAAAAGCCCGGCTTCTTTGATTCCTTCTACTTCTTTTGTATAAATGCTTAAAATATCGTCTTTACGTGCCATTTTCTCAACCTCTCCATTTTTATTCTGCCTTTTTCCTACTTTGTTCCATGCACTCTTCTTAGTCATTTACATGTGCCCAGTCCAGAATGACTTTTCCCGAATTACCGGAGATCATAGCGTCAAATCCTTTCTGGAAATCTTTGATGTCAAAATGATGTGTGATGATATCTGAGATATCGAGTCCTGCCTGTAACATCGTAGACATCTTGTACCATGTATCCCATACTTTACGTCCATAGATTCCTTTCAGATGTAATCCGTTGAAAATTACTGTCTCAAGATCTACTTTAGCATCTGTTCTCTGTAATCCTAACAGTGCAATGTGTCCGCCGTGCTTCATATTGTGGATCATATCATCCAATGCCACCTGTGATCCGGACATCTCAAGACCGACATCAAATCCTTCTGCCATTCCGATCTCTTTCATGACATCTTTCAGATTCTCTTCTTTTAAGTTAACTGTTCTTGTTGCTCCCAGCTTCTTCGCAAGTTCCAGTCTGTATGGATTCATATCCGTTACCACAACATGTCTTGCACCCGAGAACTTCACGATTGCTGCTGCCATACATCCGATCGGGCCTGCTCCGGCGATCAGCACATCCTCCCCCAGTGCTTCAAAAGAAAGTGCTGTATGTGTTGCATTTCCAAATGGATCAAAGATTGCATACATCTCTTCCGGAATGTTCGGATTACATGGCCATACGTTACTTGACGGAATCACAAGATATTCCGCAAATGCTCCGTTACGGTTCACGCCGACACCTTTCGCATCCTTACAGTTCTCCTTGTGTCCTTCCAGACAGTTACGGCATTTTCCACATGTAATATGTCCTTCACCGGATACCAGATCACCGATCTTGAACCCCTGTACACCTTCCCCTTTTTCTACGATCTCTCCAACATACTCATGACCTGCTGTAAGGCCGATTGGAATCGTATGCTGTGCCCAGTCATTCCACTGATAAATATGTACATCCGTTCCACAGATTGCTGTCTTGTGGATCTTGATCTTCACATCATTCGGTCCTACTTCCGGAATCGGAACACGCTTCATCCACAGTCCTTCCTCCGGTTTTTCCTTTACCAGTGCCCACATCAGACCATCATTATTTAATTGCATATTATATGACCTCCCAAAAACACCATCTCCCCAGATGGCAATCTCTTTATTAACAATGGTTATTATACCACTCTTACTGCATATGCACAACCTCTAAACGATATTTTTTTGTTTAATATGACAATTTTTTCACATACTTTTTCCTTTTTTCTTGTCATTTTGCACCAAAAATAATATTTACTTTCCTGCTCTTTTCCTGTATAATCATAATCATACTTGCGAAAAGCAAAAAAACAAAAGAGAGGGGTGCGGGATTCAAAAAATCCTGCCAAAAAACAATGAAGATTTAATCAAAAAATGGAACAGCATCAGCCTAATCAAACGGATCATCTGCGGATTGATCATTGGTCTGGTTCTTGGTCTTGTTGTTCCGCAGGCATCCGTAATCTCGATTCTCGGAACCATGTTCGTCGGAGCACTGAAAGGAATCGCCCCGCTTCTGGTATTCTTCCTGGTTATGAGTGCACTCTGCCACATGAAGTCTGGTCAGAAGACCAATTTAAAATTTATTATCATTTTGTACATGGTTGGTAACCTTGTATCTGCCTTTGTAGCCGTTATTGCCTGCCGGTTATTCCCGGTAACACTGACCTTTACAGACACTGCTTCTGCTACCGATATCACTCCGCCAAGCGGAATTGCGGAAGTGCTCACCAACCTTTTGAACAATCTCGTTAAGAATCCGGTTGATTCCATTGTCAATGCTAATTATATCGGTATTCTTTTCTGGGCAGTTATTTTTGGAATTGCATTAAAACACGCGAACAAGGGAACAAAAGATGCACTGGAGAACATTTCCGATGCAACGGCGACCGCAGTTCAGTGGATCATCAACTGTGCTCCGTTCGGTATCATGGGACTGATCTTCTCTACGATTTCAGAACAGGGACTGGATGCATTACTTTCTTATGGAAAGTTAATCCTCGTTCTGGTTGGAAGTATGGCTGTTGTTATCTTCATTATCAATCCGGTCATTGTATTTATTTTCACAAAACAGAACCCATTTCCACTGGTATTTACCTGTCTGAAAGGAAGCTTTATCACAGCATTCTTCACCAGAAGTTCTGCTGCCAATATTCCGGTTAATATGGAACTTTGTAAGAAACTTGGTCTGGACGAAGATACCTACTCTATTTCCATTCCACTTGGAGCTACGATCAACATGGCAGGGGCTGCGATCACAATCTCTGTAATGGCTTTATCTACCGCTCATACACTGGATATCCATGTAGATTTTCTTACATCGATCATTCTCTGTGTACTTGCTGCATTAAGTGCCGCAGGTGCTTCCGGAGTTGCCGGCGGATCTCTTCTTCTTATCCCTATGGCCTGCAGCCTCTTCGGTGTACCGAATGATGTTGCCATGCAGGCTGTCGGTGTTGGATTTATCATCGGAGTTATCCAGGATTCCTGTGAGACAGGCCTCAATTCTTCATCCGATGTACTTTATACAGCCATTGCTGATATCCGTGAAAAGAGACTTCGCGGTCGGAAATAATACATAGAAGCTGCCACTGGCAGCTTCTATTCCATATTAAAAAATACCGGGAGTGGAAGAATCTTTCTATTGATTCTTCCACTCCCGTATTTATTCTTATTTTTTCACTCAAACCATTGGATTCCGTTATCCTTTAATTGATATATCCTGCCTTTTTAAGCTCCTCTTCTGCCTTTGCAAGATTCGCATCAGACACACGGATAATCGGTCCTGTACAGCCCATTCCGCTCTCTGCATAGATGTTCTGCTTCCACAGTACTTTCACCGCATCTTCCAGATCCATAACTTCTATTCCCGCAATCTGGGATGTCACGATCTCTTTTGGCGGAGCCTTTACTTCTATGGCTTCCGATGCCGGTTTCGACATCTGTTTTCTTGCCGCCAGAATATCTTTTAAACCGGCTTTGTCTGCTGCTACAAATTCTTTCTTTGCGATCTCAAATACTTTACTTTTTACCAGCTCCGCCGCATAACGGATTGCGCCTGCGATCACCGGTGCTCCTGACGCCCTGGATACAATCATAACCAACTGTTCATAACCTTCCCCGACACCAGGGCCATAACCATATCCGGATGCTTCAAAGCTGCCTCCTGTTGTGTAAGAAGATAACATCTTCACCATGATATTTCCGGTCAGCGAATCACATACCATAATGTCCGGTGTTCCCTGCAGTACATCATTTCCACGCATTACACACCCCCCGTCAGCTCTTGCTGATTCAGCAAACGTAATGTCGTATCCGTTTTTCTCAAGTTCTTTTAATGCCATCTCCGTCTGGCGTGCACCATCCACATTCAGGATTCCCACTGTCGGATGCTCCTTACCACACGCCTTTGCAGCTATGATTCCATAGATTGTATTTTTGATCATTCCTTCTATACGGTCTGAACTGGAAGTTCCGGTTGTATTGGCAATGAACATCTCTCTTCCCTTCGCCGGAGTCACAACACGTCCAACCGTCGATACACCAATCGGGAATGGGAAATGCATCGTTACTGCACCGTCTACTTCATGCGATGCAAGCATTTCTTCCATCTTCTTATGACCTTCTTCATCATCTGTTACCTTCACGGTAGTAATGCCATCTGCTTCCAGTGTTCCGATATAATATACGTCAATTCCATCTTTTGCTGCCATCTTTGCGGCTTCCATGGCATTCTCTTCTCCATGTTCGCTACCCATTCCGGTCAGTGCAATCCTCGGTTTCTTTCCAAAGTTTCCGGTCTCCAGACCTTCTGCCATCTGCAGAAATGTGTCTGCAATGATTTTTTCAATCTTATCGCCATCCTGCACACCCCCTATTCAGCCATCAGGGTTGCTGCAAATTCTTTCATCGCCTTTGCGATCAGTCCCTTTACTTCTTCCTCAGATACACCGGCAGCTTCTTCCTGTACAGCTGCTGTATTGCCATGAATAACGAATGATACCCCATCGAAAAGGTTCGTCATACGTCCAAGGAACAGGCTTCCTTTTCCGATGATCATTGCATTCTTAATCTTTCCATCCAGAATGTCTTCTCTTGCAAATCCTACATATGGGACACCGGAAGGAATGTGACCCTGTGTCGGTGCCCATCCGGTCAGGCCATGTTCTTTTGTAAAGTTTGCAAGTTCTTTTCTGTCCAGCTCGCCTCTCTTAACAGCCAGTGCACCGATCATCTTATAATTGGCAAGCGGTACATCTCCTGCTCCTGCCGGTTTTGTGATATCCGGATTCTGCATCTCCGGTGAGAATTTATCGATATCCGTAATTTTCATTCCTGCACGGTCAAGCGGGTCTGCTACCAGGCTTCCGATTACATTCTGCGGTGCAGAACCGGTTCCCACACTGTGGCGTCCAAGCATTCCGAGATCGATCTCCGGATTCACTCCGTCATTCTCAGATACAACAACTGCAAATCCTCCCAGGCAGTCTTCCAGGATCGGAAGGCCTTTCTTTACATGATCTTTTCCGTTCATACCAAGTTTTGCAGTACAGCCTCCTGCTGTAACGACAACCGTCTTATACGCGCCTGCTTTTACCAGTGCGGCTGCCTCGATCAGTGCATGTGTCGGTGCTGCACAGAATCCTCTGGCATCTGATCCGGTTGCATTGACAAGACCTGCCACCTCTGCTGCCGCCTTCGCAAAGTTACCGCCGCCTCTTTGGTTCATATCTCCACAAGCTTCTTCCGCACAGTCAATTACATATTCAACATCTGATTTCTCAATTCCTGCATTCTTCACAGCATAGAGAAGGGCAAGTACACTGGAAGCCTTGCTCATAAGATTTTCATGCATAACATGAGAAGACAGGTTCACATCAATGTCATGTGCCGGTTTTACACAGCCCACTAACTGATGCTCAAAATATAATGGTTCCGCATGATCTTCGCTGATCAGCGTTTCGATCTCAGAAAGTTCCACCCCTTCATGGATTTTTTCAACTATGTCATCAGAGATTACCGGATCTTTGGCAAATGTTTCTTTATATTTTTCAACAAATGCTTTGTCCAGTCTCACTACTTCGAACATATCACATGCCTGTACCAGAAGCAAGAATTCTTCTTCCGGCATGATCTCTCCATATTTTCCGTAACGTTCTGCCCCTTCTTTTTTCTTGTCATAATACGGGAATTCTATTTCGGCAAGTTCATCCGGATGTGCATTACCGATATAAGTCTGGTTCGGCCAGTAAGACACTGCCTCTTCATAAGAACGGAGATGCTCCGGTACTGCTTTTAAATATTCCGAATCTGGATTCACAACTCTTTCTGTTGTCTGTGTTGTTCCGTTGTATAAAACCATATCTGGTGTATGTACTAATACATAACTTGCCCCTTTAATTACACTGTTCATTGGTTATCCACCTTTCCATTTACCTCAAAATAAATACCCTGAAATTTAGAAAAAGGACAGTCCCTGTAGGAACACAACGGACCTGTCCTTTTCATTCGTATGAGAAACTTCGGACTATAACTGATCTCTGATAGCCTGCATCTCTGAAACGATATCATCAACATCTAATACCATTTCCATCATGCCTACCTGCTCATCATAAACCGCTTCGTCAAACTCTGCTTTCATCTCTGGTTCGCATACGTGATATACCGTGAGTCCAAGCTGGACCCCTGTCAATGGACCTGCGAAAGTAGGATCGCCTAAAGTTACAGTCTCAGCTGCAAGACCTGCAGCCTCTCCTTCTGCTGCACCAAGAACCACTACTAAGTTCTCTGCACCATATTCTTCAGCGAATTCTTTTACTCTCTTCTGGTTTTCCAGATCCATTGCGCCTGCGCTCGTTCAGACGAAACATTCCGTAGATGAGAATACGATCTCAGCACCTGCAGTTTTTACACATTCTGCGATAGCCGGTCCCGGAATTCCATCACGGTCTCCGATAATTATTGCTTTTTCCCTTCTAAAATAGCCATAATTACGATCTCCTTTCTTTTTATTTAAACCTTATCAAGGTCATTCATCTATGATTTAGAAATTACCTCTCGAGAATCAGATATATTTCTTAATCATTGCTTCAATTGCTTCAGCTGTACAGTCATCTTTTACCAGCTCTTCTACTTTTTCCCCGTCTTTATAGATTGCCATTACAGGAAGTCCAAGAACTTTCTGGGCAATTGCAAGACGGCGTGCTTTTGTTGTATTTAACGATGTGAATTTGAGCTTGTCCCCATAAGTATCTGCAAATTCATGTACCTTCGGCATCAGTGCCTGACAAGGAACACATCCATCTCCATAAAAGTCAACAAATACATAACCTTCTGCTTTTAATACTTCTTCTTCAAACGTAGTCTTATCTACATCTATCATGTCAATTTTTCCTCCCTTTTTTTATTATAATGACCCGGTTAAATTCCGGAGTTTCTCCTAAAAATAATCTGACATGCTGCGTTCGACCTGAACAGCTGCGATCGCACCATCTGCTGCCGCTGTTACCACCTGACGCAGGCTCTTTACACGTACATCTCCTGCTGCATATACACCCGGAATATTGGTATGCATATCAGCATCCGTCTTAATGTACCCTCTTTCATCCATGTCAATGACGCCTTCAAAGATCTTTGTATTCGGCACCGTTCCGATAAATCCGAACAGCCCGAACATTCCGTCTTCCGGATCTGCTTCGACTTTTGTTACTTCTCCGGTCTTAACATTCTTCACATACATTGCCTGAAGGATGTCGTCACCTTCCAGTTCTTCTACGACACTGTCCCACATAAAGAAAAGCTTCGGATTCTTGAATGCTTTTTCTTGAATTGATTTTGCAGCCCGCAGTTCATCTCTTCTGTGAATGATCGTAACTTTTCTTGCGAATTTTGTCAGATACATAGCCTCTTCTACCGCGGAATCCCCACCGCCGACTACATATACTTCAAAATCTTCAAAAAAGTTCGCATCACATGTTGCACAATAAGAAACACCTTTTCCCCTGAACTGTCCTTCTCCTTTGCATCCGATCGGTCTTGCATGTGCGCCCGTTGCAATGATCACATTTTTTCCGCGATATTCATTCTTTTCGCTCTTAAGAACCTTGACCTCTCCTTCAAGTTCTACTTCTTTGATCATATCGGATACCCTTTTTGCCCCGAATTTTTCTGCCTGCTCTGTCATTCTTGCAATCAGGGATGGTCCGGATTCCCCTTCTACAATCTGACCCGGATAATTTTCAATCTCGTCAGTAATTGCGATCTGACCTCCATCCTGACCTTTTTCGATGATCAGAACATTGAGCCGGCTTCTTCCTGCATACAGCCCCGCCGCCAGACCGGCAGGACCTGCACCCAGAATGATAACGTCATAAATCTCACTCATTTTACGTTATATCTCCTTCTATATTCACATGTACTATTCAAAAACTTTCTGTCCGTCAACTTCCGTAGTCAAAGCTTCCAGAGCTTTTTCTACGATTCCACGGCGTAATTTCTTTTCTTCTTCCTGATCCAGTGCCGGATTACCGAGTGGATGTGGAATAGCAATCGCCGGTACGATTCTATTTGCACCAACTGTCATAGAAATCGGAGTAACTGTACAGATATGTACAACAGGAATTCCTGCTCTTTCGATTTCTTTTACCATCGTTGCACCGCAACGAGTACAGGTACCTCAGGTGGAGGTCAGGATAACGGCATCTACTCCGTCAGCCTTTAATTTCTGCGAATACTCTGCTGCAAATGCTTTTGCGGATGCTACAGATGTTCCATTTCCTACAGTTGTATAGAACAGATGATGAAGCGATCCGATCACACCTTCTTTTTCCATATCGCGAAGAACATCTACCGGAAGTACACGGTCCGGATCTTCATTCGCATATACCGGATCATATCCGCCATGTGCAGTCTCATATGTCTCTTCTGTAAGATCTGTAACTCCTGTAATATCATACTCTCCATAGTGAGAAGCACTTGAACTTTCTATGTGGTCCGGGTTTTCCCCTTTGGAACGATACCACCGGGAAGTAACCAGGGCAATCTTCGCATGTGCAAGATCCTTCACTGCCGGATTTGGTTCTACTCTGTCAAAATTCGGCATCGGATATTCTGTTACATATGGCTTGTCATTCAATTTCTTGATCAGCATCTTAACCGCACGTTTGGATCCTCTTTCTTTTTCGAAGAAGTTTACACGTACACCATTTGGGATATATCCTTCTTCTGCAGATGAACCGATTTTTTCTCCTTTTGCCAGTTCACTGCCAACGAGCAAGTTTCTTCACTGCATCCCTCATACCTGCCGCACTGTTCTTTGTTGAGATCATGTAGACATCATTCTTGAACATATCTGCTCCAGGGTTTTCTACATACATACCTGTAACTGCAGGAATTCCAAGTTCCTCCTGAACAGCTGCCGCAATTGTACCGCAAGCCACACCATAACGTCCTGCATTGAATGCCGGTCCTGCAATAAATACATCCGGTGCCTGCTCTTTTACCATTGCAAGAATATCTGCTTTTGCTTTTTCAAGGTTCTCATTGAAGTAAGAATCTCCGCAAATAACTGTTGCAATAATCTCTGCTTCATCTTTAAAATTCTGTGTCAGTGCCAGACCAGGTCCTACAACTTCCCCAAACACGAATTTCTGCAGGATAGTCTGCTTTTTCCTCTCCACCAATCTGTGCAAAGAACTGGTTGATATAATGAACTACTTTTATCTTAGACATATTCTTATCCTCCCTCTTCTATCTTGCACTCAGCTTATTGAAACCTGTCTCATTTGTTGCACCTGTGATGACCTGAAGTTCTACTTCAAGAGATCCATCTTCGCGAAGTGTATCTTCACTTGCTCCAGCGATCTTTGTCACATAATCTAAAGTTCCAATTACTTTATCAAGTTTTGGCAGGATAACAACTTCATTTGCATTACCACCTGTTACAACCGCATCTGCTGCCACATCTGCGTCCGCAAGAGACTGTGATTTTCCATCACGTCCGGCATACTCATCTGTAATAATTACAGTCTTGATGCCTTCTGCTTCGATCTTCTTACAGTTCATAATAAGGTCTGTATCCGGATTACCAAATCCTTCCTGTGATACGATAACGCCATCCAGATCTAACATCTTACACAGTTTTGCTGTCCAGTCAGAAGATCTTTCTTTATCTGCAAGGTATACATTTTCATTTGTAATGATCTGACATACAAAGTTCAGTGTCTTTCCATGTTCTTCAAACAGATCATGAACAACCGGATTATTCTCATGTACATATGTAGGATTCTTATCACATGCAGATACACAGTTACCGGAGACGATTGCTCCGTCCATGATCTCTGTAGGACTTAAGATTGTAGGAAGTGTCTTCTTTGCATCCACTCCGTATACATAAGTGTCATGTAAGAGTCCCTGGCTTTGAAGCATCTGGACATATGCAACTCTCGGAAGATCCGGATACTGTGTGATTCCTTCTTTGATACCGCATGTCTCATACACTTTTGTCTCATCTGGTGTAAGCTCACGCGCTAATTCCCCAATGTAAGCTGCTACCCGGAATCCGGCAAACCGGACTGCTTTTTCATATTCATGCTGCTTGATACCTTCTACAGGTTCACATACCATAACCAGATTCAATGTCTTGGAAAATGGTGTGTAATCAGCTCCCGGTCCGGTCATGTCAATGATACCTTCCTGGAAACCGACGATTCTTCCTGCTGTTACAACAGCCATTCCTTTTAATGCATATGTCTTTCCGGAACCAACGGTATCAACTTTTGAAATAATTCCCGGGAATACCCCGCCTTTTCCCTCAACTTTTACTCTTGGTTCGATCACATCTTTTACCGGTGTGATTCTTACTGATTCTCCTGGTTTCGCAATATCAAAAGTGACTGTTTTGATATGCTCATCTTCCAATGCTACCGCTTTTACAGCTCCTTTATCTACATACAGGATTCCATCTTCAATCTTTGATGTATCCGCAAACTGGATATCCTTAATGTAAATATTTCCCATTTCTAATCTCACGATCTTTTCCTCCTCTTTTCATCTTCTTTTATAAAACGCTGCCCGTTTTACAACCTCTTTTATCACTGTCTTCTACCAGACATCCGCAGACGCCAGTCCGCTCTCTAATAAAGTCCAGTCAACCAATTGAAAATCCTTATAAACTTCTTCTTTGTAATACTTACTTTTATCTTGAAATTTCTGACATACCAGAATCGCATTTTCAATCAATCTGACAGATTCCCCATCCACCTTCTCCTTTCTCTCAGATATCAGCACAGATTTGTACGGTGTTTCCTTGGTTTTACACTTCCTGATAATGGATGTGTCAATAATCTGTGACCTTCGTAAATTCTGTCCCTCACTACCTTCAGAAGTTCTTCATAAGAGAGTTCCAGATAGATTACCTCATGTGTATCATCCAGCCTGGATCGTACAAGCGGATTATTTGTGATCACCATATACCTACTCATTCATGTCCATCCTCTCTTATGTTATTTCAACCAGCCTTAGAAAATAAAAAGGACATCCCACGCCAGTTACTGCGTTCAAACGTCCTTTTCTGTCTTTCGTCCTGTTAAATCTAATTCCTCTTACAGTACAAGATTCAGAATGTAGTCCCTTTCTCCGTCCTTTTGCCTGAAAGTTTCGTCCGGTTTTTCCCTATTTTTTCGATACCGGTTTGCCT
>ENA-OQBL01000535-OQBL01000535.1-human-gut-metagenome-genome-assembly--contig:-NODE-535-length-19613-cov-4.989172_pt1 | contig 19613 bp, 18 predicted proteins | sample MGYA00242747_ERZ504553 | MGnify/ENA primary metagenome ERZ504553 (study PRJEB26092, sample SAMD00036240) | human gut metagenome | host: Homo sapiens | study: EMG produced TPA metagenomics assembly of...
CCGGTGGCACCCATCAGCACAAGGTTCTTCACGTGGGCCACCACTTCCGGTGCCAGCGGCTCATAAGGAATGTGCTTGTCGTAGCCGCCAGCGATCAGAATGACCTTCTGGTTAAAGCTGCGCAGACCGGCAATGGTGCGCGTCGGGCTGGTGCCGATGGAGTCGTTGTAGTACAGCACGCCGTCCAGCGTGCGCACCGGCTCAATGCGGTGCTCCACACCGGTAAAGGTGCTGCCCACCTTCTGGATGGCTTCCACGGGCACCTCGCCCCACACGGCAGCGGCAGCAGCCAGCAGGTTTTCAATGTTGTGCAGGCCGCGCAGCTTCACGTCCTTCTGGGCCAGGAAGGGGGTCACAACGCCATCCTCGGCCATGCAGAGCATGTTGTCCTCCTTGCGCAGGAAGGCACCGTTGTCGGTATCGTGCAGGCGGGTGAACCACACCTGCTTGCCCTTGCAGTCGGACTGCATGGAACGGCTGATCTCATTCTCATAGCCCAGCACAGCGCGGCAGGGCTGCTTCTGGTACAGCAGGATGTTGCGCTTGGCATCAATGTACTCCTGCATGTCCTTGTGGTGGTCCAGATGGTTGGGGGTGACATTGGTCACCACGGCAATGTTGGGGCTGGAATGCATGCTGATGAGCTGGAAGCTGGAAAGCTCCACCACAGCCACATCCTCGGGAGCCACCTCGGGCAGCATGGGCAGCAGAGCTGCGCCGATGTTGCCGCCCAGATGCACCTTGCGGCCTGCGGCCTCGTAGAACTTGGAGATCAGGGTGGTGGTGGTGGTCTTGCCGTCGGAGCCGGTCACGGCCACGATCTCGCAGGGGCAGAAGTCGAAGAACAACTCCACCTCACTGGTGACCATGGTGCCGGCGGCCATGGCATCCTGCAGGGGCTTTTCAAAGTAGCCCACAAAGCCCGGGGTGCGCATGATGATATCCTGACCCTTGAAGCCATCCAGATAGTTTTCGCCCAGACTCAGGTCGATGCCCAGCTCCTTGATGGTTGCAGCGTAATCGCCAAAGTCCTCCACGCTCTTTTTCTGGTCGCACAGGGTCACATGGGCACCCATCTCCACAAACTCCTTGATCAGGGTCTTGTGGCTGACACCGGCACCAATGAAGGCCACTTTTTTGCCTTTGATGAGTTCAATCAGTTTCTGCTGATCCTTCTGCATAAAAACAGTTCCTCCTCCATAATATCGTATTCAGAACGCACCTCAAAATAGGTGCAGAGATGTTTCGCTGTACCATTATAGTCCATTTAGCCGCAATTGGCAACGGAAAAACGCCCTTTTTGCCCCAAAAAAGCAAGGTAAATTCACAAATTCTGCAATTGTATTTTGCCGCTGTTTCTGCTACACTTGTCGAAGCAGAGTGCCTTTTTGTATACAAAAAAGCCTTTTTTCGCAAATACCATAGAATGAGGTCATCCCCTTGAAACAGTTCTTCCGTATTACCGCAGCATTGCTTGCTGCTGCGTTCCTGCTTGCGCTCACCGGCTGCGGCAGCAGTTCCAGTGCGCCAAGCTTTACATGGTTCGTGGATACCATCCCCGCAAACCTCGACCCGCAGGTGGCTTCTGCTGCCCCGGACGTGATCGCCTGCGAGAACCTTTACAGCGGGCTTGTCCGCAAAAAAGCGGATGGCGAGATCGTGCCCGATCTGTCCGAGAGCTGGACGATCTCCTCCGATGGCAAGACCTACACCTTCCAGATCAAGGACGGCCTGACCTACAAGGCCGTCAAGGGCGCTTCCACGGATCACACCATCACTGCCGAGGACTTTGTGTTTGCATTTCGGCGCATATTCCAGCCGCAGACAAATTCCCCTTATGCCGTGGAGTTTGCCGCCCTTGAGAACAGTGCTGCCGTGCTGGCTGGCACAGCCGATGCCAGCACGCTGGGCGTTTCGGCCGCCGACCCGCTGACGCTGGTGTTCCGCCTGAGTGAAAAGGACGACAACTTCCTTGCCAAGCTCACCCTGCCCGGTGCCATGCCCTGCGATGAAGCAATTTTTTGAGAGCACCCGCGGCACCTACGGCCTGACCGCCAAGACCACCCTTTCCAGCGGCAGCTTCTATCTTTACAACTGGACGGCCAGCGGCCTGTTCCTGCACCGGGATGTCTCCTCCCCCATGATCGGCAGCCTGCGTCTGGTGCAGAACACCGGCAGCACCGGCAAGAGCGCCGCCCAGCTCATTGCAGACGAAAAATGCTCCGCCGCGCTGGACGACACCGGCGAGGATACCTCGCTGCAGTCGGTGGATTACTCCGACACCACCTGGGCACTGCTGTTCAACAGCGCCGAAGATTCTGTGTTTGCCGATCAGGAACTGCGGCAGGCGCTTGCCGGCATCGCCCGGGAGAATGTGGATGTGCCCTCTTCCGGTCTGTACACCGCTGCCGAGGGCCTTGTGCCCACCGGCCTTTCCGTGGACGGCATCGATTACCGCAAGTCTGCCGGGAACCCGCTGCCCACCATCACCGACCCCCGTACATTGTATCTGAATGCACGGCAGGGCATGGCCAGCTCGGATTTTTCCGGCGTGACCATCCTGCTGCCGAAGGAAGCCGGCCTGACCGAACTGGCCGAGCAGATCAACGGCGCATGGCAGAAGGACTGCTCCCTTTTCTTCTCGGTGGAAGAGGTTCCGCAGGAGGAGTTCGACAAACGCCTTGCAGCGGGCAGTTACACCATTGCGTTGGCTCCCATCCGCGCCGAAGGCGGCAGCGTATACCAGATGTTGCAGCAGTTCACGGCCGAGGGCGGCGGCCTGACCGGCTGGTCCGACCCCATCTACTCTCAGCGTCTGGCCGAGAGTGCCCAGCAGACCGGCAGCGCCCGCTGTGCCCTGCTGGCCGATTGTGAGCGCCAGCTGCTGGAAGGCTGCGCCGTGGTGCCGCTGCTGGGCCAGAACAGGCGTCTGCTGGTGGCGGACGGCATCACCGGCCTTGTGTTCGACCCCTTCACGCCGGTGCTGGACCTGACCGATGCCCAGAAAAACTGACATTCTCCGGCCCTTGACAATCCCGTCCCTCTTTGCTACAATAAATGAGCAACTTGCAGGGTTAGCTCATCCGGTAGAGCGGCTGCTTCCCAAGCAGCAGGCGGCGGGTTCGGGTCCCGTACCCTGCTCCAAAAACAAACGGCAAACCGTGGAATATCGGTTTGCCGTTTTTGCTTACAGCCGCTCCCTGCAAAATACGAAAGGACTCTGCCATGATCTTTGTTCCCCTGCTGCATTACTTCAAATGCAAAAATTCCTACAGCGGCAACGAATACGGCCTGCGATACCGGATGATTCCCGGCAAGCGCACCGTGCCGGACCCGGACGGCGGCGAGGGTGCCGCAAAGGAGGAAAGCATCCTCACCGTGGACTACTGGCCGGACCCCTGGACCATTGAAAAGACCGACCCTGCCCTGCGGGTGCAGAAGGTGTTTCCGCTCACCGACGAGGGCCGGGAGGCCACAGCCGCTTTTTTGCAGGACGCGTTCAATGCCGATCCTGACCGCTGGAAAAACTGTCCCAGCATGATGGACAGCGACCCGTGGGAGCCGCCTGCCGCCGAAGCCGAGCCGGACAAGCCGAAGGAATAAAACATGATCTATCGTTTAAAAGAACTCAAGGGCGATACCATTGCAGTGCCGCAGCTGGTGTTTTCCAAACTGGGCATCGCCGAAGAATACAATGTGCGCGTGGCTCTGTATGTGCTGGCGACCGGCATCACCGACCCGGACAAGATCTGTGCCGACCTCAAGTTGCGCAGCCGCATCAGCGCCGAGAGCGCCCTCTCCTTCTGGGCAGGCGCTGGCCTGCTGGAGCGGTACGAAGAGAACGCTGCACCGGGCGAGGAACCCAGCGCCCCCGCACCCATGACCTGGGCCGAGATCGCTGCGGCCAGCCGCACCGACCCCATGATCTCCAGCCTGATCGACTGCGCACAGACCGGCTTTGCCCGTCCGCTGACCCACAGGGAGATGGAAAAGCTGGTCAACCTTTATATGCAGGAGGGCTTTGCGCCGGAGACCGTGATGCTGTGCACCGCCTACGTTGCCAGCACCGGCCGCAGCACCATGGCCGCCGTAGTGCATGAGCTGAAGGTGTGGCGCACCGAGGGCGTGGAGACCGGTGAGCAGGCCGATGCCCACCTCAAACTGCTGGCACTGCGCCAGAGCCGCGAGCAGTATGTCAGCGGCCTTCTGAACATCCCGGAAAGCGAGCTGACCCTTGGCGGGCGCAAGGCCATTGCACGCTGGTACGAGGTTTACGGCTACGACGATGCCATGGTGCAGGAAGCTGCCGTGCAGGCCGGGGCCAAGCGCGACCTGTGGTACTGGAACAGTATCCTCAAAACATGGAACGCCAAGGGCCTGCGCACCGTGCACGATGTGCGCAGCCCGGTGGCTGCTGCAGGCGCAAGCCGGAACCTCCGGGTAGACCGCGAAGCCCCCAGCGGCAACGATTTCCTCAAGAACGCTGCCCGCCGCCGTCCGTTGAAAAAGAAACCGGAATAAGGAGGAGCCATGCGTACCAAAAACGAACTGTATCAGGAAGCCATGCGCACCGTGGCCGCCCGGCGGCAGGTGGCCAGAGCCAGAGCCGAGGATGCCCGCGCCGAAGCCGAAGCCGCCATTCCCGCCCTGCGCCATGCAGAAGAAGAGGTGCGGGTGCGGGGCATCCGCTGCGCACTGGCCGGTGCTGCGGGCAAGGACCGCACCGAAGCTGCCGCCGCCCTTGCCGATGCAAAGCAGAAGCTGACCGCCCTGCTGGCACAAAGCGGACGGCCCGCTGATGCACTGGAGCCGCGCTTTGTCTGCCCCAAATGTCAGGACACCGGCAGCGTGAATGGCCGCGCCTGTGAGTGCGTGCACAAGGTGATGCAGCAGCTGCGCCGCAAGGAGATCGAGGCGCTGTCCAGCCTGTCCATTGCAAGCTTTGACACCATGGAGCTGCGCTATTACCCGAACCGTGCCGATGAAAAGGTGGGCGGTGCCATCCGCCCTTACATGGCCGATATGCTGGCAGACCTGCGCAGCTACGCGGAAGAGTTTGACCACCACAGCGAGAGCCTGATGCTGTTTGGCAATGCGGGCCTTGGCAAGACCCATGCGGCCCTTGCCATTGCGGGCATCGTGCTGGAAAAGGGCTACGATGTGATCTATGTTTCCAGCCCGGACTTTTTCTCCAAGTTGGAAGGGCTGCACTTTGGTGCAGACCCGGCAGGCGAGGAGGAAACGCTGATGCAGACCGCTGCCGGGGCCGACCTGCTCATTCTGGATGATCTTGGCTCGGAGTTCAACTCCGCCTTCCTCATCAGCAGCCTGTACAGTCTGCTCAACAACCGGCTGGGTGCAAAGCTGCCCACCATCGTCACCACCAACATCACTGACGGTGCTCTGCTGGAAAAGCTGTATACCGAAAAAAATTTCCAGCCGCCTTTCTGCCTTTGTCCCTTGCCTTTTTGCAGGCGATGACATTCGCACACAGAAAGCAGCTGAATAAAACAAACGGCAATGCATTTGCATTGCCGTTTGTTTTATTCAAAACTCTAATACCGGACTCATTTCGTTGCGGCGCTGTGCCTGCACGATGCAGTCCTTCTCCGGCACAACGCCCGCCGCGCCCAGCGTGTTGAACACGGTCTGCAGGGCAAGCGCAGGCGTGTTGTTCTCCTGCGAAAGATGGCACAGCGCAAACTTTTTGCACCCTTCCTGAATGAGTTCCAGCAGCTTTGCCGAGCACTCGTCGTTGGAAAGGTGGCCCCGGGTACTTTCAATGCGTGCCCGTAAGTAATAGGGGTACGGCCCGCTGCGCAGCATGTGCAGGTCGTAGTTGCTCTCCAGTGCCACAAGGTCGCAGCCGGAAAGCGCCTCGTGCACCGGCGGCGTGAGCACGCCAAGGTCGGTTGCAATGGTCATGGTCTTGCCGTCCGGGGTGTGGATGCGGTAGCCCACACAGGGCACATCGTGGCTGGTGGGAAAGCTCTGCACGCCAAACGCGCCCACGTCCTCTTCCCTGCCTTCCAGCTCGTGCAGCTCACAGCTGGCCGGTACAATGCCGTTGCTGTCCAGAAAATCCAGCGTTGCCGCTGCACCGTACACCGGCAGCGTGTTCTTTTTGAGGAAGGTGGAAAGCCCCTTCACATGGTCGCTGTGCTCGTGGGTGACAAGGATGCCGTCGCAGTCACTGACGGCAAGGCCCAGCGCCTTGAGCGCCGCCGAGGTAGTGCGCACGCCCTTGCCCATATCCACAATGAGATACCGCTGCCCGCAGCGCACCACACTGCTGTTGCCGGAGGAACCCGAATATAACGAGATGAATTCTGCCATGAAAAACCTCTGATACACTCAAAAACAGCCCGCCGCATATGCAGCAGGCTGTTTGCTTTTTATAAGTTACAGTGCCTGATCCAGTGCAGCGGGCATACGCTCCACCTTGCTGATGTCTGCACCCAGACCACGCAGCTTTTCCACGATATTCTCGTAGCCGCGCTCGATGTGGCCGATTTCCTCGATCTCACTGGTGCCGTCTGCCATCAGCGCAGCCACCACCATGGCAGCGCCTGCACGCAGATCCAGTGCGCGCAGCGGTGCAGGGGTGAGCTTATCCACGCCCTCAAACACAGCCACCTGACCGTCCACCTGCACGTTGGCACCCATCTTGCGCAGCTCGTCCACATAGCGGAAGCGGTTGTCCCACACGCTCTCGGTCACGGTGCTGGTGCCCTTGGCCACGCTCAGCAGCACGCCCATCAGGGGCTGCATGTCGGTGGGAAAGCCGGGATGCGGCATCGTGTTGATCTTCAGCGGCAGAATATCGCCGGTGCGGCGCACACGCACAGCATCGTCAAATTCTTCCACCTCCACGCCTGCACGGCGCAGCTTTTCGGTAATGGGTTCCAAATGCTTGGGGGTGACGTTCTTCACCAGAACATCGCCGCCGGTGGCAGCAGCAGCCACCATGTAGCTGCCAGCCTCGATCTGATCCGGGATGATGCTGTAGGTGCAGCCGTGCATCTTTTCCACGCCGCGCACCTTGATCACATCGGTGCCTGCGCCGCGGATGTTCGCACCGCACATATTCAGGAAGTTTGCCAGATCCACCACATGGGGTTCCTTGGCACAGTTTTCCAGAATGGTCTGGCCCTTGACCATTACAGCGGAGAGCATACCGTTCATGGTAGCGCCCACGCTGACCTTATCAAAGAAGATGTGTGCACCGTTCATCTCCTTGGCGCGCACGGTGATCATGCCGTAGTCCACGCTGTCCTCTGCGCCCAGAGCACTGAACACCTTCAGGTGCTGGTCAATGGGGCGGGGCCGAGGTTGCAGCCGCCGGGCATGGCCACCTGAGCCTTGCCAAAACGGGACAGCAGTGCGCCCAGAAAGTAGTAGCTGGCGCGCATCTGGCGGGACAGGTCGTCCGGGACGTTGTGCCGTTCAGATGGGTGGTGTCGATCTCGTAGGTGTTGCGGTTGATCATTTTGATCTGTGCGCCCAGAACGCTGAGGATCTTCAGGCTCACCGCCACATCACTGATATCCGGCAGATTCTCGATCACACAGACATCCGCTGCCAGAATGGTTGCAGGCAGGATGCCAACCGCCGCGTTTTTGGCACCCGAAATGGTAACTTCGCCGTGCAGGGGCTTGCCGCCCGTAATAACAAATTTCTCCAATTTTATGATCTCCTTGTCGGAGGCCCGCAGCCGCAGGCCTGTTAAGGTTCCTGAAAGCATTTTCCATAAAAGCTGCCTGATGTGCATGGGCCATAAGGCCGTACACGTACAGCTATCTTATTATACACAACTTTCACAAAAAAGCAAAGCCCCGTTTGGTGTTGTTTTATTATTTTCTGTTTTGCCCATTTTCGCGCAGGATATTCCAAAATTTTGATTTCTTTTTCAGGTATTTTACAAAAACCAGATACATTGCTGTTGCGCTTTCTTTACCAGATGTGGTCTTCGCACCGAGTCTCAGTGATCCAGCCCAGCTGATAGGCAGCCACCAGCTGCTTGAGGTCGTGCACACGCTCCCGCAGCACCTCGCCCTCGTCGGTGTCCTCCACGAGAATGCGATGATTTTCGGTTTCCAGAATGTTTTTCTGGGAAATGATATCCAGATTATCCTTCACCGCTTTCTCGGCACTTTCAAAGGGCTGATGGGTGCGCAGGGACATGGTGCGGCTGGAATACACCAGCGTGTAGCCCGCAATACCGGTCTTTTCGTGGTAGGCACGGCAGAAACCGCCGTCGATCACCACCAGCCGTCCGCCGCCCTTGATGGGGCTTTCGCCGTTCTTTTCCCGCACCGGCACGTGGCCGTTGACGATGTGGCTGGCACCGGGCAGGCCAAACTCAGCCAGAATGCGGCGGCAGACGGCCTCATCGTTATACCATGTATAATAGGGGTCCTTCACCTCGGTGTGGGTGGAAGCGTCCTCTACATAGAGCCGCTCGAAGGTGGTCATGGCACTGCGGCCAAACAGCGGCGAAAGCTTGCCGCACCACAGATACCACGAAAAAATCCTGTCCGCTCTGGCGGGCAGCGCTGCCTTCCGGTGCATAGTACGCCCGGCGGCGCGGGCATCGCAGTAGTCCATCAGTGCGCGGCCGGAGTAGTAGCGGCCCTCAAAGCGCTCCATGGCAAAGGTGCCGCGGCTGGTCATGGGCACAGCGCCATGGTAGAGCAGGTTGCCGTTCTCAATGTGGTACACGCTGCCCTTTGCATAGAGAAATTCCACATGCTGCTGCAGTTTTTCGCTCTGGCGGAAGGACTGCACCAGCTTGTGCAGCACCAGCTGTTCATCCGGGTGCAGTGCGGCCGGGTCGGCGGGGTCCACCGTGGGAAACGAGGTATCCCGCAGCGGATACTCCTTTTCGCCGATCTTTACCGTGTGCTTTCCCCAGTCGATGCGGCGCAGATAATCTCGCTCCTGCATCTGGAAGTCCGGGTTGCGGTCGATGACATGGCACTCCAGCTTGAACATCAGAATGCTGATGGCCTTGTGCATCACGGCACAGCGGTGCAGCATTCCCCTGGTGTAGGGGCCGCGGGCCGCATCGGTATGAGGCATCCAGATGGAAAGATCATCATTGCCGTAGAACTGCTCGGCCATGCGCTGCAGATGGCGCAGGTTGATGCCGTAGCAGTCCTCCAGCATTCCGTGGTTATGATAAGCCAGCGTGGTCTTGAGCACCGTGCAGATGCAGATGGGGCTGCCCGCAGCGGCACCCATCCATACTACATCGTGGTTGCCCCACTGGATATCCACATTGTGGTGGCGCATGAGCAGATCGAGGATGATATCCGGGCGTGGGCCGCGGTCGAACAGGTCGCCCACGATGTGCAGCTTGTCCACTGCCAGATGCTTGATCAGCTCGCACAGCCGCACGATAAAGTGGTCGGCGCGGCCATTTTCAATGATGCTGCCCACGATCTGGCCGTAGTACAGATCCTTGTCGTGATCCTCAAAATGGGCGTGGAGCAGCTCGTCCAGAATGTAGCCGCAGCTGGCAGGCAGGCATCTGCGCACATGGTCGCGGGTATGCTTAGAGGACACCAGACGGCAGATATCAATGAGCCTCAGCAGCGTTTCGGTGTACCACTGGTCTAGCGCTTCCTCGCTGGTACAGCGTGCCTTGAGCTGGGGCAGCTTTTCGTTGGGGTAATAGATCAGCGTTGCCAGCTCGGCGCGGGTATGCTTTGGCACGGTATCGCCCAGCACCTGATCCACTTTTTCGCGAATGACACCGGAAGCGGAATTCAGAATATGCACAAAAGCTTCATTCTCGCCGTGCAGGTCGCTCATGAAGTGCTCGGTGCCCTTGGGCAGCTTGAGCAGTGCCTGCGTGCTGATGATCTCGCTGGCTGCCGCCGCCTGCGAAGGATAATCCCGCGAGAGCAGGGTCAGGTACTTGAGATTATCGCGGATCTCATCGGTTTCGGTGCGCATGGTCTCCTCCATCACAACGTTCTCTCCGCCGCAGTCCGCCACACAGACCTTGCAAAGATGTTGCTTTCCATATGTATTATTTTTTCCTTATCTTATAGTATAGCACGTCCGGGGCGAAAAGTGGTATACTGGGGCTGACAAACTTTCAGCAAAGGACTTTGGATATTATGCCGAAAAGCGATTTCGTCTCCGTTCCCTCTTCCTGCACCCTCTGCCCGCGCCGGTGCGGGGCCGACCGTGCTGCCGGACGCACCGGTTTCTGCGGCGCGGGCGGCACCTTAAAAGCTGCCCGCGCTGCCCTGCACTACTGGGAGGAGCCATGCATCAGCGGCACAAAGGGCAGCGGCACGGTGTTCTTTTCCGGCTGCACCCTCAAATGCTGCTTCTGCCAGAACTATCCCATCAGCGCCGAGGGCCTTGGCAAGGAGATCAGCGTGGAACATCTGGCAGAGATTTTCCTGAATCTGCAGGAGCAGGGTGCCAACAACATCAATCTGGTCACGCCCGGCCAGTGGCGGCCCTGGATCATTGCCGCGCTGGATATTGCCCGGGCTAAGGGCCTGCATCTGCCCATCGTATGCAACACCGGCGGCTACGAAACGGTGGAAAGCGTGGAAGCATGGCGCGGATACATCGACATCTGGCTGGCCGACCTGAAATACGTTTCCTCCGCTCTCTCGGCAGAGCTTTCCTCTGCACCGGACTATTTTGCGCAGGCAAAGCCCGCCATTGAAGCCATGATGGCACAGGCCGGGCACCCGGTGTTCAATGCAGAGGGCATCCTGCAAAAGGGGGTCATTCTGCGGCACCTTGCCCTGCCCGGCCATGTTGACGACAGCTTTGCGGTGCTTGACCAGATGGCCGCGTGGAACGATGCAGACCCCGGATGCTTCATCCCCAGCGTCATGAGCCAGTACACACCGTTTTACAAAGCCGCAGAGCACGGCATCGGACGGCGCATTACCACCTATGAATACCGCCGGGTGGTCAACTATGCCATGGACAAGGGACTGGCGCAGGGCTACATGCAGCAGAAGAGCAGCGCAAAGGAAGAGTATACGCCTTCTTTCGATTTGACAGGGGTATGAATTCGTCAAATCTCCCAAAAAAGGCTGATTATTTTCTCTTGCATCCCCGCGGAAGTGCTTGCAATCCTATCCGGGCCGGATTATAATGGATACAACGATGTGTTAACAGAACTCTGATGAGCTGTAAATATCAGGAGGAGCGTTATGGAACATTTCAACCCGATCCTTGGCAACGATACCACCGGCCAGAAATTCATCACCTGCGGTGAGATCATGCTGCGCCTGACCCCGCCGAACTACGAGAAGATCCGTATGGCATCCGGCTTTGAGGCCAGCTACGGCGGCAGCGAGGCCAACATTGCACTGGCACTGGCTAACCTTGGTGTGGACAGCACCTTCTTCAGCGTGGTGCCCAACAACAGTCTGGGCAAGAGCGCCGTGCGCTGGCTGCGTTCCAACGACGTGCACTGCACCCCTATGATCCTGACCGAGCCGAACGAGACTCCTTCCAACCGTCTGGGTACTTATTATCTGGAGACCGGCTACGGCATCCGCCCGTCCAAGGTCATCTATGACCGCAAGCACAGTGCCATTACCGAGTACGATTTCTCGCAGGTGGATCTGGATGCTTTGCTGGACGGCTACGACTGGCTGCACCTGAGCGGCATCACCCCGGCACTGGCACCCAACTGCCGCACCCTCATTCTGGATATGCTCAAGGTCGCCAAAAACAAGGGCCTGACCGTCAGCTTCGACGGCAATTTTCGCTCCACCCTGTGGAGCTGGGAAGAAGCCCGCGATTTCTGCACCGAGTGCCTGCCCTATGTGGATGTGCTGCTTGGCATTGAGCCGTACCACCTGTGGAAGGATGAGAGCGACCACTCCAAGGGCGACTGGAAGGACGGCGTGCCTCTGCAGCCCAGCTATGAGCAGCAGGACGAGATTTTCCAGCACTTCATCGAGCGGTATCCCAACCTCAAGTGCATTGCCCGCCATGTGCGTTATGCGCACAGCGGCAGCGAGAACAGCCTGAAGGCCTTCATGTGGTACGATGGCCACACCTTCGAGAGCAAGCTGTTCACCTTTAATATCCTTGACCGCGTGGGCGGCGGCGATGCCTTTGCCAGCGGCCTGATCTACGCCATGCTGCACAACTACAGAGCCATGGATATGATCAACTTTGCGGTGGCAAGCAGTGCCATCAAGCACACCATCCACGGCGATGCCAACATCACCGATGATGTGAGCACTATCCGCAACCTGATGAACATGAACTACGATATCAAGCGGTAAGTTTTATCGCCGTACAGAGAACGCCCGCCGGGTCTCCCCGGCGGGCGTTGCTTTTTCTATCAGATATACCGCCCGGTGATGCTCTCCGGGTTCTGTCTTACCTGTTCCGGCGTACCTGCCGCCACGATGCGTCCGCCGGCATCGCCGCCGCCCGGCCCCATATCCACAAGGTAATCCGCATTGCGGATCACATCCAGATCATGCTCAATGACCACCACGGTGGCACCGTTCCCGATCAGCTTCTGGAACACGCCCAGCAGGGTCTGTACATCCAGCGGATGCAGGCCGATGGTGGGTTCATCGAACACGAACACACTGTCTGCCTGCCCCTTGCCCATCTCGCTGGCAAGCTTCAGCCGCTGGGCTTCGCCGCCGGAAAGGCTGGGTGTCTCCTCGCCAAGGGTCAGGTAGCCAAGGCCCAATTCTTTCAGTACCTGCAGGCGCTGGCGCACAAGCTTGCAGTCTGCACAGGCTTCCAATGCAGTGGACACATCCATGTCCATCAGGTCGGCCATGGAGGCTGGTTCGCCGTTCGCCGTGGGCAGCTTCACTGCCGCCGCTTCCCGGCTGTAACGCGAACCGCCGCAGTCCGGGCAGGGCACTTCTACGTCCGGCAAAAACTGCACATCCAAACTGATGACACCGGTGCCGTCACAGGTGGGGCATCGCAGCTTACCGGTGTTGTAGGAGAAATCGCCCGCCTTATAGCCGTGGTCTTTGGCATCCTGCGTTTTGGCAAACAGCTTGCGCAGCTCATCGTGCACATTGGCATAGGTGGCCACGGTGGAGCGCACATTGATGCCGATGGGCGTTGCATCGATCAGCTTCACCTGCGCGATTTCCTCGGCCTCCACGCTTTTCACATGCGCTGGCAGGGCTGTGCCGTTCACCTTTGCCTGCAAGGCCGGGACCAGGCTTTCCAAAATCAGGGTGGTCTTGCCGCTGCCGGACACACCCGTAACCACGGTCAGCCGCCCCTTGGGCAGTTCCAGTTCCAGCGGCTTCACAGTATGGATGGCCGAGGTTTCCAGATGGATGCGGCCCTGTGCAAACAGTTCATTTTCCGGCACATGAGGCCGGGCGTTCACCCCCGCCCTGCCTGCAAGAAACGGGCCGATCTGAGAAGCCGCGTTCTGTTCAATTTTCGGAATGCTGCCCTGCGCGATCACATGTCCACCCTTTGCACCGGCTTCCGGCCCCATCTCGATCAGCCAGTCAGCTTCCCTTTAAAATTTGGGTATCGTGATCCACCAGCACCACCGAGTTGCCGTCGGCCACAAGGTCGTGCATCACATCGGTCAGGCCTTCAATGTTAGAAGGATGCAGGCCGATGGACGGCTCGTCCAGCACATAGAGCACACCGGTGGTACGGTTGCGCACCGCACGGGCCAGCTGCATCCGCTGGCGCTCACCGGTGGAAAGAGTGGAAGCGGAGCGGTCCAGCGTCAGGTAGCCAAGGCCCAGCGAGAGCAGCCGTGCCGCTGCCGTCTGGAAGGATTCGCAGATATTGCGGGCCATGGGCCGCATCTCTTCCGGCAGACTGTCCGGCACACCCGCCACCCAATCGGTAAGCTGCACAAGAGTCATCTGACAAGCCTTGTCCAGCGTGATGCCCCGCAGCTTTGGGGTACGAGCCGCATTACACAGCCGGGTGCCGCCGCAGTCCGGGCAGATGCCTTGCCGCAGGAACTTTTCCACCCGCTTCATGCCCTTTTCATCCTTGACCTTGGAGAGGGCGTTCTCCACGGTATAGGTGGCATTGAAATAGGTAAAATCCAGCTCCCCGGCCTGATTGGAATTTTTTGGTTATGATAAAAAATGTGCTTTTTCTCCGCCGGGCCATGGAAAACGATATCCTTTTCCCGGTCGGTCAGGTCGCGGAAGGGCACATCGGTGCGCACGCCCATCTCCCGGCAGATATCCACCATCAGCGACCACATCAGGCTCTTCCACGGGGCCACGGCACCTTCGTCGATCGTAAGAGAATCGTCCGGCACAAGGGTGCTCTCGTCCACGGTCATCACCATACCGGTACCGCTGCAGGTGCGGCAGGCACCCTGACTGTTGAAGGCAAATTCTTCAGCGGAAAGCGCGCGCACGCTGGCACCGCACTGCGGGCAGAGCAGCGGCTTTTCTGCCGCCACGGCAAGGCTGGGTTCCAGCCAGTGGCCGCACTGCGGGCAGGGATAGCTGGAAAGACGGGAGAACATCAGGCGCAGACTGTTCAGCAGTTCCGTGCCGGTACCAAAGGTGCTGCGGATGCCCGGCACAGCGGGCCGCTGATGCAGTGCCAGTGCAGCCGGAACATACAGCACTTCGTCCACCGATGCCTTTGCCGCCTGCGTCATGCGGCGGCGCGTATAGGTGGAAAGTGCGTCCAGATACCGGCGGGAGCCTTCGGCGTAAAGCACGCCCAGCGCAAGGCTGGACTTGCCCGAACCGGACACGCCCGCCACACCCACGATTTTGCCCAGCGGCACATCCACATTCACGTTTTTCAAGTTGTGCACCCGCGCGCCGCGGATCCTGATATGGTCGACCATCTTCTTTTCCCCCCTGCTGTCACTGCTTCTTTTTTAAATAGTATCCAATGCCAATGGCATCTGCCAGCGCCCAGCCGATGGGCACGCTGAGCCAGATGCCAATAACGCCCAGCGGCGTGGCCGAAAGCAGATAGGCCAGCATCAGCGGCAGAGCAAACAGCAAAATGCTGCCGGTGATGGGGCCTTTGGTCAAACTATGCTGCATTGTTTCCGATTCTCCTTTTATAACGCTGTTTCAGCCGGTGCACTGGCTCTGCCGCCGTCCCGCCTTGAAAGAGGCTGCTCTCTTCCTGCAAACTTCTGACGGTACTCTCTGGGCGTGCAGTGCTTGATCTCCCGGAAGGTCTTTGTAAAGTAGCTGGTATCTGAAAAGCCGCAGTCGGCACCGATCTCGCCGATCTTCATGCTGGTGGAAAGCAGCAGCTCGGCGGCCTTTTCAATGCGGTACTGCTTGACATACTGGATGGGTGTGATCCCCAGCAGCTGCCGGAAGCTGCGCAGGCAGGCGCTCTCACTCAGGGCCACGCAGTCGGAAATGCGCTCCACGTTCAGTTCCTCAGCATAATGCTCTTCCACAAAACGCAGCATCTGTTTCATGCGCTGGGCCGCGATCTGCTCCTGCTGAGAGACCTTTGTTTTTCCACCCTCGCACTGCATTCCCAGCAGATGCACCGCCGCCGAAAGATGGTACCGCGCCTGATTCTCATAGTCAAAGACCTCTTGGGCCACTGCGTCCCAGACTTCCCGCAAATGGCAGAGCACGGCCTTCTGCCCGTCGTCTGCCTCGTCCAGCAGAAAGAACGCCGGTGCTCCCGGCTGAAGCAGCGGGTGTACGAGCTTTTGCCAGAAGATGGTATCCATGCCGCCGATCAGGCGCGGATGGAATACCCCGGAATGCAGCAGGGCATCCCCGGTCTCAGCCTGCTCCACCGCATGGAACACTCCGGAATTGACAAACACGCCCTGCCCGGTCTGCAAAACCAGCCGGGCTTTGCTCACGTCCACCGCCAGCGGGCCTTTTACGGCAAGGATGTATTCAAACTCTTCATGCCAATGCCATGCTACCGAGTAGCTTTTGAGGTCCTCTTCATAGCAGGCAATAGGAAACAGTGCGCTGCCGTGCTGCACCAGTTCCCTGCCCTCGTCATCCGCCACAACATCCGGCAGGCAGTTGAGCCCGCCCGCTGCTGCACAGCCGGTCTGAAATGCCACGATCAGCCATCTCCTTTCCGTCAAGGTGCACATCCGCATCCGCGCCGGTTTTGTTGTATCAATCGGGCGTTTTTATCCTAATATTCCGCTCCGATGTGTGATATTATTACATCAGCAAAGTACAAGATGCATTGCAAGTATAACACGCTTCCCGGAGGAACTCAAGATTTATGGTACAGCTTCTGCTTCCGATCATTTACATCTCGTTCATCAGTCTGGGCCTGCCGGATTCCCTGCTGGGGTCGGCGTGGCCCTCCATGTATCCGGCGCTCGGTGTGCCGGTGTCCTATGCGGGGCTGATCTCCATGATCATCTCCTTTGGCACCATTGTTTCCAGCCTGAACAGCGACCGGCTCACCCGTGCGCTGGGTACCGGAAAAGTGACCGCCCTCAGTGTGGCCATGACAGCTGCCGCGCTGTTCGGCTTTTCGGTCTCCACACAGTTCTGGATGCTCTGCCTGTGGGCCGTGCCCTATGGGCTGGGTGCAGGCAGCGTGGACGCGGCCCTGAACAACTATGTTGCCTTACATTATAAAAGCCGCCACATGAGCTGGCTGCACTGCATGTGGGGCATCGGCACCATGATCAGCCCCATGGTCATGGGCCGGGTGCTGGCAGGCGGCGGGCCGTGGACATCCGGCTACCGGTACATTGCCCTGTTCCAGATCCTGCTGAGCGCAGTGCTCTTTTTCAGTTTGCCGCTATGGCAGAGCCGTACTGCAGGCACCGACACCGAAACTGCTTCGACGCATGCGTTGAGCCTTGGACAGGTATTCCGTCTGCCGGGTGCCAGAGAGGTGATGCTGTGCTTCTTCTGCTACTGTGCATTGGAGACCACGGCCGGTCTATGGGCCAGCAGCTACCTCACACTGACGAAAGGCGTTGCCGCCGGCACTGCCGCCAGCTTTGCCAGCCTGTTCTACATCGGCATCACTGCCGGGCGCGCCGCCTGCGGCTTTTTGACCCTGAAATTCAACGATACGCAGATGATCCGCATGGGTCAGTGCATTCTGGCCGCAGGGGTGCTGGCTCTGCTGTTGCCCGGGCCGCAGATCCTTGCCCTGAACGGTCTTGTTCTGGTAGGGCTGGGCTGTGCGCCCATCTATCCCAGTATCATCCACTCCACGCCGGAACACTTCGGCGCGGACAGATCGCAGGCGGTCATCGGCATCCAGATGGCAAGCGCCTATTTGGGCAATCTGGCCATGCCGCCGCTGTTCGGCCTGCTGGCAAACAACATCACTCCGGCACTGTTCCCTTTTTACCTGCTGGCACTGCTGGTGCTCATGGTATTCATGCACGAACAGCTGGTGCGCAAAACAAGCCGCTGCTAATTCTGCCATTCTCCTATTTCATATACAGCAAAAGGCTCCCTGTCCGGTCTCGGGCGGGGAGCCTGCTGTTTTAAAGGAGTTATTTACAGGATGCACCGGCTGATGGCGTTGGCGACCGCAAACAGTTCCTGCTGGCCGATAAAGCCGAACTTTGCCTCGTGTGCGTCCGCAAAGCAGACGGTCAGCTGCGATGCCTGCACCGGGTCGCCAAAGCCTGCCGTCTGGATCCCGAAGTGCAGCACCTTGCGGTACGGCAGCACAAAGATCTGCTGCCGGGTTCCGGTAACGCCCTGCATATCCACCATGATGATGCGGTGGGTGGTAAAGATCACCTGATCGCGCACCGTCTTGTAGGCACCCACGATGCTCTCACCGTCCAGCAGCAGCGCGCGGGCATTTTTGCAGATGTCCTTTTCCTGAAGGCGGATGAGGTTTTCCATTGGCTTATCACGGAATTCCATGGTTTTTTGTCCCCTTTCCTGCGTGGTTTTCTGCCCTTATTGTAGCATTCCTGCAGGCGGTTTACAAGATGTGCTCTCGCCTTTTGGGCCGGGCTGTGCTATACTGTATGCCAAAGAGATTCTTATAAAAACGAGGTAACTCCCATGGAGATCATCATTCATCAGGCCATTCTGCACGTGCTGGACACCACCATGGATGCGCCTGTACTCAGCGGCAGCGGCATGGAAATGACCGCCGAAAAGACCGCCTATTTCCAGTACCACATCGAAAAGCTGCTTGCCAGCGACGATATCCGCCAGTGCCGCCCGCTGCCGGATTCCGCCTTTAAAAACGAGCTGGAGCACAACCACGATTTTGTGGACCTTTCCTGCCGCATCGCGGGCGTTCTGTTCGACTACATGCACGCGCACACCACCATTCCGGGGGCAGACCTTGCCGTGGTGGATTTTACCCGCGATGGTGAGCCGTGGCTGGGCATCCTGAAGTTGAACTACAAAAACGGCTACACCCACTACACCGAGAATGTGGAGGGTGCCCCGGTGAACTCCATCATACAGCAGCGGGCCTGCCTGCCCAGCCAGAGCGGCAAGGTGGAGGAAGGTGCCCTTGTCAATCTGACCGACTACTCCATGAAGCTGCTGGAAAAAAAGTTCGACATCGACGGCCACAAGGATTTTTACCTTTCCACGGTAGTGTTCCAGTACACCACCGCCCAGCCGGAAAAGAAAAAGCTGCAGGCCATTCAGGAAGCCGCCGTGCAGGCCGTGCAGGAAAACTACGCAGATCAGCCCCACGTAGAGGCTCAGGTCGCGATGCTGATCGCCAATCAGGCCGCAGACAACGACAATCAGGTATCCATCCAGCAGGTGCGTCAGCAGTTGGAAGAGGAATATCCCCTTGCCGCCGTGCCCTTTGATGATTATGTGGAAAAGAGTGATGTGCTGGAAGCGCCTGAGCAGCCCGTGACCGTGACCCCTGCGCGCATCCGCCGCATGGAGAGCCACAGCATCCACACCGCCAACGGCATTGAGGTGAAGATCCCCACCGAGCTGCTGAACTCGGAAAATGAAGTAGAGTTTCTGCACAGCGACGACGGCAGCATTTCGCTGCTCATTAAAAATGTGATCCTGTAAGAAACGATTTAAAATTGTCTCCGCGCACAGATTGCGCTCCGACAATATCAGCGGAATCATTATTTTCATATTTGCAAAAGCCGAAAAATCTGCGGATTTTCCGGCTTTTCTTTTTTCACAGGAAGGAGCCGTAACGGGAAACAACAAAAAAGCCATCGTTTTTGCATTTCTGCATCAACGATGGCTTCGTATTGGAGCGGCCGACGAGGCTCGAACTCGCTACCTCCACCTTGGCAAGGTGGCGCTCTACCAGATGAGCTACGGCCGCATATTGGAAACCCTGCTGGATTTCCTTAGCTGGTGCCTCCGATCGGAATCGAACCAATGACACGGGGATTTTCAGTCCCCTGCTCTACCGACTGAGCTACAGAGGCATAAGCGGTGCAATTATCCCTGCACCCTCCCACTCGTATTTCAAGCGGGGCCCCCGCAAAAATTTGCGAAGCAAAGTTTTGTGGGGAAGAGGAGGAATTTCAGAGTTTGTTACGGCGGTCTTACTTGTAAGACTGCCAGACAAACGACTGACATTCCGACGAAGCGACCCGGATCGGGCTCGAACCGACGACCCCCAGCGTGACAGGCTGGTGCTCTAACCAACTGAGCTACCGGGCCACATGGTGGAAGTTAACGGGCTCGAACCGCTGACCC
>ENA-OQBL01000537-OQBL01000537.1-human-gut-metagenome-genome-assembly--contig:-NODE-537-length-19584-cov-2.668191_pt1 | contig 19584 bp, 29 predicted proteins | sample MGYA00242747_ERZ504553 | MGnify/ENA primary metagenome ERZ504553 (study PRJEB26092, sample SAMD00036240) | human gut metagenome | host: Homo sapiens | study: EMG produced TPA metagenomics assembly of...
CTCCCGGAAAATCTGACTGCCCATTCCGATTCCATAATGGAACAATACTGCCAGTGCAAACACGATCACACCTTCGCTGATGCCAAGGATCAATGCCGTTTTTCTCCATATTCAGAATCAGAAGTCCCGATGTATTCATCGCGATCGTTGTAATTCCCGCAATCATTCCTGCCGTCCATCCGCTGCAGCGCCTGTTTGCCCATATATAAAACCGGATTGCGATTCCCAGTACAAAAAGAATAAACAGATATTTTACAATCGCAGCCACCGGCATGCACCAGCCCATTCCCACAACCAGTCCTATGTATAGCAGAAAATTTTCTCTTTTTATCCAGACAGCAATGCCGTGTAAAATGCCGGCACCACCGGATAATATCCCATGATACATAACATACTTGCCGCCAGCCCGAATACTTGCATAGATCATTTTTCCGATCAGCGATCCTATCCCATTGTTTTCCATTGTCCTGTACGCATGATACACCTCCAAAAAATTGTTTTCGAGGGACAAGTATACACAGACAATGACGCATATTCTGTCAGATTTTCTGTGGTTTTCAAAAAAGTTTTCGCTCAAATCTTCCATCAATGCATTAAAGAAAAAGAAGAACCTGTTCAAACAGATTCTTCTTTTCTACTTCTTTTCCTTGAAGATGATTTCATTCTTATAAGTCAGTCCAAGCTTGCTTTTTGCCACATCTTCAATATATTGTGAGGATTTCATATACGTCTCAAGATCATCTATCTCCGTAGATCTCTCGGTTTCTTCCTCATACTGCTGTTGTAATTCTTTTTCTTTTGCCGCATATTCCGCATCTTTTGAACGTATCCTGCAGATCTGAACCGTCATGACAACCAAAATGCAAGCACAATGATCATGATTCCTGCAGTACCGCTTCCACGGCGACGCCTTTTAGTTTTTCTCATGTTCTTTCTCCGATTCTTCAGGCTTCTTTCTTTTACGAAGCTTATTTAACTTTATTGTAGTCATTTCCCGGAACTTTTTCAACCTCTTTTTCAGATAATGAATCTTTTCCGTCAGATACCGCATAACAAACCGACTGCAGAAACTGTAATAAATCCACGCTCCCAGAAGGCTTCCCAGGAGTACATAGCCCCGGATTTTTCCATTATTTACCTGACAGAGATGCAGAAAAAAACCAAAGCGAAATGACCAGCCAGTATACCAGATCCTCTAAGGAAATCATAAAGATCCCATGCGGAAAAAGTTCTACGAACTACACGGATTCCGTCATATGCCGCAAATGCTATCATCCCAAACAGAAAAAAATTGTACAAAAATCCTGCCCTCTTCCACTTAACCGAACCACTTTCCAAAGACACCCCGGCCAGGTGTTCCGGAATATTGAAGCATATCCACGGTTCCATCAATTTCCACTTCTTTTTTCTGCAGGTCCAGCCGGTTTACGTGAAGTTCTTTTCCCTTAATCGTCAACCGTCCGAGTTCTGTGTCAAGGATAATCTCATTTGCATCAAAATTTACAACATCCGTTACACCGGTAAAACTTCCGCTTTTCCGGTTCTGCAGGATCAGCTTATGCTGCCCTGTGCTGTTTGACTGTCCTCTTTCTTCCATACAAGCGCCCTCCTGTTAAAGAGTATGCGCCACACTTCTAGGATATGTATTCAAACAGATCTTTCGCCTGTTCTTTTTTCGGTCGTATCCTGAATATCCGTAACACGCACTTTTACGGATTTCTGTCCAAACAGAATTTCTATTTCGTCTCCGACTTTTACATTGGTGGATGCCTTGGCAGGTTTTCCGTTTACCATAACACGTCCTGCATCACAGGCTTCATTGGCGACCGTTCTTCGCTTGATCAGGCGTGATACTTTTAAAAATTTATCTAATCTCATATTATTTCTCCTTATAACAGAAAAGAGAGCGTCCAATGACGCTCTCCCACATATTCCACCAGAATTAGTTCAGGGAATCCTTTAAAGCCTTACCTGCTTTAAACTTCGGTGCCTTAGAAGCTGGGATTGTGATTTCCTGCTTTGTCTGTGGGTTTCTTCCAACTCTTGCTGCTCTCTCAGAAACCTCGAAAGTACCGAATCCAACTAACTGGATCTTCTCACCCTTCTTCAGCTCCTCAGCAACAACATCTGTGAATGCCTTAACTGCTGCTTCAGCGTCTTTCTTTGAAATCTCTGCCTTCTCAGCTACTGCTGCAACTAACTCTGCTTTGTTCATGTTAAAATTCCTCCTATGGATTCCTATATTATATAATTCGAGTTCCTTCTCTCAAATTACTTACAAATCTATTTATACTTGTTTTCCATCCTTTTGTCAAGGAAAAATGCGATATTTTCGGGCTTTTGGGCACTTAAAAACAACCAAAATTCTGTCCGAAAAACCGTCATTTTGACACAAGCGAACTGGAGGATGTCATACTGGAAATCAGATCCTTGAGTGTATCAAGCTCTTCCTGCCGGTTCTTGTACTCGCTCTGACTGCTGCTTTCTGAACTGCTCTGACTGCTCCCCTGTGAGCTGCTCTGGCTGCTGCTTTCTGAGCTGCTCTGACTGCTGCCTGTTTCACTGGAATCTTCATCCGCGAGATTGATAACAATTGTCGATTTCTCCGAGTTGACATATAAGTTCCGCTTCCAGGTATCATAATCCGAAGAATATACCGTAATTGTATGGCTTCCATAGGTTAATTTCACCGGCTTCTCATAGTCCGTTTCTTTTCCGTCAATTGACAGCACCGCATCTTTTGCATCGATGACAAACTGCACCTTTCCGTAAGACGGTCCTTCGCCTTTTAAGGTGTCAAGATCCACATTTGTAGTCTCGCCACGCGTAATCGTCACTTCCGTACTGCCGCCCCATCCGTTATTGGCTACGCGAAGTTCATAGGTTCCTTCCGGCACCTGAATCTCCATATCCGGTGTAATTTCCGCAAAAATCTTTGTGCCCAGCTGCAAAAAACTTTCTTCAAACAGTTTGGTGTTGGACAGTGCAAGCGTTCCCTGTGCGGTTGTCACACGCACCGCAAGAATGTTTTTATCCCTGCCGACAACGCTTAACGTATCCCCATCCGACAAATCTGTCATCTGGATTCTTTTATCTCCGGAAAACACAATCGTGTCATCCGTATAGCGATATTTTCCATCTCCGATCTTTAGCATGTCCAGATCCGGATTTACCGAAAACCGGGTGATATTGTCGTATACCCATGCCTGATCCGAAATCCGGGCTTCCGTGAGGATTCCTTCGCTGTCTACATCCCCGATGGTCACAAGCAGACCGGGTTCAAAACTTGTCACAGGTGTCCGGTTTCCGTATTTGTCATAAAAACGGGTGCCTGTTCCGTAATAATACCGGTATTCCATTCCATCCGCATACCGGTACAGCTGGAGACTTTCCTGAATCTGATCGACTGCGGTCAGCAGAAACTCTTCGGACTTTTCCGTTTCCGTGGAATTCTCCTGTGTTTCCTGTGTATTCCGGTCTGCGATGGAATGATGAAAATAGGTAACTCCGTCATCTGTCGTCTTCTCCTGCTGTCCACATGCCACAAGCAGACACAGCAAAAAAAGGCAGACTCAAATATGTAATTGTTTTTTTTAAATTCTGTCTCTTCTCATATCCTTAGTATAGCTCATTCTTCACAGAAAAGAAAACAAATTTTCCAGAAAATGTTCCCTTGCCGGCTCCGCTGCAATCAGCCGGTTTAATTTTTCAATATCTCTGCCGGATACCCATGCTTTATGCGAGTTACTGTAGTGATTGGATACTTTCCAGAATTTCTCTGGAAACAGAAGCAGCACATGCAGCAGCTGTTTTTCTTCCTTGCACAATTTTCTCTGCTTTTCATAGGCTTCCAGAATATGTTTTCCCATGTCCGTACTCCAACTGTTTTTTTTCCAGAATCTTACGCAGATAGTTTGCCAGATCCACCATCTGTTCTCCGTAAAACAGATTTTCATAATTTACGAGCCTGACCCCCTGTGCTGTACGAAGCATATTATGCTGGTTACAATCCCCGTGACAAAACCCCCTGGTTCTCCCCTGGTCTTTTCGCTCCTGCAGCATCCCGACCGCTTCTTTCGCCTGTGCGATATAATGTGTATACTGTTCCCAGAATGACCGCTCAAACTCGTTTCGGGTTTTTCTTGACTGCACAAAATTTTTTTACTAGGATCAGTTCCCGGTAATGCCGGTAATAGAGCACTGCCGGTTCATTCTTTGTATTTTTCATAAAATCCGGAATTTCCGTAACACAGGATGAAACACAGCAATGAAACCCTGCCAGCGCCTGGGCACCGGCAGCTACATCTTTCTCCCGACCTGTCTGGCATTCATTTCCCTCTACCAGATCTTTCAGCCAGAAACGCATGCCACTTTCATCCGTTACCACACACTGCCCGTCTTTTGTCAGACTGACCTGTTCCACCGGATATCCCTTTTCCTGCATGCTGCATAATATTTCGCGCACAAATTTTGCGCGTTCTGCAGATCCCCGAAACGGTGCAAGTACTTTTTTCCCCTGATCCGTCTCACAGCAAAACACACCTCTGCCTTTCGTGATCTGTTTTATTTCTATGTCATATTGCTCCAACATTGCTTCCGGCTGATAATACAAAATGAAACCCCTCCCACATGACTTGAATCTATTTTCATCATATGGAAAGGGTGTCTTATTTATTCCTGTTTTGTCTGCTGCAATTGCAGTGCCAGTGCAAGCAGCGTCTCTTTTTTATTCAGTTGTGGGTCATCTAAAACCCGCTCATACAGGCTCTGCAACACTTCGCCCATTTCTTTTCCTGTGTGCATTCCCTGTGCAATCAGATCCCTGCCATTTATGGCAAGATCTTTTTTCTGCACACACTGCCCCTCTTTTATAATCTTGCGATATGTTTCTTCGTAGGCATCAATATAGGCAAGTTTCTTTTGTCTTTCATACATACTCTGTGCCAGTGTATCCGCACGCTTTACTGCAAAAAGTGCCTCCATATTTTCGACCCCGATCCGACTGATGGCACGGCGCACGTTGCGCGGCGTCACTGTCGGACGGTCATCATGGTAGCGCACAAGCAGACAGACACGTTTTGTCGTATCATTGTCAAACTTCAGACGCCGTAAGATAAGACGCGCCATTTCTGCACCCTCTGCCGGATGTCCCTTGAAATGATTCTGACCATTTTCATCCGTAGTAACACACACCGGTTTTGCCACATCATGAAGCAGCATGGTAAGCCGTAATATTTTATCCTGCGGAACTTCCTGCATAGCGCAAATGGTATGCTCTCCCACACTGTAGCAGTGGTGTTTCGTAATCTGCGGTGTTTCCATCATCCGGTCAAACTCAGGAAGAAAGACCCTGGAAAGTCCCAGCTCATATACGGTGCGCATCTCCTGTGGATGTGCCGAAGTCAGCAATTTTACCATCTCGGTCTGAATTCTCTCTGCACTGACTTTCTGCAGATTTTCTGCCAGATCTGCCACTGCCTGCCGCGTGTTCTCCTCGATCGTAAAGCCCAGCTGTGCAGCAAATCGCACGGCACGCAGCATCCTTAGAGCATCTTCTCCAAACCGGTCATGTGCCACTCCCACACACCGGATCACTTTTCGTTTGAGATCTCCAATTCCATCAAACGCATCCACCAGCCCAGCCGTATCGTTATACGCCATGGCATTGATCGTAAAATCCCGGCGTTTCAAATCCTCTACCAGATTTCCCGTAAAAGTCACAGTTTTCGGATGTCTGGCATCTTCATACTCCCCGTCAATCCGGTAGGTGGTCACTTCATACCCTGTATGATCGAGCATAACTGTAACGGTCCCATGGGCAATGCCCGTATCAATCGTATGGGAAAACAGGGATTTGACCACCTGTGGTCTGGCCGAAGTTGTGATATCCCAATCCTGCGGACAGCGCCCCAAAAGGGTATCCCTGACGCATCCCCCTACAGCATAGGCATCATACCCCTCCTGCTGGAGTCTGTGTATTATTTGCTTTACGTGTTCTGGTAATTGAATTTTCATAAAAATGCGTAATGTCCTTTTTCTCCTGTTTTGACTTTGTATAAAATCTCATCCGCACTGCGGATCAGCTCGTTGATATCTTCCTCTTTTCTTACATCTCCGGCGCTTGCAATTCCGATGGAACAGGTAATCCTTGATTTTTCCGTTGTCGTAATTGCATGTCCGAGATACTTTTTCAATCTGTTGCTGAAATCCCTGCGTGGCATTGATCTTCTCGTAAATTCCTTTTGCAATATTTTCCAAAATCTCATGATCATCCGTATTTAAAATCATGATAAATTCATCTCCGCCATATCGCGCAACAAAGCCTCTGCCTTTGGATGCCTTCTGGAAAATCTTTGCCATTTGCTTTAAAATCAGATCCCCGACGTCATGTCCAAATGTATCATTGTAGTGTTTAAAGTTGTCCAGATCGATAAACATCAGCCCAACATGATGTACTTCTTTTGACATACTGTAACACTCAATCATCTTCTGGATTTCCTCATACATACCGGCACGGTTATAGATTCCGGTAAGCAGATCGGTGACAGCTGCTTCCTGCAGCTTCCGGTTCATCATATAAATTTTGTCATTGGCTTCCATCCGGTTGATCGAATATTCCATCTCTCGAAAGAGCAGGGAATAAATTCTCAGATCATCCTCATTGAGCATATAGCGCTCGATGGACCCATGCCAGTTATCTTTCATACTGACATACGTAATCAAAAGACTGGTCAGCTTTCCGTTTTTCATAAACGGTACTGCCACAAAGGAACATACATCATCCACACCAAAATATCCGATGGTATCCTGATGTTCCAAAAAACTGTCACTGATTTTTGACACGGCAAACCCCTCTGGATATTCCAGCATGGTGTTTCCGATTCCTTCGATCACTTCCTGTGTCATTTCACACTTGGTGTCGTTATAAAGTACATGTGCCCCATCCTCATGGTAACAGATGTACAATGCACAATCCAGACTGAAATGATTCATGAATGTATTAAAGGCATTCTGTACCATTGCCTCTACATTGCTTCCGCTCACATCAATCAGCTTCTGCCATGTGGAAATAAACTCCATCTGTCTGCGGGAGGTTGCATAATCCTGGAAAAGTCCTTCCTGTTTAATCAGCAATTCGATATCTTCTTCCTGCACCGCACACGTTTCCGGATGCTCTCCCAGATCGATCTCCTGCAACAGATTCATTGGAAGTAGCCGTGCCGCCTGCGCATTGATCTCCTCATGCTGCAAAAGAGTCGCGCGTTCTATCTGGCAGCGCTCACTGCGTCCCATTTCTTCAAAAGAGTCATTCTCTCCTTTCGGAACAACCGGTAACTAAAAACTGGTTTCCTTCTGCCTGCAGCAAAAACGCTCCGCCTGTTCAAAACCGGCCAGTGCATCTTCCTGTCTGCCGTCCATACGATTGAGCATCGCTGTGGAAAACATATATAAGAACATGTCGTCATCACACTTTGCATAATCATGAATGATTTCTTCGTTCTCATTATCTTTTTTCTTTTTCAATGATATAATTTAAAAACTGTCTGCAGTTCAATAAATACCGCTCACAGTTGAAGCGATCCTGCTGCATAATGCTCACAAGTGCCAGCAAACCGTATAATTTTGACAGATTGCATACGCGCAGGCTGTTCAGATGTAATTTTTCAATCACCTTCATAGCCATCAGCAGATCATGTTCTGCCCTCGCATATTTCTCCTGCATGATATAGTTCAGCGCGCGGTTATAAAATACTTCCGCGATATCCTCCGGAAGACGCAGATGATAAAATACCTCAATCGCGCGGTTATAATAATTCTCCGCCAGCTGGTTCTTTCCCATGGCACTCAGATTATAGCCGATTCCGGATAAAATTCTGCCCTCATAAATATCATCTCTGGACTTCATGAACTGATATGTACGCACAGAATACAGCATCGCGATCTCATTCATGCCATTGGTCGCTGCAAGCATGATATTTTTCTGATATGCATCGTATACCAGCTGTTCATTTCCGATTTCTTTTGCCAGCGCGACACCCTTACTAAAATACAAAAGAGACGCCTCAGAGCGGTACGCCCTTGCAACCATCTCCGGCCGGTTATCATACGCATAAATATAAATATGTGCCAGATGGTTCCGATAATTGTTCTGCATCAGTTTTTCAATCAATCCCTCATCAATCGGGATATCCTGAACACAGAAGAAGATATTATACCAGCCGGACATCCGCGCCATAACCGATAAAAGTTCTGCTTTAAATATCTGTTTTTCGTTCCCGCTTTTTTCGGCTTCTTCCTTTGCATACTGCGCATACATCTCAGCCTGCTGCAGTTTTCCCTGATACATCAGACAGGTTCCCTTTAAAAAAGCACACTCACTGCGGTAAAACAAATCTTTCCGGACCGATGGCAGGCGCATGGCAGAATCCACCATCTCCAGTGCTTTGAAAGTTCCGCCCGCATAATAGCTGTGCGCGTATACAAAAGATAAAAACTTCCGAAGCGTTACCTCCTCAATAAAAATTATCCTCAAATTTAAGCTTGTACTCCAGTTTCTGCAAGTAAAATTTTCGCCTGATCACAATCCAGAAAACTGAGAATCGTTTCTACTTTTCTGAGCATATGTGCATAGTTTTTATCCTCTGCAATATCCTCTGCCTTCTCCCGGTCTCTGTGCTTTCCGGAACTTCCGATGTGATAGATCTGGCTGCTGTCTTCAAGTTTTTTCCGACAATCGCATCCCACACATCGTTTGCCGTATCCAGCCGTGGCTGCATCTCGTTTACACCCAGCACAATTCCGATTTTAGAAGAAGGATCTGTCACAAGCCGGTAAATAAGTTCCATCGAACTGCGTCCCACCAGCTGAAACCGGTTGATCACAATCAGAATTGGACGATATTCTGTCAGTTTCTTTAACATGGCAACGATTGCATCTGTCATGCGCCGCTGCTCATACTCTACTTCGTTTAACAGTACCCCTTCTTCTCTTTTGCAGACACCGTCTTCGTAGTACCCAAGAAATAACGAACGGTGCAATTCATAGGTTTTGCATTCCCCGTAAAAAAGGAATCAAAATCGCCCTTTACAAATTGCCGGAACATATCGCAGATAATATCTAAAAAGGTGCATATGCTCCGGATAACTTTTCATATCGCAATTCACAACAGGCAAAAAAAATCGTTATCGTCTTCCTGATAACGTTTTTATTCTCCAGCCCGGACACAGAAAAGTCATTATTATAGCTTGCCATAACAATGTTCTTTTCTGCGGTTCCGATTCTGTGATATACCTGTTCTATAACACCATTAAAATACTTTTCAATCATGGCTCCAACCCCCTATTTGAAATCCATAATCCCGGCTGATTTTTAATATGCCTTGCCCCAATATACCAGCTTATGTGCCGGTTTTCCACAGCATACACAAACATCTGAAATCTGTTCCTGATCATTAAACGGCATACAGCGTGAGGTTACTGCCAGATCTTCTTTGATCTTGTCCTCACATGCCTGATCTCCGCACCACATACCACGGATGAATCCCGGTTTATTTTCTGCAATATCCTTAAATTCTTCGTAATTATGTGCATCCCAGATATGTGCATCACGATGTGCCTTTGCACGCGCAAACATATCTTTCTGAACGGTCTCTAACAGTTCCGGAATCTTTGTCTCGATCTCATCCAGGGAAACCTCAATTTTCTCTCTGGTATCTCTGCGGACAACCACACATTTATTTGCCGCAATATCTTTCGGTCCCAGTTCCACACGAAGCGGAATTCCACGCATCTCCTGCTCAGAGAATTTCCATCCCGGACTCTTATCGGAATCGTCCAGTTTTGCACGGCAGACTTTTCCCAGACGCTCACGCACTTCGTTTGCCTTATCCAGTACGCCATCCTTCTGCATCTGGATCGGGATAACCATTACCTGTGTCGGTGCTACCTTAGGTGGCAGACCAGACCATCATTGTCGCCGTGAACCATGATGATGGCTCCGATCAGACGTGTTGTCATTCCCCACGAAGTCTGGTGTACATACTGTAATTTATTCTGTTTATCGGTATACTGGATACCAAATGCCTTTGCAAATCATCTCCAAAGTTGTGACTGGTTCCGGACTGCAGGGCTTTTCCATCATGCATCAGTGCCTCGATGGTATAGGTGTCTTCCGCACCGGCAAATTTTTCTTTTTCTGTCTTCTGTCCGCGGACAACCGGCATGGCAAGGAACTCTTCACAGAAATCTGCATACAGATTCAGCATCTGGATGGTACGTGCCTGTGCCTCCTCTGCTGTTGCATGCGCCGTATGTCCCTCCTGCCACAGGAATTCTCTGGAACGAAGGAACGGACGGGTTTCCTTTTCCCAGCGTACTACGGAACACCACTGGTTGTACACCTTTGGCAGATCACGGTAAGACTGGATCAGATTTTTCATAAAAATCAGCGAACAGTGTCTCAGAAGTAGGTCTGACGCACAGACGCTCCGGCAGCTGATTGAGTCCGCCGTAAGTCACCCATGCGACTTCCGGTGCAAATCCTTCCACATGATCCTTCTCTTTTTCCAGAAGGCTCTCCGGAATAAACATCGGCATATATACATTCTCTACACCTGTTTCTTTGAATCTGCGGTCTAATTCATGCTGTATATTTTCCCAGATAGCATACCCATCGGGCTTGATGATCATGCAGCCCTTTACTGCGGAGTAATCAATCAGCTCTGCTTTCTTTACGACGTCGGTATACCATTGTGCAAAATCTTCCTCCATGGAAGTAATGGCTTCAACAAGTTTCTTCTCTTTCGCCATGTCTTTCTCCTTTTCTGCGACCACTGTGCGGTCATTTTTTACGTTATACTCGTGTAAGAGTTTTCTTTTCTGCCCGCAAAATGCGCAGAAAAGCTCGAATATATAATATGACGAACACAGCCGATTGTCAAGGTTGAGCAGAGCATCCCACCTATTCTAAAATGCGATTCCGAAATTTCTCGGTTTTATATCATACGTCATCGTTTTTCCGCTGACCGGATGTATAAAATCGATATGATAACTGCACAATTCCGGCATACCGCCTGCAGCATTCCCATACTTATGATCCCCGCAGATGGGCGTTCCGAGATGTGCCAGCTGCACACGGATCTGATGATGTCGTCCGGTATGCAGCGTGATATCCAGCAACGCTGTTTTTTCTTCTTCCTTTATGACACGGTAATCCAGTAAGGCTTCCTGCACCCCGTTTTTACTGTTTACATTCTTCTGCTCCTTCCGTGGCTCCTCCACCACACAGGATTTATTCTCTTTCCGGTCAAACTGCATCCAGTCCCGCAGCGTTCCCTCTGCGGCATGACCGGTAGCTTCCGCAAAAGTTTTTCCTTCCGTAAGCTGTACTCTGGCATAATATTTTTTCCCGAAGGAATGGTCTTTCACCTGTGCCGACAATTTTGCTGCCGCCTGTTTTGTTTTTGCAAACACCATCACGCCTTCCACCGGCTGGTCCAGCCGATGGACTACACCGATAAACGGCTGTCCGGTTCCTTCCTGTGCTATGTGATTCGAAAGTATGCTGACCATGTCTTTTTGTCCCAGTTTTTTTCGTCTGCGTTGCAATGCCTGCCGGTTTGTAACAGACGATCAGCTGTGCATCTTCGTATAAAATTTCCGGTTGTGTCATGATTTGTTTTTCCTTATGTTTTCTTTATCTTTATGTCCCGCCCATCTATACTGTTGGGACATATACATTTTTTCCCTTGCTTCTATGTCCCTCCTGTTCATACAATCAGGATTTATAACCGGGAATAATGATTTCCCGTGCATGTTCCACCTGCTCTTTGGTCGGCGGCTCCACATCTTCCAGTGCATAAGGAATCCCAAGTTCTTTCCATTTAATACCCCAGCGTGTGATATGGCAAAATTTCCACACGTTCCACGGATTTTTAACGTATCAATAAATGCACGGAGCCTGTGTAACTGCCCATCATCATCGGTAATGCCCGGCACAAGTACGTGCCGAATCCACATCGCTTTACCGTGATCCGACAGACAGGTTGCCATATCCAGAATAATTTTTATTCGTCTGGCCTGTCAGTTGTTTATGCTCGTCCTCATCAATTTCCTTTATGTCGAGCATAAACAGATCCGTCACTTCCATCAGTTTTTCAAACTTAGAATAGAATGGTTTCTCACGGGTAAACGGGTTGCCCGCTGTATCCAGACAGGTATTGACGCCTTTTTCTTTGGCAAGCGTAAACAATTCTGTGACAAAATCAATCTGCAACAGTGCTTCTCCGCCGCTTACGGTAATACCGCCCTTTTTGCCCCAGTATCTTTTATACCGCAGCGCCTGTTGTAAAATTTCTTCTGCGCTTTTCATTTCCCCCTCGGTTTTTGCCCAGGTATCGGGATTATGGCAGTATTTGCAGCGCATATTGCAGCCCTTTCAAAAAAATTCAGATAACGCACGCCCGGTCCGTCTGCGGAACCGAATGTCTCGATTGAATGTATATTTCCTAGCATTGTTTTACCTCGTTTTTAACCAAACCAATAAAAGCATCGAATTATCATTTCATTAGTATGTGCAAATTATATCATAAAAACAGGGCTAATACACAAATATTCATTCATGTATTAACCCTGATTTCATATCCATTCCAACAGATATGATCTACGAATTACTCCGTTGCTTCGCAACTCTCGTGACCCCTTAGATCCTATTACATATGATCGTGACAAGTACGTGCGATAACGTCCATCTGCTGCTCTTTGGTCAGATCAATGAACTTCACAGCGTAACCGGATACACGGATGGTGAAGTTTGCGTACTCTTCTTTCTCCGGATGCTCCATAGCGTCGATAAGCTTCTCCTTGCCAAACACGTTAACATTGAGGTGATGCGCACCCTGGTCAAAATATCCGTCCATAACGTTTACAAGGTTCTCAATACGCTCGCCTTCTTCATTTCCAAGTGCACCAGGGTTGATGGTCTGGGTATTGGAAATTCCGTCAAGTGCCCACTCATACGGGATCTTTGTCAGAGAGTTCAGGGAAGCAAGAAGTCCGCTCTTCTCTGCGCCGTAGCTTGGGTTAGCTCCCGGTGAAAGTGGCTCGCCAGCCTTACGTCCGTCTGGCATTGCTCCTGTCGCTTTGCCATATACAACGTTGGAAGTAATGGTAAGGATAGAAGTTGTAGGCTCTGAATCACGGTATGTGTGATGCTTCTTTAACTTATCCATGAATGTCTGTAACAGCCATACTCCGATATCATCGGCACGGTCATCATCGTTACCGTATCTCGGGAAGTCTCCCTCGATCTCGAAGTCTTTTGCAATTCCGTTCTCGTCACGGATAACTTTAACCTTTGCGTACTTGATTGCAGAAAGAGAATCGATTACGTGTGAAAATCCTGCAATACCGGTTGCGAACGTTCTCTTCAGATCAGTATCCATCAGAGAAAGTTCTGCTGCTTCATAGTAATATTTGTCATGCATATACTGGATCAGGTTTAAGGTATTTACATAAATATCTACTAACCAGTCCATCATCTTATCGTACTTCTCCATGACTTCATCATAATCAAGGTACTCAGATGTAATTGGCTTGTAATCCGGTCCTACCTGCTGGCCGGTCTTCTCATCCACACCACCGTTGATTGCATACAGGAGACACTTGCAAGGTTTGCACGGCACCGAAGAACTGCATCTCTTTACCTGTCTCTGTAGCAGATACACAGCAGCAGATTGCATAATCATCGCCCCATACAGGCTTCATTGCATCATCGTTCTCATACTGGATGGAACTTGTATCAATAGAGATACGTGCTGCATAATCCTTGAATGCTTCCGGAAGTCTGGAAGAATATAATACGGTAAGGTTTGGCTCCGGAGCCGGTCCCATGTTCTCTAAGGTGTGCAGGAAACGGAAGTCGGACTTTGTAACCATGGAACGTCCGTCTACGCCTGTACCCGCAACATCAAGTGTTGCCCAGACAGGGTCACCTGAGAACAGCTGATTGTAAGAAGGAATACGTGCGAATTTTACCATACGAAGCTTCATGGTAAAGTGGTCAACCAATTCCTGTACTTCCTGCTCTGTGATGATGCCTTTCTTTAAGTCTCTCTCGAAGTAGATATCAAGGAAGGTGGAAACACGACCAACGGACATTGCTGCACCGTTCTGTGTCTTGATTGCTGCAAGGTATCCGAAGTATAACCACTGTACGGCTTCCTTTGCGTTTGTTGCAGGTCTGGAAATATCGTATCCGTAGATCTCTGCAAGCTTCTTCATATCCTCTAAACACTTGATCTGCTCGGCGATCTCTTCTCTTAAACGGATCACATTGTCTGTCATCTCACCACAGCCACAGTTTGCCTTATCTTTCTTCTTCTCCTCGATGAGGTGGTCGATACCGTATAAAGCAACACGGCGGTAATCACCAACAATACGTCCGCGTCCGTATGTATCCGGCAGACCTGTTAAGATCTTATTGTGACGTACTTTCATCATCTCCGGTGTGTAAGCATCGAATACGGCTGTGTTGTGTGTCTTGTGATACTTGGTTAAAAATCTCCTTTAATTGGTCACTTACCTGATATCCGTATGTCTCACACGCCTGAACAGCCATCTTGATTCCACCGTAAGGCATGAATGCACGCTTTAACGGCTTGTCTGTCTGTAAACCTACAATTGTCTCTAAATCCTTTAAAGATTCATCAATATATCCCGGACCATAAGCTGTAATACCGGTTACAACCTCGGTCTCCATATCGAGGACTCCGCCCTTTGCGCGCTCTTCCTTCTGCAGTTTCTGCAGTGCTCCCCAAAGCTTATTGGTAGCCTCTGTAGGTTCTGCAAGGAAATCCTCGTTACCATCATATGGTGTGTAGTTATCCTGAATGAACTGGCGGACATTAATCTCTTCTTTCCAAAGACGTCCTTCAAATCCATCCCACTCTTTCATTTCTAACATGGTGATCCTCCTTCTCTTATTGGTTAGTATTCTCTAATCATTGATAGATTACACTAACGTTCATCATTTTGTCAATACCCACGCATGTCTTTATTTTCGTACAATATATTTACCAAAAACCGGAAAATATAAATGAACGCAAAAAACCGCCTGGGTTTTTTATCTTTTGCCCAGACGGTACGGCTCATGCCTTTGTTATACTTCACGTGGTGCTCCACATTATCCGTCAGTCATATAACAAAGTCATTATAAGTCATATGATATTTTTTTTGCAAGTAGTACTTTTGTCCCATTTTATGAAATAACTACCATTCTTTCATACTGTTATAGTATCCGGTAATCGCACGGCTGTTTTTCCGCACCGCCTTTGCCTGTCTGTGAATTGTGGCAAACTTTTCACGCATCAGTTCTTTGTTGCGGGCTTCCTGCGCCTGAATCTTGACACTTTTGTCCGTTACCCGGCGAATGCACTGCTGCATGTCACGAATTTCCTTTGCATAATCTTCACGGTTCTGATCCAGTTCTTCTGCCACCTGTGCATAGAGCTTCTCAAAACCACTGTCCAGCTGGTTCAGCTGATCAATACACGCACTTTTTGCCTCCACGGTTTCATCAAACACATCAAACGGGCATTCCGGATCCGTCAGGGTATCTTTCTGCCGGTCATCCAGGCGGATAATTTCATCCAGAACCTGTTCCTTTTTTTTCAGGCTCTGCAGCATAATTGCAATATATGTATCTGGCATACTGTCTCCTGCCGGCATTACGCTACCGGTTCCTTTGTCTTGATATTGTTTCCGTTTGCGGTCTTTGCCATAACTTCTTTCCATGTATCCCGCATGGTACGGAGATGACCAAGCACTTCCTCTAAGATATCCTTGTCCTTTTTCATGTTGGCCTCTAACAATCTCTGTAACAGATAGGTATAGACCGCATCAAAATCTTTGGCAACTGCATATTTGTGGTCGAGAGTTATCTGAAACTCCCGAATGATATTCTCTGCCTTTCGGATATTGTTATGCGCCTTTTCAATATCGCCCTTTTCAATCGCTACAATCGCAATGTTTGTAAATTTAATAGCTCCCTCATAGAGTAACAGCGTCAGTTCTGCCGGTGTTGCCGTCTGGATCTTACTGTTGTTATACGCTGCATATGGATTTTTCTGAATCATCCTGATTCCCCCTATTATTTCCTGTATATTTTATTTTGCAAAAGATTGCCCTGCATGATACTGATTAACTGCTGAACATACCTGAAAGAGAACTTGTCTGGCTGTTTAACTTGGAAAGCGCAGTCTCCATCTTGGAGAATTTCTTGTAATAATAATCTTCCTTGTCGGAAATCTTTGTCTCCCACTCTGCAATGGTCTTCGTATAGCTTGTATACTGGGAAGTCATCTCCTTATCATTGTAAATGCTGTATCTGCTTCGCAGGGAATTACTCTGCATCTGCTTGTCGATTGCCGTATACAGATTGGTCGACAACTGCTTCATGAAATCAATCACGGTATCCGGATCACTGCTTAATGCAGCCATCAGCTTATCTTTATTTCCTGATGTATTTTCATCATCCTCATCACCGTCAATATGATAAGCATTCTGCTCATTCTCTGCCGAATTCATATAACCAAGTGTACTGATTCCAAAACTGGAAAGCGAATAATTCTTTCCATTGATGGAAATTGCCTTGGTCATGGAAGTCGTCATGGCATTCATAATCGTGCTCAGATTGGAATCACGGCGAAGCAGGGAGTCCTTGATCTTTGTCTCCCACTTTTCTACTTCCGAATCAGACATCTGCGACTTCTCATCATCTGTCAATGGCTCGTAATTCTTTGCAGAATCTGCGTTATACAGTTTCGTCATCTTATTGATGATGTTGTTGTAACTGGTCAGGAAGTCTTTAATCTTGTCATAAATTCCCTGTGTATCGGTCGTTGTGGAAATAGAAACTGCCTTGCTGTCATCTAAGGCATCGACATCGACATGTTCAAGATCATCGACTTTGTCTGTCACTCCATTGACGGAAATGGATAATCCATTGACAGAAAAATTATTCGTTGTACTGGTATATTTTACGCCATTTAAAACAATAACCGCATCGCTTCCGTCAATCTTCTTTGCCGTCTTGCCCAGACCCAGTGCGTTTAATAATGTTGTAGAATTTGTATCGCTGCTGTCCGCAGTAATATTAAAATCCGTTGCATATCCGGAATCTGAAGAACTCAGATAAAAGCGTCTGTTTCCGGCATCAAAATTTGCATTCAGTCCCGCATCCTTCAGCTGGTTTACAACGTCACTGATTGTGCTGTCTTTTCCTACTTTGATCTGTTTTGTGGTTCCGGATGCAGAATTATTTGCCGGTCCCACATTAAAGGTAATTTCATCTGCTGTAACACCCAGATCCGAAAGCTTTGTAGACGTAGTAACTTTCTCGTTGGCTGTTGTCTTAATCTCAGCCCCCGTCAGATAACCGGACTGCGCGGTAGAAAGCACATGCAGTTTCTGTGTTCCGACAGTCGCATTTCCGCCCGCACTGACGGTTGCCTTCGTGCTGTCGGACGATGTTGTCTTTTTGGTATTGTATCCGCTGTCAAACCGCAGATTACCAGCACTCTTATAAAAATCTGTTTACTTCTTTATTCAGACTTTTCCAGATCTCCTGCTTCCAGCCAAGTTTTGTCTGCTCTTTTTCGTATTTTTCCTTTTTGGTACTGTATGCAGAAACGAGTTCTTTTACGATAGAATCGGTATCCAGTCCAGACACCATACCTGTCATTCTGATTGCCATAATTTTCCCTCCCCTTTTTTCATCTTTTTTCATCCACCATAAGACCTGCAAGTTCCCACACCTTTGCAATCATATCCAGTGTTTTCTCCGGTGGGATCTCTTTGAGTACTTTTTTGGGTATCTTTATCAATAATTTTTATGGTCACACGATTGGTTGCCTCATGGATGCCGAATATTGCTTCCGAGTTGACCGCCTTTTTATTCACTTCATCCACGGCTTTTTTAGATCTGCGCATTTGTATTCCGCTGACCTGCTCCCTGGGAAGTGTTTACGTTCTCCTCACCAGCCTGCTTTATATTCTCCGATACGATGCCCTTTTTCAGTTGCATCGGTCTCTGCTGCTTTTACCGCAGAATCTGTTTTGGGCTGGCTTTCTGCAGATGACACACTTCCCTGATACGTCATTCCTGCACCTTTAATAGCCTCCATTGCCATGATGATTACCTCCTGTCTCCATCATCCGCTGCCGGTTATGCCGGCTGCATAGCCAATCTATTACTGTCATTCTATAAATAATTATCGGAGCGTGTCAGTAAAAACTTAACACCCTCCGATTGTTTTTCCGATTTATCCAAGAATTCCTTTTAATGCTTCGATACCATCAAGGCTGATTGCCTCCTGGTTTTCTTTCTGAATCTGAAGATACACTTCCTTACGGTATACCGGAACATCTTTCGGTGCCGTAATTCCAAGTTTGATCTGGTCTCCCGGATTCAAGTACGGTGATCTCGATATTGTTGTTGATTACAAGGGCCTCCCCCTTTTTTCTTGTCAATGCCAGCATATCTTATTCACCCGCCCTTTTTCTTTCTTTGCCTTAAGCACATCATATACTTTGTATTTTACCGGATAATCATCCTCCACAATCATCTGTACCCCTTTGCGGTTGTCCATATTGATCACAACCGGTGCTTTCAGGTTTACGGAAAAATCTTCTATATTTTTTCGGAACCGTTACCGTCACAAGAATATATGTGTTTTTCCGGTGTCAGCTTTCCGAGTGGTGCAATCATTTCCTCACTTACATTCGGGTTGTAATCTTCCTTGACGATATGCGGCATCATAACCGGAAATGCAATGTCCGGATCATCCATCGACTGCAGCCACATAATGGAATTGTAGTTTTTTTTCTTTCTCTTCATCATAAATCAGTGCAAAATGATTGAGATCCGGAAAACCGATCATACCTTTCTCTAACGTGATGATTTTATCATCTTCTATTTCAATTTGTCCAAAAATACGTGAATCAGCCTTCATGGTCTTTCTCCTTCGCTCCGCGTTTTTATAAATAGTTCAGTAATGTCTGGCTTCCAACTTTCGATGCAGCCGTCAGACTGGACGTATATGCATTGTAAGCAGCATAGTAATCAATGATAATATCCGAAATGTCACGGTTATCATTGTTAGACTTCAATTCTTCTACCGTCTCTTTCTGGTTTTCCACACGGGTCTTTGTCAGCTCCACGCGCTGCTGCAATCCACCCACATTGGTATGTGCCACATTTACTTTATTCAGGTATCCGTCAAAATTCGAGATAAACTGCTGGTAGGTTTTTTCGACAGATTATCGTCTGCATAGGTAGCTTCTTTATTGGCAGCATCCAGATAGGTCTGAAGTTTCTTCTGGCTCTCCTCATCCGAATACTTATCCATCGACATCATCTTTTCAATTCGTGAAACTTTGTCATGTGCCTGTGTGGAAGCAGAAACAAGCGTCATCATCTCTGTCATGTCCCGTCCAATGTCAGTGCTTAAAAACATCGCTTGCCTGTGTATTTGCCGCGAGCATGATTCCACTGGAAATTTCGAAATTGATCGGCTGATCTTCCTTG
>ENA-OQBL01000538-OQBL01000538.1-human-gut-metagenome-genome-assembly--contig:-NODE-538-length-19566-cov-4.316117_pt1 | contig 19566 bp, 13 predicted proteins | sample MGYA00242747_ERZ504553 | MGnify/ENA primary metagenome ERZ504553 (study PRJEB26092, sample SAMD00036240) | human gut metagenome | host: Homo sapiens | study: EMG produced TPA metagenomics assembly of...
ACATTTTTTCTGGTGGAAGCTGTGACCCTGAATTGAAAATCGCTTTTTTTCGGCAAGAAGTAAAACTCCATTATCAAACCGCTTTACCTTTTCCAGCATCCGTGAGTTTTTTATCTGTTGTCGAAGGTTGGCGCGACTCATACCTTCAATTTGAAGCTCAGCAAGGAAAATCGGCTCATTCGGTTTGTAGTTTTCTAAAAGATACTCATATAATGTTTCCATACTGCCCTCCATTCACATTTTAGTGTTTTATATTTTCTATTCTGTTATTATTATACTCGTGATTTTCAAAAATATCAAGACATCTTCGTTTTCCACACAAAAAAAGAGTGGCGGCTCCTTGTTATAGGAAACCACCACTCTGCGTCATAACGGATTTTTAGTTTTTACGGCTTCTCTCCTGCTGCTGTTGTTGGGTCTGGTCTTTCTGTTTCCGCTGTGCCTGCTTGATATGCAACCGATCCAGCACCGACCATCTGCCACCAATGCGCCGTGGCTTTTTCGGCACGTTGTTCACGCAACCATCTATCATGTCGTAATTCTGCTCTGTGCCGGATTCCCGCGCACGTTCATACGTTCCGTTCGTCAAGCATTTTTCATGCTCGGTCATATCCTGCTGCTTTTTTTCAGCACGCTGAACATACTCTGTAAGTGTGGAGCGAACATTTTCAAAGCCGTTCGGAGCATCTGTCACAAATACGCCTTTACTGTCTACCACGACTGGAGAAACAGCATCTTTGCGCTGCTCATTGCGCATCATAAAAAAGCAAACACCCTCGACAACTTCGCTGTCATACGGAAGCCACGTTCCAGTCTTTCCATCAATCTGATAATTGGGAACCATGTAGATGACAGTGTTTCCGGCTGCATCAGCATCCATAAAGCCACCGAACTCTACCAGTTCCTCTTTATCGACGTAGAAAAACTTACGTCCCTTTTCTTCATCCCATACGATCACATCGCCAACACCAAAGGAGCGGCCAATAAATGTGTTTGGCCGCTTTTCTTCCAACCGCTTCCGGGCTGTCATCGGCGTATCGCTGGGGGCAGGCTTTCCTTTATATGCACTCTGGTAATTCTGATGATGAATCAAAAAGCCGTCCTCTACCTGCTGCGCATAGGATTTTGCCCAATGCTGATGATGTACCTCTTTGATTTGGAAAACTCTATACTGGTTTATCATTTTACGTTTTCTCCTTCCGCCTCCTCTGGCCTATGCCATTCCAGTTCCAGCCCCTTGAACATCTTTTCGTTCAACTGCTGCATCTTCGGGATGGTCTGCTGAACCAGCGCAGCCATCTCCGCATCCTCTGCCACCAGTGGCTGGACCTCCGTCAACACCTGAATCGTATCTTTGAGTGTCGGCTGCTCAAACATCGCCATCAGCATCAATTCCAGTTCATCAAAGCGTACACTGCTCATAACTCCATCCCTTTCTTTTTCGCTTTCTTCGGCTTATCCTGTTCCTGTGCAGGCTGCTCCTGTTTCTTGGCTTTCAGACTGCGCAGGGCATCCATAACAGACTTTTTCGTACTGCCGCGTTCCTGCTCCTTACTCTGTTGCCGTGCCGCCATCAGCTTTTCCATATCGGAAATAGCCTGCTGCACCAGCTTATCATCCCTGAAGTAGTTGATGGAGTTGATGTTCTCACGCTGCACTTTGTCGTTCACGACCAGTTCATACATTCCAACAAAGCCGCCATCTTCCTCGATGCAGAATCCAATGCACTTGTCAGCATTCATCCGTTCGGACGGAATCTTGTCATAGGCTTCCAAGGCTTCTTCCATGGTCAGATGGTCGTGGAACTCTCCCGCAAACGTAAACTCCAGACACTCCGCCACATAAAAGCTGAGCGTTTCTTCCGGCGCAGGTCTTTCTGCGGCGAGTTTTTCTTTCCAAACCTCTGCCTGCTGCTCTGCCACCATATCGGCCTGTTCCCGCAGTTCTGCCGCGTCCATGATCCTGCCCTGTGCTGCATCGCAGCCGAACTCTGCCAGCAGTTCCGTCATAGCCTCCTGCACAGACTTATCTCCATCCGTTTCAAGGATGCCACCATCCCGCTCCGTGAAGTCCTTATTATATAAGGTATAGTCGAAACCATCCTCACAGGTCTGGATATGAAAATAGGCATCAGGCAATTCGTAGGCCAGCTCCACATCCTGCACAGCTAACGCCCCCTGTAACGGCTGAACAACATGATTCTGGATATACGGGTTATCCCAGCCCGGAACCGTTTTATAGTCCTCTACGATGGTGTCAATGCCGTTCCTGCACTGCAAAATATCCAGTGAACCAGGCAGCGGATTCGGATTTTTCTCCACGCCCAGGGCTTTCATGTAATGGTTCGGAAGTGCCTGATACTGCGACATTGCATCGTCGAGATTTCCGAACCGCTCAATTTTCAAAGGCGCGGCCTGCAAATTTTCGACCACATAGAACTGCTTTACGAAAGGCTGTTCCTGTTTTTTCTGCGCTTCCAGTTTTTTTTCTGAACATTGTTACAAAGCCATCCAGAATAGCCGGGTGGCTGTCAACCACCCAATCCGTGCGGAAGGTCATGCGGTCTGCATTATGCTCCGGGGTGCTGACCTGCTCTGCCCATTCCTTATTGCCGTGAGAAAAGCGGGCATCGTAGCTTTTATGGTGCAGAGTATTTGCCAGAATGTAGCCCACGCGCTCCATACCGTACTGTCGCACCACCTGATCGACTGCGCCATCGCCAAGGTACATCCCATCATAGTTGTCCGCAATCGCTTCATGGATTGCCTGCTTGCACTCACTGTTCAGCCGATAGGATGTACGATATAAATCCACCTCGTCATTTTCTTTGGCATAGCTGAACGGCTCATAGTAGACAGGCACATCCGAATAATCCTGTGCGCTGTTATCCGGCGCAGGCACGGCCTTTTCAATGATTTCCGATACCACATCTTCTTTTTTCGGCATATTCCATTTTTCAGAGAAATATTTCTGCACGGCCTCCTGAAAATCCTCATCGAAGCCGTTCCACAAATCCTCCGCTACCAACTTGCCCCACTCATTGACTGCAACACAAGCCGCCATGTCGCCGTGTTCCTCATGCTCCAGCAGGAAGAACTTCTCGCCGCCAATCTCCGTTTCATCAATAGCGTACCATGTGCCGATATGCCCCTCGACTGCGATATGGTCGGAATCGCCGTGGATCAGTCCATTTCTTTTCTGCTGCTGTTCCTCCATGAACTCTCGCACGGTCAACTCTGCGCCTGTGAAGTTCAGTCCTTCCTCACCCAGTTCCAGCCGTCCCTCTGCGCCAAGGTCAAGTTCTTCGGTCATCAGAGCAGATGCCGCATGGTTCACCACCACAGTTTTCTCCACTGTAATGGGCTGGCCTGGGTCATAGTCCGAACCACGCAGATCATAGCGATATAAGCCCTCCGGCACATCTTCATCCCGCAGTCGGCCATTGCTGAAAAGACCGGGCTTATCAAAGATTTCGATTTCCTGCAATTCCTCGTTCAAAAGGTTTTCTTTCTGCAAATCCATATTCCTTTCCTTGAAAAATTCCGGCAGTTCAGCAAATCCAATACTGTCCACATAGTAGGCTTTGACTGTACTGCCATCGTTGAGCACCACCACATCACTGACCGACAGCGAATGCCCCGTAAAGTCTGCTGGACGCTGAATATTGAATCGTTCATAAATGCCATCCAGCGTATCCTTTTCCGTAAGCGGTGCGGCATAGATCAGGTCATAGTCTGCACGGGCAACTGTCATGCCTTTCTTCTCCACATAGTCCAGCCCCATGAAACGGTAGTCGTGTTCCGGGTCACGCTCTGTGATCTGATAAATACCGAACTGCTTCTCGCTGCCATACAGCAGCATATTTTCCTGTTCTGTCATGTTCCGCTCCTGTTCCAAATCTGCTATTGCAATCTGGAAGGTATCACTTCCGCGCTCGATTTCCTCTCGCGCCGTGACAAGAATCGGCCACGGGCTGATGCGTACAAGATAAATCTGTTTACCCTCGTCATACAGCCGCAGAGCCTGTTCACGATTTATTACTGTCAGCTTAAAATCCGGGCGCGCATACTCGTTCTCTGCATAATCTTCCCGCTGCTCCAGCAGAATCGCATCCCATGCGTCTGCCTTAATGCCGAAAATGCCATCGTGCTGCTCGATTTCCTCTTGGCTTACATAATCACCTGCCGTGCCATCACGGAACAGTGGATAAATCCTCTCACCCAGCCGATGCCACTCCCGTGCGCCTTCTTTCGTCAGCGGCAGCACATCATCTTTCCGGTAGCCATAGTCGTGCATTTCCGAAAAACCAATCATCCCATCCGGGAGATTTTCGATTTTCTCCTGTGCCTCGTACATCAGGCGGTTGACTTCTTCTTTGTCATCCTCGGCCAGTGCCGCCGCCAGACCGTTCACCAATTCTTCCGTTGCAGCCCGGTCATCCAGCTTGAAAGCAAAATTCACGATGAGATTTCGCTGCTCATCATCGAAAATCGTTATTTCCTGCTCCTTGTCGGCAATCAGCTTTTCCGCGTACTGCATCGCGGTCATGCGCTCTGCACTCCTTTCTGCCACCGCCGTTTCCAGCTTTTCCAGAAAGTCGGCAGCGGTCAATCGAATTGTATCCATCGAATCTTTCAGTTCCTTCATCTCCTTGCCGCTGGCCCAGCTTGCCACATACGGGAAAGAGTAATCGGACGTATCAATGCCCAGAGCCGAGCAGACCGTAAATGCAATGCTTTCCGCTTCGGTTTCTTTCGTAAGTCGGTCTTTTTCCTCGCCGTTCTTCTTCATGAAATCGCTGTTATGCAGCATCGCATGAGCAACCTCGTGGATCATCGTCTTGACTGTCTGGCTCTCGCCCATGCCGACCTGAATGCAGATTTCTTTGTCTGCATCACTGTAATAGCCTTTGGCATCCCCTTTGATTTCATCAAACCGCATCGGCACGGGCGATACCTGCTCGATTGCCGCCGTAAGCAGCGCATAGTCTTTGACACTGGCCGTCAGTTCGTTCACTTCCAACGACGGAATCGGTTCACCATCGGTCTGCGAAACATCGAAGACCGTTGTTACGCGGAAACGCGGAATCACATACTCCACACGTTCCATTTCCGGCTCACCGTTTTCGTTCAGCACTGCCAGACCCGTATCCTTGTTGATTTTCTCGCGTTCCTCGACCTCCTTAATGGGAGCCGGAGCAATGATCTGGATGCCTTTTTCGCCTTTTTTGACGTAGCGGTTAAACTTGTTTTTCCATGCGTTAAACCCTGCCACCAGTGTGGCATCAGGCCGCTGCATAGCGATCAGCAGCGTATTGTTGAAGCTGTAATTGTGGAATTTTGCCATCGTGCGTAGGTATGTCGTGTACATTTCCGATGTAAAAATGTCCTTTACGCCCTGCTCCAACCGTTCCGTGATTTCTTTCATCTGCTGTTTGCGGTCAACTGCCATGCAAGCCCTCCTTTTTCTTGACCCATCGTGTTTTCATCTGGCGCGGATATTGGTCAGCCTGTTTTGGTGCTTTTGCGCCGTTCCATTCCAAGCCTCCGGCTCTGCCCTCACAGGTGTAGCCGGCAGCTTTCAGGGAGCTGCCATTCTCCGTGTCCAGAATGTAGGTAACAACTTTGTTGTAGCCCATTGCCCGTGCTGCACGGTATGCCGCCGCATACAAAATACTGCAAGCGTTCGGCGTTCCATTCGTACATAGACGGTTGACTTCCAGCGTATAGCCATCATCCAACCGCCGCGCCACAGGTCTGCCGCAGATAGCAACGCCTACCAGCGCACCATTGTCCGATACGCCGATTGAGAATTTATGCCCTCGCGTCGGCTTATGGTGGCGGTGATACTGCTGTACAAATGCGTTTGCCGTTTTCAGATTGATCGGTGTTAATGTCAGCAAATGCCCTCCTTGTTCAAAAATACCCCGTTAGATTCCTTGCAGAGATCTAACGGGGTTATCCTATTTACAGTTCCATATTATGACTTTTCCGCTTCTGGGATTTCTGCGGTTCTACGCTGCGTTCTACCTGTTTTGCATGAAGCTGTGCCAGCACAGAGGGTTTCCGCACATTGTCCGCAGTGCGCTCCGCAACGCGGCCTGCGTAGTTCACAGGATGACGCGGCCTGTCTGCCACTTCCGTTTCGGCTGCATCCTCGTCCACTCCCAGCGCATCCTCACTGCCCTTTTCATCCATGTTGAGCAGAGCGTTCAGCTCCGCAAGGCGCGCGGATTTTTCGGCCAATTCCGCTTCCTGCGCAAAAGGACGTTTGGCTTCTTCCTTTGCCTGCGCCAACTGCTGTTCCAGATTTTCCAGTCTGCGCTCCACCTGCGGTAGTGTCCTTTCGATGCCTGCCAGCGCATTGGTAACGCGCAGGATATTACCCAGCGGGTCTTTGCCGACTTCCATAGAGTAGTTCCATGCGCCCTTGATGGACAAGCGGAACACCTTATCGAAGTTGTCAAACCGGGAGTGCAGTTCAAACGCACCGTAGCTGCCGATTCTGCCCTCGGTACCAGCCGCCTTCAAAGCCTTACAAGCCTCGATGATGGCCGCGCCCGCTTCCTTGCGTTCGGTGTACACCTTACCGCTGATTTCCATAGCGAAGTGGTCTTTATCCTGCGCCAGAAGTGGTTTTGCCGCTTCCATATCGGTTTTCAGTGCTTCGATCTGACCCTGTGCCACAGCGATTTCTCGCGGATAGCGGCGCGCAATATCCGATTCCAAGCTATAAATCTGACTGGTGTGATTGGCTTTCAGCAGCTTCAGCTTGCTGACCTGAATATCCAAGTCCATCTTTTCCTTGATGTAGGGATTGCCCGTTGCCAGTGCCTTGATTTCGGCATAAGACAGCGCGGTATCGTCCACATCGTCGCAGGCACGGACAGGCGATTTGGAAGTCATGATCTGCGAGATGAACTTCTGCTTATTTTCCAGAATCTGCCACATATACGAATCAAACGTATTTTCAGTGACGTAACGATAGATTTTCACCTGCTTATTCCGGTTTCCCTGCCGAAGAATACGCCCCTCCTGCTGTTCCAGGTCAGACGGCTTCCATGGGCAGTCCAGATGATGCAGGGCAATCAACCGATCCTGAATATTGGTTCCTGCGCCAAGTTTCGGTGTAGACCCCATCAGGATGCGCACCTGTCCGGCGCGCACCTTTGCAAAAAGCTCTGCCTTTTTGGTTTCCGTGTTATACTCGTGAATGAACGCCACTTCTTCACGAGGAACACCTCTCGCCACCAAGTTTTTCCCGCACATCATCGTAGACGTTGAATGTACCATCGGCTTTTGGTGTCGATAAATCGCAGAAAATCAACTGTGTTCCCCTATCCGGGGCAGATTCTTCCCAGACCTTGAACGCATTGTCCACACAGCGATTCACCTTGCTTTCCGGCTCGTCCGGCAGCATATCATTTATAAGCCGCTGGTCGAGTGCCAATTTTCTGCCATCGTTGGTGATCTTGAGCATATTATCGAATCTGGGATTCACATTGCCATTGCGCACGGCTTCGGCGCGATCTGCAAAGGAACTTACCATTTCCTCCTGCGTTTCGCTGGGCTTCAGCACCTCGTTGATGTACTCTGCTTCCGGCACAGGCAGGTTCAGCATATCTGCTGTCTGCACATCTGCGGATTCCTTGAACAGAGAAATCAGCTCCGGCAGATTGAAGAACCGGGCAAAACGTGTTTTTCGCGCGGTAGCCGGTTCCTTCCGGGGAAAGCTCGATTGCCGTGACGGTTTCGCCAAAGGATGCCGCCCAATCATCAAAGTGACTCAGCCCCATCTTCTGCAGGGTGTCATACTGGAGATACCGCATAATGGTGTACAGCTCCACCATCGAGTTGCTGACCGGGGTTCCGGTTGCAAAGGTCACGCCCTTGCCGCCTGTCAGCTCGTCCAGATACTGACACTTTGCAAACATATCGCTGGACTTCTGTGCATCGGTCTGGGCGATACCTGCGATGTTCCGCATTTTTGTGTAGAGGAACATATTTTTATAGAAATGTGACTCGTCCACAAACAGACGGTCAACACCCAGTTCCTCAAATGTAACCACATCATCCTTTCTCGTCTGGTCGTTCAGTTTTTGCAGCTTTGCTTCCAGTGTTTTCTTTGTTTTTTCCATCTGCTTGACCGTAAAACTGCGGCTGTCCTCACTCCGGGCATCTGCCAAGGCCAGCGCAATGTCGTCGATCTGACGCTCTACAATAGCTTTCTGTCGTTCCGGGGAGAGCGGCACACGCTCAAACTGCGAATGACCGATCACGATGGCATCGTAATCGCCGGTTGCGATCCGGGAGCAGAACTGCTTACGGTTGCTCGGTTCAAAATCCTTTTTTGTTGCCACCAACACATTCGCATTGGGATAAAGCCGCAGGAAATCTGCGCCCCACTGCTCGGTGAGATGATTCGGCACCACATAGAGGTTTTTCTGCGACAGGCCCAGCCTGCGGCTTTCCATGCCGGCAGCAATCATCTGGAAGGTCTTGCCTGCGCCCACACAATGAGCCAACAGCGTATTGTTACCGTACAGAATGTGCGCCACAGCATTTTTCTGGTGCGGCATCAGAGAGATTTCCGGGGTCATGCCCTCGAAGCGGATATGACTGCCATCGTACTCACGGGGCCGAATCGCATTGAAAATTCGATTATAGGTCGCACACAAATCCTCGCGGCGATCTAAATCTTTGAAAATCCACTGCTTAAACGCTTCCCGAATGGATTCCTGTGCCTGCTGTGCAAGCATGGTTTCCTGCTTATTCAGCACACGGTGGTCGCCATCCGCATCGTGAATCGTATCGTAGATTTTGGTATCCCGGAGGTTCAGTGCATCTTCCAGCAGCTTATAGCCGTTGACGCGCAGGGTTCCGTAAGTGTTGGTGACAAGCGGATTGCCGCGATCCAGCGACTTGCCCGAAATGTTCCATGCACCAGAAATTTCGGAATAGGTTGCCTTAATGTCAATCCCGGCATAGTAGTTCGGTGTTTTGAACACTTCTTTCATAAACTGCGTGATATACTCCGGCTTCACCCAGTTCGCACCCAGCCGCACTTCGATTTCCGAAGCGTCCAGGTCTTTGGGCTGTACCCTTTTCAGGTAATCCACATTGATCTGGTACTCTGCATGGTTCGCCGCAAAGGTTTCTGCCGTGGCTAGTTTTTCACGAACATTGCCGGACAGGTATTCATCCGAGGTTTCCCACTGCTGTGTCACAGGATTTCGGAAAATCGCACCTGCCAGTTTATCCGTGATCTCGTGTTCCGGTTTACCGCAGAGCTGCACCATAAACGGCACATCCACCTTTGCTTTTTTCTCCAATGGAAAGCGCCAGGGCTTCGCTTGGCGTGTCCACTGAGGTGACAGGCTCCGGCTTACGGATGGTACGTTTTGTCAAAAATATCGGCCAGCCGTTTGAGATTCTTCTCTTCATCCAGAATTTCCAGTGATGCCAGCAGACAATAGCTGCTGTCCTGTCGGAACGCCCGCTTGTTGGCGGTGCTGTTGATCAGGCCATACTGCGCCTTAAATGCGGTGTATTGCTGTTTCAGTTCATTCTGCAAAAGCTGTACTTCCGCATCCGAACCATCATGCAGCTGACAATCCAACAGCTTCCGGGTGGTTTCCCGCAGAGCGATCATGCCCAGCACCCGCTCTGCAGTTACGGCAGGCAGTTCCACCTTGTTCATAAAGGAGTTTTCACGGTAGTAAATCTGCCCGTCCACGTTCGTGAAGCTGAAATTCTTCACACTTGGGTCTGCCGGAATGGGTTCTTCCTGCACATCCAGTTCATCGTCGGAGATTTCCGGCTCTGTGATAGTAGCTTGGATGTTGCTGACCGCCTCTTTTAACTGCTGAGCAAGGTCTGCACCTTCGATAGGCTTGACCGTTGTTTCCTGCTTGCCGTACTGGGTGCTTTCGGTGGTTATTTTCCCCAGCACCATCTCAGGATGCTTCGCAAAATACTGGTTGATGGAATAGCCTTCCGGCGTTTCACCGAGATCCACCCAGTCAGCCCGCTCCACCGCTGCACGGTCACGCTTCTGCAGGAACAGAATGTCAGCAACCACGCCCGTGTTGGCATTGCGCTGGAACGCATTATTCGGCAGACGAATCGCGCCTACCAGATCGGCACGGTTGGAAAGGTACTCACGGACAGAGGAATCCTTTTTATCCATCGTACCGCTGGACGTTACCACTGCTACCACACCGCCCGGACGCACAAGGTCAAGGCTCTTGGCGATAAAATAATCGTGGATGAGGAAATTGTGGCGGTCATACCGCTTATCCGGCACTTTGTAGTTGCCGAAGGGTACGTTACCCACAACACAGTCAAAGAAACTGTCCGGGAACTGCATCGTTTCAAAGCCCTGCACCGCAATCTTGTTTTTCTGGTACAACTGCTGTGCAATGCGGCCCGAAATGCTGTCCAGCTCCACACCATACATCCGAATCTTCTCCATGCTGTCCGGCACCAGACCCATGAAATTGCCGACACCACAGGACGGTTCCAACACATTACCTTTGGACAATCCCATATTGCCCAGAGCTTCATACATTGCCTTGATGACCGTAGGAGAAGTGTAAAACGCATTCAGGGTACTGGCACGGGCTTCCTTATACTCATCTGCCGTGAGCAGGGACTGCAGTTCGGCATACTCTTTCGACCATTCCGCATTGTTTTCATCGAACGCCTGCGGAATGCCGCCCCATCCCACATACCGGGAAAGAATCTCCTGCTCCTTTGCGGTAGCCTTCCGTTGCTCTGCATCCAGCGTTTGCAGCACCCGAATGGCTTCCACATTGGCTTTATACTTTGTTTTCGGCCCTCCTGCGCCGAGATCATCGTCCGTAATACGGAAGTTCATAGGTTCCTGTTTGGGCTGTACAGGCTGTTCTGTTTCTGCTTCACTGTCCAGCGGAAGATTGTGCTGCCGCCTTGCATGGTTGACCTCTGCCGGGGTCATAGGCTGCTGCGTCAGCGGTTCAAGGGCTTCCTCTGCCGCTGCGCGGCTAATGGCATCCGTTCGGTTCTGCACATCTGCGATCAGCTGCATCTGTTCCGGCGGGAAATCGGGATTCAGCAGTTCTTCCAGCTCGCCGCCTGCTTCTGCCACCGAATAGATCACATCCATCTGCTCCGGGGAAAAATCCTCGTAGGCCACACCAGCATTGTGCAGAGCCGTAAAGACTGTGATTTCCACCGCTTCTTCCATCGGTACATCTGCCTGTTCATACACATGCCGAATGTACTCCAGTGGTTCCGTTCGGAAGATCGGATACCGGGCTTCTTTCGCAAGGGTCATGTCCTGCAAACTGACCGTTCCCTGTTCAAAGTTGACCGAATCCACACGGAACTCTCTATCGTCCAGCTCAATAATGGTATTGACTGGCAGATATTCCTCTCTGCGGAAATACTTTGTCTGCGCATGGGTTCCATCTTCCTGCTGGCCGGACAGATAGACGCTCTCCCCCTGCTTCCAGAGCTTCATTGCCTGTGAAGCCCACTGTTCACGCGGAAAACCAGATACCTCAACCTTGCCGAGTGCGGTTTCCTTTTCCAACAGCTTGCTGCCAAGAAGTTCTGAAACGCGCTTTGCATCCTCGCCGTAGAACTCAAAGTTACCGTACTGCTCATAGCCGACCAGTGCATCCGGGTAACGCTCTTTCAGAGCGTTATACTCGTTGGCGGCATCCAGCGGCATTGGCTGCAAGGTCGGCTCAACAGCCTTTTCTTCCGCTGCATACGGAACCATCATGCCGCGCACCCACTGCGGTGCGTCCTTGCTATCCTGATACAGTGCAACGGCATCCCGTCTGTCCGTAATAACGTCCTGATAGGTGCGCTGGAAAATATCTTCCTGAATCCACTCTCCAAAGTGCGCCCATGTGTCGATAGCCTCGGAGTAAGCAGCATTTTCCACCTCGCCGGAAGCAAACAAATCCTCGATTTTCTCACGGATCAGATCTTCTGCTTCTTCCTCGGTGGTATCGTGGTCGCGCAGCAGCGGATAGATTTCGCTGCGCTCTACCTTTTCCAACAGCGTGTACAGACATTCTTTATAGATGCTGCGGCTGTCTTTCTGGGTACGGTCTGCATCCAGTTTCAGGAAATCGTTCAGCGGATTCTTCGCCAGCGTTTCGCTATATGACGGTAACGGAATGACCCGGCCAGCCACCGCCGAATTTTCCATATCTTTCAGATAAACGTCGTAGGCATTAGAACGCTCAACGCGGTACAGATGGTCGTTTTCCAGATACAGAAAACTACCGTTTTCTCTGCTGTACGTTTCCTTAGGCTGATTTTCAAACGATTCTACTGCTTTTGCATCTTCTCTCGTTTGACGAATGACAGACTTTGCATCATTCAGACTGTTAAACGGCCCTGTTTCTGCTGTACCTGTTCCCGTTTCTTCGTCATAGTTGTAATGGTTATAGAACTTGCCATCGGAATATTGCAGAATTGCAATATTCTCGATATATCCCTCCTGCATCATCACCGTTGACTGATACCGCGCAACGACTTTTGCCTTTTGGGGTTCCTCAACCGCTGCGGCGGTTGACTGCTCTTTCGATTGCGGCTCCTGCTCCATGAAGTCAAACATGGAAATCTGCCCCTGCTCAGGAACCGCAATCTCAACAGCCTGCTTCTTTTCCGGGAAAATCGTGTACGTTCCCTCAACATACTGGTGCAGGATAGAGAGAAATTCTGCCTTGCGCTCATATTCTTCGGAATCCAGCGGCACAGACAGAAGCGCATTGTCCATCTGCTCCAGCAGTTCCACCGCCTGTTCAGGGGCTTCCAGTTTTTCAACAAGAGCCTTTCGTCCTTCTTCATGGTAAAGGTCTTGCGGATAAGGCCGCTCCACGTCGTTCGGCAGATGGTGATAGAAGCCCATCACCCGCATTGCCATCCGCTCGCGCTCATAAGCAGGCATCCGAGAGTAGTCTGCCGGCTTCAAATACTCACTGTCACGGATAAGCTGGTCGATTCGGCCTGCGGCCTGATTCCAGTTCAGATGAACGCTGGCATACGGGTTTCCGTATGAGCCACGCTCCAAAGCAATACCCCTGCCATCGTGATCTTCGTGAGAATCGTCTGCCCCGCAGAGTGCATGGCTGCTGCCGCCGATCCCGTAATGCTCTTTCAGGAAGTCAGCCCGTTCTTTTTTGTCCTCATGATTCAGGAAGAACGAATAGATTGCCAGCCGACTGTCCGAATAATTGCTGCCCCGTGTGAAGTAAGCATTGATTTCATCTTCCGTGATGAACTTCTTATACTCATTCCAGTGAAAGCCATCCCGCGCCGAGTAGTTCTGATAAGGTTTTACAAACTGGTGGAACAGCGCCGCCACCTTATCCGGCTTATAAAAGTGCATCCGCATCAGGTCTTTATCTTCGGCGTAGGCTTCCCCCAGCGCAGATAATCTGTCGTTTAGGTCAGTCAGAAAATTCGTATCATCAAGCAAGCCTGCCAGCCTGTCTGTCAGTTCCGGGAAACCACCCCTGAAGATTTCTGTATCCTGAAACACTGCTTCGGCAACACCATCGGCCAAATCACGTTCCATATAAGCCAACGTCTGCGCGTGTTCCTGTAAAGCGTTCTGCCGTGCAGCATCCAGAACCGCCTGCGGCGCATACTCGCCCTGCCGGAGCAGTTCATGGATACGATTGCTCACATCCTCCCAGGATAAAAACGCATTGGCAATCGTACCGCCCCTTGCCGTGCTGCCTGCTGCAATACGCAGCCCTAAATCATCGAACCAGACCGCATACTTTGCACCGCCAATTTCAAAGCCTTTGCCGCCCGTACCATATTCGTTTTTCACGAACTCCGTGTATTCTTCCGGGGTTTTCTCGACCATAAAATTGTAGATTAGGCGCAGCTGGCCTTTGCTGCGGTTGCTGCCCGTGCGCAGGATTTCATCGACCACTTCGGAATCAAGTGCAATTTCATCCGCATACCGCGCCTGGATCGGTGCTTCAATGGCGCGGATCTGCTGTTCCACGGTCGGCAAATCAGGAAAAGAAAAAGCAGAGGCAATTTCTTCCTCTGCTTCGCTCAAATCCTGTTCTGTTGTCGGTTCGGTTAATTGTATACCAATTCCTTCAAGACGATTTCTTCTGCCATCGCCGTCAGGCTGTTCTGATGTGCCGCCCATGCCAGCGGGTCTTTCTCCTTGTTCGGTGCCGGAAACTTCTCGTTCAGACTGTCCAGCAGGGTTTCCACCCGGCTCTCCGCTGCTTCCTCGATCTGCGCCAGATGCTGGTTCAGTCTGCCGCTCATCAGCATACTCTGATACCAGTTCTTTCGGTTCTCTTTCAGGTACGTCCTGCGCAGCATCCCGTACTTCCCGATGATCTGCGGCTCGTCTTTCACGGCCAGATTCGGGAACAGATAATCTCCCTTGCGGTAATACGTCAACTCCATTTTCTTGTCCTCCTTTGGTCGTGTTTTCTTTATTTTCGCGCTTTAATGTGCTAAAGTCTGTATTGGTATTATACAAGCTGTCAACGGATTTTTCAAGCTGCTGCGTGATTTCTTTTTTGTAAATTTTCCGCATCTCTCGGCCAATGTCAAAAAGAACCGCTTCGCACTGTTCGGAAACCGCGTTGCCAAGGAACGACAGCACCGGCAGCTTGTTGAAATCCACGATACGGATAAAGTCATCATCGTCCAGCACATCCATAGGCTCCTGCCCGCAGCGGCGGGAAAGCGTATAGAAAATACTGTTGGTCATCAGTTCCCGGAAGCGGACACGGATGTTATCTTCGTCCAGTTCTTCCAGAAACGTATCCGCCACCTCATAGGCCAAACCGTCCATCGCTTCATCCAGATTATCAGCGGTCAGCTGCTGTGCCAATTCCATCAGGGCAGTATTCATGCTATCTGTCTGCGACAGGCCATAGGTGTCTGCCAGATGGTCTAAAATCGTCTGCTCATGCTCGTGGCTGTCCAGATTCCATAAGAGTGGTGTTCTGCCGCCGCGCACCAGATGGGTGTCAGCAATATCGAACACATACCGCAGCCTGGTACGCGGTCCGGTATCATCCAGAAGCGCGATGCCTTTTGCGCCACGGTTGACCCATCGGCTCATTTTCTGATTCCAGAGTTCCATTTCTGCGCAGGCGGTTGCATCGGGCCGCTGCGCGTGGATCAGGAGCGCATCGGTGAACGAATAGCGGTACAGCCGCGCCGCCACATCCAGATAGCTCATCCAGTCCTGTGGCGAGTTACTGACATACCGGGCGTTCTGCTGCGCCAATTCTCGAATATCGTTAATCTGTGGCAAGAGTCAAACCTCCTTTACGTTTCGTTTTCATCGGTGTTTTAGGAAATTCCAGGCTGTACTGTGCGCGGCCCTCTTCGACGCGCATCACAAGGTCAGCGGCGAATGTCTTATCTTTTTTCGCGGAATAAAAGTCTTTTACATGGGTGCGACCTTTCTTCTAAAAGGTCTACCGCCATCTTCTTGTCCAGCGTTTTTCTCATGTTGGACAAGTATCTGCTTTCTTTCCAGAGGGCAAATTTGCAGCTGCGGTCTGCACAACAAAAGCTGAGTTTGCTCTCATGTACAGGGTTTCCGCAGACCGGGCAGCTTCCTACGCTTACCTTATTATAATGGGGAGCCGCCGCAACGGTAGGAATTTGCCGGAGGTCAGCCAGCATCTTGTCGATCAGTCCATGGATGCCCTGCATAAAATCATGGGGCTTGATCTCACCGCGCTCCATCCGCAGCAGGTCATTTTCCCATTCGGCTGTCATACTGGCAGATTTCAGGTAGTCCGGGATATTGTGAATCGCGGCCACGCCGTCCTCCGTGGGAATCATCTGCTTGCCTTTACGCTCAACATAGCCGGAGGATACCAGCTTTTCCAGAATCGCAGCGCGCGTTGCAGGGTTCCCAGACCTTTCTTCTCCGTGTCCTTTTCAAATTCCTTGTTGCCTGCGGTTTCCATGGCCGACAGCAGGGTATCTTCGGTGTAGACTTTCGGCGGTGAAGTAAAGCCATGCTTTTTCTCTGCCCGTACCACAGGAAGAACGGTTCCCTGCTCCAGCTTTTTCGGAAGCGGCACATCCTTGTTCTTCTCCGGCTCCACAAGCGGAACAGGTTTTGCAGTATAACCAGGCTGCAGAACATCCTTATATTTTGCCGTGAAGTTCCTGCCCTGGCAGCACACTGTTACCAGCACATCCTCATATATGAACGGCGGCTGCACAGCCTGCACTAGCTTCCAAATGATAAGCGAAAGAATCTTCTGTTTGTTTTCGGACAACTTTTCCTTATCACACTTTGCACCCTGCATAGTCGGCAGGATCGCATGATGGTCTGTGACCTTGCTGTTGTCGATAACACAGCTTACTTCTGCCGCCGCGCCATCTAAGGCCAGCACCAGAGATTCCACCATCGTTCTCATATCCTCGGTCACAAACTGGCTGTCCGTTCTGGGATATGTCACCAGCTTTTCTTCATACAGTTCCTGCAACACCTGCAAGGTCTGGCTGGCGGTCAGGCCATAATAGCGGTTTGCTTCTCGCTGCAAGGTCGTCAGGTCATACAGCTTCGGGGGCTTCTTTTCTACCCTCTTGCGTTCGATGCTGCCAACCACCGCGCACTGCCCATCGCAAGCAGCCTGCATGGTATCGGCATCCTGCTCCTGCGCCATCTGTTCCGATACCGCAACTATGCCTCCACCGGACAACTCCACTTTATAATAGGGTTCCTTTACAAAGTTCTGGATTTTGGTCTGCCGTTCGGCCAGCATCGCCAGCGTCGGGGTCTGCACACGGCCAATAGTCTGTTTTCTGCCGTACTTTTTCGTAAAAGCACGGGTTCCGTTCATGCCGATCAGCCAGTCCGCTTTTGCCCTGCACTCGGACGCTGCAAACAGGTTATCATAGGCCGCGCCATCTCTCAGGTTCTCAAAGCCCTGCTGGATGGCGGCATCCTCCATGCTGCTGATCCACAGCCGCTTGATGGGGAGTTTGCTTCCGGCAAGAGCATACACACGGCGGAAAATCGCTTCGCCCTCGCGTCCGGCGTCGCAGGCGTTCACCACATAATCAAATTTCTTGCTGCGGAGCAGTTTGCGCAGGACATTGAACTGCGGCTTCTTGGTGCTATGCACCAGCAGTTTCCACTCGGCAGGGAGAATCGGCAAATCTTCAAAACGCCAGCTTTCATAGCGTTCATCGTAGTGTTCCGGGGCTGCATACTCTGCCAGATGCCCCAGACACCAGCTGACCACGCAATCCCCACCCTCCAGATACCCGTCCTCCTGTCGGTATGCACCGATCACTTTTGCAATGGATTTCGATACGCTCGGTTTTTCTGCAATCACCAGATATTTCAACGCTTTCTCCTTTTTGAAAAAAGCAGGGATAGCCTTTCGACTACCCCTGCATCCTTATGTTACGGTTTTCTTATGTGTCATTTTCGTTGCCGGACTGATTATCTTCGTTCACAGTCGCAAGGCTCTGGTCGGTTTCCAGATTTTCACTCTGCGGCGTTTCTTCTTTCGGCTTCGGCTTATAAATGTAGAAGTAGAAGAAAGCACCTGCACCGCCCAGTGCCGCCACGAATACCAGCAGCAGAATCTTATTCATGCCGCCGCTCGATTCCTCTTTCGGTTCTTCGATTTCCACATCCGGGGTAGATTCGGGTTTGGTTTCGGGCAGAACTACCGCAGGCGTTTCTTCTTCCTGCTTGCCGTTCCGTTCTTCATCATCCAGAAACTCCTGCAAATCGTACTCGTCGATCATGGAGAGCATATAGACGTTTTCGCTGTTCCGCGCCCGGTCAATCACCAGAAAGAATGTGTTGCCGCCCTTGGTCTTGACCGTGAAGAACTCCTTGCTGGGGTCATCCACGATATTGTCCTCTACCTCGCCGTTGCCTGCGATGGTAAACGGAATCTTTTCTTCCTCCGTTGGCTCGGCTTCCTCGATCACCTGTGTCGGTTCCTCCATCACTTCAGTGGTGTCCACAAAGGCAAAGGCCGGGGTCGAAAAGCCCACTGCCATCAGCAGGGTCAGAATTGTGCTGGGGATAACAACTCCCAGCCGTTTAAGCATCTTTTTTCAATCGCTTCCTCCGTTTCTGCTTCCTCCGAAGCGTTGTTTACAGCGGTCAGGAACGTCACGTTGCCCGCCTGAATGTTGTCCAGCAGAGCCAGCAGTTCGCGCCCTCCCATCTTGGTGCTGCGGATGGCACGGATGATCTCGCTGTCCTCTTCCTTTTTCTGTGCTGCCCGGATGGTCCTCAGCCGTTCTTCCAGTTCCGCGATCTGCTGTTCGGTCTTTTCGGCTTCATCCAGATATTTCTGTAATTTTTTGCCCATCGGCCCTCCTTTCAGTTGATGCGGCCAAAACCTAAAAAGTGGCTCTGCCAGTAGGTCGAATTGATGCTGGTGTAGGAAATGGGGTCGCCGCAGTGGATCATCATCCCATTGCCGACGTAGATTCCAACGTGCGATGCGCCAGTGGTGTTATAGGTTTTCTCAAAGAAAATCAAGTCACCAGGCTGTGCATCCGCAGGAGAGACATAGCTGCATTTTCCTCGCAGACCGTTGGCCGTTGTACGCCCAACGCTCCACCCATTGCCGCAGTTATTGATAACCCAGCAAACGAAGCCGGAGCAGTCAAAACTGGTGCTTGGGGAACTGCCGCCCCATACATACGGCATTACCAAGATACTTTTCGGCTTCCTCAATCATCCTTGCGAACTTTTCATCCGAAAGGGCTTCCGATGGAATATCATACTTGAAACCACCGCCGGAACCACCAGTACCGCCGCCCGTGCCGATACTGCCCGTTGTGCCGCCGCTGTAAGTCGGGGAGCCTGCGCCGAACAGTTCCGGGCGGTTGCCGTAGGTCAGGTTGTAGGCATCGTATCGCCCGGTCTGCTTCCGGTTCATGTTCTTCCGCGCGATGGTATCGAAGCCCTTATTTTTCAGCAGGACGTTAAGGATTTTGTATTCATACTCCACTTCTTCCTGATAGGTATAGGTTTCCATGCTGACGTTTCCAAAAGCGTCAATCGTTGGCCGAATCCCTACTCTGGTTTCCATGCGAGTGCGAATCTCAATGGTTTCCCACACTTTCAGGAGATACTGTTGCTTGAACAGTTCTTTGATAACAGGCTTGACCTGTCCTCTGGTGAACTGCTCATAAACTGCTGTCAGATGGGAAATAAGCTGATACGGGTCATGGCCGATCTCGTCCAGCTGATAACGATATTCGTCATAGCCCGGATGGGTGGATTCCATCTGCCGAATCTGCTTATCCAGTTCCTTTTCCAGTTCCAGATAATCTTCCTCGGCACCTTTCATATCGGCATCTTTGCTGGGGTAGGTCGTTCCCACAAAGGTACTGCCGGTTCCCTGAATCGCTGCACCACAGCTCGAAAAGGCTCCCAGCATGACCATCACCAGCAGGATGCCAACACCAATACTGACCCACAAAGTTTTATGCTGCAGGACGATTTCCTGCACAGCCGCTTTTGCTTTTTCCGTAATGGTGTTTGTTGCCGCTGCTGCCTGCTTGCTGGCGGCAG
>ENA-OQBL01000540-OQBL01000540.1-human-gut-metagenome-genome-assembly--contig:-NODE-540-length-19526-cov-3.766947_pt1 | contig 19526 bp, 21 predicted proteins | sample MGYA00242747_ERZ504553 | MGnify/ENA primary metagenome ERZ504553 (study PRJEB26092, sample SAMD00036240) | human gut metagenome | host: Homo sapiens | study: EMG produced TPA metagenomics assembly of...
CAACCAATCCCACAGCAAGATACCCGCCCAGCGGTCCCGGATTGTTGAAAGTGACCCGTCACATCAAACAGAGGATGGAGACTCGACAAACAACCCACCTTTTTGCCAAAAGGGACCACAACCGCTTGTAATGATGCAGATAATATCAACGCTGTAAAAAAGCGATTTCTTTATGATTCACCGTTCGCGCCAAAATATAAACCACTGCAAACAGAAACCATCTGAATATTGAAAGCTCCGCAACATCTTCCCTTTGCAGTAGCCATCGCAGGAAGATATAGCTTATAAACAGAGCAACGGCTATGTCACAAGCTGTCAGACGGACTTCTTTTATCTTTCTGCCAGTCTTCAAAAACAATAGCAGTCGGAAGAAAAGCGTCAGCAGGCAAATAATCAAGAGTGGGAACAATGGCATATCATTTTGGAATACGCCCGTCATCACCAAGCTGCACAACGGTGCTGCAATTATTGCCCCACCCAATAAAAGTTCTTTACTAAGATAGAGCTTTTTCATTGCGTTGGAATATACAGATTTTATTTATCATTAGAACTTAGGGACACGCCGTTTTACAGGATATATTTTCACAGAATCATTCGTAGACTCATTCCGGTCTATAAAATATATTTTATCATGAGACATTATATATTTATATTTAGACTCGGCATTGGTCTTACCTTCTACCAAATCCCAATCTACAAGATTGACAGAGTTTAAAAAGTCTTTGGACTTAACTTGGAATGGATTATCAACGTTGTCCTTCCGATTATCATACTCAAATCTATAAAAATACAATTTTTTACGAGTATTTTTCGCAAGTTCAAATATAGTGAAAATATGAACTACACCTCCGCCCAAATTATGAATATTAAAAACGGAATGCTCTACACCTTTGGTATCTGATTCTATAGGAGTAAAAATCACATAGACAGCAGATTGAGAATACGCACACAGTACAGTACACAGTGTAAATAAATATCAACAAGATAAACTTTTTCATAAGCATTATTATAAATTATTATTTGTCAAATATTCGATAATTTTATCTCTCTCCGATTTTCGTCAATTTCAGAAACGCATCAGAACTCGTAGCCCCTCCTCCCCATTTTCCATACTTATAGAAGTCCTCACTCTGACCGGGGAAAGCACTTCGTAAACGTTCTTCCATCTTTCCACATGGCTGCCCATATATTCATGGTGCCCGTCATTTATCTTCCCCCAATCCGTTGGCTCGGACGAATTGTTGATTGCTGACAACAATTCAGGCTCTTTAAGTGCAAATTCATTGCTGCTGCCAGCGGTTCTGGATTTCTCAAGCAATTCGAGATGTGTATATTCATGCGCCATCACGATCATCAGTTGCAATTCCGTAAGCGAACTGTTGAAAGTCAGAGTCAAAGGTACATTCTTATATAATATTTCAGAAATGGTTGCCTTGTCTGAAACGCCCTCAGCCAGATTGCCGTCACCGGTCTTGCCCTCTTTCATTCTCACCACTTTCTTGATATTATCTATCAAACCTGCAAATGTGACATCAAGCTTTTTCTTTATAGCCTGAGCCTTTTGAGATAAGACCGGCTGAACATCTCCTCCATCTGGATCTGGAGGGGTAGGCCGGCAACTACCGTTGCAATTAGGATCACCACAATTAGGACAACGATAATTGTCCGTACCGTCTTCAACCCATATCTGATAACAATACTCCTCCCAACGATACTCAAAATGACATTCTACATGAGTCTCTACAATACCTTCAGCCGTAGGATAACCCGTATGATAACAAATCTCATATTCCACCAAATGAGGGTCACAGCGGGTCACATAACCACGAGGACGGACCGAGCCGCGGTTGTCTCTCAGAGAATCCAGCTCTTCTCTGCTTGGCTCAGGTATAGCAGAAATTTTTCCCACAATCCGCCCATGATGATAAATATCCCCCCACATCATTTCACCTTGCAGACTGTAATGACGGATAGAGCCGGAGAAAGATGCCAGATCATCCAATCGCAACGAGGCCATGTCATTACTTTCCTCCATGACATAAGAATAATTACCGGTTAAATGGATTATGCTGTAAAGATACTCATTTTCATGTTTCTTTTCTATAAACAAGCGAATATCCGTATTGGCAAACTTCTCATCTTCGGGAATTTCCTCATCAAATTGCTTTCTTGCAAAAATCTTGCCTAAAGGCAGATTGAAAGGGACAACAACATAAGCGCCCTCTGCATCGGAAAAACTGACAGCCTCATTCCAAAGAGGCGTAATGACAATGTCATCATCCAAAGAACGCGTGACAGCACCCGCACCAAACGGAACGATGTCCAAAGCGTCCGCTTCACGTTCAAATGCCGTACGGGCTTCCGATACCGTCAGCTTCATCTCTGGAGGACGGAATCCCTCCGAGAAATCATGAGTACACGATGCTATCGCCAACCCCACAAAGAGTACAGAGAGCATCTTCTGTTTCAGTGTTTTCATAGGCATTATTGTTTCAATTAATTAATAAAAATGGCATCTAACGGTCAAACCTATTTCCATTTCTTTACTCCTTTCATATTTTCCGGTGTGGCCTCTGTCAAGCTCAGGGCAAATCCACCGCTGCGCGCCAGCTTCACATTCATCTTGCTCTTGTTCGTCACAATACCTTTCCTAATCCGGTAAGCTGTAGCATTCTTTTCAAAATCAGCATCTTCGGCATCGGCATAAAGCGTAGCTACGTATTGCCTGCCCGGTTCCAGAAAGTCAAGAACAAAAGCTGAAGTACGTGCGTGCTCATCGGTAATGCCTCCCACAAACCAGTTCTCCGTACCCTTGGCTTTACGGGCCACGGTGATATAGTCTCCCGGCTCCGCTTCGAGATACTTGCTCTCATCCCAGTCTACCGCCACGTCCTTGATGAACTGGAAAGCGTCCAAATGAGATTCATAATTCTCCGGCAAATCGGCAGCCATCTGCAACGGACTGTAGAGGGTGACGTATAATGCCAGTTGCTTTGCCAGCGTGGAATGAATCTGCCCGTGATTGTCATGATTCATAAAATTCAGGTAAATGTCAAAGATGCCCGGGGTATAATCCATCGGACCACCAATCAGACGGGTGAAAGGAAGCACGGTGGTATGGAAGGGCTTATTGCCGTCGTAAGGCTCAAATTCCGTACCACGGGCCGATTCATTGCCAATCAGGTTGGGATAGGTGCGGCACAAACCGGTAGGACGTACTGCTTCGTGCGCATTCACACAAATCTTATATTCGGCAGCTTTTTGTATGGCATAGAGGTAGTGGTTGTTCATCCATTGTCCGCAGTGATGTTCTCCACGGGGGATTATATCGCCTACATAGCCACTCTTTACAGAGTTATAGCCATTATCCGCCATGAACTGATAGGCCTTGTCCAGATGGCGTTCATAATTGCGTACCGAAGCCGAAGACTCATGATGCATCATCAGCCTGACCCCTCTGCTGTGTGCATAAGCATTCAGCATCTTCACGTCAAAGTCGGGATAGGCCGTCACAAAGTCGAACACGAAGTCACGAGAGCTCCCTCCCCAACTTTCCCATCCTTCGTTCCAGCCTTCCACCAATACTTGGTCGAAACCATGTTCGGCGGCAAAGTCTATATAGCGTCTCACTCTTTCATTAGTGGCGCCATGCCGGCCGTTCGGTTTGATTTTAGTATAGTCGTTTTCTCCAAAACGCATGGCAATCAGTTCATCCGTATAGCTCCATGACTTCTGGCCGGTAATCATCTCCCACCACACGCCTACATACTTCACCGGCTTAATCCATGAGACGTCTTCATATGCACAAGGATCGTTCAGATTCAGGGTAAGCTTGGAGGCCAAAATATCACGGGCATCATCGCTCACCATGACAGTACGCCACGGGGTTTTGCAGGGAGCCTGCATATAGGCCTTATTTCCCAAAACATCCGGCGTCAACCACGATTCAAAAACGAGTTTTTTGTCATCCAGGTTGAGATGCATACAGGAATAGTCCACCAAAGCCGCTTCATGCAGATTGATGTACAGACCATCGTCCGTCCTCATCTGCAAGGAGGTCTGCACACCCGTAGGCGAGAAAACAAACTGGGAGGCATTCACCGTCACCGCCTTATCCATCAAGCCGCGGATTTCGGACAAACGGGACTCAGTATAGTCGTACTCCTGAGTGTCATAGTCACCGGGAATCCAGAAAGCGGTATGGTCCCCTGTCATAGCAAACTGGGTATGCTCCTCTTTGACCGTAAAACAGTGCAGACCTCTTTGCAAAGGGAACTCATAACGGAATCCCAAACCGTCATCATAAAGGCGGAAACGGATGACGATATGACGGTCCTGTTCCTTCTGTTCCAACCTCACAGCCAGCTCGTTGTAATGATTCCGTATTTGTGCCACTTCGCCCCACACGGGTTTCCAGGTTTCATCAAATGTTGAGGTCTTGGCCTCCACAAGTGTAAAACCATCCATCAGGCCCAGATCGTCCTGCAATTCCAACCCCAGCTTCGATGGATTCACCACGGCTTTGTTCTTATAAGACAATCGATACACAGGCTCACCGGAAGAGTTCACCACAAAATCAAGCCGGAGGTTTCCATCCGGTGAGGTAATGCCTTCAGCCATTGCAGCTTTTCCCGCCATAACCAAAAGCAGGAAAAAAATCCATTTCACAGTTACATCATGCATGTTTCTCATATTATTTCAAATCAAATATTATTATTCCAAGTTCCAAAACAACAAATAACAAAACTATCGGGCCATTATAGAAATTGTATCCACTATCCCGCCACTCATATCCCTTATCTCAATATCCAGCCTATCCCTCTTTATGACACCTTTTAAAACTGTATTGGAGGAATTGTCTATTACCGGAAAATGCACTTTGTCCGTGGGCTTGTTATTAAAATATTCATGCAAATGCCCACACAGCATCACGTCAGCTCCAGCCTCGTTCAGTATCGGAACGAACTTGTCCAAGACCTCGGCCTGCCCGTGCCAGATGTCAGTTTCAGGCAAAGGAGGCATATGGGCGATCACTATCCTGAAAGACGCATCCTGGAATTCTCTGGATTTAACGGCTTCTGCAAGCCACTCCGCCTGTTGTGTACGGTAATTGTCATAGTCGGTGATACCATGATATTCAATATCAGAGTCAGGCTTGTCCTCACCGGTATCCAAGAAAATGAAGCAAGCAGGTCCCTGCCGTATCAAAAAATACAGATGGGGTTCCTTCGGAGAGAAAAAACGATGAAAGGAAGTGGCAAATGAGCCACGTGTCTCATGGTTTCCACGGGCATAATACAACGGTTTGCAGGTAGCGAACATATCTATGGAGATGTCCATGAAGCCTTTAAACAACTCCTCCTCATCCAGTAGGTTATTGAGCATGTCACCGTTATAGATGACCATGTCTGTTTTCTTGAAGTCCGCAGCGGCCAGCAATTTAGGTATATAGTCCGTATTGCCATGAATATCATTCAGCATGACAAAAGAGGCCACGGACTTGCTACTGTCATTGGTGGTAAATTTCAATCCTCGGCGGTCATAGATACTCGGAGCCGTAGCATTGCCATATATGACCTCCTCCCCCCTGCGGGAAAGCACCTCCCTGGCATAGACACGGTAACGGTAGCTAGTACCGGGAGCAAGGCCCGTGGCACGTACCGCATGCAATTCCGAAACATTCTTCACGCCATTGACCGTATCAAAAAACTTGATACGCTCAGTACGGTAATAACTCGTACCATCATCCGGAGCAATCTCCACCCAACCTATAGAAGGCTTATCCGAAAGCCAGACTATTGTCACTTCCGTTTCCTTTAGGTTCTGGAGATAAGGGCCGTGCTTGATCTTGATCTGCTCCTGGGCAAAGCCGGAAACAGACATGAGTATACACATTACACTGAAAAGTAGTTTTACCATGACAAATTATTATTTTTTTGTTTTTAGGGGAAAGTCTTACCAAGACAACACCGTGCGCAGGGACTTTGAAACTCAGATTGTCGTTGGAGGTGCCAAGATGCCTATTCCCGTCCCAAATATCATAAACATCATACTCCAATTCCCAAAACCGGATATCCGCAAAGTGGAGATGGGATTTGTCTTTCCCAAACTGATACTCGAATGTCCACGGCTGTTCGTCACGATTGAAGAAGCATACAGCGGCTTCCCCGTCAGACAACTGCTTAACCCATATCTCATGCTGTTCTATTTTCATGTAACGACGACCCTGTATGCCCAGCTTGTCCTGATTTAAGCAATCACATCCTTATTCGTCAGAATGGACAGCGTCTCCCTGTCCATAGTCCTCAGGTCATTTCCCGCCAACAGCGGTGCGGCCAGCATACACCACATGGTAAAATGTGAACGGTTCTCCTCAGCAGTCAGCACTCCGTTGCCGACTTGCAGCATGTCCGGGTCATTCCAATGCCCAGGACCAGCATAAGGCCACAAATCCGCATTCTTATCGATGATATCCACAACACTGCATCCGCCCCAATGTACTGTACCTTTAAAGGCATTGATAATATCCCCCGTAGTCCTCCACAAGTGGCCGATACCTTTGGCCCATGTCCACGGCTTGCTGCTCCCCCACTCACAGATAGAGAACACCACCGGACGACCGCTAGCCTTCAAGGCATCACGCATGGTACGGTAAGCTCCCTGAGGACTCTGCCCCTCATCAAAGCACCAGTCATACTTCAAAAAATCCACACCCCATTCCGCATAAGTGCGAGCATCCTGGAACTGATATCCACGGCTCCCCGGACGCCCGGCACAAGTCAGTGAACCAGCGCAGGAATAAATGCCGAACTTCAATCCCTTGGAATGTATATAGTCTGCCAAAGCTTTTATACCGGAAGGGAAACGCACCGAATCAACCACAATATTCCCATCCGCATCACGTCCCACCTGCCAGCAATCATCCACATTCACATAAGTATAACCCGCATCCCGCATCCCGTTTGCCACAATCAGGTCGGCCATCTCGCGTATCTGCCGTTCGTTCACATCACAACTGAAACAGTTCCAGCTGTTCCATCCCATGGGAGGGGTCAGCGCCAATGAGTCAGCTCCATCAGCATGGGCAACAAGAAAACTACACACTACAATCACAAAACACAAAATCCGTCCTTTCATAATACTCGTTTTTTCATTATTATACATTTATTATTCATATATTCATAATTATACCAAGACTTATCGGTAGACACTCATGCCCCCCAAACAGTGATCGCCCTTAAAAGGACTGATAAAAGTAATCAGGACCAGTGTACTCTCCTTGTATCGTCACCTCAGGAAGCTGATACACCTTCATCCCGTTGACAGTCTTATTGTTCACTTCGTACAAATATCGGCAGCCTTAGCCCTGACCATAGACCTCCATAAAAGCCGGGGGACTGATGGATAAGTGTCCTCCTTCAGCCGGATCTTATAGTGTTGTGCCTTTTTCCAGAAAGGGGTAATTATGAATCCCCTCATATCAGGGAAATCGTGGGTTATGCAGAAATTGCCCTATCTATCTTTAGCGATGGCCACTAATAACTTATGCCCATTCAGGTTGCCATAAGGAATTCCCAGACAACGCCGGATGCAGAAAAGCCCTGCTCTTTGTCGGAGAGCCCAACACTGACATCTGAAAAAGAGAGGCATGCTGACGGACAAAGACAAGGCGTTCCGTCAAAGCTTCTTCACCGCATTGAATGCAGTGAAGTGTACAATCACCTCCGGCATTTCCCTCTTGGAAATGAGACCTCAGTTCCATCGTAGAGATATGACTACGATGTACGACCTGCCCACATACGTGGGGCAACAATACCAACTTCTCTTCCAGCATGCAGACAGAAAGGGACACACATCCTATAGTATATCAAAGAATCATCCTAAGTGACAGACAAGGCAACCCGATCGGATACAGCTAGCAGCAATTTAAAGCGCTTTTCCTGGTCTGAACTGTCAGACGCAACCGTATAGTGAATTGCCATCTGTTGCAGATAATAAAAAGTAGCCAATGCCCTCATGCTCGCTTTGAAAAGTGGCCAGTATATCACCTGCCAAATTTGTTCTTCCGACACAGACTTTATTATTAGAATCCTTGGTACAGACCATATACTCTACGCTTTTCTTGGAGTATGGTTCTCCATCACGACGTAACAAAGTAGCATGAGGTACCTATTTTCCTTCTCCTTCTCATACCTCACCTTCAACATAAGCAAGGATTCCGTATCCTTATAGACAGCAAACTGTCGCGTATAAAAAAAGGATTCATCTGCATTGCGCATAAGATTGGTGTAAGCACGAAGCCTATACCGCCCCTTCTGGAATATCTTCCTCCAAGAAAAAAATTACGGAATATACTCTTCTCCTCCATTATCTTCTTACGGAGCAGCACTTTATTTCTGTCACTGATCAATTCCACATACAGAAAACGGCTCCGGACATCCTGTTCCTATGCGTCCGCGCATCAACCAGATACCCCTTCATCCAAATGGTATCACCCACCAGATAAAAAGGCTTGTCCATATGAACATAAACCTTTTCTTGCCTCAATGAATCCATCCCCCCATTATCACCATAAAAAAATGGAGGAGATAGAAAAGCTAAAAGTATAATCAAAATTTTCTTCATAGTATACGAATTAATTAAAGGTTTATGACAAGCCCTACCGTAAAGACGACACATCAATCACCAGCTGGCTGTTATCCGTAATATAAGTGTTAGTGAACTTCGCCTTGTCATTCAAGCGGACCTTAAATTCAGTGGTTGCATTGCCTAATATGGTAACTGACTTATTATCCAACAGGATTTCAAAGTTCAGTGTAGATTTATTCATGACTTTCACCAGCGCCTGGTTATCATGCGTATTCTTCACCTCATATGTCAGACAGGCCTTTACCAAGGCCGTCAGATTCTTCTCAGAACCAATCAGAATATCTCCAAACTTCACAACAGAACGTCCGGCAAACAATGCCTCCTTTACCCCTTCCTCCGAACGCTCCTTGGCAAAAACAACTGTCATAGGACCGCTTTGTATATCCGTACGATACGTCTGCCTATAGACGCCATGTATATCAGTGTTTCCCATATATGTCAAACCGTAATCCTTACAGTAATTAAAAGCCTTTGGGTAGTACTCGAAGCCATTTACCAGTTCAATCCCATGAATTTTCTTCTGCCTGATAAGCTCTTCATGTACCTTATAGATAGTGCTTGTGTCATTGGGCCAGCCCGGATGATTCCACATGATAAAGGCTCCTTGGGCCAGAGCATTGTCTATTGCAGTCAAAGGGTCATCCACATCCAGCGCATTGGCATCGCTCAAGAAAAGGGCATTGATGTGCCCTATCGGTTTGGAGCGGGTGATTTCCGCTCCTTGAATAACTATAACCTTAGAACTTGCCTCAATAGTCTTGGCCCTTCTATAAGATTCGTTGTGGTCGGCTTTGATGTAACTGTTCGGACGATATTCAATATGATCCGTGATAGCTATGACATCCAACCCACGAATCGCCCCTTCCCATACGCGGTTTTCCGGTTTCAAATCCCCGTCGGAAAAAAGTAGTATGTACATGAAAATCACATTTCAGAGCCTTATAGCCGTCCACATCAGGTATATATATGTACTCTCCGGAATATGGCTGCTGTGCCTCCGGAACTTTCACCACATCCAGTCCCTGCAGTTGCGCAGGGACCTGGAAAGTAAAAGTCAGCAAAAAAGCGATGGATAAATATAATTTCTTCATTCTTCTCCAAATTTGACAGAATTCATTTTATTGGGGTTATTTTTACGAAAGTGACACCATGATAAGGCACTTTAGTCTGGAAACTGCCGTCCACTTCTCCCAAGTCCTTCTGCCTCCATAAATCACGGACCATCGCCTTCCCCTCAATACCTAGCAGGTTCAAATCAAAGTCGAATTCATAGTCACGCATCTGCATGGATTCAGCATCATCTTGATCCCAAAGTATAAAATAAGGATCCACATGGAAGAACCCTACCGCATAAGAACCGTCATACAATTTCTTAGACCAGATCTGTCCGTTCTTGACAAGCATCTTTCTAGCCGGAGCCACCATCGGATCCTGACTGACCGCTATCACTTCATTGTTTGTCAGAAGATTCAGTGTGAAGTCATCCATATTTGCCATATCACAACCGATCAACAAAGGGGCAGAAAGAATGCACCACAAAGAGATGTGGGAATATTGCTCATCAGCTGTCAAGTAAGAATCATGCACCTTGCTTCCCCAGCCTTGCCCCAATTTGCCAACCACCAGCATGTCCGGATCATTGTTTCTACCTGGTGCCGTGGCATCTGTACACACATCCTGGAAGGTCCCAATCGCAGTCACCACATTCCATTCGTCAGTAATATCCCGTGTAGTACGCCACTGATTACCTCCTGCTTCAGCCGCCCAATTCCAGACATTGGGAGCGCCATAACCTACACAAAATACAATATCACGTTTTACCTTATCCAAAGCATTTCGCATAACGATATAAGGTTCCTGAATGGTCTCTTCTTTCGAATCCTTTTCAATATCCAGATAACCGCAATAGTCATACTTCAAGTAATCCACTCCCCAGCGTTCCCAAGTCCTGGCATCAATTTCCTCATGCTGATAACTGCCTACATGACCACCGCATGTGGTAGCACCCGGAGAAGAATAAATACCGAATTTCAGTCCTAATCCGTGGATATAATCGGTCAGAGCCTTGAAATCCGGGAATTTGTCATTAGAAAGGATTTCACCGCCTTTGGTACGTTCCGGTGCTTCCCATCCGTCATCAATGTTTATATATTCCCAACCGTACGCGTGCAATTTCTCACTCATCATGCGGGCAGCATCCCTCACTTTTTGGTCATCCACGGAAAGTCCCCAGCAATTCCAACTGTTCCATCCCATCGAAGGGGTCAAGGCTATCTCACCGCCCACCTTGACCGTCACTTCCTTTTCGGCAGTTCCCTTGCTGTTGGTTGCCTTCAGTAAAACATTATAATCACCTTCCTTCATTGCCTTACCCGTAAAACGGCCTGTCTTCTCGTCCAGTCTGACTCCTTCCGGAAGCCCCTTTTGCCTCAAAGATCATCGGACGGTCACCTGTAGCCATTATGGACCACAAGAAAGGACTGCCCGGACGTACACCAAAAACCAGCGGGTTATTGATAACCGGAACCTCAGGAGCCGGCGGAGTCAAAATATACTTTTCTTTAGCGATGGGTTTTGCCCAAGCACGAACAGGCTTCACATCACCGCGAGTTTCTATCTTAACATTCAGCCAGTCCGCATGGTCATACATGATACCATCACCACACTCCTCTACAAGAAGCAAGACTTTATCGACCCCCTTCAGACTCACATTGAATTCTTTAACGGGATCCCCTTTCTTCATGACCCCACTTTTCCAAAGTTCCTTTTGATCACCGACTATTTTAAATTGAAGCTTGCCGGCAAACCTATTGTTATCGTCGGCACCAGCAAGTCCGGAAATAGACACAGCCTCACTCTTCAAGTCATACAGTATACGACTGATAGAATGTGCCCCCCAAACCGCGCTCATAAACGATACCATTGACTGTCAATGGTGTAAGCACGACCGAACGGTTTATCTCAACAGTTCCCCAATCCTGCACATAGCATGAGTCTTGGCCAAGTTCATCCAGCCACACCTCTTTGACCGGAGCAGTATTACAAGACTGCAGGGCATATCCTCCTATGGCTAAAACAGCCCACACAGCCATACATCCTTTCAAATTCATATTGTTTATCAGATTTAGTAAATAGTATTACAAAACAAATTATATCCAAAATATAAATGAGGACAGCAATATATATTACCTAATTACCGTCCTCACTACAAATACAGATCAATCCCCTTTTTTGCAAATACGAATATTATCGAAAGCAAAATTGCGGGCTATTTCAGGATCTATTTTCAGAAGCATATTAAAATTAGTGTATGAACCCGGATAATAGTCTGGATAATCCACAGATTGGAATACATTCCACGGTAATGTAATGGTCTCCCACCGATTAAAGTTCTGGACATTGAAATCTGTTGCAATCCAATCACAAGGAGCTGCCGCCCAATAATGATAAATACTGAAACTTATTTTATCCTTGATGAACTGATTGGATGTACGGAACTCACATTTCACCACATAATCCTTGCATGACTCAAGTCCCAGCATATCCTCCGTATATTCAATGCCACCCCTTTCTGCAATATACCACCACCAAGGATCTACATATACAGAATTTTCATCAATTCTCAAAAAATTTCCGCTCAAACGCTGCGGATCCTTCTCATCGGTCACAACATTGGCTACATCGCTTGGCAACAGTTCATCAAAATCCATGATCATGAATTCACGGTCATAATAACGTCCCGGACAGACCGCCTCTACATTGTGCTTCAATCCCTTGACCTTGACACGGATATTCTTGTCCACATCAACCGGCACCTTGGCTGTCAGATAATTATTAGCAGACCGTATAACAGGGGAAACCTTTCCATTGAAATCAACAACCGCATTCAGTGAATCGATTTCATACAAATTGAAAAAATCTCCATAAATCATAATAGTATCGCCCGGTTTGGTATACTCATTGAACATACGCGTCAGTTTCAAATCGGGAGCCAAAGTCTTGAAAGGAAGTTCAAAACAGCCCGTTGAATTATAAATATAGATTTTATTGGTCTTATTAGTCGCCAATTTCACAGGAATTTTCATGAACAGAATGCTATTCTCGGTATATACCTCCTGCATATCAACCTTGACATCATCAATCAAAATAGAATCAATATTATGGGTGTCCAAACCTGTTCCATGGACAGCTATAAAATCACCCAAAGCAGCTTCAACAATCACTTTATCTAAATCTGCAATGGTAGTTATACTGGCCAATTTTATAGGAATAGCCGTTTCATCGTCATCAGAACAAGAAGTCCAAGACATTCCTATAAGAAGGGCACAAACAAAGTACATCTCCTTTAAACTTATTATCTTTTTCATTGTATTCTCCATTAATAATTAAACAATTACCATCCAGGATTATTTTTCTCAATATAAGGATTACCGTTAATTTCATCGGGTGGAAGAGGCATAAGCCAGTGTTTTCTTCACGTCTCTTCAAATTACCATTCTCATCCATTCCAATGGCGTTCATTACAGGCAGATAAATACCCCAGCGGATCAAATCTGTACGGCGATTGCCCTCCACCGCAAACTCTTTAGCACGCTCTTCGAGGATAAACGAACGGAAAGTTTCCTTATCAAACGGCTTTTTCTTATGACGTTCACTCACCAATGTACTATTATTGCGCCTATTCAACATTTCCATCTTGGAGAATGCATCTTGAGTAGGGCCGTTCAATTCATTATCAGCTTCTGCATAAAGGAGCAACACTTCAGCATAACGCAAAAACGGCCAATTATAGTCTTTACGTGTACCATCAATTGTGCCCGTTACAGCCGTAAATTTAGTGAAACGAGAGCCAAAATATGCGCCATAAGCAGGCATGGTCTGTTTTCTGATAAGGCTCGATGCCTTCATATGGTGCTTCTTCACGATTCACATAGACACTATCTCTTAACGGATAGTAATACCAAGTATAAACTCCAGTTTCTGAATTGTAAGAACCAGGATAACGGTGTAGGATTCCCCAGGTAATGCGTTCATCATCCCAATCATCAAACATTTGTAGCCAATGGTCACGGTAGGTATAATACCCTTTACCCATCGTGCCATCATCATCCCAATACCCATAATAAGATTCACTTAAATAATTTCCAGACAAATTGTCTCCATCAGGATAAGTCTGAAGACAGAACAAGAATTCTGGACCATTCTTATTGGAAAGAGCCCACAAGTCTTTCTGGCTGGCAGCCAATGTACACTCACCTTCTGTTATTACCTCACCCGCCTTTTCTTTCGCCAATCTATAATATTCTTGTGAATCAAACTCCTCATAACCAGGAAGACGAATCTTATCATGCCAAATTTCCTGAGGCATTAGAGCAGACTCTGTACCATCAGGATTAGTCACTTTGCCGGGACCACCTTTGACCATAACCCTGCCACTCTCCATTGAAGCAGAACCAATCGTCGCATACACTAAAGCCAACAGTGATTTAGCAGAGGCACGAAAAACATGCCCTTTCTGATAATTGGCATCCGTACGAGGCATAAGCAAAGTTTCGGCTTCTTTTAGATTTGCAATAATATCTTCATATACCTCCTTAACAGAGGCTCTAGGCTGGTAAGTATCATTTCCCTCATTAATAGACGTTTTAAATATTGGAATAGGACCAAAGCGACGTACCAGCTCAAATTCGGCCCACGCTTTAAGGAACCGAAGTTCACCAAGAGCATTATTCTTCTCCTTTTCAGCCACATTAGTCATCGTACTTATCAAATAGTAATGATAGTTAGCACGATGAATGGCAGTCGAATAATATTCAAAAAGGTTATTAATACTACCATTGTTATAAAAGTTACCAGTTCCGGTTTCTTTAAAAGCCCAACCAGGACCTGTCTGATAATCATTATCATAATTAACCGCAGAGTCATAACTACCCCACTCAAACAACCAAGCCAATGGCTGATAAGCACCATTCACCAGCAGTTCATATTCACCGTCAGCAGCAAGATCCTCACCTGAAATAAATGTATATACTTCTTCATCCAATGAACAAGAAGTCATCAACATGGAACCCAAGCCCAATGTCATTAAAATATTCTTGATTTTCATACTAACATCAATTATTTAAAATCCAATTTGAATACCAAAGTTGAATGTGCGAGCACTCGGATAGGAAGCCATATCCACACCTCTACGTTTAGGGTCACTACCAAAAGAGTTCACATCAGGATCCATCCAACTATAACCAGAGATAGTGAACAAATTTGAGACACTGACTGCCAGATTGATACTTTCCACAAATTTGATAGGATGGCGGAAACGATAACTTAAGCTGACATTCTTACAACGTAGATAAGAACCGTCCTCAATGTAACGGTCAGAGGCCTTCATTGCACGTGTGCTGGTTCTACTGGCTCGTGGCCATTTAGCATTTGCCCTATTCTCTGCGGTCCAACGATTATTGTAAATAAAATAAGGCATATTATCCACACTGGCCATATCAAACTTCTTAAGATTGACATTAAGAATATCATTACCTTGTGTTCCCTGCAAAAAGAAACTGAATGTCCAGTTTTTCCATTCCAATGTATTGGTTATACCATATTGGAAATCGGGATTGGTGTCACCAATTATCTGGCGATCACGGTTGTCAATCACAGGATCCTCATCAAAATTCTTATATTTGACCTCCCCTACCATGCTCTTTACCTTAGAATCCGTTTCATTCCTATAATAAGGATCCGCACGTACCTCAGCCTCATTATCATAAAATCCATCTTCAACATAACCATACAACGTACCAATAGGCTCACCATTACGTACCAAAAACATATTTTCAATCCCCCAAAGCAACATCCGAGTATTGATCTGAATCCAAGCCACCTACTTTATTGCGGTTAAAAGATATGTTAGCATCAATGCTCCACAAAAAAGTTGCGTACTTTGACAGGAATAAAATGTCCGGAAATTTCCAGACCTTTATTCGTCACATTCCCATAATTGGCCTGTATACGACTGAACCCGGAACTCATGGGGATAAGCTTGTCAAGCAACAAATCCTTTGTTTTCTTATAATAAGCGTCGACCGTCAAGTTTACACGACTATTCAAGAAAGCAATATCTAAACCCACATCGAACTGGTTGGTCGTCTCCCACTTCAAAAGAGTTGCAGCCGGACCGCCCCAACGGTCCTCAGCCATACCGCTCTGTAAAGAACCGCCCATGCCATAATCAGAAGTTACAAAGCGAGAACGGGTAGCATATGCACTGACACCTTGCCCTCCTGTCTGACCGGCACTGACACGCAGCTTTAAATTATCAAAAAAATTCAACCTTTTCAGAAAAGCTTCATCAGAAAGACGCCACGCAATGGCACCAGAATAGAAATTATCCCAACGATGTGATTCCGACAGTTTGCTAGATCCGTCACGGCGCATTGAAAATGTAAACAAATAACGGTCCAATAAATTATAATTAGCCCTAAACAAATAGGACATCAACTGAGATTTCCCTCTACTGCTCTCAATCCGGCGATCTTTAATACCGGCTTGAATCACATTGTCTTCATTCATGTCATTAGGGAAATTGGATGCCGCCATCCATTTACTGTGCCACATATATTTTTCATAAGTCATACCAAACATGGCATTAACAGCATGGATTCCAATTTTTTTATCAAAAGTCAATAGAGACTCTGTCGTGATACTTTCATAGGCGTCATCGGATTTCGTCGCATATCCATTAGTAGGAGAGATTCCGGAACCGGTCCAACGATTATTATAGGTATTACGTTCATAGTAACTGTAACCATAACCAAATTTTTGACGATATCTCAGCCAGTCAGTAAACTTCAGTTCACCAAAACTGGAAATAAAAACATTAAGTGTCTCCTGAATGTTCTTTTCCGTGTGTACAGTCAGATAGGGATTGGCTAAACCGGTAGAAAAATCTTCTGAGAAGCCTGAGTCTTTATCCGGATCAAACACAGGACGGGTCGGGTTGAATGAAATGGCAGCAGGAATCACACCATAAGTTTCACTATTAGTACGGGCAAAACGATTATCCGCTGTTGCGAAACTGATATTAGTACCTAACTCTAAAAAATCATTGATTTTACGGTTATTGTTAGCTCTTGCCGTATAACGCCTATAGTAAGAATTCACAATTACACCTTGCTGATCTGTATACCCGCCAGAATACATGTAGCTGCCTTTCTTATCACCACCTGATACGGTAACATTGTAATCCTGGCTAATTGCAGTCTGAAAGATCTGGTCTTGCCAGTTGGTTCCATAGAACATCTTTCCTTTATAATCAAAACCATTGCGGTAATCCCAAGGGCTGGGCTTATATTCCTTACCTACTACCACCATCTCACCTGTGATGGGATCGGGTTCCTTTATTTCAGACCAATATCCCTGCAATGGATATTCCAAAGAACTGTCAGCCTCCGAATAACCGTCATACAACAGCCCGTTCGTGATTCGTTCATTACGATATAAGGCATAGTCACATGCGTCAAGCACATCTATTCTCTTAACGGGATTGGAAATACTGAGATTGGCAGAGAGTTGAACTTTAGTCTTTCCCTCAGAACCTGATTTGGTAGTAATCAAAACAACCCCATTGGCTGCACGGGAACCATAAATGGCAGTAGCCGAAGCGTCCTTCAAAACCTCAATGGAGAGAATGTCCTGCGGACTGATGGTACTCAAGGGGTTATTACTTTGCTTCATGCCAAAGTCTGTAGAACGCCCTTCTCCCATGGAATACGGCATGCCGTCAACCACATACAAAGGTTCCGTACTGGTAGTAAATGAATTCGCACCACGGATCTGGATATTGATACCCGCACCAGGAGCACCGTCTGATTGAGACACATTTACACCTGCCATTTTTCCTTGCAGACCCTGGTTTATGCTCACAGGGTTGGTTTTTAGCAAGTCCTCACTTTTCAAGGATGATACAGCACCTGTAAGGTCACGTTTTTTCCACACTGCCATAACCAATGACTACTGTTTCTTCCAGCATCTGGCTGTCCTCCGACAATGTCACGTTGACCGTATTTCTGCCCTTCACTGCGACCTCCTGTGTCCTGTAACCTATATAAGAGAATATCAATGTCGCATTTTTTGGAGACACTGATCACATAGCGTCCATCGGCATTCGTGATAGTACCGTTCCTCTTGTCATTCTTGACACGCACGGTAACACCGATAACCGGTTCGCCCAGTTCGTCCAGAACAACTCCTGTTACTTTAGAAGCCTGGAACACCTCTGTGGTTTCGGCCTTCAGCCCGTTCGGCACAACCATCAGGACAACCAACAGTATGCCAACAATACATTTCATTGATGTGTGTAATCTTTTCATAGATTTTCTATTGATTAAATAATTAAATGAAGTTTTTCAATGCATTCAATGTCCGATTCCCATCTGTCAAGGATACGGCTCCATATAAACTAAACTCTAACAGCCCTAAACTACTTTAAAGACGGACAAACACATTAATACGATGGTACGAACTCACGCTTGGGCGGCTTCACTCCCCTATGATCCCCACGTAATAATCCCATTGCAATATCCTCTATCTGATTACTGGATTAATAAATATCTCATCCATATATACATTTTCCAAAGCATCAAAAGCAATCTTCACATAGCGCGCCCTTTTCATCCAGATTCTCGAAGAACACCCCGTCAATCCAAGCATCATGCTTGTTGTTAGGAAAATACGGAGCATCCTTTATTGAAGCCAGATTATAAGTCTGGCCATCTTGAGAAGTGTAAACATAAACCTTCAAAGGAGCACCTATCTTTTCCTGATTATAGTTCAAAGTACGTACCAGCACCTTTCGAAGCGAAGTATTCTTTTGCAAATCAATCACTACCTCATGATGACCTTTTTCAAACCTTACCCAACGGCTGTCTCCACTATCCTCTTCGGCTACCCGACCATCTGCCAGTGCCTTCATGTCAGCCTTGCCAATCATTTCGGGGGTAGCAGAATTGCCCAATGCCTCAAGCAAAGCCGCTTCAAACAATTTCCAAAAAATGTCCCCTTCTTTCCATGCCATATAATTGTTGTACAAATCATTAGACCAAACCGGATGCCCCAATTGGTAGGAGGACTTCGGATCTTCAATAATTCCACCGAACATGAACGAAATAATCCTATCAACACCGGCTGCAGAAGCCGCTGCCTGCTGTGACAGCAAACGGGGATAAGCAGCCGGAATCAAAGCAGACTGGCGGTCATTGGTTCCTTCCTCCCAAGTAAAGGTCTCGCAGTTAGCCCACATCTCAATATTCAGACGGTTGTGTATATCGCGCATCCTTTGCCAGTTCTTTTTCAAACGAGGAAGGGTAAACTTGTCACGCACACATCCCACCTCATCTTGATAGGCAATGATATCCACTTTCAACTTTGCCATCTGCTTCTCAAAATCAGGATGGTCGAATTCAGACAAGCCAATCCCGTACGGAGATATCAAGGTCTTCTTTCCGGGAGTCAAGGACTTAGCCTTCTCTGTCAGTGTATTTACTGACTGCACAGCATGCTCTGCAAAAATGGGGCAAATACAATCTTCAACCGGAAGATACCAGCCATAGAAAGCCTTATGATTTTTATAGAGAGACGCAAGTTCTTCCATAATCTGAAGCTGGCGCTCCCTTATTGCCGGATCAAGCAGGTTGTCATCCTGGTCTTTTGCCCAACCCGTACTCATGAATACCTTCATATCATGTCTGGCCGCCTCGTCAAGAATCGCGTCAACGGGGGCTTTGCAATTTATCATTATATACCCACGGCATCAACTTTGACGGATAATACGCTTTCCCTTCATTGGCAACCTCCATAAACACCAAATATTCAATCCCCAT
>ENA-OQBL01000541-OQBL01000541.1-human-gut-metagenome-genome-assembly--contig:-NODE-541-length-19482-cov-3.965074_pt1 | contig 19482 bp, 19 predicted proteins | sample MGYA00242747_ERZ504553 | MGnify/ENA primary metagenome ERZ504553 (study PRJEB26092, sample SAMD00036240) | human gut metagenome | host: Homo sapiens | study: EMG produced TPA metagenomics assembly of...
AGAGCGGTGGTTGCGGCGTACCGCTCCCAGCAGCCCGACGCACCGCAGGTGCAGAGCACGCCATCCAGCGCGTGGGTGCGGAAGTGTCCCAGCTCACCGCCGAGACCCCGCGCACCTTCCAGCAGGCGGCCTCCGGTGAGGATGCCGCCGCCGACGCCGGTCCCCAGCGTGACACCGATGACGTCCGTGTAACCCTTCGCGCCGCCGACCCAGACTTCACCCAGCGTCATGCAGTTGGCGTCGTTGGCGACGGTGGTCGGCAGGCCGAACTTTGCTTCCAGCTCCGCTTTAATGGGGCTTCCGATGTAGTTGAGCAGGTTGCCGCAGGTCCCGGCCACGATGCCCTTTCGGGTGTCGATTTGTCCTGCGGCGGAAACGCCGATGCCCGCAAGGCCCTGCGGTTCAACAGCCTGCTCCTTGAGGAATTGTTCGGCAGCAGACAGCACCGTGGTGAGGATGGGCGTCTCGTAGTTGTCGAAGCAGACGCTCTGCTCCGTTTTGGAGAGCACACGGCCCTCTTCGTCCACGATGCCCAGTTTGACGGCAGTGCCGCCAATATCAATGGCAAGATACTGTTTCATAGTCGTATCTCCGTATCATTTGTGCATGGCGTTGATGGCACCGGTGAAGCGGGCGGTGATCTCCGCCGGGCGGGTGATGGCACCGCCGACGACGAGGGCAAAAGCTCCGGCTTCCAGCGCCTTGACAGCCTGCTCAGGGTAATGGATATGACCCTCGGCGATGATCTTTGCCGGGCATTCCGCGGCCAGCTTGTGGACAAACTCAAAATCAATATCGTTGATTCCCTGCGTCTCGGGGGTGTAGCCACGCATGGTGGTGCCCACAAAATCAGCACCGGCCTCGGCGCAGAGCATAGCGTTCTCGAAATTGTCGCAGTCAGCCATAAGCAGCTGGTCGGGATATTTCGCCTTGATGGCACGGATGAACTGGGCCGAAGTAGAGCCGTCGGGGCGAATGGCGGCAGTTCCCTGCACGGCGAGGATGTCCACGCCGCAGGCTACCAGCTCGTCTACCTCTTTCATGGTGACGGTGATGTACATGGGGGTGCCGGGGTAATCTTTTTTGATGATGCCGATGACGGGCAGGTCCACCACCTGTTTGATCTGGGTGATGTCACGGACGGTGTTGGCGCGGATGCCCACGGCTCCGCTCATGGCGGCGGCTTTCGCCATCAGGGGCATGACGCCGCCCTCTTTGGTGTAAAGAGGCTCCGTCTCAAGTGCCTGACAGGAGACGATGAGGCCGCCTTTGATCTGCTCAAACAGTTTTTCTTTCTCCATATCCATCAATCCTCCATCCTGATCTTGATGACCGCTTTGCGCACATGAGCACAGCCGGGGCGTGCCACGCCGGGCTTGTGCAGCTCGCCGGGGAAAAACAGGACGAACCGCCCCTCTCCCAGCGTGCCGCTGACGGCATCCGGGCTGGTCCTGAAACCAATATCTCCCGTAAACTCCCCTGCCTCTTCGCCGGGCAGATCCGTATAGCCCCAGCCCTCGCCGCCGGTCAAATCGATTTGAAGGTCAGCGTACTTTTTGTGGTATTCGAGGCGGGTGCTGTCGGGGCTCAAATCAGCTTCCATCACATTGATGAAGACGTTCTCGCCGTCCACCTCGGTGCGGCCCAGCGGCAGATCGCTCAAATCGTGGGCCACATGGTAGGCGGTAAGATAGTCGATGGCGGTGTCAAGATTCCGGTGGAGCCCGCAATAACGATCCAGGTGCTCCAGTGCGTCGCAGATCATGTTGATTTTCTCCTAACTAAGTGGTTTTTTTAACAGAAGCACAAAGAGCGCCTGCCCTCTCCCCCTCATTGAGAGACGGAGAGGGGGCGCTTTTTGATCTTTCAGAGTTTTGCGATGGCGGCTTCGATCATGGCCTGTGCTTCGGCGACGATGGGTTCATCTTCCGGGATGAGGCCGGGCATCGGCTCGCGGACGCCGCCCAGCTCAAGGCCGTACATCCGGCGCAGGATCTCCTTCTGCACTGCGTAGAGGTTGCCGTGGGCTTCGCACATCTTATAAATGATGCGGTCGGCGTCGTACTGGATCGCGCGGGCCGCTTCGATCTCACCCTTGTTGATGTGCTCGTTCATGGCAAGATACAGCTCCGGCATAACGGCATAGGTGCCGCCGATGCCGCCGTCCGCGCCGATGACGCGGCCGGAGACGAACTGCTCATCCGGGCCGTTGAAGACCACGAAATTGCCCTCACCACGGGCGGCAATGCCTGCATCCTTGAACATCTGGATGTCCTGGGTGGGCATGGAGCTGTTCTTGACGGCAACGACGTTGGAGTTCTTGAGCATCTCGCGCAGCAGGCTCATGGTCAGGCCGGTGCCGGCCAGCTGGGGGATGTTGTAGATGACGAACTCGGTGTTGGGAGCCGCCGCCGACATATCGTTCCAATATTTGGCGATGGCATACTCCGGCAGATGGAAGTAGATGGGCGGGATCGATGCAATGGCATCCACGCCCACGCTCTCGGCATGGCGGGCCAGCTCCACGCTGTCGGCGGTGTTGTTGCAGCCGACGTGTGCGATGACGGTCAGTTTGCCTTTGGCTTCACTCATGACGGCTTCCAGCACGGCCTTGCGCTCATCGACGTGCTGATAGATGCACTCACCGGAGGAGCCGCCCACATACACGCCCTTGACGCCCTTTGCGATCAGATGGCGGGTCAGTGCCTTGACGCCCTCGGTGGAGATATTGCCCTCTGCGTCGTAACAGGCATAGAAGGCCGGGATAACGCCCTGATACTTGGTAATGTCTTTCATTTGTCCATGTCCTTTCTGATAATTCAAGCCCTACACGCTCTCCGTTCGGGAAACGGCAGCAGCGCCCTCTTGCGGTTCCCAGCGTCCGCTTCGTGCCTTGGTGCGGCACTCGCGTCCTGCTGACCGCGGCGCCAAAAATTCCTCCCTGTTTCCGCCGCAGGCGGCGGTCGGGATTTTAGCCTTTGACCGCACCCATTGCGATGCCCTTTGTGAAGTACTTCTGGAAGATAAGGAAGATGATGATGATCGGCACAGCGGCCAGAGCAGCGCCTGCCATGATAAGGCCGAAGTCGGTGCTGTTCTCCGCCTGCAGCTTTGCGATGCCCAGCGAGATCGTCAGGTTGCTGGTGCTGGACAGCATGATGAGCTGCATGAAGTAATCGTTCCAGCTGTTGATGAAGGTAAAGATGGCCAGCGCACCGATGCCCGGCTTGACCATCGGGAGCACGACGCTGACGAAGGTGCGCGCCTCGCTGGCACCGTCGATACGGGCCGCTTCCAGCATCTCGGTGGGGATGCCCTCACTGAACTGCTTCATCAAAAAGACGCCGAAGGGCCAGCCCACGATGGGGAAAATGACGGCCCAGATGGTATTGTAAAGGTTCAGTGCGCTCATCTCACGCAGCAGCGGGATGAGGATGACCTGCTTGGGCAGGGCCATTGCGCAGACGATGAGGGTGAAGAGCAGCTTGCGGCCGACGAAGCGCTTTTTTGCCAGCGCATAGCCTGCCATTGCGGCGGTGATGCAGGTGAGGATCATGGACATGACGGCCATGAACACGGTGTTGATCATCCAGCGCAGCGCGGCCGGAGCAGTTGGGCCGACGGAGAAATAGATCGGCTCTCCATCCGCGCTGAAAGAGTGGCTGAAGGGCACGGCCAGCTGCCACAGGGGTGCGCTCTTGCCTGCGAAAAGTTTCTGGTAGTTGGTCAGCACCCACTGGCTGGGCCACCACTCGGGGATAGTGGAGTTGATGGCCGCGCCGGTCTTGAAGGAACCGGTGATGATCCAGTAGAGCGGAAATGCAAACAGCACGGCCACGATGCTGATAAGGATGAGGGTCAGTATCATATAAGCGCTCATCTTTTTCAGCTTGCTGGGGTGACGCTTCAACGGTTTCTGCTTTTTTTGCAGTTGCAGTCATTGCCCGGCACCTCCTTTAATTATCCTGACTGCCAAACTTGAACTGGACAGCCGACAGGATGGCGATGATAACGGCCAGCACAACGCCCATTGCGTTGCCGTAACCATAGCGATAGAGCTTGAATGCAGTGTAGTAGATGTAGTACATGATGGTATCGGTGCTGTGGTTGGGGCCGCCGGAGGTCAGCAGCTGGATCAGTGCGAAGCACTGGAAGGAGTTGATCGTAGTGATGACCAGGATGTACAGGGTGGTAGGCATGATGGCGGGCCACTTGATGCGCCAGAAGCACTGGAAATCGGTGGCACCGTCCACTTCAGCGGCTTCCACGATGGACTGGTCTACGTTGCCCAGTGCGGAAACGTACAGCACGATGGGCTGGCCGACAGAAGTAGTGAGCAGGATGAGGATGATGCAGCCCAGAGCGTATTTTTCCATCGCCCAGCCAGTTGATGTTCTTGTCGATGAGGCCCACAGCCTTGCCCAGATAGTTGAAGATACCGTAGTAGTTGTTGTACATCCACTTCCACACGACGGTGACAGCCACCGAGCCGGTGACGACCGGCAGATAGAACACGCAGCGGAAGAGGCTGGTGGCCCACTCGGGCAAATCGACGATGGCCGAGCTGACCCACAGCGAGAACGCACAGGTCACAGGCACCGAGACGACCACGATGATGAAGGTGTTGCGCAAAGCGCCGATGAAGATGGGGTCTGCGAACAGCTCTGCGTAGTTGGCAAAACCCACAAAGACGTCGGCACGGTTCATGGTCGAGTCAAAAAAGCTCGTGACCACGCAGAGTATCATGGGGTAAATGACGAAGCCGAGAAAAAAGATGAGGCTGGGCAGAAGGAAACAGGTAGGAAGCGATGGTCTCCTGCCGAACCAGTGCGCTGCTGCGCTTCGGCTCTTTGATGCTTGCAGTCTTTGCAGCCAAAGAAATCACCAGACCTTTCGTTCTGATTGGGTGCTTGTCTTACACAAAATGCCCCTCCCTCGCCGGGATGTTCGAGGGAGGGGCAGTCATTACTTATTTGCCCTCAGGCGGAAAAGCTCAGGCTTCGGCGGCTGCGGCTGCGTTGGCGTTCTGGACAAAGGTTGCAACGGAAGTGGCAACGTCTTCGCCGGTGCCTACACGCTGGAGCATGTTCCACCACTCGGTGCGGGCAGTTGCCCAGCCCGGAGTGATCTGGTAGTAGTCGCCCAGATAGGCCATGAACTTGGTGTACTCGCTCATGATGGCGTTGTCGGCGTAGATGTCGCCCACGCTGGCGCGGACCGGGAAGTAGGTGGAAGCCAGCACGCTGTCCTTGACCTGATCGGGGTCGGCCGCGATGAAGTCGATGAAGGTCCTGGCTGCTTCGATCTTGGTCTCGTCGCCGTTATCAAAGATGCCGAAGCCCCAGATGCCGCCGCACAGCTTCGGGTCGCCGCTGTCGGTGGGGAAGGCCATGGGGAAGATCTCGTCGCCATCGTTGGTTAGACCGGCGGCGTTGTTGTCGCTGTTGGCCTGCTGTGCAATGTTCCAGCAGAATGCCATCTGCAGGGTGCCGTTGCGGAACAGAGTGATCTCGTCGCCGCCTGCGATGGAAGCGTCAAAGTTGATGCCCTTGGTGTCGTGCAGGGTCTGGATCGCCTTGATGTTCTCGGCGGAGTCGGCGGTGTACTTGGTGTGGGCTGCATCGGTAAAGGTGCCGCCGTACATGTTGTTGATGATGGCGCGGGTGCCCTGGTCGCCGCCCTGACCTGCGCAGTAGATGGCTGCAACGTTCTCGTAACCGCCGTTGTACAGGGCGTCAACGGTCTTCAGGAAGCCGTCGGTGCTCCAGGTATGCTTGTCAATATCAATGTACTGGTCAGCGCCCACTTCCTTGACCTTGGTCATGTTCACGGCCATGCAGTGTGCGGTCATGCACAGGGGATACTCGTAGTAGTTGCCGGCAGTGTCCTTGCAGGCGGACTCAACGGACTCGTAGATGTCCTTCTTGGCATCGTCGGTCCACAGGTCGTTCAGCGGAGCCATAACGCCCTTTGCGCCCCAGTTTGCAACCAGACGCTCGGGACCTTCCATGATCAGATCAGGTGCGCTGCCGCCCTCGATGGCGGTGTTCACCTGATCGTCGCCGTTGGTGTAGTCCAGATACTCCACAGTGACCTTGATGTCAGGATACTTTGCGTTGAAGCTGGAAACCAGACCCTGAACGGTCTCGTCATTGCCCCAGCCGCCGATGGGGTATGTCCACAGCTTGATGCTGGTGGAAGAAGCAGCTGCGCTTGCAGCGGTAGAACCTGCGGTGGAAGCAGCAGTGCTGGTGCTTGCAGAAGAGCCGCCGCATGCGGCCAGAGCGCCGGCTGCGCCCAGAATGCCAGCGGCCTTCAGGAACGAACGGCGGGAAATGCAGTTTTTCATAGTAGTTTCTCCTTCGCATTCAAGATGCTTCACGTTGTTGGCGGCCTGCCGTGCCAGCGGCCGCTCTTGATGGCTCCATTATAGAAAAATATTTTCATTTTGTCCATTCATGGTTTTCATAAATTTTCAGAATGACAGTGTACATTGTGCACAAAAGCGTGGGATATATGTTGAAATGCAAAGAAAACCTTGCTTTACTCTTCTGAAATTATTACAGAATAGTACAAACCCACAAAAACGATAGTGAAAATGTTTTTCTAAACAAAAATGCAAAATTGAAAGATATTTTCACAAAATGGCCGGTTTTTCCGCCAAAACTGTGTGCTCTGCACAGAACTGCGAGCCAAAATGTGGGCAATGCGTCTCTTGCGAAGCGGGGACGATTCTTTTATACTTTTTATAAAGGTGAATGAAACGGTCGGCAGCTGATCCGGGTCGGTGAACTGCTGCGCCGGAAAAGAGGAAAAAGAAAAATGGCAACGAATTTTTGGGAGCTGCTGCAGCAGCATCAGGGCGACCTGACAAAATCGGGCCGCACCGTGGCGGACTATCTTGTGCAGCACGCGGCAGAGGCACAGTATCTGTCCATCTCCTCGCTGGCAAAGGAGTGCTGTGTGGCAGAGGCAACGGTGTTCCGCTTCTGCCGGGCGCTGGGGTTTGAGGGCTATCATGAAATGCGCATTGCGCTGGCGCAGGCCAACGCCACCGGTGCACTGGTCAACCAGCATGTGCCGGAGCCGGATGCCGACACGGCAACTTTGTGCGAGCACGCCAGCGCCCTGCTGATGACTACTATCAACGGCACCCAGAACAATCTTTCGCCGGAGGCGGTGGACAAGGCTTCGGAGCTGATGCACAAGGCCCGGCAGGTGTACTGCCTTGGTCAGGGCGGCAGCATGTATATTGCAAATGATATCTGCGCCCGCTTTGCCTGCATCTCCACCAAGTTCCGCACGGCAGGCGACAGCCATATGCAGCTGATCACGGCCAGCCTGATGACCCCGGAGGATGTGGTGCTGTTCGTTTCCTATTCCGGCGCTACCCGCGATATGCTGGAAACGCTGCGTGCGGCCAAGGCGGCGGGCGCAAAGATCATTCTGCTCACCCATTATGAGGATTCGCCCGGCGCAAAGCTGGCGGATATCGTGCTGCTGTGTGGTGCGCAGGAAAGCCCGCTGGACTCCGGCAACATCCCGGTCAAGGTGGCGCTGCTGTATGTGGCTGAAGTGCTGGTGCTGCGCTACACCATGGACGACCCCGAAAATGCCAACGCCGCACAGGATCGCACCAGTGAAGCACTGGCGGTCAAAATGCTGTAAAAATATTGCCCGCAAGGCCCCTGCAGATCCCGTGTTCTGTGGGGGCCTTGGCATATCCGGCAAAGGGTGCGTAAAATCTGTTTCTGATCTTTTTCAAAAAAATTAGACCTCATCTTTTTGATGAAGTCTATTTTTCTTTAGCCTCTTAACTTAACGGCATTGGGCGAATGCCTGATTGGCTTTTATGCCGGTGGTGGGGGTCTCCCGCGCACTGAGCAACAGCCCGCAGGGCTGATTGCTCCCCTGCTGTGCAGGGTCGTGCTGTTCGACCCGCTCACACGCCGCAGATAAAAATGGAAGCCCCCCAGACAAGCTGGAGGGCTTCCTTTTTATGCCGGTGGTGGGGGTCGAACCCACACGTGTTATTAGCACAAGGGATTTTGAGTTTTGGGGAGGGTTTTCCATTTGGTGTCATCTGGTGCCCGACTTTAAAGCGGAAAAGCAACAGTACATCGAATGAATTTTTGATAAATCTACGATTTTTCGTTACGTTTTCCCTCTACTCTGTTTTTTCGATTTGGACCGCCCAAATGGAAATTGGAGGGATGTTCAGGAGGGATGCAGAGCCTGTCATTCAGGACTGTGCACACAGGCTTTTTTCTTTTTTTGGAAAATATTTCAAACCCGTGCAATTCCGGGGGAGGCTCATTCGTATCCAGAATGAAGCGACAAAACCGGGTGCACACCCCAGCAGCGACACACAATAAGAAGAGGGGATATATTATTATGAAAAAGACGGTTTCTGTTTGTATGACGGCTGTGATGGCTCTTTCCCTGCTGGCAGGCGGCGCGGTACAGGCATACGCACTTTCGGCAGAGACGGTGGAACCAGTTTCTGCTGTGGCTGAGGGAAAACTGTATTTCCAGCAGCTGGAAGCGTGCTTCCGACCCGGCACTGACCGAGAAAGTCCGCAAAGTGTTCGACAAGGCCTTTGAAGGTCTGGAGGGCGTTTCCTATACGCCCGTGGCCCTGCTGGCAAGCCGCACCACCGGCTCCGGTATCCAGTACCGCATTCTGTGCAAGGCGGCTGTCGTCGTACCGGGCGCACAGGAAGAATATGTGGTGGTCACGCTGCAGCGCGGCTGGCTGGGCAAGGCAGAAATTCTGGACATCGGCGACCCGCTGTGCCTGACAAATCTGGACTACAAGGAAGACGCTGTGGGCACCTGGCAGGAAGCGGAGTCCCCCGCCATGACGGAGGAAGCTACGGCGGCGTTCAACAAGGCCACCGAGGGCTTTGTGGGCGTGGACTATGTGCCGGTGGCTCTGTTGAGCACCCAGACCGTGGCAGGCACGAACTACCGCATCCTGTGCGAAGCAACCACGGTTTATCCGGGTGCTGAGATGCACTATGCCGTCGTGAACGTGTATGAAAGTCTGGAAGGCAATGCCAACATCATCAGCGTGACCGATGGATATGTGAGCTAAGGGAGAGTTTTTTGATTCAGAAGGTCCTCCGCTGCACCTTGGGGATATTCAGCGGAAACATTTATTTTGATATTGCAAACAAGCCAGACCGGCGGGTCTGGCTTGTTTGCTGTTCCACGGAGTGGGCGTGGAGGAAAAGTGCTCCTGCGTTTCCAGCAGCTCGCCGATGGTATCGCACGCCGGAGGTGGCGCGGCTGGGGTTCAGCTGGTGGGCGATCTTATTGGTGCGGTTATAGAAAGCATCGTCATCCACGCTCTCGTTGATGTGCACGCCCCACAGGATGATACTGGGGTGATTGCGGTTCTGCAAGATCATCTCTTGTAACATTGCACAGGCAGCGTCTTTCCATGCAGCATAACCTCAAAGCTGTGAGCCTTTTTATTTGACTCGTCCCTTTCTCTGTTGTCACTCTGCCTGTATCTCTTCCACCAGCGGCAGATAGTCGGCGCAATGTTTCCGGTATAGCGGCTGCACCAGCTGCCGGAAGTTCTGCATTTCTTCTTCGGGCAGCGGCAGTTCCCGGCACCCGCCAGCCAATGCCGCTTTTCGGGCAGCTGTTTCCTCCTGCGCCCAGAGCTGGCGCTCGTATTGCGCCGATGCCCGGGCGCACGCTTGCAGGGTCTGCCGGTATTCCTCCGGCAGTGCATCCCATGTGCGGCCGGAAGCCAGCTGTACCTCCGGTACGCGGCTGTGCTCATCGGCCATGTAGTACCGTGCCACCTTGTAGTGCTCCATGGAATAGTAGGCCGGCCAGTTGTTTTCGGCGGCATCGATCTGCCCGGTCTCAAGCGCCGAGTAGACGTCGCTGTACGCCGTGGTCTCCGGCACTGCACCCAGCAGGCGGATCATGTCGATCACGATCTGCGAATCCTGCACGCGGATGGTCTTGCCCTGTAAATCGTTCAGGCTGCGCACCGGCTGACGGGCATAAAACGAGCGGGCACCCGCGTCGTACCAGCTCAGGCCCACGCGCCCCTGCGCGGTAAAGTCCTGCAAAAACTCAGCCCCGATGCTGCCGTCCAGCACGCGCCACATGTGGTCGGCATCCCGGTAGAGATACGGCAGCAGCAGCACGTTGAGCCGGGGTAGATCGTCCGTGACCACCGAGAGCGACACACGGGCAAAATCTACGCCGCCAATGGCAAGCTGTTCCCACACCTGCTGTTCCGAGCCGTACTCGCCGTTCGCCTTGACCTGAATGACCACCTTGCCCCCGGTCTGCTGCTGCACAAGGTCCGCAAAATACTGCGCGCCCTGCGTAGTGGGGTACCCGGCGGGCTGGTTGTCGGCATAGGTCAGCACATAGTCCGGTGTAGTCTGCGGCTTTGCGCTGCAGCCTGCCAGCTGCAAGGCTGCAAAGCCCAGCCCGGCTAAAAAGGTCCGTCTGCGCATGGTGTCTCCCTCCCTTTGCAGATAGTATAGCGCACAAGGTTGCCTTTGTGCAAGAGACAGGAAAAGGCGGTGCCCGCCGCAAAGCAGGTACCGCCTTTTAGGAGAAGAAAAAGGAGATGTCTCAATTACATCAGGCCCATTGCCTGCGGCAGTGCGGTAGACACTGCCGGGATAAAGGTGACCAGCAGCAGGCCGCCGATGATGGCCACATAGTACATAAGCATGTACGGCATGACCTTGGAAAGCGAGGTGCGGCCCACCTTGATGCCCACGAACAGGGCGTTGCCCACAGGCGGGGTGATGTTGCCGATGCACAGGTTATACACGAGGATCAGACCGAACTGGATGGTGCTCATGCCAAAGCTCTGGCAGATGGGCAGGAACAGCGGGGTGAAGATGAGGATGGCCGGGGTCACATCCATAAAGGTGCCGGACACCAGCAGGATCACGTTCATGATGAGCAGGATGATGTACTTATTGCTGGTCAGGCTCAACAGGGATGCTGCAACCGCATCTGGGATCTGCAAAAAGGCCATGACCCAGCCCAGAATGTTGGAAACACCCACAAGGAACACCACCATGCCGGACATCTTGGCAGAGTCCACGAGGATCTTCCACAGGCTCTTCAGGTTGATGGAGCGGTAGCAGAAAGCAAGGATCAGCGCATAGGCAACGGCAATGGCAGAGCCTTCGGTGGCAGAGAACACACCGCCGATGATGCCGCCGATGACCACGATGATCAGGGACAGGGAAGGCAGGGCGCGCAGGGTGCAGATGCCGAGATTTTTCCAGTCAAACTTGCCGGGGGTGCCTTTATAGCCCAGCTTGACCGCCAGCAGTACGCCCACCACGCAGCAGCACAGCGCCCAGATGATGCCAGGAATGTAACCGGCCATGAACAGCGCAGCCACAGAGGTGCCGCCGGATGCCAGCGAGTAGGTAATCAGGGCGTTGGACGGCGGGATCAGCAAACCGGAGCAGGAGGAAGCGGCATTGGTGGCAGCGGTCACGGCGGGGTCGTAGCCCTGCTCCTCGGCACCGTCGCGGATCATGGAGCCAACAGCAGCCGCCGCAGCGGAAGCAGAGCCGGAGATGGCGCCGAACAGAGCGTTGGTGCCGATGTTGGTCACCAGCAGTGCGCCGGGCATCTTGCCCAGAATGGCCATGACGAAATCCACCAGACGTTTGGCGATGCCGCCCTGATTCATGATGTTGCCGGCCAGAATAAAGAACGGGATGGCGGTCAGGCTGAACTTGCTCATGCCCACAAAGGTGCGCTGGGCAGCGGTCAGCACGGCCACGTTCAGGTCGATGGAAGAAAGAATGGCAGTCAGGGAAGAGACTGCAATGGCGTACGAGATGGGCACGCCGAGGAACAGCAGCACCAGCAGCACTGCCAGAATTACGAGTAACGCTTGAATTGCCACAGCTTAGTCCTCCTTATTTTCCTTGTCGGCATCGGCAGCCATTTCGGCTTCCACCTTTGCAAAGTCTGCATCTTCCGGGGTATCCAGACAGATGGAGCCGTTTGCAATGCCGATAATGTTCAGCACGGAATACACCAGAATGATCACGCCGCAGATGGGCATGACCCAGTAGAACACGCCCACGGCTACGCCCAGCGAGGAGGTCTGCTGTCCCATAGCCAGCTGGGACACCTGAAAACCGCCGAACACCAGAATGGTCGCAGAGAAGATGAAGGCGATGACCTCAGCAAAGATGTGGAATGCCTTGCGCATGGTGGGGTTGAACCGGTCCACCAGCACGGGAATGTTCATGTGGCCGCGCTCGCCGGAGACGATGGTGGCCCCCAGCATGGTGCTCCAGCCGAACAGATAACCCACCAGTTCCTCCGACCATGTGGAGGGAGAGTTGAAGATATAACGTACGATGACCTGATAGGTGGTCAGCACCACCATGACCGTCATGCTCAGACCTGCCAGCAGGTTGAGCACCTTGTTCAGGGTATTTCTCAGTTTTTCCATGATGCTCCTCCTCAGTCCGCAGTGTGGGCAGCGTTGTGCTGCTGGATCAGGTCATAAATGGGCTGCAGTTCCGGGTTTGCTGCCAGCACGGAATCGTGCAGGGGGGCCATAGCCTCCTGAAACGGTGCAGTGTCCGGGTAAATAAAGTTGACGTGCTGCTCGTTCTCGGCCTTATCTTTCGCCTCAGCCACAGCATCCTCCCAAGCATCCTGCTCGGTGCGCTTCACGATCTGGAAGCCCTCTTCAAAGATCGCGCGCTCCTCGTCGCTGAGTTCGTTCAGGAAAGCGTAGTTTGCCACCAGCAGGTCCGGCACCATCTGGTGCATATCGTAGGAGTAATACTTGCAGATATCGCCGTGACCGTTATCGGTCAGAGCCAGCTCGTTGTTCTCGGCACCATCCAGAATACCGGCCTGCAGTGCGGTGTACACATCGCCGAAGCCCATGGGCGTAGCGGTGCCGCCCAGCAGACGCAGCATTTCCACGTTGGTGGGCGACTGCTGCACGCGGATCTTCAGACCCTTCAGGTCGGAGGGCTGGTTGATAGGGGTCTTGATGGTGTAGAAGTTGCGGGTGCCGGCATCCAGCCATGCCACCGTCTCCAGACCGGCCTTGGAAGTGGTCTTGAAAATGGGGTCCGTCACCTCGGGGTCGTCCATCGCCTCGTGGTAGGCTTCTACGCTGGAGAACAGGTAAGGCAGGTTGAAGATCTGGTATTTGGCACTGAAGGTCTCCATGATGGCAGTGGACGCCACCACAAAGTCGATGGCACCGGTCTGGGTCAGCTGCACCATTTCGGTCTGGGAGCCCAGCAGCTCGCTGGGGTACACCTCCACGCGGTACTTATCGCCCAGCTTCTCGTTGATGTAGTTGGCAAAGGCTTCCAGTCCAAGATGATCCGGGTGGGTCTGGGACTGCACATGGCCGATGCGCACGATCTTGCGGTCGTCACCGGAGCCGGCACCGCAGCCGGTAAGCATCATGCTGCTGGTCAGTGCCGCTGCGCCCATCAGCGACAGAAACGTTCTTCTCTTCATGAATGGCATCCTCTCTTTTCACGCTTTTTTCTATGATTGTATTTTTAACAACTCGTTCATTTTTGCGAAACCGGATTATTTTGTGAAACGCAGTACGATTTTGTCTTTGTTGTATCCAAGTACAATTTTTGTGTTTTTGGACGAAAAAATCTGGCAAAAACAAAAAGCACCCGTTCCTCTCCTGTTCACAGGCAGGAAAGAACGAGCGCTTCTTTTTGGATCCGATTTATCCTTGTGCCGCTTTTTCCGCTGCGGCTACGCGGTATTCCGAAGGGGTCTGGCCGGTCAGGCGCTTGAACACCCTTGTAAAATAGTTGGCGTCGCTGTAACCCACAGCAGCGCCGATATCCTTCAGGCTCAGGCGCGGGTCCAAAATCAGCTGGCGCGCCTTGTTCACCCGGTATTCGTTCAGGTAGGCCGAAAAGTTTACCCTAAAGCACTGCTTGAACAGCTTGCAGAAGTAGGCGTCCGAGTAGCGCAGCGCAGCGGCGGCATCCTGCATGGAGATATCCTCCCTATAATGAGCGTCGATGAAGCGGCTGATCTCGGCACGGATGATGGCGGTGCGCATATCCTCGTCCTCTTCCCGGCGGAGGGGTTCTGCAGGCGCAGGGGGCTGTGCCGGGTGGGCAGGCAGCGGCACCGAAACCTGCCGGATGGCATCCTCCACCGCGAATATCAGTTCCTGCTCGTTGTAAGGCTTGAGCAGATAGTCCATCGCCCGCACAGAGATCGCCTGCCGTGCGTAGTCGAACTTATCAAAGCCGGTCAGGAACAGGATGGCGCAATTTTTGTCTGTTTCACGGATCTTGCGCGCCACCTCCAGCCCGGTGAGACCCGGCATTTCAATGTCCAGCACAGCCACCTGCGGCGCTTCGCGGGCAAAAATTTCCAGAGCTTCCCTGCCGTTTTTCGCCTCGTACAGGCTGATCAAATCCCCCAGATATTTCTGCAGCGTCTTGCACAGCACCTTGCGCTCGATCAATTCATCCTCTGCCACCAGCAATTTGCACTTCACGAGAGCGTCTCCTCCTTTTCTTCCGGCTGCTGCGTTTGCGGTAGTTCAAACCGCACCACAGTACCGCAGTCTGCGCGGCTGTATACCTGCATTTTACCGCCCGGATACAGCATCCCGATGCGGCGGGAAATATTGCCAAGGCCAATGCTGCGGCCGGTCTGCTCGCTCTGGGCAATTTTTGCCTGCACGGCGTCCAGTTCCTCTGGGGTCATCCCCTTGCCGTTGTCCGCGACCGTGAGCACCAGCACCTTGCCCTGCATCCATGCACGCAGCAGGATGCGTCCGCCTTCCTCGCAGGACTTGAGCCCATGCGAGTAAGCGTTTTCCACCACCGGCTGCAGCATAAAGGACGGCACCAAAACCGCCGCAGGCTGCACCCGGATGCTTTTTTCAACGGTAATGCGTCCATCGAACCGCATTTGCTGCAAATAAATGTAGTCCTCCAGCCCGTCCAGTTCCTCCTCCAGCGTGATCTGCTGGCGCTTGGTGCGCAGATTGTGCCGGAACAAACTGCCCAGATGCACGATCATCTGGTCGGTGGTGGCGGCATCCTCCAGCCGTGCCATACAGGAGATCATGTTCAGGGTGTTGAACAGAAAATGCGGATTCACCTGACTTTTGAGCACCTCCAGCCGGGTGTGCTCCAGATCTTTTTCCAGTGCAAGGTTCCGCACCTCTTCCCGGTGCAAAGCCTGCTGGGTGGTCAGCTGCTGCGCCATGGCGTGCTTCATCTGGTTGAAGGTCCCCGTCAGCCGCCCCACCTCGTCGCTGCTTTTCACCGGTAGGTCCGGTCTGGAAAAATCGCCCTCGGCAATGCTGCGGGAGGCCTGTGCCAACCGCAGCAGCGGACGCACCACCGCGCGGCTCAGCACCCGGATGAGCAGCAGCACCAGTACAGCCGCCGTCAGGAACAGCCCCAGATACAGCCACGGCAGATGCCGGATGTGAGCCGCCGTGCTGCTGTAAAGGGCGTTTTCCTGTTCCAGCGTGGCCTGTGTCAGACGTAGCGCATACTCGGCAAGGTAGTCCTGCAGTGCCATCACATGGTACATCTGTTCAATATAGGTATCTGCCGAGGGGGAAAGCTGCAAAAAGGCATCCCGCTCCTGCCGATAGCCCGCATACCCTTGCAAAAGATTCCATGTGCGGGCATAGCGCTCCTCGCCGATGCGGGCATAATCGAAGGGCAGGGCTGCAAGGCTCTGCTCGGAAGCGGTGCAGGCGGCGGTATAGGCCTGTTCGGTTTCAGAAGTAGGCTGGCGCACATAGCGAGCAAAGGCCTGTGTTTCGTCCTTGAGGGCGTTTTGCACCGTGTAGCAGACGGCGTTGTCGGCCAGCAGCGTATCAAAGGAGTGCACCGTCCATTGACCTGCCATGGTAGCAATGCCGGTGGAAAGCATTGTGACCAGCAAAATCGCGGCAAGCCATGCCGTGACCCTGCTGCGCAGGGAAATACCGTCCTGCGTGGTTTTGTTCCGTGCCATACGCTTTCCCTCCTGCCCTTGCAGCACCCGGTCTTTTTTATAAGATAAGTATAATAATCTCCCGGGAAAAGTGCAACTGCCTGCAAGCACCGGTTTCCGCAAAGAAGCCGGTGCTTGCAGGCAGTGTACCAAGCGGTCAGCGGGTCAACAGCTCAAAGTGATTCCGTTTGGTGACCAGCAGCCCTTCTTTTTGCAGCTTGGAAAGCTCCACCGACATGGCGGCACGCTCCACGCAGAGAAAATCCGCCAGCTGCTGACGGTCAAAGGGGATGTCAAAGGAAAGGGAGGACTGCCGGATGGATTCGGCGGACAGGTAGGACAGCAGCTTTTCCCGGGTGGTCCGCTTGCTGACATGGGTGATCTTATCGTTAAAAAGGCAGTATTTTGTTTGCCAGAACGCTGACCAAATTGCGGATGAGTTTCTGGTGATGGTCGCAGGCGGTGGGGCAGGAGGTGAGCAACCGCTTGACGTTCAGCAGCAGGATCTCGCAATCCTCCTCTGCCACCACGCTGATGTTCAGGATGGCACCGGGGGTGGCGGCGTAAGGTTCGCCGAAAAAGTCTCCGGTATTGCACTTGGACAGGATATTGCGGTGTCCCCAAAGATCCTCCTGTATCACAAGGGTGGAGCCGGACAACATGAGCCCCATGACCTCCGTGGAATCTCCGGCACGGAAAATGTAGGAGCCCCGGGGCCGGTGATTTTCGCTGCACTGACACAGTGCAGGATGGACAAAATCTCATCATCGCAAAGCCCGGTAAAGAAGGGGCAGCTCCGCAGAACAGGCAGATATTTTTTGCATAAATGCTCTCCTTGTTGGAATTCAAACATACAAGATGGCTTTAGTATACTATAATAAACCTGCAAATGCAAAAAACACCCACAACAGGAGAGTATAGATATGATTCGGAAGATCATCCATATTGACGAAGAAAAATGCAACGGCTGCGGCTTGTGCGCAACCGCCTGCCATGAGGGAGCCATTGATATCATCAACGGCAAGGCAAAGCTGGTGCGGGAAAATTTCTGCGATGGCTTTGGCGACTGCCTGCCGGGCTGCCCCACTGGAGCTATCACTTTTGAGGAGCGGGAAGCCCCTGCCTACGACGAGGCAGCGGTGCAGGAGAACAAAAGAAAAAGGAATTGCAGGAGAAGATGAAGCACCTCCACGAGGGCGGCTGCCCCGGCTCCCGGATGCGGATGCTGGAACAGCCGGAGATCGCTGCCGAAAGTGCAGTTGCCGCCCCTGTGCAGCCGGTCTCCCGCCTGCGCAACTGGCCGGTGCAGATCAAGCTGGCACCCATCCATGCGCCCTACTTTGAGGGTGCAAAGCTCCTGATTGCAGCGGACTGCACGGCCTATGCCTACGCCAATTTCCATCAGGAGTTTATGCGCGGCAAGGTGACCCTTATCGGCTGCCCGAAGCTGGATGCTGTGGATTACAGCGAAAAGCTGACTGAGATCCTGCGCAGCAACGATATCCAGAGCGTGACCATCCTCCGCATGGAGGTGCCTTGCTGCGGCGGCTTGGAGATGGCGGCGAAAAAGGCGCTTCAGACCAGTGGAAGTTCATTCCGTGGCAGGTGGTCACCATCTCCATTGACGGTAAAATTCTGGATTAAAAGCACAGGGCAGACCTATACCGCCTTTTAATGCTTCACGCATTTCTTGCCTTGCGGTAAAATACCATAGATTCCATAAGCGGGCGACCTGAAAAAGGCTGCTCGCTTTTTTATCGTCATCGCGGTATTTTTGCGGGAACGGCTTTTTGCCGGTAAGGGATAAAAGCGTTCCATAGAAAATAGGTGCTCTTTACAAGAAAAAAGTCTTGAAACGCTTCTGTTATAATGTTACAATTATGCTACATAATAGGATAGATATTCAAAAAATGCTGCTGACAGCAGAACGAGAATGATATTGCAAGCACCTTCCTGAAATCGGTGAAGTGAAAATAAAGCCGGAATGAGACCGTCTGGGGTGGAGAAAGATTGGATAAAATGAAAAACTCTGGAATGAGCGAAACCATGCAGACTTTGACACGGAAAAGCGCCTGTGTGATGCTGAGCCTACTGTTGCTACTGTCAGCCGTGCTCCCTGTGAAAGCTGCCGCGGAAACCGCCTCTGCAAAGGTTGTTCGTGTCGGCTCGTTTGAGGACACCTTCAACTATGTCAACGAGAAGGGCGCAAGAAAGGGCTACGGCTACGAATTGCTGGAGACCTTGTCCGGCTATACAGGCTGGCAGTTCGAGTATGTGACCTGCGACTGGTCAGACTGCTTCGAAAAGCTCAAAAACGGCGAGATCGACATTATTGGCGGTATCTCTTATACGGAGGACCGCACCCAGGAGATGCTGTTTTCAGACGAGCCGATGGGAGTGGAAAAATATTACCTCTACGCCGATCTCTCGCGCGCAGACATCTCCGCCTCCGACTTCAAGACGCTGAACGGCAAAAAGATCGGCGTTCTGATGGGAACGGAGCCGGAAGTGATGCTGACCGAGTGGGAAGAAAAATACGGCCTGGAAACGGAACACGTCAACATCTCCAACAACGAGGATGTGAAGCAAAAGCTGGCAAACCACGAGATCGACTGCTTTGTTTCGCTGGAAGAATCCTTCTGGGCAGAGCGTGGCATCTCGACCATAACCCGTGTGGGAGAATCCGGCATCTACTATGCGATCAACAAAAACCGGCCTGATATCAAGGAAGAACTTGACGATGCGATGCGCGCGTTGGACGAAGCTGTGCCTTTTTATACGGCGGATCTGTACAAAAGATATTTCTCAATGGATTATACGCCCATCCTTACAGGGGAGGAAAAGGCGTGGCTCAGAAAGCACGGTGCGATCAGGATGGGCTTTCTGGCGAGCGACAGCGGCGTCAGCACCTTTGACCCTGCCACCGGGGAGTTTACCGGGGTAATCACGGACTATATTCAGTTTGCAGCAGATTGTCTGGGCAATCAGGAACTGGAATTCCAGCTGGTCGGCTATGACAGCAAGGAAGCAGAACTGGATGCGCTGAAATCGGGCGAGATCGACATGATCTTCCATTTCGACCAGAGTCCCAATCTGGCGGAAGAGTATCACTTTGCCTGTACCAACACAACGTGGACCTCCAACCTGATGGCGGTCACGAACAAACAGCACTTTAACGAAAACAATGTAAACCGCATTGCCGTTCCCCAAAACAAACTCTCCCTGAAAAAGTACCTTGCGTTTTATTACCCGCAGTGGGAGATCGTGGACTGCGATACACAGGAGGATGCGGCAAGGCTGGTCAAAGACGGACAGGCAGATTGCTTTGTTACCGGGATCAGCAGTGAGAATAAATACAGCAAGAAATACAGCTTTTACAGCGTTCCGCTGGTAAACCCTGTAAGATCCTGCTTTGCGGTCAATAGCGGAAACCGCAGCCTGTTGTCCATCCTGAACAAAACGATCAAGGCAATGCCTGTTAATATGCTT
>ENA-OQBL01000542-OQBL01000542.1-human-gut-metagenome-genome-assembly--contig:-NODE-542-length-19407-cov-5.448548_pt1 | contig 19407 bp, 21 predicted proteins | sample MGYA00242747_ERZ504553 | MGnify/ENA primary metagenome ERZ504553 (study PRJEB26092, sample SAMD00036240) | human gut metagenome | host: Homo sapiens | study: EMG produced TPA metagenomics assembly of...
AAAGCAGTTCTACTTCTTCATGCCAGTGGTGTTTCACCATATTCCCTTTTATCCTTGTTCCTGTCTGGTAAAATGCACAGGGAAAGTCCTGCGTACCATGGACACGTATTTCCTTTAAAGTTGATGGTTGTTGATTCTGCATGAAGCTGCCTCCTGTTGTCATTGTTATTGTTATTATAAATCCGGCATCAAAAAGTCCGCAACTAAAAAGGACATCCGAAGATGCCTTTTTAATAGTAAGTATTTATACAATTTTGTGCCTGCTCAAAGAAACTGTCCTCTTCACATTGCCCAAGAACATATCCCTGAAACAGTTTTCCCATATCTGAGACAGCACCCATGGAATTTTCACATAACGGACGTGCATTCAATGTATATTCCCGGAGATATTTCCGTATCATATCTATTCCTTCCAGATCAATATCCTCATTTTCGATCACATCCACTCTGGCAGGATAACTTTTCATTATTTTTGCATATTCAGTACTGCCTTCATAACCGGCTGCATACTGAAGAAATCTGACAGCTGCATCTTTATTTTCTGAAGCATTGTTCAAAACATACTGCCAGGTTGCAATATTAGTGGCTTTTTTCTTATGAAGCACGGGAAGCGGTGCCATATGTATTTTATTTTTCCCATATACATCAGCATCAAGAAATGTACCCAGAGCACTCGTATACATAAAAACACATCCATATTTTCCCCTGATAAATTTCTCTTCCATCTGCTCATACTGATCTACAAACTGTGCAGGCGATGTATTTTTCTCATCCAGCATACTTTTCATATATCTGGCTGCATCTTTGGTTTTCGGATCAGTCCAGTCGAAATAATCGCCACCCCAGAAATTCACAAATTGCGAAAGACTGTTATAAACATGTGTATTTTCCCATGCATCTCCATAAGCGTACTGATCCGGATTTTTCAAACTCTTCTGCAGAATATCAAAATCACCGGTATTCTTTATCTCATCGAGTCCTGCCTGTTTCAGCAACTCCTGATTTACCCAGAACATCATAATATCCATCTGAAAAGGGACAGAATATATATGTCCATTCTCTTCACAAATGCTTTCCAGATACTTCTGCGGAAAGCTGTCTCTTACTTCTTCTGTCATAACGTTTTTTTCCCAGTGGTTCCAGATATCCCTTATGCTTAAACTCAGAAATCATCTCATCATTCACGGAAATCAAATCAATATTTTTGTCCCCCGAAGCCAGGATCGTGGATATTTTTGCCTGCCGATTATCCGCATTGGACGGACATTTTTTCCACAGTGATTTCCATATCAAGTTTTTTTTCTGTTTCCTCGATAAAATCCTGAAATCTTTTATTATCTGCATCAATATGCATGATTGTCAGCTTTTGTTTGTCTTCGTGAAACGACGATGAGGGGAGCTTAGATAAGCTCCCCTCATCTCCACATCCTGTAATAAGCAAACATACTGCAGTTATGAAAATTACAACACTTTTTTTCAAGCATTTCACCTCTGTTTTTTATCTTGGCCATCTGTCCTCTTTTGACATCAATGGTGCAAACGGTGCATGTGGGTGTGTCTGATACCAGTAAGCCACGCTTGCCACATCATCCTGACGTTCAAATAATCCTCTGTAACCTACTCCAATCTGCTGAATGGTCACACGCAGATCCTCATCAAAACAAATCGGATCCTGAATATGCCAGCGATAGAAACCTCTCATCGGCGGACAGTCATCATTATGATAGAAATTATGGATCAGCTCATCATGAGCAGAATAGTATGGGTAGCCCAGATATGGTGTATTATAATTTTGTTCCACAGTCTTTCCGTCCACCTGCTTTGCAAAACTCCAGGAGCCTCCAAAATAATCTTCTGTTCCGGTTCCGCAGATTGTGGGATATTCATCATCACCGTCAATATAGAATTTCATTTCACCTTCGCCCCACCAGTAACGTTCCAGTGTGGTAAGTGCAATATAAGTTCCTACATAATGACCTTTTCCTTTTACTCCGTCAAGGATTGTATAATCTTTCTGCTTCTCTGTCAGTCGCTCTCGCCTCCACTGTGCATGGAAATAAGTAATATCATCCGGAAGCTCATCATACAGACAGTAATCTACCTGATAGAAAAATGCCGGAATTTTATTTGCATGCTGATTTTCCAGAGTAATTTTTGCTTTTTTCTTAAACGGCATCGGGAAGTAACAGTTAAATCCTCTGCTTGGCACCACTGCCATTGGGACAGAATTTACAATACACTCTCTTCCAAAACCACAGCAAAAGAAATCTCCGAGAGGACTTTCCACAGATGGTGTTTCCTCATCATCCCAGTACATACGGATGACCAGATCTCTCAATACAAAACAATCTGCATCGGTTGTCTTATTATCCACTGTGATCCAGATATGATTGATCTCACCAGGACCTTCCATCTCTGCAAGAGTTACAGTTGCACCTGGCTCAATATCATTCAGGCAGGGACTTCCTTTTCTGGACGGTCCCAGATGGCTCGCTGCCATTCCACCTTTACCTTTTTCTCCATGTGGATTCTCTGCATTGATTGCACGGCTTCTTCCATGTTTTGCCAGAGCAATTCCACCAAGTCCACCTTTAAATGACTGATACATAATGTTTTCCTCCAATATTCTTAGCATTCAGATAATCAGGCTTTTACTCCTCCTGCCATTATACCATCCATGATCTGTTTTTCAAAGACTGCAACAAAAATAATAATCGGTAAAAGAATAATCCATCCCATTGCACTTACCAGATCCCACGGAACTCCATACATGTTGTCACGCAGTGGAAGCTGTACAATGGAAACGGAAAGAACCTGAATACCATTTGAATAAAACAACGGTGTGAAGAAGTTATTCAGGCAGGTAATAAAGTTGATAATACATACAGTTGCGATTGCAGGTTTCATAAGAGGCAATACGATTGTAAAAAGTCTCTGTGAAAAAGTTGCACCGTCAATCGCTGCTGCCTCTTCCAGTGAAATAGGGATTTCCCCCACAAAGTTTCTCAGAATCAGAACCGTAAATGGGATAACAGTACTGATATAAAGCAAAATCAGTCCGGGATATGTATCATATAATTTTACTTTCTGCATGAACTCATATAATGGTCTTGCTGTAACAACTTCAGGAATTAACATAGTTGCAATAATAAATGCAAAAGCAATATTGATTCCTTTTGTAGTGAAACGTGAGAATCCGTATGCAGCCATTGCACAGAGTACAGTACTGATAACCAGTGTAAGACCTACGATCAATACTGTATTTCCCACTTTTGATAAAAGTCCTACGTTCTCGATCAGAAACTTATAGCTTTCCAGTGTCGGATGATCCGGCAGATAATCAATCGGTGTTTTGAATAATTCTCCGGAAGGTGTAATAGAGGAAATAAAAATCCAGTATACCGGAAACAGGATAATAAATGAGACAATTGCAAACAGTACCCATCTTCCACCTGCCATTACACCATGATATATGTTATATTTTCTTGAATCTTTTTTCATGGTATTTCCTCCTTTAGTTATCAATCTTGTTCATAACACGTATATTCAGCCAGCTGAATACTGCCATTACAACAAACAGTAACATTGCCAGTGCAGATGCATAACCGACATTCAGATTTGTAAACGCCTCTGTCGTGATTCTGTATGCGATCAGTGCCGTATCTTCTCCAGGACCACCTGAAGTCATAGAATATACAATATCAAAGGTTGTCAGTCTCCATAAAGTAAATGGAATAGATAAAGTCAGTACATTTTTCAGTATCAACGGTAATGTAATTCTGAAGAAACACTGGATTCCATTTGCACCGTCTACTTTTGCGGCTTCATAGATATCACCCGAAATAAACTGCAGACCGGATAATACAAGAATCGCAAAGAACGGAAGATCTTTCCACAGATCCACGGCAATTACAGCAGCTCTTGCAGATCCTGTATTGATCAGCCAGCTATTCTGGTATCCATGGACAAACAATCTGATAAAGTCATTGATCAGACCATAATCATTATTAAATGCCCATTTTGCAGCCATACCTACAACAACTGCCGGCATTGCCCAGGGAATCAGTACAATCGTACGAAGAAAACGACGTCCCTTAAATTTCATATTTAATATCAGAGCAAGACCTACGCCTAATATTACATGGAATATCATTGATACTACTACAAAAATCACTGTAAAACGTATAGATGTAAGCACTTTGGGATCTGAAAAAATTTTCAGGTAATTCTGAATTCCACAGAATTCATTAATTCCGGACAGAATTTTAATATCAAAAAAACTATTTCTAACTGTCATTAAAATCGGATACAAAGTCGTAAATCCACGAATAATAACCACAGGTAACACCAACAGCCACGGAATCCATTTCATTGATTTTTTACTGATTGTCACAGGTACTCCCTCCTTCATATCTTTAAGCACAGGTATAAAGCAGATTTTTCTGCTTTATACCTTCATTTATTATGTCAGTTTTTATGTGTCAGTATTTCAAAAGACTTTAAACGAATACCGTTTTTACTGATATGTATCAACGACTTCCTGTGCTTTTTTACAGAACTCATCTACTGTGATCTCATCTTTCATGCAGGACTGGAAGATAGTTCCCATATCACTGATGAACTCCATTGTCTGTGCTACCAGCGGACGTCCCTGTACGTTGCACTCTTCTGCATACTGGCTGTACATTTCTTTTGCAGGATCAGTATCCGGAACAACTTTTTCTGCAACATCTTTTCTTGCAGGATATCTGTCAAATGCTTTATAGGATGCTTCCATTCCACCTTCATCTGCCATATACTGCAGGAATTTAATGGCTGCATCTTTGTTTTTGGATGCACTGTTCAGCACATAGTTCCAGGAATCTGTAAAGATTGCTCGCTCTCCATTGCCGCTGAAATCAGGTACCATTGCCATGTGGATCTTGTCAGCTCCCAGCATATCTGCCTTTGCATAATCCGTACCTAAGCCCCACATAAACCAGCATCCGTATTTGCCATCATTGATTTTTGGATTCATCTGATCATATTTATCTGCGATCTGATCAACAGGTGTTTCTTTGTTGGCAACCAGATCATGAAGGAACTGAATTGCTTCTTTATTTTCTTCTTTTGTCCAGTCGAAGTAGTCACCGCCAAACATATTTACAAACTGTGCAATTTCATTAGATGCATATGTCTTTTCCCAGGAACCGCCGTATCCGAAACGTCCATCTTTTGAAACTGCTTCCATGTATTTCATGAAATCTTCTTTTGTATCAATGGATTCGATTCCCACCTCATCCATAATTTCCTGATTTACCCAAAATGCAAGATATCCTGTATATCCCGGAACTCCTACAATATTTCCATCCTTATCTGTGATCATATCCTGAATATACCCCTGCGCAAACTGATCAATGATATCATCTGTCATAACCGTGTCATTCAGACCTTCCAGCCATCCGGAATTCTTGAATGCAGCACTCATTTCATCGTTGATTTCAACAATGTCTACGGAAGAATCTCCTGTAGAAAGAATCGTTGTAATCTTCTGCTGACGTGTGTCTGTATCTGTCGGAGCTGCAATAACATTGATATTTAAACCCGTTGCCTCCTCTACATTTGCAAGCCAGTCATCAAAATCCGGGTCAGTAGTGTTAACGCTGTATAAAGTAAGATCATATTTCTCCTCTGCTGATACACTTACAACATTCCCCATCATTCCTGCCACCATTGTTGCAGCTAAAACTGCACTTAACACTTTTTTCCTCATATTCTCTCCTTTTCCGAACAGTTCTCTCGCATCAACTGTTCTGTGTTATTTGGTAATTAAAGAATAACAAAAACACTCTTTTTACTAAATACAATTTCTTTTGATTGATTTATATTATTTTTCGTTCTATTGTTTTTTTCATTCTGATTTTTTATAATACAGATAGCAGATGAACACTGTGTTGCATCTTTACAGAATTGCTGTATAATATGGCAATCTTCAAAAAGATACCTGATAAAATCAAACCTATTCATATAAGGAGTATTATGTGTAATGAAACTCAACTTGAAAAAAATAAATTATCATAAATGGATTCCTTCCAGATTTTCCTCATTTCAGGCAAAACTCCTGATTGCCTTTCTGGTTGCAACCCTGCTTCCTCTGACACTTGTTGCACTGGTCAGTTACCATGTTTCCTATAATCTTGCCAGAGACCGAATCACAAACTCTGCATTGATGTCTGATGAACAGCTTATTTTTCAGCTTAACAGCCGTCTGAACCAGACCGAAAACGTTGCTGACACCATCCAGTATCAGATGTACGCTTTTGAACACTCTTCCCCAGATCAGGTTGGCACCATGCAGGCATTAACATCCATGAGAAGCAATATTTCATTATATAAATCTACATTTGATTTCTTTCATATATATGTTTTTTTAAAACCGGAACAAACCGGAGCTGATGAGGGTATATATTTCTTTTCCACAGATAAACTTTTCAATTATGGAATCAGCGAATCTGAATTACATTCCATAGGTTCTTCTTCCCTGTGGCTGTTAAAGAAAAATACCACCTTACCCAGAGTTATATCTGCTTCCAAAAGAAGCGCAAATACACTGCTGTGTTTTCGTGCTCTTCAGGACAAATCCAGCAATGTTCTCGAATATGCTTATTGTATTGCACTTGACTGCGATGAATTTTCCCGGTATCTTCAGACTTCTGCTTCTGATACCGCAATTTCCAGTTACATTCTGACACCACAGGGACAAATTGCAGCTCACAGTGATTCTTCCCGTAATCAGACCTGGATTTCAGATTCAATAAAACAGATGTTTCTGGAAAATACCAATTCCTTCTTTAAAGACAATGACATCTACTATAACTGCCGCACTCTGGATAACGGTTGGCTGCATATTACGGAAATCCCGGAAAACTATATCAAAAGCAATACACAGGTACTGATCAAAACACTGTTGATCACTGTAATTATTTCTCTGCCGCTGACTATTTTTATTGTAATCCTTTTTTCCAGGAAACTGACAAGCAGAATTGCCGCACTGTCCTATGCCATGGAATCCTTTCATCTTGGACATGATCCGGAGCACCTTTCCATCATCACACTCCCGCATCCGGCCGATGCTTCCAATTATGATGAAATAGACAATCTGGGGATTACCTTTGAAGATATGCAGCACACAATTGCCCAGAATCTGAAATCAATTGTCAGTCTCTCCATTAATGAAGAACGACTGAAATATCAGTTATTACAGTCACAGATCAATCCACATTTTCTCTACAATATCCTTGGAACCATCCGAACCTGCCAGGCACTTGGCAAATTGGATATTGCAGATCAGATGCTGACAAATCTGACTGCCTTTTACCGACTGACGCTGAGAAAATCAAAAGAACTGATACCGATCAAAGACGAACTGGAAATTGCCCGCCTGTATCTGGAAATGGAGAAACTCTGCCATAAAGATAATCTTAACTGGGAGATCAATGCCGAAGACGGAATAGAAAATTTCACGATCTGCAAATTTACATTACAGCCATTCCTGGAGAATTCTATCCTGCACGGTCTTTCAGCCGATACACCTGAAGTTTTTATTTCCATTCAAGTGCTCTACGGTGATGATACCGTAGTGATATCCATTGAAGACAATGGAGCCGGAATGTCTCCGGAGACACTGGAACAGCTCCGATATGCCATAGACAACAAAGTCATAAATTACGAAAAACATTTTGGAATTTCAAATGTAAGCGCCCGCATTTCCAATCCTTTGTACGGTAACGGCTCTGTGCGTATTGACAGCCATCCCGGAAACGGTACCTATGTCACAATTGAATTTCAGCAAATGGAGGATACAGATGAGGAAAATAATGATTGTAGATGACAATTATCTGTCAGCAGAAGGAATTGAAAAGAACATAGACTGGGAAGTTCTGAACGCAGAAATCGTACATATCTGCTACAACGGAACCTCTGCGATAGACGCTATGAAAAAAGAACCTGTAGATTTGATCATCTCAGATATTGAAATGCCGGATCTGGACGGAATTTCAATGAGCAGGCAAGCACTGGATATTAATCCAATGGTAAAAATCATACTGATCAGTGCCTATGATAAATTTGAATATGCAAGACGCGCTCTGCTTCTTGGTGCATTGGATTATATTGAAAAACCTCTGGATTACGCATATCTGATCCAGAAAGTAAAAAATGCTTTTGCCCTGATGGAACGTGAGCAGAAAAATCTGCAGTTGCTTAAACAGAGCAGGCCTTTGCTTATCGAAAAATTTTTCCGTGATATCACTCACCGTTCCAGGCAGGAGGCTTCCTATCGTCTCAAACCTTATCTGAACTACCTGAACCTTAAACTGGATTATGATTTTTATAACGTAGTGATTCTTGAACTGGAAAATGCACAGTCTCTCAGGGATTCCTATGGCATTGAGAAATTTCAGATGGAACTGCTGAATCTCCGTGATCTGATCACAGAACAAACCTCAGAATTAAATTATATTTATCCCCTGCAGGATATTGATGGTTATCTGTGTGTGATCGGACAAAGCGGCTGCCAGTCCGGAAATTTTCGCCAGCTTACCTATAAAATCATTTCTGTACTTGTAGATAACTGCAATTCACAGGGACTGGTTCTGAATGCCGGAATCGGTGCCATTGTACAGGATCTGTGGGATCTGAACCGTTCTTATGAAAGTGCAGTTCATGCACTGGATTATCGTTTCTTTTTCCCACACCAGAACGTATTTGACGGACGTGAGGCTCTTGGACATGACTTATCTGCCACTGATTTCTCCGATTCCAGAGAGGAGGAATTAATCCGCCTTCTGTGTAAAAAGGATGTTTCTGCAATTGACTCCTGGTTTCAGGATTTCTCCAGATGGCTTACTGAGAACTTCCGCACCAAAAGTTTCGCATTTATCCAGATCTACTCTCTGCTTGGAAGGATTCTGAAGTTTTTCTATGAACTAAACCTGGATACCCATGATCTGGAAGCAAAGATCCTGTATGTATACAATCATCTGGAAGAATTTCATACCACAGAAGAACTATGCGGCTGGCTCAACGAACTCTGCCGCCTTCTCTGCCGGAAACTGGATTCTTCTCTGAATGATTATCACCAGAAATTATGCGAATCTGTAACTTCATATATTGACGAAAACTATGCCAGCAATACTCTGTGCCTGAACGATATCGCCAGCGAAGCCAATGTCAGCCCGGCTTATCTGAGTGCCCTCTTTAAAAAGAAACAGGGCGTGAGTATCAGTGACTATATCACTACTCAGCGAATCAACGCCGCCTGCCGTTATCTTACAGCCACAAACATGACTCTGAAGGAAATCAGTATGAAATGCGGTTACGCCAATCAATATTATTTCAGCACAAGCTTCAAGAAAAAAATGAATGTCACTCCATCTGCATACAGAGATACTCAGACGTCAAAATCTTAGCTTTTACTTGTGTTTCCCTATAACTCCCTGTATAATAAAAAACAATGTCTATTATCATGACATCTTTTTTATATGAGTGCGCAGTCAATTACCTTTTACCGCCACTACATCTGTTTTGCGGAAAACCTGTCAGTGGCAGTTGTGGTAAATGCCAATATACTTATTATAAGGAGATTTAAAATGGGGGTAACTGAAAAAACAGCAATTCTTGTTATCAGCTTCGGTACAAGTTATGAAGAAACACGAAAAAAAACAATTGAACAGATTGAATCTGACCTGCATCATGCATTTCCGGAATATCCGTTATACCGCGCATGGACAAGTCCCCGTATCCGCGCCAAACTCCAGAAGCGGGACGGGATCCACATTATGGATATTGATGAGGCAATGACCCAGCTGAAAGCGGACGGAATTCGAAATGTCGTTGTACAGCCAACCTATGTGATCACCGGATTTGAGAGTGATGCTATGAAAGAAAAAGTTCTTGCACATAAAAAGGATTTCGATTCTGTCATTATCTGTGATTCTCTGATGATTACAAAGCAGGACAAAGAAGAGGTCTGTCAGGCTATGGCACAGGAATATCACCCTGATTCTGATGAAATTATCTTATTTATGGGACATGGAACAGAGCATGTTGCCAATGAACTTTATCCTGAGATGGACGAACTGTTTAAGCATTTCGGCTATTCCAATATGCATATGGGAACGGTTGAAGGGGATTTCTCCATTAAAAGCTTTCTGGATGAATTAAAAAATCTGCATCCGGCTCATGTTCATCTGGCACCTTTTATGATCGTCGCAGGTGATCATGCTACCAATGATATGTCCGGAGAGGACGATGATTCCTGGAAAAGTATTCTGGAAAAAGAGGGATATTCTGTCAAATGTACTCTGAAAGGTCTTGGCGAGATCCAGGCGGTCAGAGATATTTTTATCCGCCATACCAGAGCCGGACTGGACAGACTTTCAGAAATCCAGGCTTAAACGCAGCAGGAAATCAAGTGTACATTCAAGTCAAAAATTACTGTTCACAACAACACGCTTCGCAGGATATTACCAGTGAACCAATGTCAAAAGGAGCATACCACATTAAGTTCTTATTAATGTGGCAGCTCCTTTTTGTCTTTCCTTTTTTGAATATGTATTTTTCCTGATTATTTAATGACTTCTTTTTTTCCTTCTTTTTATTAGGATTATTCAGTTACAGACCAGCAGAATGCCTGAACAAGAAGTATTCCGATAAACGCCCCTATACTGTCGATTCCCACATCCTTTACCGCCGGTGTACGGGCATCCACAAAAGACTGATGATACTCATCCAGCCCTGCAAATCCCACACAGACAATTCCCGCAAGAAGCATCAGCCAGCTTCCTCTCACACCATAGACATATAAAGGAAAAGAAATAGCGATAGCCAGCAGAAAATACTCTGTCATATGTGCCGCTTTTCTCACATAGTAGTGAATTCCATCTGCCTTATAAGCAATCTCTTCACTGCTCAGATTCTCTGACAAAAGCTCGCTCTTCGTTTCTATGATCTCATAACTTATTTTATAGCTCAGATTACCTGAAACTTCACCCGGCTGGGCTGAGAATGAAAAGATGATATACATCATCAGCAGTGCCGGTAAAAAAGACAACGGTTTCAGCAATGTGATCAATATTTTCATTCTTTCTCGTTTTCCCCGTCTTCCTCTTCGTCTTCCAGATTCTTAACCATATTAGCCCTTTCAGCAATGCTCATTGATCTGTTCTGCCCGGATGCATCCTCTTTCTTCAGTTCTCCGCCTGCGGCAGCTTCCATTGCCGCATTCTTCGCTGCTTTTGCTTTCCTGATCTTCTCTTCTGAGAGCATATTTTTAATGCCGAAAAACAGCAGACCAGCACCAATAGCTGCAAATGCAATTCCGGCAAGCATAAATCCCATACTGGTTCCTTCTTCGCCTGTCACATATCCCTTACAGAGACTGTAACTTGTATACAACAGATACACTCCCGCCAGACTCCAGAGTATAAATCTTCCATTGGAGACTTTCTGTTCTTCTGTATCCGGCTCTTCTTTCCCGCTCTTTGCAATTTCCGGCGTATCTTCCTGCTGAATCTCTGCCGGGCTTTGTTCCAGCAGTTCTTCGTTTTCGTTTTTCTCCATAAAAACCTCCTCATATTTATAACTGTTCAACACCTTAACAGATGAAACTATCTTATCATTTTTTCTGTGAACCTCACATGACTGAAGTCACGTGCTTCCAGACGCTTTAGGCGTCAGACTGAATATCGGCGGATACGCCTGTAACTTAGGTGCGCAGTTATGCGCATTTCCCATGCCAGATATGGCTGGTTCCCACATTACAGGTAGTCCGCTGTATATCTGCCTGTATCTATGCTGCTTTTAAGAATTCCATTTCTGAATGGAGTTTTCTCAGATCTGCATAGACGCATGAGGTTCTACGCTTTACAGGAGGGACTTTTGCCTCCAGCAAAGACCTTTCCGTTACCGGAAGGGGTTTTAAAAGTTCTCTTATAAAATATCTGGCTCCTATATTATAGGATGCTGACAGGTCACAATTATATCGTTTTCCTGTCTGGAAAGTACAGAGGCTGTAATCTTCCCAGTCACGTGTTACCGCCCCGGAACCATCATAAGCCAGTCTGCTGGTGTTCCATGCACAGATCCGGGATACCCGCATCCTTTTCCTGTGTGCCTGATGTTCACAGCGTCTTTGGATATCCCGCTTTCTCCACAGGTGCAGTTTCTGCTTTTTCTTTCCCGGTATCTTCCCCTGCATCTCCAGATACTCGAACACGATCACATCTGCATGGTTTTCTTCCGCATATCTTACGATCGCACCTGCAATCTTTTTACCCAGTTCTGTGTTCAGACGTTTCGTATACGTCCATCTTCCCTGTGTCTGCGCAGAACCATGTTCCCTCTGGAATCTGCGGATCCGTCCCAGCGCGCGGTACATCCGGTCTTTTTCACTGGGATGATCTATGAATTTTCTTCCCAGGACAGTTCCGTCTGCCCGCATGATGGTACAGACTGCATCGGTATTGATCCCCAGGTCCACGCTGCAGATGACCTGTTCTTTCACAGGTGTTTTGGTAAGTGTTACTTCTTCTGTATAGGTAAAACGCAGGAAATATTTATGGTGTCTTTTCTCCAGTGTCGGGGCAGATGCTTTTTTTCCTGACCAGTATTTTCTCAGATATTCCATATCCGTATGCTCCAGACGTACACAGAACCATTTCCAGTCATGGCCGTCATAGATTTTCAGGTATGCTTCGTCTTTCCTTTCCGCTCCCTCACGGTACATGACATCACGGTAGAAGACCGGCATGGCGTGGTTTTCATATACAAGCTTTGGTTTCCCACTCTTTCCGTCTGTCTTTTCCCATAGATCCAACCGTGTTTTATAAGAGGATACTGTCCCCAGTGCATGCTGGATGGCAGATCTGCGCAGATAGGAAGGCATCTTTGGGAACCGGATATCAAAATCAAAACAGGCATGGTTTTTCTTCGTAGTATGTACCAGATGTTCTGCAGCATTAAAACGCCTCTTTGCATCCGGGATTTCTGCTAATTTTTCCCATACCTGCACATAAATCCCAATCAGATAACTGACAGCAGAACGGTAGATCTCCAGTGTCTGGCGGACCGGAATATTCTGTTTTCGTAATTCTACACCATAACTGGATATTATCTGCATTTTTATTTCTCCCTGATAACTCTTTTCTCAGATTCTGTTGTTTTTTCTACTACCTATGGCTATATTTTAGCACATATAGTGCCAGAAGTAAACATCCGTTCTTTCTTTTGGTAAAAAATTTGCGCGTCTAACTCATCACTAAAGTAACGAGAATGCGACGCACAATTATTCAAACGTAAAATCTTATACCCTAATAGCGAGAAAGACTGCCGAATTGCTCCGACAGTCTCTCATTTTTTACAAGTTCTCCCTGTTCTGCCGCCGGATTTTTCTCCGTACAGCCTGCACAGCCAAGGCTGAAAACAAGTATCAGCAACAATATCATTTTGTTTTTTCCCAATATCCGGTTCCCCTCTCTTAAAATGGATTTTAATGGTTCTATAGCAATTCGCAGCCATCAAACAACAAATGGTTACAGATCGTTATAGTTTAACCGGATATCTCTCCATTTTATACATCCACTCAGAAACCTTTTTTTCTCATATAGACAGCAATATCATGATAAACCTGCTCCCTGCCGATCTCGTTGAGGATTTCATGACGCATTCCCGGATACAGTTTCCCCTTTACATCTTTATAACCGGCCCGTCGCATAGCCCGCACTGTCTTTGCAAAATGGCGCACATTGATCAGACAGGGATCCTCAGCCCCACTTACAAACAGTACCGGCATATCTGGATTTGTACAGGAAAAATGCTCCACATCATAGGCACGCTTCATCAGTTCAAATAATGCCAGATACGCATCGTCCGTAAAAGTGAAACCACACAATTCGGATTCCTCATATTCTTTCGCCACATCAGGATCAGAACAGATCCAAGCTGTACACCTCTTATCCTTTCGGAATTTCATTGCCCCTGCACCAAATGACATTGTTTCGATAAGTTTACTTCTGTGTCTCGGTCCAAAGACTGCTTTCTCTGTCTTTGCAATGGCAACTCCCAGAGGCATGGCAGTATTGTAGCTTGGAGAACCACACACGATCAGCATATCTACGCAGCTGTCATGTTCTGCCACAAATGCCCTCACTGCCAGCGAGCCCATACTGTGCCCCATCAGGATCAGCGGAAGTTCCGGATAGTATGCATGGATTTTCCTGTTCACTGTTCGGATATCCTGAAGCATCGCCTGTGCTCCCCCACCGTATGTAAAGCCGAGATCATCCTGATGTTTTACACTTTTTCCCATGTCCTCTGTGATCATAGAGTATATAGCGATAAACCGTCCCTGCTCATCGTATACTCTATATTTTTTAATATCTAGAAAAAAGTGTCGGAAAGATCATCCTCTCCTCCGTCTTTTGCCGGGTAAAATTCAAATTTTTTCCGCAGACTCTTTCGGAAAAGGATTTCCGTTATATGCCAACTGAGCCTGGCGTCCTGTTACGATTATCTTAGGATATTCGACAAATACTTCATCCAGAGGCAATATTATTTCTTCTGTCCTTCCTTCATTCTTCGCCTTTTCAATATCTGCAAGCTTCATACTGTCTTTTAACTCAAACCGACTGACTTTTGTACGAAGCAGTGATTCCATACATCCGCCAACGCCAAGAACTTCTCCTACATCATTACATAAAGTACGGATATATGTTCCCTTTGAACAAGAAACTTCCATCCGTATGCGAGGAAGTTTCATTTCCTTGATCCGAATGTCATAAATCTGTACTTTCTGCTTTTCCGTTCTACGACTTTCCCTTCCCGAGCCAATTCATAAAGCTTTTTTCCATTTACTTTTAGTGCAGAATACATAGGAGGAATCTGATCATATTCCCCTATAAAACTTTCAATACAATTTTTTTGCTGTTTCTTCAGTGATTTCCGATGGATCACATTCTTTTAAAACAGTCCCTGTAATATCTTGAGTATCTGTTTCTTTTCCAAGCAAAAGCACCGCTTCATACGATTTTATCTTTATCTGTCAGCAGATCACATACTTTTGTTGCCCGTCCAAGACATACCGGAAGCACTCCTTCCGCATCCGGGGTCAAGCGTTCCGGTATGACCGATCTTCTTTTGTCCGAAGATTCCCCGAAGACGAGCCATCCACATCATGCGATGTATAACCTTTTTCTTTGTAAATATTTAAAATTCCGTTTATCATACTTCTGATTCTAGTCCTTATTTCATTGCGGAATCACTGATTTTTCTTCCAGTTTTTCAAACTGACGGGCGATCTGCTCGGTAATATTGTTGATCACGTCATGTGCAGATCCTGTCATTGTCACACCTGCCGCCCGTATGTGTCCGCCGCCTCCGAAATGTTTTGCGATTACACTCACATCAATATATTGTTTAGAACGAAGGCTTACTTTATATTTTTGAGGTTCAAGCTCATGTAAGAAGATAGCGACTTCCACACCTTTTGTCTGCCTGAGAATACTTACTACCCCTTCCAGATCAGACGGCTCTGCATGGGAAAAATTCCATCGAACTTTTGCGGATAACCGACACAACGCATTGACGATCCATAATGAGCATACTCTCAAGGAGCGCTCTTCCCAAAATCTGGTTTTGCACATATGGTTTTTTCGTAAAAGGTTTGCTCAATGATCGCGTTTCCGTTTATCCCTTTTCTCATCAGTTTAGCCGCATTTTCCATCGTTTCCGGCGATGTGCACGAATATCTGAAAACACCTGTATCGTGAGCAATTCCCATATAAAGAGCTTCTGCCGATTCTTTTGATATTTTCTCTTCATCGAGCAAAGTAACTACAAGCTCAGACGTAGAACTTGCATCCGGAACAATATAGTTCAAGTCTGCAAACGATTCGTTGCTGATGTGATGATCGATGCAAACCGTCTCTTTTGCGTTTTCAAAGACCGAACTTGAAAATCCAAGTCTCATCGGATCTGCACAATCAAGACAGATAAACAGATCATACGGCGTTTCGTTATTGTTTACTTCTGAACGAACTTCATCTGTTCCTTTGATCAGACGAAAATGTCTCAGGTATTTTTTCCAGATAAAACGTCTGTCTGAAATATGCGGATATTCTTGTTTTAAAATAAAAGATATAACCCCATTACCGATCCGATGCAAATCGCCATCCGGGGCGGAACGTGTCCGCCCAGGGCAAATTTTTTTCTTCTCTTTCAGCAGCTCTTTTAAAATCAATTTTTTTTACTATTCATCAATATCACCGGCCTCATCTTTCAGATCCTTTGTAACCTCGTCGATCTTCTTGCTGATATTTACGCCATATTCGATCGACTGATCTACAATAAACTTAATCTCCGGAGTGTTTCTCATATTAATCGTTCTGGCAAGCTCACGACGGATAAATCCTTCAGCGCTTTGCAGCCCTTTGATCGTATCCTGCTGTGCCTTTTCATCTCCGAGTACGCTGATATATGCTTTGCATGTTTTCAGATCCGGCGCCACTTCCACTGCCACCACAGATGTCATGGGCGACACTCTCGGATCTTTGATCCCGCCACGCAGTATATTGCTCAGTTCTCTTTGAACTTCCGCATTTACACGGGTATTTTTTATGCTGTTTTTTCCTCATTAATGCTCCCTCTTTTCATCTGCGAAACTAATCATTCGGTTTTTTTCGAATCAAATTTATTTTCTCTCAGTCTCAACCATTTTATAAGCTTCAACCTGATCTCCTTCTTTGATATCATTATAATTTTCAAATACAAAACCACATTCATATCCGGCTCTTACTTCTTTTACATCGTCTTTAAAACGTTTCAAAGATGCCAGCGGTCCGTCAAATACTACGATTCCGTCACGGATAAGACGTACAGAACAGTTTCTTTCAAAAATACCGTCCTGAACATAAGATCCTGCAATCGTTCCGACTCCGGATGCTTTAAATGTCTGACGCACTTCCGCGTGACCGAGAATTTTTTACCTCAAATACCGGATCAAGCATTCCTTTCATTGCAGCTTCCACATCTTCTATCGCATTATAAATGACTCTGTAAAGTCTTAAATCAACGCCTTCTCTATCGGCGATTTCTTTTGCCGTCGCATCCGGACGTACATTAAATCCGATAATGATCGCATTGGAAGCCGATGCAAGGCTGACGTCCGATTCATTGATTGCGCCTACTCCACCGTGAATGATCTTGATTACAACTTCATCATTTGAAAGTTTCAAAAGACTCTGTTTGATTGCTTCTACTGAACCTTGAACATCTGCTTTTACGATAATGTTGAGTTCTTTCAAAATTGCCTTCCTGTATCTGGCTGAACAGATCATCAAGAGACATTCTTGATTTTGTCTCATCAAGAAGTTTCACTTTATTCTGAGCGATAAACGTCTCTGCAAAACTTCTTGCATCCTTTTCGGAATCACATCCGACAAACACTTCTCCCGCATTTGGAACATCATTTAATCCGAGAATCTCTACCGGCTGTGACGGACCTGCCTCTTTCACCCTTCTGCCTTTATCGTCCATCATCGCACGAACGCGACCATGTGCGCTTCCTGCCGCGATTGCATCTCCGACATGAAGAGTACCTTTCTGAACAAGAACTGTCGCAACAGATCCTTTTCCTTTATCAAGTTCCGCCTCGATCACAAGACCTCTTGCCGCACGGTTCGGATTTGCTTTTAACTCCATAACTTCTGCTGTCAGAAGAACCATTTCAAGAAGCTCCGGAATTCCTTCTTTTGTATGTGCGGATACAGGAACAAAAATCGTACTTCCGCCCCAATCTTCCGGAATCAACTCATATTCTGTCAGTTCTTGTTTCACACGTTCGATATTTGCACTTGGTTTATCAATCTTATTGATTGCAACAATAATTTCAATTCCGGCAGCTTTTGCATGATTGATTGCTTCTACTGTCTGAGGCATTACTCCGTCGTCTGCCGCTACGACAAGAATGGCGATATCCGTAGAGCTTGCACCGCGCATACGCATTGCCGTAAACGCCTCATGTCCCGGCGTGTCGAGGAACGTAATTTTTTCTCCGTTTGCTTCCACAACATATGCTCCGATATGCTGAGTGATACCACCTGCTTCACGATCGATCACATTTGAGTGACGGATCGCATCAAGAAGAGATGTTTTACCATGGTCAACGTGTCCCATAACACATACGACCGGAGGACGTTTTACCATCATATTTTCATCTTCCTCTTCCTCTTTTAACAGTTCTTCGATCACATCTACGACTTCTTCTTTTTCGCAGAGAACTTCAAATTCCATTGCGATCTCTTCTGCAGTATCATAATCGATTTCCTGATTCACTGTTACAACTTTTCCTTGAAGGAACAGTTTTTTCCACGATAACAGAAGGAACAATCTTCATTTTATCTGCAAGTTCTTTGATCGTAAGAACTTCCGGAATTACAATCTGTTTAATCTTTTCTTCTTTCTTCTCTTCTTTCGGCTGCGGTCTTTTCACTTCTGCTACCTGTTTTTGTTTTTTGCCTTTTTTGCCTTTTCCGTCAAAGGCTTCGTCTCTGTATTCTTTTTTCTTATTATCACGTTCTTTATCTTTCGCCTTATTACGCTGGCTCTTCTGCTGCTTCCACGATCGGTGCCGCCACATCATCTCTTCGTGACTCTCTTTTCTCTCTGTCAGATCGACCATTTTGTCCTCCCGGTCTGCGGTCTCTGTCTCCGCCTCGGCTCTGTCTTCCGTCACCGAACTGACGATTTCCCTGTGGTCTTTCCTGGCGCGAACGATCATTGGATCCGCGATCGAATCTGCCTTGTCTGTCAGACGGTTTTTCCGTCTCTTACCGGCTTTCCGTCTCTGTTTTCTCTTACCGGACGATCATTGGACTGTCTTGCTTCACGATTTTCTCTTGCCGGACGGTCATTCTCTGTTCTTTTCTCCTTTTCGGACTGTACCTTGTACCGGTTTTTCCGCACGTGCCGGCTTGTTGCTTTTCCTGACGTACTCCCTGCGGCTTTTCCGCTGCTGACTGCGCTTGCGTACCCGGTCGTTTTTCTGTAGTTGAATGTTCGGCAGCAGTTTTCGGCTTTTACAGTTTGAGCAGGAACCGGCCGCGCAGCCTGTGACTTTTCTGCACCTGACTTTTCCGAACGTGCTCCCTGTGATGCCGGACGCGTCGTCGCTGCCTTTGCCTCGTTTTGACGCGCACTCTGCTGTGGACGCGCAGACTTTTGAGCCGGACGTTTTCCCTGTATGCGACTGCTGTTTTTAGAGTTTTGCGGACGAATCACAAATGCCAGATTTTTCTTTTTCGGAGCTTCTTCTCCCTCTGACTTTCCTTCTGATCTTGTGTTTTTTTCTTTTCGGATCTCATCTGCTATATT
>ENA-OQBL01000545-OQBL01000545.1-human-gut-metagenome-genome-assembly--contig:-NODE-545-length-19371-cov-5.609125_pt1 | contig 19371 bp, 24 predicted proteins | sample MGYA00242747_ERZ504553 | MGnify/ENA primary metagenome ERZ504553 (study PRJEB26092, sample SAMD00036240) | human gut metagenome | host: Homo sapiens | study: EMG produced TPA metagenomics assembly of...
CAGGTGGCTATAGCACAAGGGTTCCACCTCTTCCCATTCCGAACAGAGAAGTTAAGCCTTGTCACGCCGATGGTACTGCGTCACAGTGGGAGAGTAGGTAGCCGCCGTTTTGATTGAAGCCTCCGGAACTTCTTCAAGTCCGGAGGCTTTTTTTTTAGTATACGCACGTGTGAAATGTGACCTCTACTATTGCTCATCTCCCAATTATGGATTACTTTTGCCCATAACCTAAAAATAATACGTCAATGGATACATTATTACCATTTGCATTACTATGCTTTACTTCTTTTTTGCACATTAACCAACCCGTTGGGAACCATGCCTGTATTTTTGACTATGACTAAAGGAATGGATGATGAAGAACGGCGTCATATTGTGAAACGTGCTACTATCATTTCCTTTATTACACTTCTGGCTTTTACTTTTTTCCGGGCAATTTTTATTCAAATTCTTTGGAATATCGACCAATGGCTTTCGTATTGCTGCCGGTTTTATTATTTTGAAGATTGGGTATGATATGTTGCAGGCACGTTTTACTAATACGAAGTTGAAAGATGAAGAAATTAAAACGTATGCCAATGATATTTCAATTACCCCGTTATCTATTCCTATGCTTTGCGGTCCCGGTGCTATAGCTAACGGAATAATGTTAATGGATGATGCAAATACTTGGACCATGAAGGGAATTCTGATCGGAATAATTGGTTTGATTTATTTTATCACCTATCTTATATTGCGGGCTTCTACCCGGTTGGTTTCTATTCTTGGTGAAACTGGAAATAACGTGATGATGCGCTTGATGGGACTTATTCTGATGGTAATAGCAGTAGAGTGTTTCGTTAGCGGGTTCCGTCCGATATTAATTGATATTATCCAATCAAGTAGGATTTAATCAAAAAAGAGAATGTGCTCGAAGTAGAAAACGATCACTTTGAGCACATTTTGGGTAATTGTATAGATGTGGTTAGTCAAATTCGACTAGTATACGGAATACTTTTCCGGGAGCTGCCGCCCATTCTTTCATGGCCTGTATTGCTGCTTCGGGCTTGACTACTTTGCTGATCAATTCATTTTTTGGGCAAGTACCTTGTTCCATGTAGCGGATAACTGCTCTGAAATCTGTGGGCAATGCATTACGTGATCCGCGGATATCAAGTTCTTTCTGGACAAAATATTTAGTTTGAAAAGAAACTTCTGATTTTGCATACCCTATACATACCACTCTCCCGGTAAATCCGACTTCATTGACGGCCATAACATAGGTTGCAGGACTGCCGACAGCTTCAATGACTACATCAGGACCGAGTCCTTCCGTAATCTTTGTCAGGCATTCATGTACATTTTCTGTCATGGAATTGATGGTATGGTGAGCACCTATCCGTTTGGCAAGTTCCAATTTCTCGTCGTCCAGGTCTACAGCGATAACGGTAGCTCCGCGAAGAGCTGAACGTACAATAGCTCCCATACCGATCATTCCGCAACCAATGACCATCACTATATCAATATCTGTAACTTGTGCCCTGGAAACCGCATGAAAGCCTACGCTCATCGGTTCGATCAGTGCACAGTCACGAGGAGGAATTCGATGGGCCGGGATTATTTTACTCCAAGGCAATGCGATATATTCACACATGGCTCCGTTGCGCTGAACCCCTAAAGTTTCATTATGTTCACAGGCATTTACTCTGCCGTTACGACAGGAAGCACATTTACCGCAATTGGTATAGGGATTAACTGTAACGCTCATGCCGGGTTTTAAAGAATCCGGCACATCCTTGCCCACAGCTTCTATGACAGCTCCTACTTCATGTCCAGGAATAACGGGCAACTTTACCATTGGGTTACGGCCTAAGAATGTATTCAAGTCCGAGCCGCAAAAACCGACGTATTTAATTTTCACAAGAACTTCTCCCGGTTCCAAGACCGGTTTCTCGATGTCTACTACCTTCATTTCGGAAGGAGCGGTAATTTGAATTGCTTCATTTTTTCATTTATTTTTAATCAGTTTAATCAATCACTTTGTATCCTTTCCATGCCATAATAGGCGCAAAACAGGAAACAAATCATAGGAATAGTATAGGCTATATGATAGATATGTTCGTTCAGATGCATCATATAAGCTGTGAGTTGGGGTAAGCAAGCATTTCCAACGATGGCCATAACTAGAAATGCCGAGCCACTTTTGGTGTTGTTGCCTAAATCAGTCAAAGCGAGCGAGAACTGAGTGGGATACATGATAGACATGAAAAAAGAGATGCCCAGCATGGCATAAAGACCTGTCCAACCGCCAAAACAAACCACAACAATACATAGCAAGACATTAATCAGCGCATATACCAATAGCATGTCTTGTGGACGGAATTTTACCATGAGTAGTGTGCCTGTCCATCTTCCTGCCAAAAAAAGCCAGCATATAAAGGCCGAAAAAGGTGGTGGCTGTATTTTCAGGTAGTTCTGCATAGGTACAACAGTAGACTAGAAATAAACTGTTAATGGCTGTCTGACCACCATTGTAGAAGAATTGTGCAATAACTCCCCAACGAAGATGAGAACGTTTTAAGACTCCGAAATCAATTAATTTTTCTCCTTTATATTCTACTCCTTCCATCGTATTTCCTTCTTTGATTTTAGGTAATTTGGAGAAGATAAAGATGATGGCAATAACAATGAGTAGCATAGCTAGCAGCAGATAAGGAAGTTTCATGGCGTCTGTTTCTGTTTGAATGTAACCTTCCCAGCCACCGGGAAAAGAAGTGGGCAGGGTGTCGCGGGTATAGTGGTTGCCACTCAGAATCAGTTTGCTGAGAAACATGGCAGCTATAAAAGCTCCCAGCCCATTGAATGATTGTGCCAGATTCAATCGACGGGGCGCACTTTTCGGATCTCCCAAAGCGGTTACATAAGGATTGGCTGCCGTTTCTAAAAAACACATTCCGGTGGCAATGATAAAGAATATGCATAGATATGCCCAATATTCTTTCAGCATGGCAGCGGGGAAGAACAGTAACCCACCACATGCCGCCAGTAATAACCCGAAAATAATTCCCGATTTGTAGCTGTATTTTTTCATGAACATAGCGATGGGAATGGGACAGATGAAATAGGCAAGCCAGTAGGCTGTTTCTGTGAATGATGCTTCGAAAGCGTTTAACTCACAGGTTTTCATCAGCTGTCTTATCATAGTAGGTAGCAGATTGCTGCTGATAGCCCATAGGAAAAACAGGCAGAATATGAGCATCAATGGTACATAATAGTTCTTATTTTTCATGGTATGGATTTATAAGTGTCAGTTGATTATTCTGACATGTTTTTTGATGTAAGGAAGAGATATGAGATTTTTGAAACCATAAAATCTTTCGGCGTTTTTACCTAAAAAAAATGTGCTTTCTCTTCTTGTGTCATTTCAGTCGTTTTAAGGATGAAATCGTAAGACATCTTGTAAGTAATGGCCGTAATGGTCCGAGGGTAATCCGATCCCCACATCAGTTTGTCCATACCTACCAGATCTGCTGCTTCTTTAATGGCTTTAACCGCTCCGTGAAACGGATAGAATTCACTGTTGAACAACCAGGTGATCCCCCCGGATTCTATCATGACATTTTTATGGCGGGCCAACTTTATTTGTTCTTGCCAATGAGGTGTGGTGACCATGCCGAAATGTCCGATAGCGATTCGAAGCTGCGGATATTCCTGAATGATTTCTTTCATTTCCTGTACTTGTGTATCCCCATCGGCTAAATCAATGGAAAGGATAATGTCTTTTTCTTGCATGTAATGGAACATTTCCATCATTTCGTCACTGTTCAGCATGACTCTTCCTTCTTTTAGAAAAAGGCGGTGTGCCGGGATTTTTATTGCTTTGAAACCGGAACTTATTAATTCCTTGGCCTGTTGCAGATAACCGGGTTTACGAAATTCGCACATACCGCATACAAAGAAACGGTCTGGGTATTTATGGGACACTTTTGCGAGGTATTCATTTTGGATGCCATCAATAAATTCCTGAGTGACTACGGCAGCCGATACTTGTGCATAGTCCATGTTCGAGAGAAAAACCTCGGCACTATTCCGCCCGTCAATCATAAAGGGCGGAACCATCTGACGTTCTTCCCCCATAAATAACGAACGTCCGTTGGTTAAAGTACGGATAGGCAATCCGTTGACTTCCGTATCTTGCCGTAGCCAAAGATGGGAGTGTGCATCTATTATGTTAAAATCCATCATTATTTTCCTTTGTATTATGAATTAGCCCAACTGACACGCATTTGTTCTCCGATAATTTCTTGCACTTCCTTTACAAGGTTCCAATCAATGGGCTCTTCGGCATATGTTATATTTTTCAATACATTATCCGGATTGGCCGAACTGAACAAAGTGGTGGCGATACGTGGATTGCTGACAGAATATTGAATAGCCAGTTTCTCTATAGGATAATTTTTGGACAGGCAATGTTGAACAGCTTTCCGACAGGCTTCTACCAGTGATTGGGGGGCCGGATGCCATGCAGGAACCCCACGTTGGGAGAGTAAGCCCATTGAAAGGGGGGAGGCATTGATAATGCCGATATTCTTTGATTCAAAATAATCCAGATAATCAGTCAGTTTCTCGTCATTCAGACAATAATGGCAGAAGTTAAGTACGCTTTCTACTGTTCCCGGTTCCGAGTGATCAATGATCCATTTTAAGTTTTCTAATTGCAAGTCTGTGATACCTACATGTTCCACAATACCTTTCTTTTTAAGTTCTACCAGTGCAGGTAATGTTTCGTTGACTACCTGATTCATGTCTGAAAACTCTACATCGTGTACATTAATCAGATCGATATATTCAATGTGGAGTCTGTCCAAGCTTTCATACACACTTTCCGTTGCACGTTTTCCGGAATAATCCCATGTGTTGACTCCATCTTTTCCATAGCGTCCCACTTTGGTAGAGAGATAATATTTGTCACGTGGTATTTCTTTCAATGCTTTTCCTAATACGGTTTCGGCCTTGTAGTGCCCGTAGTAGGGAGATACATCAATAAAATTCATTCCATTCTCTACTGCTGTGTAAACAGCTTTGATACCCTCTGCTTCGCGGATATCATGAAAAACTCCTCCTAATGAAGATGCGCCGAAACTAAGATTGGAAACCCGCATACCGGTTTTCCCGATTTCATTGTAATTCATAGCTCTATTTATTTTTAGATTTATTTCCGGCATCAAAAATAGAGGAATAACCTTTAGGTATATGGTGGAAGAGGTTGAAAAAAGTACGTAAACCTTTGCGTAAAAATAATAAGACGGTTACTTTTTATATAGTTCCCTATATTGCTGTGGAGTAACGTCTGTGATTTTTTTGAATAGGCGGTTGAAATAAGAATGGTCTTCATAAGCAAGGAGATAGGCTATGTTTTTTACGGGAATATCCTCTGTAATCAGAATTAATTGGGCTTTCTCTATTTTTTTCTGATTAATATATTGTAGCGGTGTGGTACCGACTTCTTTTTTGAAAAGACGGATAAAATGATCTTTTGAGAGGCATGAGATTGCTGCCAATGAGTCTATATCTACTGTTTTATAGATATTTTTTCGGATGTGGGACAAAACTTTTTGGATACGGTTATCGTTGACTTCCACTTTAGGTTTGGCGTCTTTTAAAAAGCGGGCAATAAGTTGATATACTATACCTCTGGATTCGACTTTGTCACAGAAGGTACGCTGTTTATTTTTAATGATGTTTCTGATTAATGTGGGGTTGTTGTCATAGCTTGTCGGGTCGGATTGAGGAAGCTGCATGGTAGGATTTATTTTCACATAACCTTTTAATAAGTGGTAATTCCAAGTTGCCCGCAGGTATTTCTATCGGGAAATTCCAATCTTCCAGAATGCCGGATTCCGATTGATGGTCTTCATATATATGGAGATAATAATGAGTGAAATGAGAATTGCACTGATAACTATGGGTAGTGAATGATGGCACCAGATATAGATGATGTGGTTTTAGTTCCTGCATTCCATCGGGAAATATTATTTGGGCGGTTCCTTCCATTATATAATAGAGTCGGGTAAAAGGGCTGCTTACGTTTTTCCAGTTCCAGTCTGCATTGTGAATGGCTAGTCCTACATTTAATATAAGTAAATGTAATTGGTCGATTGATTGTGTCATATTCCTTAAGGTATTAGAATGAAAGATTCAGTTTTGTACAAAGTAAGCAAAAGTATATATATAATCCAATGGGAAATCGATATTTTCATATCAAATCACCTGTTTTGGTATTTGTTTTTGAATTATTTCAGGTAAAAGTCGATATTATCCTACATAATGGCGCATTTGGATAATATAAATTGGTTTCAACTCTGTATATTTGCACTATTGATAATTGAAAAACATATAAAGCAATTATACTATGAAAGCAAAACATTTTCTTTTGGCTTCGGCTTTGTTGCTTTGGACGGGAGTTTTGGAGGCTCAGACTTACCAGGTACCTGTTTCAGAGAAAAATGAAAAAATGCAGGAGGGAGAGTTCGAACCTACTTGGGAATCATTGCAGAACTATAAAGTTCCTGAATGGTTTAGAAATGCCAAATTTGGTATTTGGGCACATTGGGGACCGCAATGTGTGGAAGGGTCCGGCGACTGGATGGCGCGTTCTCTCTATTTGGAAGGTTCGCGCGAGTATAAGCACCATGTGGAACATTATGGCCATCCCTCTGAAGTGGGCTTCAAGGATATATTGCCTTTGTTTAAAGCCGAGAAATGGGATCCGGACAAATTGGTTTCCTTTTATAAGAAGATTGGTGCCCAGTATTTCTTCGCTTTAGGTAATCACCATGATAATTATGATTTATGGGATAGCCAATATCAGGAATGGAATTCCGTGAATATAGGCCCTAAGAAGGATATATTGGCGGGCTGGGCTGAAGCAGCTAAGAAAAACGGTCTTCCATTTGGTATCAGTTTCCATGCGGACCATGCGTGGAGCTGGTATGAACCGGCTCAACGATACGACCGTCATGGCGAGAAGGCAGGTGTACCCTACGATGGATGTTTGACTAAAGAAGATGGTAAGGGTAAGTGGTGGGAAGGCTACGATCCTCAAAAACTTTATGCACAGAATCATCCGTTAAGCGCTGGAAGTTGGGCTGACGGTATGATTCACCGTCAATGGGCATGGGGAAATGGTGTTTGTATTCCTACTCAAGAATATGTGACAAACTTTTATGATCGTACAGTCGATGCAATAAACCGTTATAATCCCGATTTGATTTATTTTGATGTGACTGGTGTACCGTTTTATCCTATCAGTGATGCGGGTTTGAAGATTGCCGCACATTTTTATAATCACAACATGGTTGTTCGTAAGGGGGATTTCAGTGCTGTTATGTTTGGTAAAATTCTTACCGATGAACAACGTAAAGCTTTGGTATGGGATGTGGAAAGGGGATCTCCCAATAGTATTTATGAAGAGCCATGGCAGACTTGTTCTTGTTTAGGCGGTTGGCATTATGATACCAGACTGGCGGAGAACGGCTGGTATAAAAGTGCTTCCGATGTAGTGAAACTATTAGTGGATGTGGTCAGTAAGAACGGTAATTTGTTGCTTAGTGTTCCTCTTCGGGCTGACGGAACTTTCGATGAAAAGGAAGAAGCCATTTTAAATGAATTTGGTGACTGGATGAGTGTGAATAAAGAGGCTATTTATGATACACGCCCGTGGAAAGTCTTCGGAGAAGGTCCGATAGCCAATGCTGATATCAAGATTAATGCCCAAGGTTTCAATGAAGGTGCTTACACTAAAGCCACTGCATCTGAAATCCGTTTTACTCAAACCAAGAAATATCTCTATGCTACAGTCCTTGCATGGCCGGAAGAAAAGCAAGTTGTCATTCAATCGCTGGCAACGGGAAGTGAGTTGTATCCTGATAAAATTACTAAAATTGAATTGTTAGGTTATGGAAAGGTATCTTTTACTCGTACAGCGCAAGGAGTTGTTATTGATATGCCTGATGTACAGTTGAATAAGATTGCTCCCGTATTTAAGATAAAGAAGTGAATATAGCATAAAGTAGGTTTATTTATCGGCTTTTTTAGGTCGGTAAGCCTTTGTTATGTCTTGAAAATTAACCCAATAATCAATAGAATAATGAAAAACAGATTAGAATGTATGCAGCCAATAAGATTCTTGGTGGTCTTGTTGATGTGTTGCCTGAGCTATACTACTTGGGCACAGACACAGAGTAATGTCAATGGTTTGGTTACTGATTTTTCCGGTGAGCCGTTAATTGGGGTCAGTATCTTGGTTAAAGGTACTTCCAATGGAACTGTTACTGATTTGGATGGCAAATTTTCTCTGTCTGCTGAAATGGGAAACATGCTCCAGATAAGTTATGTAGGTTATATTTCGCAAGAAATAAAGGTTGAAAGTAACAAGTTACTTCGTATTATAATGGAAGAAGATACAAAAAAGTTGGAAGAAGTAGTTGTAGTTGGATATGGAACACAGAAAAAGGTGAATTTAACAGGAGCCGTATCTGCTGTTTCAGCTGAAGACTTGGCTAGTAAGCCTGTTATGAGTACTGCTCAAGCACTGGCAGGTTTGGCTCCAGGTTTAAGTGTATTGCAAACTTCAGGTCGTCCCGGACAAGGAGCAACTGTTAAAATTCGTGGAACTGGTACATTTTCAAAAGCTGGAACAGATCCATTGGTTTTGATTGATGGTTTATCAGGTAACATTGATGATGTAGATCCTAATGATATTCAGAGCATTTCTTTTTTGAAAGATGCAGCTTCTGCTTCTATTTATGGTAATCGTGCTGCTAATGGGGTGATCTTGATTGAAACAAAGAAGGGTGCACAAGGTAAAACGACTATTACATATAGTAATTCTTTTGGTTGGCAACGGCCTACGGAATTGCCTGATTTTTTACCATCATGGGAATATGCGGAATATTATAATATGGCTATGCGGAATATGGGTAAGCAGGAAGCTTATTTACCTGAACAGATTCAAAAGTATAGAGATGGATCTGATCCGGATAATTATCCGAATGTAAATCACTTAAAATGGCTGTTGGAATCTGGTTCTGGTTTTCAACACCAACATAATCTCAGCATACAAGGAGGAAATGCTACGACAAGTTATAATTTATCAGTAGGTTATAGAAATCAGGAAGGTATGACGGCAAAAACGTCTAATGAAAGAATGACTGCACTGTTTACTATGAAAAGTGAAATCGCCAAAGGGCTGATGCTTAATTTGAATATTAATGCTTATAATAATAAATATAATGCTCCTAATGGCGAACCACAAAGTATTGATGGAATGATAGGATATGCTGTTCGTCAGGGACCTATTTATGCCGGGCAAAAGTCGGATGGAAGTTTTGGATATCAGGATAATTATAGTCCGGAAGCGTGGTTGGCGAGTGAATCTTTGTACAGAATGTGAGTAGAAATATAAGTGCTTCCGGACAATTGACATGGAATACTCCTGTAGACGGACTTTCTTTTATAGGTAAAGCTGGGGTGAATTACTGGACTAAATATGATAAAGCGTACCGGGCTGATACTTATTTTGATGATAGTAAGACAGTGGGGCCCGCTACTTTAAATGTATGGACTGCAAATAATACGTATACTACCTTTGAAGCATTAGCTACTTATGAAAAACAAATTAAAAATCATACCTTTAAGTTATTGGCGGGTACTTCTGTGGAGCAATCTAATAATAAAGGTTTGGAAGGTTATAGAAATACGTTTCCTAATAATTATTTGTATGAATTAGGTTCTGGAGATAAATCAACAGCTACTAATGATAGTTCATTGGAGGAATATGCGTTGCTTTCTTTTTTCGGGCGTATAAATTATGCATGGAAAGATCGTTATTTATTAGAGGCTAATTTGCGCTATGATGGATCGTCACGTTTTGCGGACGGTCATCGTTGGGGACTTTTCCCGTCAGTTTCTGCAGGGTGGAGAATTTCTGAGGAGGATTTTTGGAAGAATGCGGCAGTTTCAGCTGTAGTTGATAATTTGAAATTGCGTGCTTCCTATGGTGTACTTGGTAATCAAAATATAGGTGTTTATCCTTACCAACAGATTTATGAACTTGGACATGATTATCCTTTTGGAAATCCGGCAACTCTTCAGTCTGGGGCTTACATGAAAACCTATAATAATCCGGAAATTACTTGGGAAAAGACGGCTATAACGGATATTGGTTTAGATTTTAGTTTATTGAATGGACGTTTTAGTGGAACATTGGATTATTTTTATAAATATACTTCGGACATTTTAGCACCAGTTGAGGTGTCTAGTATTATGGGACGTGAAGTCGGACAATCTAATGTTGGAGCTGTTTCGAACAAAGGAATTGAAATAAATCTGACTTATAACGGACAAATAGGACGTGATTTCCGGTTTAGTATTTCTCCTAATTTTACATGGGTAAAAAATGCAGTTGAGAAATTGGCGAACGGAGCTACCGAAGAAATTAATAATAACAGAATTGTAGGGCAACCGATAGGTATTATATATGGATATGAAACTGATGGACTGTTTGTAGACCAAGCGGAAATAGATGCGGCTCCTGAGCAATTGGTAAGTAAGTCAGGATTGAAACCTGGTTATGTGAAATACAAAGATATTAGTGGTCCTGACGGGGTTCCCGATGGTAAGGTGGATGCACAATATGATCGTACCGTATTGGGAAGTACTACCCCGAAGTTTTATTATGGTTTGAATCTTTCCGCTTCTTATAAAGGTTTTGATTTTTCAGCTTTATTACAAGGTTTAGGAGGTCATAAGCGTTTGATAGGATCTTATATGGCTTATGCATTCTACAACGGTGGACAGATACAGAGATGGCAGGCTGAATCTTGTTGGAAGGAAGAAAATCCTGATAAATGGGCTGAATATCCTCGATTGGAAACTTTGAATATGAATGACACTAATCTTCAAACTTCTGATTATTGGGTCCGTAATGCTAGTTTCTTACGAGTCAAGAATATACAAATAGGATATACATTCCCAAAAGCATGGGACTCAAAAAAATAGGTTTGGAAAAATGTGCGTGTTTATGTAAGCGGACAAAATCTGTTCTCTTTCAATAGTTTCTATAAAGGTTGGGATCCTGAAAATGAGATAGGAACAGGGGATTCTCCCTCTTATTATCCGGTCAATAGTATTTATTCATTCGGATTTAATTTCAAGTTCTAAGTAAATCATTCAATCAAGAATCATTATGAAAAATATATATAATACATTAGGAATGACAAAGGCTTGTTTATGTGCTTTGGCTGTATCACTAGTAACAACTGGTTGCTCGGATTTATTAGATAAGGAGCCACCTTCAGCAATTTCTGATGGTAGTTTTTGGACTGGTGAAGGGGATGCCATGTTGGCTTTGACAGGATGTTATCGTTTCCAGACTGGTTGGTCGCATGATGATTTTGCTACGCCACAAGGGTTGCTCTATTTGGATTTTGCAGGTGGAAACGGAACGGAAAAGGAAAATTTTTCTACTTTAATGGCTAGTTCCAATACGGTGGCTACTAACAGTAATTTACGTTGGTATTGGGGAAATGCATATACGCAAATAGCTAAGTACAACACTTTTCTAGAGAATATTACGGACTGTCCGATGGAAGAATCTAAAAAGAACAGTGGTCTGCCGAAGTGAAGTGTTTACGAGCTTATTTGCTTTTTAAATTTGGCATTTTATTATAAGGATGTTCCTATGCCTTTGAAAACTCTGTCGGTGGACGAAGCGAATTCTATCTCTCAAACACCTCAGACTGAAGTCTATTCGCAAGTGGAGAAGGACTTGAAGACTGCTATAGACTTGTTGCCTGTCCAATATTCTTCAGAGGAATATGGCCGGTTTACCAGGGGGGCGGCTAAGGTACTTTTAAGTCGTCTTTATCTGGCACAAGAGAGATGGGGAGATGCTGCTACTATTTTACGTAGTGTGATTGAGTCGGGAATATATGAATTGGATCGTCGTAATGGAGAGGACAGCTATGAGAAACTTTTTCAAATAGGAGGTGAATATAGCCCTGAGATAATATTTTGTATTATGGGGATAAAGGATTTGTATACTAATTCACGTTATCAATATTTATATCCTGAAGCTGCTTATGGAGGGTGGCATCAGTTCTCACCATATAACGAATTGGTGAAAGAATATTTCTGTGCAGACGGCAAGGACATTAAGACTTCTGAGGTTTATGATGAGAATGATCCTTATGTTAATCGGGATTTGCGCTTGTATGCTTCTATTTTTTTTACCTCCTTTGGGAAGTTATGAGGGAACTAAGTATAATGATATAATTTATGATTGCTTTAAGGGAGCTAATACTGCAGATAGCTATAATAAATTTGCCTTATTTAATGGATATTGTCCAAAGAAAGGTTGTGATCCGTCTATAACTAATAATTTAGGTTCTACTCCCACTTATACTCCTATAATGCGTTATGCTGAGGTTCTATTAAGCTATCTGGAAGCGGTAAATGAATCGCAGCCGAATGCAGTAGACCAGAATTTATTGGATTTGACTATCAATGATATACGTGATCGTGTGAAATTGGTTGGAATAAAAAAGACAGACGTAGCGACACAGGAACTTGTTCGTGAAGCAGTTCGTAAAGAAAGACGTGTGGAACTGGCATTCGAGGGGCTTCGATATTATGACGTGTTACGTTGGGGCATTGCCGAGAAAGAACTTAATCATACATTTACCGGAGTAAAATTGTCGGATGATCCTCAAGCTCGTAATTATAGAGGGAGTGGGGCTACTGCTTCTCCGGTGGATGAAAATATGTATTATCAATTTGAGAAACGTACATGGGCACCCCATAACCGATATTTTCCTATTCCTCAAAATGATTTGAATGTAAATAAGAATCTGAAACAGAATGAGGGATATAATTAAGCAGGATTAAGTTTAAGATAAGATGAAAGAAAATGGATATGAAATGAAAAGATATGGCTATCCGGTAAAGAGATATTGTCAGACAATGGATTTGAAGGATGATCCGGAGCTGATAGCGAAGTATCGGGAGTGCCACAGTAAGGAGAAGTCGTGGCGGGAGATCAGAGAGGGGATCCGTTCAGTTGGTATTTTAGAAATGGAAATATATATATGCGGTAATCGGTTATTCATGATTGTCGAAACTCCTATTGATTTCGATTGGGAATCTGCTATGGCTAAACTTGCGACTTTACCCCGACAGCAGGAATGGGAAGATTTTGTATCGGTATTCCAACAATGCAGGAAAGGGGAACTTGCTAAAGAAAAATGGAGTATGATGGAACGTATGTTTTATCTATATGAATAATTAAAAAAGGAGAGGAAAGAGAGGGTGCTGATGAAGTATTCTCTTTTTCCTTAAAATATAATAGAAGGTACATTGAACAATTTAATGATTATGAAATATTTTACTATCATTGCACTGTTGTGCTTATCCTGCATTTCATGTACGATGCAGAACAATTTATTACAATCTCCTAACGGTAAGATAGCCATTGAATATCATGCTGAAAAAGGTTTTTCTGTTATTTATCATAGTGGGCGGGATAAATATGGGGCACAGAACGAAACGTATATTGAGGATTGAGCGGAAAGAATATCAAACCTATTGATATACAAAATGTTATGCAAAATATGAGTGGATGGCTCTGCAAAACGAAACGTTTACGTGGGTTTAATTTGCAGCTACATTTATGTGCTTTTTAGGCATACAGATTTGCAGATAGGTTTAATTGGGTTTACATAAGGCTTACATGGTTGATTCTGGTGGGGGAGTGAGTGGCAGCTGCGGCTGCTTTTTTTGTGCCTGATTATTTGATATAATGCTGCTTAAATTATTCCATATAATAGTTATTTGGTATATTTGCGACAAAATATTATTAGTTATGGCAAAGGTAATACATATACATTTGACACACGGAATAGAAGGAACAAAGCGGAAAGACTGGTATTTTAGTAGTATAACGGCCATTTATACTGTTTTGACGGCAGAACAGGTGGGCGCAACGAAGAATTATCTGCTTCATGCAGGATTATCTGGTAACGGGACTGTATGCACCAAAAAGGCTATAATAAAGCAATCTACGCTCATTTCTTGCGGGCGTAGTGGAAATGTATCAGACGAATAATAAGCGGCTAAAAAGGCAATAAAAACGGCTTTAGAATGATCCGGTGTGGGGAGGTGGTTATACCTCCCCTTTTTTTGTGCTTGAAATCGGTCTTTTTTGACGCTGGATATTCAGGTGGATATTCAAAGTGGATATTCACTTTTATAGAACTGGATATTCAAAATAGGGTTTTGGCGGTGTGCGATACAGACATGCTAAAATACCACAATTTTAAAAATACCCCTTGTTTTTTATTTGATAGCCCCCCCTAAAAACCTATCATTTTTCACGTTTTACTTTTTAAAATTCCCCAATATCAGTGCCTTTATGCCCTTATATAATGGTAGGGGAGGGGGATTGCTTGGGAGGGGGACATCATGGGGGATGATAGGGGGTACGCTTCGTTTTCCATCACCGGTGTATGGTAATAGTAAATCCGCCTACCCGACATTTGCAGTACCGGAAATGGGCGCATCCGATACATGTTTTTCCTTTTCGATTGTCATTTGCCGGATTCGTTCCTCTAAGCGTCCGATTTCTCTATCTTGTTCCCTGATGATTTCTTCTTTTTCTCTAATTAAGGCAAGGAGAGAGGATAGTTCGGTTGTTTGTGTTGTTGTAGATGATGTATTATAGTAAATATCACCTTTCCCAGTAAGTAACCAGGTAGGGTTTATATCATTATGTATTTCGATAATTTTCGACACCCATAAACTTGATATATCTGTTCCTTTGCTAATGCATCTTGAAATTACTCCATTCGAGCACCCAATAGCTTGTTCAAGTGCCCTTGTACTGATACCTTTTTCTTTAATTAGGATTGCAATCCTGTCGGAAATATTCGTCATAAGTCGTAAATTATCTACATAAAACTTTTTAGTGTCGAAAATATTCTATATATTTGCAGCGTGTTCAAGAAGGAACACCGCGCCAAATATACGAAAAAAGGGCATGTGATTAGCGAATTTTAAGGATTAAAGAAAATGAACGAAGAAATAAAAGAATGGCAGACACAGAGCGTGAAGCACAAGGTGGCTTACGTGTTGATGATGGACGGTATCAGCTTCAGATATACCGAAGAGACCGGGATTGTGTTTTCCGCACCTGATTTTTATGTGAAGAACCTTATCCGCCGCCTGATGAGTTGTTACGGCGTGAGTTTGAAACCGATTATAAACGAATTTAAATAAGTGAGATTATGGAAAACAAGAAAATGAGTTGCTGGGATTTTGTATTCAGTTCTGTAAAGACCCATATAGATGATTTGGTAAGACAGGCTGACAAGTACACCAAAGACATGAATGAGGATTTTGAACATTTCTTCTGCTGGTATGCCGAGGATATGTACAAGACGCAACGTGAACTTTCCTGTTACCGTGCCTTGAAGGTGGTTTTATCTGCCGGTAGCCATGATGATGTAAAGTTATACATGGAAAGCAAGATAAACAGTCTGACTGATAGTCTTCTTACCGGAAGCATCCGCAAGAACAGCACCAGTGCGGCTTCAAATTTGGCGCATACGTTGGAACTGGAAGTGAACCAGAAGATACGTGAGAAATTCACTATACTTCTTGGGATTATTGAAAAAGGTGAAAAGGTTGAGGGACAACAGTAAACCCAGCGTGACAACCCGGAAGGCGTTAAGAGACGGGTGACGGTGTGGAAAGACACACGGGAGTGCATGGTTCTTGTGCCGGGGTTCGATTCCCCGGACTCCCCCCAATATTAATCATTAAAACAAGTGAGATATGAACAAGAGGTACATTCACATTACGAAAGCCGACCGCGACTTTATCGCAAAGGCACTCAACGTGACAGAGAAGACTGTTTATAACGCTATCCGGTTTGATAACCGTCGTGGCAACTCCGAACTTTCTGCAAAGATCCGTAAGTTGGCCATGGATCGTGGCGGTATTGTGATGGTTGTTATTCCGGAAATAGAAACTTTCCATGATTATGACAATGTGATGCGTCAGTACTGTCCGAACGGTGCCTTGATAGAGCTTGACCGTAATGATGGTAGCGGTCAGGTAATATTCAAGGGAGAAACGGTGAAGACTTACGAGCATGTGATGGTTGCCGATATTAACCAAATCCAAGCGTTTGCATCGGCATTGAGATAGGAGGCGGCTATGTTGGTGTATTACGGTAACATACAGTGTATTTCTGCACGTGAGCTCATAGATGGCGGCTATATCACCGAATCCTGCTACAGGAACTGGGTGAACCGTGGCCGTATCAAGGTGGTGCGTCGTGGTGGAGGTGCTGCTGGAAATTGCGCGTTGGTCGCCCTCAATAGCCTGCCTACCGAGTGTCTGGAACGGGTGAAGGAAGACAACCCCGGTGGAACAGAGCAGGCACTTCGCCACTGGATACTCTCAAACTATGTGCTGGATCAGGCTGCAGTAGCCTATTTTTTGGATTGGGCTTCTCATTCTTCCAGCAACAGAGCAACAGACGAACTTGCCCGGAAATATGCGGTGAATGCTTCCGTGTTGAATACTTGTATCAAGCTTTATAACAGAAACAATGATTACCGAAAACTGATGGGTGAAAAATATAACTGGGACATGATGGCCACCACCATCGAGACCCTACGCGAAGACTTTGGTCATGATCTTCCTGCCAGTACCCTTCGTTTCCGCAAGAAAGTGAACGAATATAAGCAATACGGTTATGAATGTTTGATAACCGGAAAATTCGGCAACCAGAACAAACGGAAGGTAACTCACATGGACGAACGCCTGGTGATGAGTTTGAAAGTACTTCCCAACCAACCATACGGCAGTGATGTGCATGAAATGTATCTGTCGTTTGTATGCGGTGAACTGGAAGTATGGGATCTGGAAACAGGAGAGATATTCAATCCGGAAAACTTTACGGATAAGAACGGGGAACCGAAAGAACTGAGCGAAAGCACTATCCGGAACATACTGAACAACCCGGCAAGCCAGCTGCTGATAGAAAAAGCCTTGCGTGGACGTATGGAATTCTATCATGAGCAAATGCCGCACATGCACCGCCATGGTGGTAAGTTCTCCCTGTCACAAATAACGATGGATGACGTGGATTTGCCGCGTCGGATGAAAGGCGGCGAGTATGTGCATGCCTATTATGCTTATGATGTGGTGAGCCAGTGCCGTATCGGGCTGGCCTACGGGCGGGATAAGGATGATGCCTTGGTAGTGGACTGTTTTCGTGATATGTTCCGGCTCATCGAACGCAACGGATGGGGTATTCCAGCCGGTATTGAGGTGGAGCAGCACTTGATGAGCAAGTATAAAGAAGGATTCCTGAAGGCAGGTGAGGTATTTAAGTTTGTGCATTTCTGTGCCCCACAGAACTCACAGGAGAAATATGCTGAAGCTCTGAACGGTGCGTTCAAGACAACCATAGCACATAAGAACCATGAAGCCATTGGTCGCTGGCATAACAAAGGTGCACGGCGGGTGGACCAGAAGAAAGTGAGTGACAGCAGCAACCACACCTGGGAAGACAGAAAGTATTATACGTTTGAAGAGCTTGTGGCGGACGACCGGCGCGATTGTGAAGAATGGAACAATACGCTTCACCCCAATCAAAAGAAATATCCCGGAATGACCCGTTGGGATGTGCTCGTAGCCAAAATCAATCCGACCCTTCGACCGCTTGATAAACTGACCTTGAGCAGATATATCGGAGAAAAGGTAGATACCAGTATTCGTAGAAATTCCACAGTACGTGTGGCAAATGCGGACTGGTGGCTGAGCGGTCCGGAAGTGCTGGAGCAGCTGGAACCAAACAACCGCAAGGTGACGGCTTACTATCTGCCGGATGAAGAGGGCAAGCCTACGGATGTCTTCCTGTACCAGAACGACCGCTACCTTGACAAGGTTCGTCCGGTAGTGACTTACAACCGGGTGATGGCAGAACAGACCGAAGAAGACCGGGTAGCCTATACAGAGCAAAACAAAGTTCTGAGTCATTTCAGCAAATACCTCAATGACCACGCCATCGGAAAGGTGGGAACCGGTACACCGGATCAGCCAACGGATGACCCGGAAGAGGAACTGGAACTTCCCCCGGTGGAACTATCCGATGATTTGCCAGCCGAATTGTCGGCAGATCCGGAATCAGATTATGAATGGCACTCCGGAATAAGCGAGGCAATGAGGGCCATCAGTGACATGTAAGAATAGAATTAGAACAACATTAAAACAGCGTTAGAATTATGATTACAGAAGCGCAAAAACAGAAGATTTTAGCAGCGATAGCCGCCAACCGTGCGAACTATCCCAGTGATGCCAAGCATGCTGCCTCTTTAGCCATCAGTACATCTGTGTACAGTGCAATCAAGAACGGACAGACAGACAAAGCCCTGAGCGATGCCAACTGGATAAGCATTGCCCGCAAATTAGGGGTGAACCTCCGTGGTGAAATGGAATGGAAAGCAGCCAAGACCCCGACCTTTGAATATATAACTGCCCAGCTGGAGTTCTCACAGCAGTCCAGTCTGTCGGGCATCTTGTGCGACATGCCCAATATCGGCAAGACTTTCACGGCACGTATTATGTGCAAAGCCACAAGAATGCCGTTCCACATAATCGGCGCAGCGGCCCACGATCACGCAGGAGCCCTCGTCCGCCACCTGGCGGATGACGTCAAATTGGGCCAGGTACAGTTTGTCGTACAAAGACAGGGTGTCGGGGCCAAAGGCGCCTACCCCAAGGCTGGTGGCCAGCGAATAGAGCAGGCTGTTGGTGGCCCGGGATTCGGCCTGGCGCAGCATCTCTTCGGGAAAAACCGCCTTTTTTCCGCAGCGATGGTCAGCAGTTTCTTATCGTAACAGGGCAGGCCCAGCGCTTCTGCCAATTCCTGGCCGACCAACAAACCGCCGCTGCCATATTCACGGCTGATGGTGATGAGAAGTTTACTCATGGTATTCGCTCCTTTCATCCGCCCGGTGGACCGGGGCGTGAGTAGCAGCCAGGAGCCCGGAAAGGGACTGTCTGGTACTTATGTATAGTGTAGTACAAAACCCGGCGAGATGCAAGAAAAAATTAGTCAAAAACACCAAATGGCAAAGGGGCTCCAGAGACGGGAAAAATTGCGGAAAAGCCCTGATTTTGCAAGCGCCGGCTATGGACAGAACGGGGCAAATGTGATACATTGATACAGATAAAGTCGCAAGGTGCGGCAATTTGCACACGAAGGAGGAATTGGAACATGGAAACGTTTACATACGTCCCCCGGGGCGTTTGTTCCACACA
>ENA-OQBL01000547-OQBL01000547.1-human-gut-metagenome-genome-assembly--contig:-NODE-547-length-19353-cov-5.189379_pt1 | contig 19353 bp, 19 predicted proteins | sample MGYA00242747_ERZ504553 | MGnify/ENA primary metagenome ERZ504553 (study PRJEB26092, sample SAMD00036240) | human gut metagenome | host: Homo sapiens | study: EMG produced TPA metagenomics assembly of...
AAAAATAAAAAAAAAGTGCGTGATTTATTTGTTTGTTGCGAATAACTATCTATCTTTGCATATGAAATAAAATTGTAATAGTTACAAAAAGGGAATATATGAAGAGTTACGATTATCTTATCAGTTATAACATTAAGCCGTCCGTACAGCGCATAGCTATTATGGATTATTTGTTGGCTCATAAAACTCATCCTTCTATCGATGAGATTTATTTGGCGCTATGTAAGGATATTCCAACCTTGTCCAAGACTACAGTGTATAATACACTGAAACTCTTTGTCGAGCATGGAGCAGCTTTAATGCTTACAATTGATGAAAAGAATGCGTGTTTTGACGGCGATACTTCCCTGCATGCTCATTTCCTTTGCAAGAAATGTGGTAAAATATTCGATTTACCCTATAGTAATGAAGTGAAAAAAGTAGAGCAAATTGATATGAATGGATTCAAAGTGGATGAAATTCACCAATATTATAAAGGTATATGCCCTGCTTGTTCTAAAGAAGATTAAGAAAGAAGTTAAAAAGGATAGAGAGTAAATGACTAACTAATAAATAAAATATTGACTAACTAATAAAAAAAGAAATTATGAAAAAGTTTATTTGTACAGTTTGTGGTTATATTCATGAAGGTGATGCAGCTCCTGAAAAATGTCCGTTGTGTAAAGCGCCTGCTTCTAAGTTTAACGAAATGGTAGAAACAGAAGGTGGATTGGAATTTGCAGACCAACACGTTATCGGCGTAGCAAAAGGTTGTGATGAAGAAATGATTAAGGATTTGAACAATCATTTCATGGGTGAATGTACAGAAGTTGGTATGTATTTGGCAATGAGCCGTCAGGCAGACCGCGAAGGTTATCCTGAAGTTGCTGAAGCTTTCAAACGTTATGCTTGGGAAGAAGCAGAACATGCTGCTAAGTTTGCTGAGTTGCTGGGTGACTGTGTATGGGATACAAAGACTAACTTGGAAAAGAGAATGAATGCTGAGTCAGGTGCTTGTGCTGACAAGAAACGCATTGCTACTCGTGCAAAAGCTTTGAACTTGGATGCTATTCACGATACAGTTCACGAAATGGCTAAGGACGAAGCTCGTCACGGCAAAGGTTTTGAAGGTTTGTACAACAGATATTTCAAGAAATAATATACAATTTGCTATAGTATAAATGGAGAGAGGGGGAGCAATTATTATTGCCCCCTCTCTTTTATTGGTTATATTTAGATTAGAGATATATAGGGCTTGTTTCTCATTCTTTCAGTAACACTTCTTCAATGGCTTTCCTGAAAGTAGCTTTATTGGCTGCTCCTATAATGATTTGTGGCTGTCCCGTTTTGGGAATAAAGATGATGGTGGGCAGTGACTGTATTCCCATAACGGCAGATAATTCATTTTTGTTTGTCTGTATCTACTTTGTAAACTGCAATTTGATCTTTGTATTCTTTGGCCAGACTTTTTAGCAGAGGGGCAACCATACGGCAGGGACCACACCATGTGGCGTAAAAATCAATAACTGCCGGTTTCTCTCCTTTGTATTTCCAGTTAGTGGAACCGGAAGTGTAGTCAAATATATTATCCAAGAACATTTGTTTGTCCATACGTATGACTTTTCCTGAATTTTTATCTGACTTATCCTGGACAGGAGTTTGGGCACTGAGATATCCCGTTAATCCGGCAGTTAATAGAATACATGTGATTGTTTTCTTCATATTTTACTCATATTGGGCTAGAATAGTGCTTAAATCATTGGCACGCATTACACCGCTTTGTCGCCACAATTGCTTACCGTCTTTAAAAATCATTAGTGTGGGAACTGACTGAATCTGATAGTATGCAGCAATTTCTTTATGTTTGTCTACATCTACCTTGACAATTCTTACTTTTTCCCCTTTTATTCCTTTTAATTCTTCTAAAATAGGTTTCATGGCTTTGCAAGGTCCGCACCATTCAGCAAAAAAATCAACTAATACAGGGATGTTTGAGGTGATTAAATCTTCAAATCTTTCCATAATGTTCTCCTTTCGTTATTTTTATTATAATAAAAACGTTTATAGGGTGCTTTTTGTTTAAAAGTAAAGCCGGAACAGTAGACTGTTCCGGCTTTGCATATATAAGGTTGATGAACTATTATTTTTTTACAGAAGAGGGAGTATAACGTGCATTCAGTCCGTCAATGATTTCTTGTGTGATGTTGTATGCCGGATTAGCGTATAGCAAGTTGTCAAATCCTGTATTGCTGATAATCAGATCATATCCTTTGTTCTGATTATAAATTTTCAAGAATGAATTGATAGAATCACGTAACTGCAAGCTGTTCTTTTGGTTTTCAGAAGCTAGCTCGTCGCTTAGTTTCTGTTGGAGTGCCTGCAGTTCTTGTTGTTGTTTCATCAGTCTCATCTGTTCTTGTTCAGCACGTTCACGTGTAGCAAAGCCATTATTTTCCAGTTTGCGTTGGAATTCTTTAGCATCAGCATCCAGTTTCTTTGCTTTTTCATTTAAAGTAGTGCGGATATTTTCTTCTTTCTGTATCATCACTTCATTTAAGTCATTCCAGAAATTGTACTTAGTCAACAGTGAATCGATTTCCACATAAGCTATTTTCATGTTTGAGGAACCTGCAACGCCGGCAGCCGGAGCAGCGGAAGAAGTTGCAGCGTTGTTGTTTTTGTCGCTACATTGTGCGAACACTAACACGATGGCTAGCGCTAGAAATCCATTCAGGATGAAATTTGTTCTTTTCATAATCGTTTTTCACGTATTGTTTATTAATTATTATCCGTTTTGCTTTGCTTTTCAATTTCGGCTATGGCACTTTTTATTAGATTTGCGTGCTTCACGATCTTGTGATTGCACACAGCCTATTCCATTTTTTACGGAGTGCCTTATTACCGCTTACATGCGTGTTTGGAAACTTTCCTTTTAGAAAGATTCCGATAGACAATAATGCTATACAGATAGCAACTATTAACACAGTTATAAGGATAGTATCAAGCATTTCTATTATTTTTGTGGTGCAAAGTTAGTGTAAGGCAAGGGAAATGCCAAATTTATTGAAGCATTTCGTGTCTGCGGACTAAATTTGCATAGCAAATATAGAATTTTGCAATGATTTAGCTTTCTCTTTTTTTCATTAAAAAAGAGGAAGTGTCCTATTTAAGAGAGTTTTTTAACTATTTTTTGCAAATTTGGAAACTGAATTTGCCTAAACGACATGATTATGAATGAAAAGAATTTAAAGCCTGCATCTGTCTTTTATTATTTTGAAGAGATATGTAAGGTACCCCGTCCCTCTAAAAGAGAGGAGAAAATAATTGCTTATTTGAAAGCCTTCGGTAGAGAACATGGTTTGGAAACCAAGACAGACGAAGTAGGCAATGTATTAATTAAAAAGCCTGCCACTCCGGGTAAGGAGAATTTGAAAACTGTGATTTTGCAGTCTCATATAGATATGGTTTGTGAAAAAAATCAGTGATGTGGAGCATGATTTTCTAATTGATCCTATTGAAACAGTGGTGGACGGTGAATGGTTGAAAGCCAAAGGTACTACATTGGGGGCGGATAATGGTATCGGTGTGGCGACAGAATTAGCTATATTGGCTGCTACTGATATAGAGCATGGTCCGCTGGAGTGTCTTTTCACGGTGGATGAAGAAACTGGATTGACAGGTGCTTTTGCATTGAAGCCAGGGTTTATGACTGGTGATATTCTGATTAATTTGGACTCGGAAGATGAAGGAGAATTATTTATCGGCTGTGCCGGTGGTGCAAATACTACAGCGGAATTTACTTATCAGCCTGTTTCTGTCCCACAGGATTATTTCTATTTCCGTGTGGCGGTCAAGGGACTGACTGGTGGGCACTCCGGTGATGATATTAATAAAGGTAGAGCGAATGCCAATAAGCTGCTGAATCGTTTTCTGACTCAGTTGGCTTCTAAATATATTTTATATTTATGTGAGATTGATGGCGGAAACCTGCATAATGCCATACCTCGTGAGGCACAGGCATTATGTGCGGTACCTATGAAGGATAAGGAATCGGTTCGTGTAGATTTGAATATCTATACTGCAGAACTGGAGAATGAATATGCTGCGACAGAACCGAACTTGAGAACCGAACTCTCTTCTGAATCCCCTTGTAAGGAAGCGATAGATATGACTACTGCCGGACACCTTCTGAGAGCTGTTTACGCTGTGCACAATGGAGTGTATGCCATGAGTCAGGATATTCCGGGATTAGTAGAAACTTCGTCTAATCTTGCTTCCATCAAACAGGTAGAGGGAAACAAGATTAAAATAGTGACTAGCCAGCGCAGCTCCATTCTTTCGTCACGCAAGGATATGTCCGAGATGATCCGTTCTGCTTTTCTTTTGGGAGGTGCTGAAGTAACAACTGGTGAAGGCTATCCAGGGTGGAAACCGAATACGGATTCTCCTGTTTTGAAAGTTGCGGTAGATAGCTATAAAAAACTTTTTGGTGTGGAACCTAAAGTAAAGGCAATTCATGCCGGATTGGAGTGTGGTTTGTTCCTTGAGAAATATCCGTCACTGGATATGGTTTCTTTTGGACCTACTTTGCGTGGTGTTCATTCACCTGATGAGCGTATGCTGATACCTACTGTAGATAAATTCTGGCGTCATTTGCTGGATGTATTGGTTAATATACCGACAAAATAATTTATATGAAGAAAACAATTTTATTTCTTTGTTTGTGCTACCTGGTAGGGGTAACGTATGCACAGGAACCGTTTCGGGTAATGTTCTATAATGTAGAGAATTTGTTCGATTGTCAGCACGATACGTTGAAAAATGATTATGAATTTTTGCCAGATGCTCCGAAAGGATGGATACAAGCGCGCTATCATGATAAATTGGCTAAGATAGCTAAGGTTATTATTGCCACCGGTGAGGAAAATGTTCCCGATTTGGTGGGGCTTTGTGAAGTGGAAAATGATCATTGCTTGAAAGATCTGACAGAAAACTCGCCATTACGCGAGGCAGGTTATCGTTATGTCATGACTGATTCTCCTGATGAGCGTGGTATTGACGTGGCGTTGCTTTATCAGCGAGGAAGTTTTAAGTTGCTAGGCAAAAACAGCCTTTCTGTTCCTTATAAGGAGATGGAACGCCGCCCTACACGTGATATCCTTCATGTGATGGGGCAGGTAGCATCAGGTGATACTTTGGACGTGTTTGTGTGCCATATGCCGTCTCGTGCCGGTGGTGAGGAAAAAAGTGAGCCTTATCGTCTTTTCACTGCACAGATATTGAACATAGCGGCAGATTCCATCATGAACCTTCGCCAGCATCCCAATGTGATGATAATGGGTGATTTTAATGATTATCCCACTAATAATTCGATAGCTAAAGTATTGGGTGCCGTGGCTCCGAAAGGTGAAGTACAGGCTAAGAAACTGTATAATCTGATGGACGGGCGTAAGGAGGGAACCTATCGTTATCGAGGTGAGTGGGGCGTACTTGATCAGCTGATTGTTTCCGGATTTTTTGTTACAAGGGCATGATAGTATGCGCACTTCATATGATAAGGCACAGATTTTAAAATATCCGTTCCTATTGGAAGAGGATGAAAAATATGGTGGTGATATCCCATCACGTACCTACTGGGGAAAGAAATATCATGGTGGCTATAGCGACCATTTACCAGTGTGTGTGGACTTTGAAATTGGAAAATAGGGAGAGAATTAGTGGTTAGTGATGAATGGACTGCGCTATTATGCCGCAGGTGTTAATCACTAACCGCTATATATTTCTATTCATGATGATAAGGACCGTTATTCAATATAGTCATCGCCCGGTATAGCTGTTCTACGAAAATAAGGCGTATCATTTGATGTGAGAAGGTCATCTTGGATAATGAGATCTTTTCTTGGGCTGCATCATATATTTTGGGTGCAAATCCGTATGGTCCCCCAATGATGAATACTAACCGTTTGTTTACAGTGTGCATTTTGCGTTCTATCCAGTTGGCAAATTCTACGGAACGGAATTCTTTTCCATGTTCATCCAATAAAACCGCTACATCGCCCGGCAACAAAGCTTTCAGAATTAGTTCTCCTTCCTTCTCTTTTTGTTGCTCCATACTCAGGTTTTTGGTGTTCTTGAGTTCGGGGATGACTTCCATATCGAAAGAAATGAAGTGCCTGGTACGTTCCACATAATCATTGATAGCGGTGATATAATGATTTTTCGACAGTGCGTCCTACTACTAATAATGTAAATTTCATACGTTCTTTTCTGGTTTACTTTGCAAAAATACGGAAAATCTCTACCTTTGCCTATCAATTCATGAAAAAAACGATAACATTATGGACGAATTAGTAGTAAAAGACTTAATAGACAGACTGATAGACCTGTCTTTTGCTGAAGATATAGGTGATGGGGATCATACTACCTTGTCATGTATTCCCGCAGATGCAATGGGAAAATCAAAGTTGTTGATTAAGGAAGAAGGTATTTTGGCAGGCATTGAAGTGGCTAAAGAAGTATTTCGCCGTTTTGATCCCACAATGAAGGTGGAGGTGTTCATTCAAGATGGAACTCACGTGAAACCGGGTGATGTGGCTATGGTGGTGGAAGGTAAAGTTCAGTCACTTCTTCAGACAGAACGCTTGATGCTGAATATCATGCAACGCATGAGTGGCATTGCTACTATGACCAATAAATATGTGAAGAAACTGGAAGGTACGAAAACTCGTGTACTTGATACCCGTAAGACAACTCCGGGTATGCGTATCATGGAGAAGATGGCTGTAAAGATAGGAGGAGGATGTAATCACCGTATCGGTTTGTTTGATATGATCCTGCTGAAAGACAATCATGTAGACTTTGCAGGCGGCATACATAATGCAGTATCTCGCGCAAAAGAGTATTGCAAGGCGAAAGGTAAGGATCTGAAAATTGAATTGGAAGTACGCAACTTTGATGAATTGAATCAGGCATTGGCAGAAGGGGTAGACCGTATCATGTTCGATAACTTTACACCCGAAGATACTCGTAAGGCTGTAGAAATAGTAGGTGGACGTTGCGAAACCGAATCTTCCGGAGGTATTACTTACGATACCATGTTACCTTATGCGCAGGCAGGAGTGGATTTCATTTCTTTCGGTGCGCTGACTCACTCCGTGAAGGGGCTGGATATGAGTTTCAAGGCTTGTTAATATTGGTATCATTTTATGACCTGTTGGACGAAGTAAAGAATCTGAATGTCAGTTCTTTATTTCGTCCAAAATAATAAATGGCAGGCCTTATTTGCTCTAACAGTTTATATGTGTCCGCTATTTTTGTTTTTCTCCTTGAATTGTGAAGGTGTAACCCCTTTCATCTGTTTAAATGAAGTACTGAAATAGCGCGGATAAGAAAAACCTACTTCATAGGAAATCTCGCTAATGCTCAGATTGGTATTTGCTAAAAGGTATACAGAGCGTTCTATGCGTAGTCTGTTGATATATTCATTGACCCCTAATCCGGTAATTTGCTTTACTTTATTATATAAAGATGCACGGCTCATGGCCATGGTATCTGTCAGGTACTTGATAGATAGTTTTTCACTTGATAGATTCTCATTGATAATTTGATCCAGTTTTTTTATGAAATCTGCGTCAGCACTGCTGAGCGGAGTTGCTTCCATTGCTTGAGGATATGAAGTATCTGTTATTTCTTCCAAGTCTTTCTCTTTGTATTTCTTCTTATTTCCCAGTACATTATAGAGGACGGTTTGGACAAAATCGCCCATTTCATCTCTCATTCCTTCTTTTCTTATGAAATACCCAAAGAGCTATTTTAATGGAAAGAAGAATAAATAAAAGAGTACATATCGAGAAAAACCAACTACTTTTATACCAGGGTGGAGTGATGACAATGTTGATTATGGGTACAGGAGTAGTGTATTCACCATCTTTGGTGCTGCTTGATACCCAGATTTTGTATTTACCTGGTGACAGGGAAGATAAAGAGAGTTCGGAGTCGAAACTTTCGACCGTTTGTTTTCCTCTGCCTGATATGGTATATCTGAGCAAGTTCTTTTGGAAGATATCTTCATTTTTTACACATATATGAATGGTCAATGAATTGTAGTTCCATGGAATATGAAGTGTCTGATTCTTTATTTGTTTCAGATAAGAACATCCGTTAAATTTAATATCTGCCAGACTTATCTGAGGTATTTGCGTTTCAGACTGAGGAATATTGGTATTGATTTTCACCAGCCCTTCCGCACCTCCCAAATAAACAAAATTGGGATTGGATAGTGTGTAGTGGGCAGCTAGTATGTCGTTAGGCAGAAATCCGTCAGAACTGTTCCACAATGTGAATTTCTTTTCTTTAATCAAATAAGAAAATAGTTTGTTGTGTGCACAAATCCATAATCTTCCTTTTTTGTCGCCAATGAGGAAAGATATTTTTTCAAAATAGTTGGTATGTATATGGTGGAATTTTTTGTGTATCATATCATAACATCCCAGACCTCGGTCCGTACCTATCCAAATAGTACTATCCTGATAGGCAAGAGCTGTAATTGTCTCCTCTGGGTCTATTTCACATAAAAGGCTGATACTGTCGTTTTCTTGAGGTACATAAAATATTTGATTGACACGTTTTAATAATGAGAAATGCTCATTGGAATAGACGAGACGCAATGCATCCGTATTTTTCAGATTGTTGGTGGGCATTAAAGAGAATTTTCCACTTAATGGATGGTATACCCATGGACGGTAACTGATAATGTAAATTTTATCATTGGCTACTTGATGGGCCAATGGAAGATAGCCATAGAAGCATTCTTTGTAATTTGTACCTTCATCAACAATGGTAAAGGGGCGGTAAGTGCCGGTTATTTTATTGAAAATAAATATACCCTTTGTGTAAAGAGATACCATCAACTCCTTTTCAGATATTTTGGCGATAGAGGCCACTTTGTCTCCGTAGGTCGAAGGAAAATGGGTAAACTGATCGGTGTGTGGATCATATAGATTAATACCTCCTCCATCTGTACCAATCCATAATTTGTCATCGTCATCTTCATATAAGGAAATGATAGACTTATCGCTTAAACCGTTGGAGTTGTTCAGGGCTACATCTTTATAAGTTCTTATATAGGTTTTCTTAATGTTAAAGATACCCCCTCGGACACTACCTGCCCATAAGTTCCCGTTTCTGTCCTCGTATAATAAGACAATAGAATTGACAGGCAAAGAGAAGTTGTCTCCAGCCACATGACACATTACTTTGATTTGGTCGGAGTTCATGTCAAGTACATTGATACCTCCTCCGTCTGTAGCAATCCATAATTGTCCTTTATGTTCGATGATGTCTAGCACATAGTTGTTGTTTAAAGAAGAAGTCTTTGATGTATAAGACTTTACTATCTTGCCATCTTGGTTGTAGCAATAAATCCCATTGCCGTAAAAAGAGGCATATACATACTTGTCTGATACCACATAGAGCGAAATCAGTAGATGATGGATATCTGATGTGAAACGGGTGAGCTGTTGCGTGCAACAATCATAGAGATAGATACCTTGTTCTTTGGTTCCTATCAGTATTTTATTTTTTTTCAACTGAACCATTTTTTGTATCCGGTATTCGGATATATCCAAATTCTTCTTCTGGCAAATATAGATGCTGTCCATGGTCCGGCTTTTATAATTATAGCGGAAAATGATATTCTCACTTCCAAACAATATACCTCCTTCAATGCAGAGGGAAGAATAAATACAATTGTATCCAGTAGGCGTGAAATTATGATTATCGCTGTTATATAAAACCATCTCTTTGGAGGTGGCCACCCAGATGGTACCTAATGAATCTTCTACTATGTGATTGAATGTAATTGTTAAGGTAAGGATAGGGAATCACTTTCATGGTGAATGAAGGTTTTTAGTTGCTGCTGGAAATAATAGTTCAAGCCGCTCTGAGTACCTATCCATAGTCTTCCTTTCTGATCCATTGTAACGGAGGTAACAGAAGCTTGTGATAATCCTTGATTAGTGGAAAGTTGGGTGAAAGAGTAATTAAAGTCTTGTCCACTTGCAATTGACACCCCTCCCCATATAATATATAGTATAAGTAGAATTCGGTACATCTCTTTATGATTTTAGAACAAAATTAAACTTTTTTCCTGATAGAGAAAAGCTTCACAAATCTTTTTTTGAGATAAATAAGGAACTAATTTATATGATTTTTGATTTTTATCGTATTACTTTTTAAAATTTAGACGATAGTTGATTTGTTTTATACGCACACGGACCCCTCTTGAGGGGGATATAGTTAATTTTGCTGCAAATCATCAAACTTAGTTTAACCTTAAATGATTTAAGAATTTTATGAGGGAAAAAATTATTGCCGTTAGGTAGGCTGTTCGAGTCTGCGTGGTACAATCCAATTTTGAAAGCTGTACCAATGAGTATGGGTATATTGATGTCGGGTAATGCCGGGTATGCAATTGCCGGAAATATGAATGACAACGTAGTAATAGTACAGCAACAGACAATTAGTGTAACTGGTACAGTTATTGATGCGAGTGGAGAACCATTAGTCGGTGTAAACATTGTAGAGGCAGGAACCGTAAATGGGGTTATCTCCGATTTTGAAGGTAAGTTTACATTGAATGTGAAGCCCAATGCTACGTTGAAGATCTCTTATATCGGATATATTGCTCAAAATATATTGGTAAAAGGGCAAAAGAATTTGACTATAACCTTACAGGAAGATACTGAGACTTTGGATGAAGTGGTTGTGGTGGGTTATGGTACAGTACGTAAGGCTGACTTGGCAGGTTCGGTTTCCGTTTTGGATAGCAGGAATTTTAAGGACCAGCCCATTACTCAAGTAAGTGATGCGCTTCAAGGGCGTGTTGCAGGTGTGAATGTGGTCAGTGATGGTGTTCCGGGTGGTTCGGTAAAGATTCGCATTCGTGGTACCAATTCCATTAATAAAAGTAATGATCCCCTTTATGTCGTAGATGGTATGGTTCGTGAGTCGGGTCTTGAAGGTATAAATCCGGAAGATATTCAAAGTATGCAAATTCTGAAGGACGCTTCCTCCACTGCTATCTATGGTTCACGTGGCGCCAACGGTGTTGTTATCATTACAACCAAGAGTGGTGTGAAAGGGCAGACTAACATCACTTTTGACGCCTCGGTAGGAATCTCTCAGGCTACCAATCTTCCCAAGATGATGGATACCAAAACTTATGCCCAAGCACTTGTTGATTATGCGGGTATTAGTGCGAGTGAGGTTTCTGATTATTTGGATGGCAGTAATCCCGGTATTGATTGGACGGATCAGATGTTCCGTACAGGTGTGACTCAAAACTACAAGCTTGTCTTTTCAAAAGGCTCTGAAGGAACTCAAACGTATGTTTCCGCTAACTATATGGGTGATGAAGGTGTCATTGACAAAAATAGTTATGAACGTTATTCGGCTAAAGCCAACATTAAGATCTCTATGGCTAAATGGCTGGATGTTACTGTCGATTTAAACGCATCTCATGGTGTTGGTAAGGGTATTGGGGGATTGGAGATGTCAGGTTATAATCCCTTGTGGATAGCCTTTAATTCCTCTCCGACCATGACTATGACAGATAAAAATGGTTACTATAATTGGGACCCTTATGGTACGATTCAGGCTAATGCTTATGGTATAATCGCAGCCAGCGAAAGTGAGCGCCGTCGCGATGTGTTCAGCGGACATATTGATCTTAAATTCAATATTATCAAAGGCTTGACTTTTACAAGCAGCAATGGGGTTGATTATTATAATAATACTTCCTATAGCTTCACACCACAATCTGTAAACGGTGCAGGAAAGAATAGCATGGGTAACAGTAATTTACAGCGGATGTTGCTTCAGTCCTCAAATAACATCACCTATAATCATACCTGGAATGACAAACATTATTTGACCGTAACAGGGGTTTGGGAAGCAACAAAAAGTACGATTCGTAATATGGGGATTTCCGGTTCTTCACTTCAAGCTGAATCAGTAGGCTGGTGGGATGTGAAGAATGCTGTCACACGTGATGCAACCAACGGCTATTCGGATTGGGCATTGCTTTCAGGGGTAGGACGTGTTATCTATAATTACGATAATCGCTATATGCTGACTGGTACGTTTCGAGCCGATGGTTCCAGCCGTTTCACCAATGATAAGTGGGGGTATTTCCCTTCTGTAGCTGTTGCATGGACTGCTTCCAATGAATCGTTTATGGAAAGTACCCGTGACCTTATCAGTAATTTGAAGATACGTGCCAGTTATGGTGTTATAGGTAATCAGGATATTGATCCTTATTCAACTCTTGCAATCCTTAATACGACTACCACTTATTTCGGTAATTCTTCAGGAGTAACCGGTTATTGGGCCAATACGCTTGCAACTCCTGATATAAAATGGGAAAAGACAAAGCAGTTTGATGTGGGTTTCGACTTGGGCCTTTTTAATAATCGTATTGACTTGAGTGTGGATTATTTCAATAAAAAGACATCTGATGCACTTCTTTCAACCAAGTTGGCTGATTATTTGGGTGGAACTTCTTATTTGATTAATGCTGGTGAGGTTTCCAACCAAGGTTTTGATATTGCTCTTACTGCAAATATCGTTCAAAGCAAGGATTGGAGTTGGTCAACCACACTTAATGGTACTTACTTGAAAAATAAGGTAACAAAACTGACTGCTCAGGAACCCATTATTTATGGTGGTTCTTTCCAGTCCATTATCACTGATTGTACTATTATTAAGGAAGGTGAAGCGATCGGTACTTTCTTTGGTTATCGTTGGGCAGGAATAGACAATGAAGGATATGACACTTTTTATACTGCCAATGATGAAATAACACGTAATCCGTCTACAGATGATCGTGTTGTGCTCGGTAAAGCAAGTCCCGACTTTACATTGGGATGGAACAATTCGCTGCGTTATAAAAACTGGAGCTTGAATGCATTTTTCAATTCATCTTTCGGTGCCAAACGTTTGAACGCCCTCCGTTTTGCCATGAACTCTATGATTGGTAATTCACGAATGTTTACTGATGCGGATTTTTTGAAGGAAATAGGTAAGACGATGCCCGATCCCCGTGTTGAAAACAATCAATATCTGGGCAATTCGACCAAATGGGTGGAGAATGCAGATTATTTCCGTTGCGAGAATGTGACTTTAGCTTACGATTTTCCGAAAAGCATGACCAAAATAGCCGACCTGCGACTCAGTTTCAGTATTCAGAATCTCTTCACTATTTCCAGTTACAAGGGATCCAATCCTGCTGGTTACTCTTTTTCAAGTGACTATGGTGATCGTGCAAATGGTATTGATACGGGTACTTATCCTACTCCTAGAACTTTTACTTTTGGTGTACGTATGAACTTCTAAATGATTGACAATTATGAAAAATAAAATAGTATTAGGCTGCTTTATTGCAGCATCTATGTTGGCAATGCCTTCTTGCAGTGATTTTCTGACTGAAAACCCGAAAGGAAAATTAACCCCTGAAAATTTCTTTTCCAATCAAAACGAACTGGATATGAGTGTTTATGCCCTATATGCCAAAGTACAGGCATCCCAATGTAACTCTAATCCGATGATTGTGCAATGCCAGGGAGATGACGTAACCTCAACTACGGGATCAAACAAGGGTGCTTATCTTTCTGCAGATGCCTTTGAATCTCCTTCTGACACAAAAGGTCTTGAAGGAACTTGGAGTCGTTTTTATACGATCATCAAGGCAGCAAATTTAATCATTGATAATGCTGGAAAGGCTATGACTTCTCAAGAGGAAATCAATATTGCTCTTGGTCAGGGTTACTACTGGCGTGCATTCGCTTATTTTAATTTGGTGCGTGTTTTTGGTCCGTTGCCTATGAATCTTCATAATTTGCCAGACAACAATTTGACACCTCTATCGACGGTTGCAGAAGTATATGAGCAAATCGTGTCAGACTTGAACGCTGCCGAAGCCTGTAACCTGCCGGCTAAATATACGGAAGCTAACCGTTCCATTGAAGGACAGAATATTTACGTTTCAGATCAGACAGTAAAGGCGACTTTGGCAGCTGTTTATATGGCGATGGCAGGTTACCCTTTGAATAAGACCGAGTATTATGCAAATGCGGCTGACAAGGCTAAGGAAGTAATGGATGGCGTGAATAAGGGTACCTATGACCACTCTTTGCTTTCTGAATGGAAGGATGTTTTCTCTTATGGTAAAAACCATCATAATGAGACGCTCCTTGGAATAGATTACAATTCTAATTTTGGCGGTTGGCAGGAATGGGATTCACAACTTTCATCTTGTCATCAATCAGGAAAACTTTGGAGTGGCTGGGGGGATTTTTTGGCAGAGCGCCGTTATTGGAAAAACTTTCCTGATGGTCCTCGTAAAGATGCTGTTTATTCAAAACAAATTCTATTAAACAATGGAGTGTTGGTTGACTGGTGGGCAACTACGGATGGAAAGCCCTATAATGGTACGAATGCAGTATTTGCCGATTATCGCCCGATGTTTGTGGCGTTTACCGTCAATAAAGACCCTGTGACAGGACTTCCTGCATCGGCTGCTTTCGATTACACCAAACCTATTTGGGGAGGTATGTGTATTAACAAACGACATCAACTAATCCGCTATTCAGAAGTTCTTCTTTGGTATGCCGAATCTGCGGCACGCGCAGGAAAGGATCTCAGCTTGGCTAAATCTGCTCTAAAGCAGGTACGTGCACGTGCTTGTTCCGATGAATCATTTGTAGCTGCTGTGGATGCTATGAGTGCTGAACAACTGGCAGAAGCAGCATATGAAGAACACGGTTATGAAGTGGCTGGTTATGTATTGGCTATGGTAACCCGTCGTTCTGATGAGTTCCGCATGAACCGTCTCAAAGAAAGTTATGACTACCGTAGTGGTTCTCAGGATGAAGTATTGGTTCCTGCCGGTACATTGACTTATAGCTACGACGAAGAAACTAAGACGACTTTTACCTATGCTCTTCAGGAAGATTTGAAAATGGAAGAGAATATGTCTGTAACTGTTCCTTGGAATGGTGAGGCTTCCATTTATCATAATTATCCTCCGAAGGAAGTTGAGAAGAATCCGAATCTGAAACGTTGATATAACGATTAGCTGTTGATTTTAAATTATACTTGAAAAGTTGGAATAAGTATTTGTTATACCTTGGTAAAGATTGTTTGAGGCGTACTGGAAAACTTTCGGTACGTCTCTTTTATTAGAAGGTAAAATAAGCCAATTGGTCGATTATTTGCTTTGGTTGTAATGTTTATTGTTTATCTTTGCAAACAATTAAAATCAATAAAACATGAATAGTAAAACTTTGTTGAAATGTTTATGTATGTGTTTGGCTATGTTTGCCATTTTGGTTAATGCCAATGCTCAAGATTTGAAATCTATATTGACTGGCGTAGCAAAAGCGGTAGTAGGTGATAAAGCAACAACTTCATCTTCTATTATAGGTACTTGGAAATATGTAGGTCCGCAATGCCAGTTCGAAAGTGAAAATTTACTGGCTAAAGCCGGTGGAGAAGTAGCTGCGAAAGAAGTGGAGGAGAAGATGCAGACTGTCTATGACAGAATAGGGATGAGTGGCTGTGAGTATACTTTTAATGAAGATGGAACTTATTCATACACATTGAAAAAACGTACAATGAGTGGCACTTACACGTTCGATGATAAGGAAAAGACCATTACTATGAAGGGAAAATTGGGAGTAAAAACTGTTGCTCATGTCACTGTGACCGGAAGTGATATGAGTCTGGTCTTTAATGCGGATAAATTAATGTCAGTATTGAAAACGATTACAGGTACTGTTTCTAAAGTGAATTCTACTGCTGCCACCATTAATAGTGTAGCCGGATCTTATGACGGTTTGATGTTGGGATTCGATTTGAAGAAGTAATTATAGAATAGGAGCTAGGTTATAATAAAAGGAAGTCATTAAGATGGCTTCCTTTTTTATAGTAAAAATCAAATTATTCTTGTTCTTTCAGTGCTGCGAAAATCAGACCTTCCAGTTCTTCCGCCAGTTCGGGGTTGTCCTGAATCACTTGTTTGGAGGCGTCACGTCCTTGTCCCAGTTTGGTTTCGTTGTAGCTGTACCATGAACCGCTTTTCTTGATAATGCCTAAATCAGCACCTAAATCAATGATTTCACCAGCTCTTGAGATCCCTTCACCAAACATGATATCGAATTCGGCTTTACGGAAAGGAGGTGCCACTTTGTTTTTCACCACTTTTACTTTAGTCTGGTTGCCGATTACTTCTTCACCATCTTTCAGTTGAGTGGAGCGACGGATATCCAAACGTACGGAAGCGTAGAATTTCAGAGCATTACCACCGGTAGTTGTTTCAGGGTTACCAAACATGATACCGATTTTTTCACGCAACTGGTTGATAAAAATACAAGTTGTATTGGTCTTGCTGATGGCTGACGTAAGCTTGCGCAAAGCCTGAGACATCAAACGTGCCTGTAAACCTACTTTGTTATCACCCATATCTCCTTCAATTTCAGCTTTCGGAGTCAATGCCGCGACAGAGTCGATAACAATGATATCAATGGCGGATGAGCGTATCAATTGCTCAGCAATTTCAAGTGCCTGTTCACCATTATCGGGTTGTGATATCCATAAGTTATCTACATCCACTCCCAGTTTGGCCGCATAGAAACGATCGAAAGCATGCTCGGCATCAATGAAAGCGGCAATGCCGCCTGCCTTCTGAGCTTCAGCAATGGCATGGATAGCCAATGTAGTCTTACCGGATGATTCGGGACCATAAATTTCTATGATTCTACCTTTGGGATAGCCGCCTACCCCTAATGCGGCGTTCAAGGCGATAGACCCGGTAGGAATCACTTCCACTTCCTGTACGTTGTCATCACCCATTTTCATGATAGAGCCTTTACCAAAAGTTTTCTCTATCTTATCCATTGCAGCTTGCAGCGCTTTCAGTTTTTCACTATTTCCGGCACTCGGACTTGCTGAGAATGGAATTTCTTCGTTATCTTTTTTTGCCATAAATCTGTTGGTTTATAAAATTTGTTGTGCGTGCTCTTTTGTTTTCACCTCTTTGGGAGAGATGATACGTTCAATCACGCCTTCTTCGTTAATGATGAAAGTTGTACGGAATGTACCCATATATTTACGTCCGTACATACTTTTTTCTCCCCATACTCCGAATTGTTCTACCAACTTCTTGTCGGTATCGGCAATAAGAGTAAAGGGTAGCTCATTCTTTTCTATAAATTTCTGATGCGATTTGGCATCATTCACACTGACACCGATTACTTCATAACCATGGGCGCGCAGTTCCGCATAATTATCACGCAAATTACATGCCTGGGCAGTACAACCCGATGTCATATCCTTAGGATAAAAATAGAGTACTATCTTTTTTCCTTTATAATTACTTAAACGAATTTCTTCTCCTTTTTCGTTTAAGCCTAATATTTCCGGGGCTTTATCTCCTATGTTCATTTTTTAGTGGTTAATGATTAATGGGTAGTGTGGCCCAAGTATGAATTATGGGCCATTAATCACTATTTTAAAGTTCTAGATCACCATCGAATACTTCATGCCAAGGCAAACCTTGTTTGTTCAGTTGTTCCATAAATGGATCGGGATCAAACTCTTCCACATTCCATACTCCCGGACGTTTCCACAATCCTTGCAGGAACATCATGGCTCCAATCATGGCTGGAACTCCAGTTGTATAGCTTACTCCCTGCATTCCAGTTTCTTTGTAAGCTTCTTGATGGCTACAGTTGTTGTAAACATAGTAAGTACGTTCTTTGCCATCCTTTACGCCTCGGATGCGGCATCCGATAGAAGTTTCGCCTTCATAATTTTCTCCTAGATCCTGTGGATTGGGGAGTACGGCTTTTAGGAATTGTAACGGAACAATTTTCACTCCGTTATAATCTATTTCGTCAATGCGGGCCATACCGATATTCTGAATGACACGCAGATGAGTCAGGTATTCCTGACCGAAAGTCATCCAAAAGCGAGCACGTTTGATGGTCGGGAAATTCTTAACTAATGATTCCAGCTCTTCATGATACAGCAAGTAGGAATCACGAGGACCGATATTGGGATAAGTCAGATCCTTGTGGTATTCCAATGGCTTGGTGGTCACCCATTTGCCTTCTTCATAATAACGTCCGTTCTGAGTAATTTCGCGGATATTGATTTCAGGATTAAAATTGGTAGCGAACGCTTTGTGATGGTTGCCGGCATTACAGTCCACAATATCCAAGTAGTGCATCTCGTCAAAATGATGTTTTGCTGCGTAGGCTGTATAAATGCCACTTACTCCCGGGTCGAACCCACAACCCAGTATCGCTGTCAGTCCTGCGTCTTCAAAACGTTTTTTATAAGCCCATTGCCAGCTGTATTCGAAATGAGCTTCATCCTTTGGTTCATAGTTTGCTGTATCCAGATAATTCACCCCGGCTTTCAGACAAGCTTCCATGATGGTCAGATCTTGATAAGGCAGAGCTACATTGATGACGATTTCGGGTTTGAAACTATTAAACAGGGCTACCAGTTCGTCTACATTGTCCGCATCTACCTGTGCAGTCTTAATAGCTGGATTGCCGATAGCTTTTACGATTGCATCACATTTTGATTTTGTACGGCTGGCGATCATGATGTCAGTGAATACATCCGGATTCTGAGCCACTTTGTGTGCTACGACAGTACCTACACCGCCTGCACCGATAATTAATACTTTACCCATTTGCTGTTTTTTATTCTTGTTAAAATAAAATGCCCGGCAGACATTACCGTTCACAGGGCAAAGATAACAAAATATTTTGGGTATTAGTGGATACGGTCTAGTTTCTTATTGGTGAAATCTAAGGTTTTTCTTTCGTAGGACCATGTTTCATAGCCCCCCGTGACTATATGAATGCGCATGGGATTACCCAATGCCAGACGACATTCGTCGGTTGTCATTCCTTTTCGTACCTTACCGCGGCTTATCATGTTCCAAACTTCTTCTGTGATATTCGGATACTTGGTTCGTAAGTTGCCTATGCCGAATAGATCCGTAAAATAATTGTCTGATTGTAAAATCACATCAACTACACTCGTATGGGTGAATGCAGCTTTTATCTTATAATTCTTTCCATCTATGTCTTCCAGTTCTAAAAAGACGTAAGGAGAGTTTGTTTTGTGAGATTATATTTTTTGATGGTGAATTGTGTATATCGGGGAAGTCTCACCGGAGTGTCTGTTCATCCAGATCATTCCGTTTCCGCTTTCAGATAGACAGGTTTTTTCCCATATTTACTCATCAGATTTCTTTGATTTTTTTCGTATTTGCATTACTGAAGCTTAAATGAATTTTGG
>ENA-OQBL01000548-OQBL01000548.1-human-gut-metagenome-genome-assembly--contig:-NODE-548-length-19345-cov-3.982568_pt1 | contig 19345 bp, 25 predicted proteins | sample MGYA00242747_ERZ504553 | MGnify/ENA primary metagenome ERZ504553 (study PRJEB26092, sample SAMD00036240) | human gut metagenome | host: Homo sapiens | study: EMG produced TPA metagenomics assembly of...
AGAATCTGAAATGAATGCAGAAGTAAAAAAAATCAGCACAAACTTTTCGGTCTGTTTATATGAAGGAGAAGTCGGAGTTAAATACATTAAAGGTGAAAAGAAAAATTATCAATTGTCTGGAAGAAAAAGGATATGCGGCAGTAGATTGTGATAATCAGATTGATATGGTCAATCGTGAAAAAGTAGAAGATTTTTGCAAAGCAGCAGAGAAAGAAGAACAGGCAGCAGTAGATATTGTTGTTGTATTTGATGAAGGGGAAATTATACAATATCATTTAGAGTCAATGAATGGAAAGATAAATGTTCGATTATGTCAGGTTAAATGGAAGGATAATAGCCCACAGGCTAATTATTATGATGAATATGAAGCATATGAGTGGAAATATACAGAAAAAGGATACTTGTTTCTGGAGGAATATCACCCACCGGGATTTGATGGAGCACCGGGTGAAACTGGATTCAGAGTGCAGCCATTAGATAAAACATGCCGGGAATTGAATCGAAAATATGTTATGCCGTTGGGGTATGCACTTAATAATCTGTTGATTACAAATTGGGATAACCAGAATTATACGGAACTTGATTTTTATGATCTTTATGAAAAAATGTATTATATGAAATATGGAAAGCAAGTTCCATATGAAGCAAATTATGGTGGAGCAGAATATGAAGTTCCAAAAGATGAGTTTGAAGAGGTTATAAAGACCTATTTACCATTTAGTAATAGCGAGATTGAAAAAGGAACTTTTTATAACTCTGAAAATAGAACTTTTAGATACAGACCGCGAGGGTTATATGATTGTGAATTCCCATATGAGCCATATTCGGAAGTTATCTCATATGAAAAATTACAAGATGGAACATTAAAACTTACGATAGAAGCAGTATGGGAAATCAGAATGTTAGATCAGGCAATCACCAGTGAATTGATGATAAAACCTATGGAAGACGGAAGTTTCCAGTATTTATCAAATAAGGTAATCAGGTCAGATCAAAATGCAAATGCAGGGTGGTATATGCCAAGGTTAACAGAAGAAGAGTGGGAAGAGAATTACAGTAATAATTAGGGGGCAATATGAAAAGAAAAGTATTTTGTTAGTACTTTGTATAGGAATGATTCTGACTTCCTGTGAAAGTAAGATATCGTTAAACAACACAGATGTAAAAAATGAGAAGAATCAAAAAAACACTACCATGGAAAATCCAGATAAGGGATATAATCTACCAATCGATGAAGACAAGAAAAAGGAAGCTGTGAACGATTGTGAAGAAATTATGGGCATTATCCGAGATATTTATTCTGAATATAATGGAATACAAGAAGCAGATCAGAACACTGCTGAGCAAATGATGAATCGGATGAAAGAAATTATCAAACAAAATGGGAATCCGGTCATTGGTTCCGATCATTATTCTGTTATGGATAATTATCAGAAGATGGAACAATTTTTAAAATCTGCAGAACAAGAAGAAAAAGGAAGTGTAATTTTATATGAAGCAGATACAGATGGTGGAATTACCAGAAAAGAATATAGTTATGATGGAAAAGAAATGAGTGTGATGTCCGCAAAAATGATCTGGAGTGAGGATACAGAGCCTGTACTTACATACATATCGCTATCAAAAATAAAAGAATGGGCATATACTGAAAATGGGAATTTCTGTTATGAATTATGCGTACCTGAACCACCGGAAGTGACAGAGATTGTAGATGGAAGTTGTATTATCCGGGTAAAGCCTTTGAGTGAGGAGTGTCGGGAATATTTAAAAAAATATGTGAGTACGTTCGGCTATCAAGGAAACAATCTGTTATGTTCAAACTGGAATGCGGAGGATATGCAGGGGTTGGATTATAATGGACTTTATGAATATTTTTATCAAATGAAATATGGAGAAAAATTTACTGCAGAAAAAGAGGTTGTGGGAATTCCAGCAGAAGAGTTCGAAAATGTAATTATGACATATCTTCCTGTTACAAAAGAAGAATTGAAAGAATGGGCGGTCTACGATGAACAAAGTAATAGGTTTATCTGGGAACGATTGGGATATGGTAATTATTCACCAACACATTTTGGCTTGTCTTTACCGGAAGTAACAGAAGTCAGGCACAATGAAGATGGAACCATTGTTTTGACAATTCATGCAGTATGTGATTCTGTTGTATGTAATGATGTTGTTATTACACACGAACTTACGATGAAAATTCAGGATGATGGAACGATTCAGTATGTTGGAAACAGGATTTTAGATAATGGTATTGATAATATACCGAGGTATCAGTACCGGTTAGGTAATTTGCAGAATTGATCAGTAGAGAAGAAATAAATAAAGAGAACTGATAACGGGAAATTATGCTATCAGTTCTCTTTATTTATTTCCAAATACCAAGATTAGAAAGTACAGATTTTGTTATTTCGGTAGCCTGACTTCCAGTTGCACCAGAAGAGGATTGAATATTTGTTGCGAAGTAGTAAGTATTATTCGATGTTTCAATGTATCCGATAAACCAGCCATTGACATCCTTACCATTGACACGCCCGGTTCCTGTTTTCCCGTAAAGAGAACCGGAAGAAGTAGTGGAAAGCAGCAGAGCTTTTTTTTACTGCCTGGATATTTTTACTGTCAAAATGAAAATTATTTTGATAGAAATCCTGTAACAATTCCACCTGTTCTATGGGTGATATCTTCAGAGAGAAATCTGTCCAATAGAGATTTAGATTTGTTCCAGTATTCTGATTCCCATAGTTTATTGTCTGTAAAAATGTTCTTACGGCTTCAAAACCTGCCTGTGAATCAATTGCCTGAAAATACCAGTTTACGGAATTATGTATAGCCGAGGTTAAATCTTGATCGGCTTCCCATGAATTAAAAGGATATGGTTCTCCATTCCATGTGAAAGTGGAATGTTCTGGTGTAATAATTCCAGATTCCAAGCCAAGTAATGCATCATATATTTTATAAGTCGAATTCGGTGATACACGTGTGGAAGCATGCTCCATATTATAAATATTCCATTTATCAGCAGACTGATCATATAAAACAAAACTTCCAGTGTAGTCCCCAAAATTGGAAGAAAGATTTAGCTGAGTAATATTCTTTTCGGTTGTGTCAAAATGATACCCAGTCTGATCAGAAGCATAAGCAGAAAGTATGGGAATGCATCCAATGATGATAGTAGAGACGAATATGCATATAAGATATCCACGAATTTTTTGTTTAAAAGTAGGTTGGTGGAATGATGCAATATTTAAAATGCGTCCTTTTAACTGTTTTATATTTCCACTAATTCCCATAGTAAGAGGGAATGGAGACAGAGCTATTGTTTCGGCAAAGTTAATCAGTGTATTTCCATATGACTTGTATTCTGTTTCTTTCAATAATTGTAATACAGCACTGTCGCAGGCAAGTTCCCGTTCCTGTCGTATTCTTTTTAGAAAATACCAGATTAGGGGATTGAACCAGTAGAAAACATTTACTGTATTTATCAAATATCCAATTAGAATATCTTTATGCTTGTAGTGCTGCAGTTCATGAAGAAGCATATAGCGAATATCAGTTGCGCTTATAGTTCCAGCGTTAAAATCTGAAATCAAGTGAATTGGAAGATAAATGCGAGGATGCAGGAAACCAGCCAAAACAGGAGATTTCAAAAATGCTGTACTATAAATCGGAATGGTATGCTTGCTGTTCACTTCGTTTAAACATTCTATATAAAGAGCGTTTAGTTCTTCATTTTGAAGAGGTAAAGCAGAACTATGTAAGGCTTTTACTTGTTTTACTGAGCGGTAGAGAAGAAAAAACATTATGAATATACCGATACTCCAGAAAAATACAAGTAATGTGTGAATAAAAGTTGGTATTTGGGTGCTGACAGAGACAGCAAAATCATTTATTTTATCCAAATTATAACCATTACCAGAAAGAAAAGTGGTTTGAATGTCACCATTGGTACTTGAACTGGCTGTCAGCAAATGTCTCCACGATATAGAAGATGGGGCAGAGTTTATCGGTAAAAAGGGAACAATTAGAACGGCAAGAAATATAATCGAAAGATTATATTGCATACATGCGGATAATTGCCTTTGCAATAAATTTTTTAATCCCAGTAAACTACCTAAAAAAATACAAATGATGGCATTACAGAGTAAAAATCGAAAACTAAAATATATCAAAATATGCTCCTCCCATGGTTAATGATTGGAAAGAAGATTCCGTAAGCTGGCAATGTCTTCTTCAGACAATTTATCATCCTCAATGTAAGAGGCAAGCATAGAAGTGATATTATCATTATAATATCGCTTTAAAAAAGAATTACTTTCCTGCCGAATATATTCGTCTTCCTTGACCAATGGAGTATAGACAAAAACCCGGCTTTGTTTTTCATAGGTTAGTGCTTTTTTAGAAACGAGACGTTTAATCAATGTCTGAATTGTTTTAGGACTCCAACTGGAAATTTGTGTTAATTTTTTCAGTAATTTCATTGGTGCTGATTGGTGCGTATTTCCAAACGATTTTCATAACTTCAAATTCAGCTTCTGAAATTTGAGGCAGATTGCTCATGTGATATTCCTCCAAATCTTACAAATGTAATAAAAATATTATATATCTTAAAAGGTTATTCTGTCAACGAAATAAAAACTTGACTTAATTATCTACAGATGTAATAATAGATAAAAATTACACTTGTAAGATTTGAAATGTGAAAGGTTTTTATAAAAATGGGAAGGGTAGTTGTTGTAACATTTGATGAAAATGAGGAAGAAAAATTAAATGAATTATTACATTTTCTGTCTGCTAAAAAATACTCTGAGATGCCTGATAAACAAAATAGGGTACTTGATTACGGAGCATTAAAAATAAATGCGGAATATCGTTCTGTAGAAAGTAATGGTGAGCTGGTTCAATTGACGAATTATGAATTTGAAATATTATATTTGCTGGCAAAAAATCCAGGACGGATATTTTCAAAGGAACAAATATATACACAGGTGTGGAAAGAACCATATTATGGGGCAGAAGATAATGTTATGGGCATAATTCGGAGAATCAGAAAAAAGATTGAGCCAGATTCTGCAAAACCAAGATACATTTTAAATGTATGGGGTATGGGATATAAATTTAATGGTGAATTGATGAAATGATGGAATATAAAATTGGGCATAATAAGTAAAGATACCAAAAAAGCAGGAGAAATTTTTATGGAAAATGATATTTGGAATGAAATATCCTCTTTTTTGAACCAGTTGCGTTGTGAGAATATAAACAGAGAAAGTTATATCTATTTCCAAGAACTTGCAAATATTCAGTTGAAGAAGAAAATGGAAAAAGAAAAGGTGAATAAACTTCTCGATCATATAAGTTATGAGGACAGGGAGAAGTTGAAGCAATATGGAGAAATTTTGGAAGAAGAAGCGTTTGTGTCAGAACAAAGGGCATATTGTCAAGGATATGTAGATTGTATTCAGTTATTGGCTGGTTTAGGACTCTTGAAAAAATCGACGGATATGGAAAAAATAATTAGCGAGATGAAAAGCAATTAAGTGTGTCGTGGAGGAAAATGTAGTATTTGATAGATAAAAGGATGTTCGTAAAGAAGAAACAGTTATGTTATATCAAGTTGTAATGATATAGCATAACTGTTTTTAACATATGGTAATAGTATTTATTCCACTAATTTTAAATATCGGTAATTATCAGCTATTTATCGGTATTTTACAAGTTTTATTTTGTATCATTAGTAGTGTCTACGTTAGAAATAAAAGGATTAGAATCTAGCAGAGCTGTCGTAGTTGCAAGAATTACCTGTAACTGATAATCATTGCACTGATTTAAGAGTCCGAAGAATCTGATCATATGTAGAATTATTTTTATTTTGTAATTTTGGATAAACGTAGTCATCAGCAGAAATATTTAAAGTCTGCATGGTTTTACAAAATAATTCCAGACTGGGACCGCCTTTATGGCGTTCGAGGTCTCCAAGATAAGCCGCCGATATTCCGAGTTTTTCAGCAAGAGCTTCTTGTGTTAAATGCATTTCCATACGCCCTTGTTTTACTAAAGTGGCAAATAATGCTTTTTGGAATATCCATGTTTGTATACCTCCATAAACTTAGTGTATTACCCAAAATTTGAAAAGTGAAAAGGTGTAACATTAGAAAAAACACAGGGTATTACCCGATGAATGAGAAAGCATACAAATCTCTTTCGGTTAAAAAAACAGATTCCGAAAGAGCAGTATTTGTATGCTTATTTTCTTTTCCGGAATCTAACCGGAGAAAATATGGTTCTTAGCAAGAGTTCAGCTAAAAAATTCTGTTCAACAGAAGGTATTCAATTAAAAAAAGTCTCAACAATTTCATTAGTAAATGTTGGAATTGAAACTAGGGTAAGAGCCAATAATGAATCCAGGGTAATAAAATATCGAATTAAATGCGTCCATAGGAGTGAAATCTGTCAGGGCGTTTTTTGGTTACCTAAATATTGAGAATGAGCAATTCAAAATAAGGTCGATTGTTCGTATTCGTGCCCCGCCTACTGATCTGAATTCAAAAAAATTTCAGATTGGAGGAAAGGTCATGGAAGGCAGACAGCCTAAAAGAAGAAAAGATAAATATAACCCATATGAAATCTATGAGAAGGACGGAAAATATTATGTTTCATTTCGTAATGGTGAAAAAGAGTACAAGGATTTGGAAATAGGAAAGAATGTATATGAAGCTTTTAATACGTTTGAATTGCAGGATGTGTCGCATATGAATGTTGTGGACAGGCATCTGGAACAGTCAGAAATCTGGGATTCCAGTTTATATGAACGGATATTTCAGAAAGAAGAAAATGTAGAGAATACGGTTCTGAATAAACTGGAAGCGGAACGGTTACATAGTGCAATTCAGCAGTTGTCGGAAATTCAGAGAAGACGATTGATGAAGTATTATTTTGAAGATAAGAAATATGAGCAGATTGCACAGGAAGAAGGATGCTCTTTTCAGATGGTAGCAAAGTCTGTAAAAGCAGCAATCAGAAATTTGAAAAAGATTTTGAGATAGTGGGTTGAAAAATAGCATTTAAGTGAGGAAACAGGTGGAAAGAGAAATATTTTGATCCACCTGTTTCTTCTTTTGTCACGAAAAGACTGGGGAGCGGGAAGAACCTTGACAAATTCATATACATTCATCAGGCACATTCCTGTTGTTATCGTGATGAGCGTAAGCCACATTAACAAATACGCCATAACACAGGCTGGGTAAAGACAGCGAAATCCCACCCGTATACTTCCTTTTGGTTTCAGTTTGTATTACCCGGACTGTTGAGCGAAAAATATCTGGTTATAACTGTCAGATTGCTTCTGGCAGGGCGATGACAGACAACAGGCATAATGATACTCCTGTCCGGTCATAAAGTCGTGTATACAAAATATTTCTTTGATGCCGCAACAAGTGAGGGCAGCTTCAGGAGATCCCTGGAGAGGAAAACTCCCAATCCCATATATTTATTTTAGATAAAATCCTGTGGAGCTGATTAGCAGTCAGCCGTCTGATGATTTCCCAATTACAAGTCGGGGCGTCGGGGACAAATAGGCTTGTATTTTACATATTTAGGGATAACAACAGTTAGAAAGACGAGAGGAGATATAGCAAAGATGGAAGATAGGAACGTCAAGCGTGGGGATATTTATCACGCCGACCTTGATCCTGTATTTGGAAGTGAACAGGGCGGTTATCGTCCGGTGCTGGTGATTCAGAACAATATAGGAAATAAATACAGTCCGACAGTGATTGTGGCAGCAATTACTAGTAAAGAAAAAATTGAAACTGCCAACACACATTGCAGTCCCGGAAATGGAAGGGTTAGAAAAAGATTCTGTAGTGCTGTTGGAGCAGCTTAGAACTTTGGATAAAAGACGGTTGGAAAATTATGTGTGTACCTTAGACCGCACTGAAATGGAGAAAATCAATAAAGCAATCAGGAGAAGTACCGGGATACCGAAGATAATTGAAAAACCGTTAGTCGTGAGCCTGTGCAGAGTATGTGCAGGCAATTTTTATGATGTGCCGGGACATTATATCCGGCGAGTGAATCCAGAACAGCGATATAAGGATACTTGTATGTTCTGTAATGTCCGGAATGGGTACGACTATTATATAGGAAGAAAGAACAAGTAACACGTAAAAGTCAAGTGTGCGATTTGAAAATTCGCACATTGGACGATGCAGACGAAAATGGATATCTTAGTGGTGTAACGTTTTTAGATGTTACACAGCTAAAAACTACCGGTAGTGAAGCGCAAAGATTAGGACGAGGAGGATAACGTCATGGCAATGATAGAGAATGAAGTGGAAAAGAAAGTATATAAAGTAGAAGATGTTCAGAATTTGCTTGGGCTGGGACGCTCCAAGGCGTATGAATTTATAGAAAATGTTTATTATGATAGAAAACCATTCCGGGTGTTGAAGATTGGCAGATCTTATCGTATACCATGCAATTCTTTTGATAGGTGGCTGAATGGAGACGAGGAGAGAGAAAGAGTGAGAGCAGAATGAAACAGAAAGAAACGCAGCAGGAGACAATGTCAAAGGAAAAGAGAGTTGTCTTTTTTGAAGGAAAATCATGGTATCACAGAACCAAAGAGCTGCAGGACGATCTGACGACAAAATATGGGAAAAAAGGTGGATTTGAAACGCCGGAAGAAGCAGAGAAAAGTTACTGGGAATATGAAAAGAGATACCAGAAGAAGCAGAGAGATCTCCAGATTGCAAAAATGCAAAAGACAGATGTGATGCTTGGCGATTATCTGGAATACTGGTTTGAAAATATTTTCAGCCCGAGAATTGAGACAACCACGAGAATGGTTGGAGCATATACATTATATAATCTGATTCTTCCGAGTATGGAAGCGGATATCAAATTAAAATACATTTCAGTAGAGTATTTAGATGCTCTACTGGAACGTGTCGCGAAAATCTGTCCTTCAGCGGGAAATAAAGGGCGGGAGCTTCTGAGCATCGCCATGAAAGATGCAGCAGGAGATAAGTTCATAAACTATAATCCAATGCCTGAGACAAAGCCATATCCGAGAGCAAAACCAAAGGTAAGGGTATTAGGCAAAGAAAAATTGAAGGTTTTTCTTGAAGCTGCCAGCAAGAATCCTTGGTATCTGGAAATTTTACTGGGACTGTTTTGTGGATTACGAAAAGGAGAAATTCTTGGATTGAAATTTCAGGATTTTGATTTTGAAAAACAGACCGTCAGAATTAGCAGACAGCTTGTTGGAAACCTGAAACTGAAAGAAAAAGAATTTACGGTTACGGAATATGCTGTTATTGAAAGGAATCCAAAGACTGAGAATAGCTACCGGATATTGAGAGTGCCAAAAGTGGTGATGCAGGAAGTAAAACGCAGACAGCAGTTGAATTGAATTGCGCAAAAACTGATTCAGGCATAGAATACAAGAATTTTGATTATGTATGTTGTCAGGAAAATGGCGAACCCCGATCATTACGGCAATGAATCAGGCACTTACAAAAATCTGCAACAGAAATGGATTACCAAATATTACGGTACATGGACTTCGGCATATGTTTGCGACCATTTTAATTGAGCTTGGAGTCCCATTGTTTAAAATATCGGGTCTGTTAGGTCATAGTTCCGTTCATACGACTTACGAATATTATTGTGAGATTATGGACGAGCAGGATAAGATTATTGCGTTTGTAAATAATACATTTGTACCACAACGAACTGGAACGGAGGGATAGCCATGCATAAGACCTTTGACTTTAAGAAATATGTAGAATATAAGGTCTATTCGGTGACAACAATCAAAAATGGATATGGATTTCGTGTGTTGCTGACGTTTGCAGACGAAAGTACAAAGACACAGCAACATGCGGGATTCACAACCAAAAGAGAAGCCAATGCATTTCGTGATGAAGTAATCGGACAGCTACATACCGGAACCTATATTGTGTATGGAAAAATCCGGGTGGAGGAGTTTATGATCTTCTGGTTGGAAGATATTATGCGTCCCCGAATAACAGACGACACTTATACAACTTACAAAAGTGCCATTAAGAATTACATTGTTCCACAGATTGGAAAGATGTATATGTCTACACTAAATCAGGGGTATATCAGAAAATTATATAATGCAGTTGCAGAGAAGTATGAATCAGTTGCGAAAAATGTCAGGACGATCATGAAAACATCATTGGAGTATGCATTTAAACAAAAATGTACTGGCAACAAATCCAGCGAAGGGGATCAATTTACCGAAGAAATAAAAAAGACAGAGTATCGTGTCCATGAAAATTGACGAGAAGAAAACATTGACACTTCCGCAGGTGCTTCGGTTAATTGAGGCAAGCAAGGAGACACCGATTCATATGCAGATTTTATTTGCGGTATTGATGGGACTTAGAAGAAGTGAAATAAATGGTCTGAAATACAGTGATGTCGATTACATTCACAGGACGTTGAGAGTAGAGCGTCAGTTGGGAAAGAAGCCAAACAGTAAAGCAGAAGACTGTGCACCTAAGATGCTGACAAAGCAGGAAATTAAAACAAAAACACCTGCTGGTGTGCGTGAACTTCCAATACCGGATTATGTATTTGAAGCCATTCTGGAAGAACGGAAAACTTATGAGAAGAACCGAAGACGCAGACCAAAAGAGTTCCGGGACTGGAATTATATTTGTTGTTCTACATATGGGAATCCAAGGAGTAAAGGCTTTCATCAGAAATACTATAAAGACTTGTTGAAATCCTTGGATTTGCCTGATATTCATTTTCACCAGTTGAGAAATACTTATGCAACTATTTTGCTGAAGAATAGCTTTAATTCAAAAGGTGTTTCGCATTTATTGGGACATGCCAAGGAAATCATATCAGTAGATGTCTATGGAGATACGCAGGAAATCATAGAAGACTGTCTGGATGTATTGGAACCATTTATTGAAGAAGTTATTCCAAAAGAGCGGAAAGATCAGTATTATGATTATTCAGAAGTGATTGAAATAGACTTAATCCTGAAGGAATATTTCAATGCAGCATGATAAAAAATAGAATAGTAGTAAGATAGAAAAGTACAAATAAGAATCGAACATTTGTACTTTTTTCTTACCTTCATCTATATACTTTCAAAAAAATGTCTGATATAATAGGGACTGTTACAAGAACAAACAGTAAAAATATGACAGAATCGGAGCCTGGTATCATCAGGTATTTCCAGGTGCTGTTTTATCCGCAAAAATGAATTTTGTGACTTTTATTCGTAACGAGGAAAAAATGACACCTATTTGACACAAAAATGGGCGTTTCGTTACGAATCCGGATACGAATTTTTGGCTGATAATGATCATAGTAAAAGTCACAAATGGAGGGATTTACCATGAATGCAAAAAAAGGACATTCACAATCCGCTGACAATAGTCAGCTACTTGCTCATAAAAGCAGCCCGCAGGGCGGACATGCTTTTAAATTAAAAGCCCCATATAAGCCAACCGGAGACCAGCCACAGGCGATTGCAGAGCTTGTGAAAGGGTTCAAGGAAGGCAATCAATGCCAGACTTTACTAGGGGTTACGGGTTCTGGAAAAACTTTTACGATGGCAAATGTGATTCAGCAATTACAGAAGCCGACGCTTGTCATCGCTCATAATAAAACACTTGCAGCTCAATTATACGGAGAGTTCAAGGAGATGTTCCCTGAGAACGCAGTGGAATATTTTGTCTCCTAGCATGAGAAAGTCACAAAACAGGTGGTATTTTGTGGTATGTGGGTGGTTGAACATCCAGATGTTGTGGAAGTGGTAGTGGTGAGAGTATAGGTGAAAAGCGGGTGGATGAAGAGGTTTTGTGACTTTTCATTGCCTGCTTTTTTGATAATAATTGAAAAATATAGTGTATGAACATAAAATACTTGTTATAATCTAAATATAAATATGATGGAAAGGTTGGCGGTGATTATGTGTGAGAAAAAAGAATTGAGCTTTTCAATATTCATGCTGTATAGTCTTGCGGATAAGTGGAAGATGTCTCCAGCCAAAGTGTATAAAATATTAAATTCAACCGGAATTTTGGATAACTATATTATTAAATGTTACGATGTTCTTCATACACAGGGAAAGGAATATTTGGTAGAAGATATTACCGATTATGTGAGAGAAAAAGGAGTTAATGTATGATTGTATATCATGGATCAACAGAAATTTATAAAAAAGTCCAGACGTAGTACATTCGAAAAAGTATCTGGATTTTGGCCGGGGATTTTATATTACAACTTTCGAAAATCAGGCGAAGAAATGGGCAGTCCGAAAGGGCATGAGACAGGAAAAGGCTGCAATAGTTAATGTTTATGAATTATCTGAAGAATGGGATGATTTTAAGGTATTATCTTTTGAAAAAGAAAATGAGAAATGGCTTGATTTTGTGTGTGCATGTAGAAAAGGCCAGCCATTAAATAAAGAATATGACATTATTATAGGAAATGTTGCAGACGATGACGTGTTTAAGACTGTAGATATGTATTTTAGAGGTTTGTGGGATAAGGAAAAGGTATTAGGTGAATTGCGATACTATAAGATGAATAATCAAATATGTATTGTAAATCAAGAAACGCTGAATCGACTTATCACTTTTAAAAGGAGCATATGAGGTGAAAGATCATGGTAGATAAGAAACAATTAGAAGAAATTTATAAGCAAAATTTGGAAAATGATATCATTAATGTAATTTCTGAAATAAAAGGAATAGATTTGCGAAAAGCATTTGATAATTTATTATTCCAGTAAACTTGCTGAACAAATTTCAAATGACAGTTATGGAATAGAAAATATGGATGCAAAATATCTGGCAGAAGATTTGATTGAGAATGAGCCAGATTTATTTTAAGTATTGTTTCATGATTCAGACATGACAAGGGGGATGTAATTTAGATGTGAATGATGTATGTAAAAAGTGATATTAAAGATAGGTAATATTTGGTAAGAGATGTAAAAGAAAAAATAAGATTTATACAATGATGTTGAGTTTGACAAATAATTGAAGATGAGGTTAGTAATAAATAAGAAATAGGAAATAAGGGGGACGAAGCATAAAAATGAAAACTATAAAATATTTTACGAAAAAAAATATTGATAGAGTATAATAATGCGGCTATTAGAGAAAAAGAAACCGAGCATTAAAGGAACACTTTCTTGAAAAATTACAAGATGATTGGATATATCCAATTGTTTATCAGATATATCATGCAAAAAAATGAGATAAGAGTACAAATTTCATTTTTTTTGAAGATGGAATGGGCATTTTTAGACATGACAAGAGAACGATATGACATGCTTCCAATAGCAAAGTGGAATGAAAAAATGCAAAATAGAAATTGAGGACGAGGAGGAAATTCGAAAAAGATTTCCATATGAAAAATAGAGAGTGGACGGAAAAAGTAGAAAAAAAACCGTATAGAAAGCAAGGAAAATTTAGAAAAGAAGTATTGAGTGCATATGGTGCAACATGCGCAGTGTGTGGTTTGCATGAACCATCGATATTGAGAGCAGCCCATATTGTACCTGTGGCAAAAGGCGGTGTGGATGATATAACAAATGGTATATGCTTATGTACTAATCATGAATTAGCTTTTGATAAGGGATTAATAAAAATTAGACCAGATGGGAAGGTGGAAGTTAAAAGTAGTGAGTTAAAGGGAATTTATGATAAAATATTATTTCCAAAAGATAAACAGAATTGGCCAGATAAGGATTATTTGAGAGAAAAATATAATATGAAATGATAATAAATCTGAGAGATTTATATGAAAAATCATACATAGCCGATTGATTCAAATTACGAGTCAGTCGGCCTTTTTTTATGCCCATTTTATACATAGCCAGTCCCGTAAAAAGGATTGGCTATTAAATTTTTCGAGGAAGGAGGAAACCATATGACCAAGTGTAAAGTAATCGCACTTGCAAATCAGAAGGGAGGAACAGCCAAGACCACAACGACATTAAATCTGGGAATTGGTCTTGCACATCAGGGGCGAAAAGTATTATTGGTCGATGCTGATCCACAGGGAGACTTAACAACCGCATTGGGGTGGACTAATGCAGATAATCTTCCGATTACGTTGGATACACAGATGAAGAAAATATTACAAGATGAACCATTTGTGTATAATGAAGGCATTTTACACCATAAAGAAGGAGTTGACATTATTCCAACTAACATTGAATTATCGGGCATGGAAATCTCCCTGGTAAATGCAATGAGCAGAGAGCAGACACTAAAGCTGTATCTGGCAGATTTGAAAAAAGATTATGATTATATCCTGATTGATTGTATGCCTAGCTTGGGGATGTTGACTATCAATGCATTAGCTGCCGCAGACAGTGTAATTGTTCCAGTTCAGGCTCATTATCTTCCATTAAAGGGCATGACACAGTTAATGAAAACAATCGGTAAGGTACAGAGACAGCTAAATCCTAATCTGAAGATTGATGGAGTATTGCTGACACTTGCAGATATGAGAACAAAACTTGCAAGGACAACAGAGACTAGCCTTAGAGAGAATTATGGAAAGCATATTAGGATTTTCAAAACTGTTATTCCAGTGGCTATCACAGCAGCAGAAAGCAGTGCAGCAGGACAGAGCATTTATGAGTATGACAAAAATGGGACTGTTGCAAAGGCGTATGCAGAATTTACGAGGGAGGTGATTCATTGTGGCGAAAAACAGAGAAATAAACATGAATCTTCCTTCAGCAGATGACCTTTTTACAACGCAGGAAGAAAGAGACCATAAGGATCAGGAGTATGTAAAAGATATTTCTATTTATGAAATTACAGATTTCCCGAATCATCCGTTTAAGGTAAAAATGGATGATAAGATGTTGGAAACTATCGAAAGCGTGCGTGACCATGGCGTATTAGTCCCAGCACTTGTCAGGGAAAAGCCAACAGGCGGGTATGAAATGATTTCTGGACACCGTAGAAAAATGGCAAGTGAACTGGCTGGAAAAGAGACAATGCCATGCATTGTAAGAAATCTTAGTGATGACCAAGCAGTCATTGTCATGGTTGACAGCAATCTTCAGCGAGAAGAAATCTTACCATCCGAAAAGGCATTTGCTTATAAAATGAAGCTAGATGCTATGAAGAGACAGGGACAGAGGAGAGATTTGACTTCTGTGCCACTGGCACAGAAGTTTAAAGGTAAAACTTCAAGAGAAATATTAGGTGAACAAGTTGGAGAAAGCCAAGACCAAATCCGTCGCTATATCCGCCTTACGGAACTTATCCCGGAAATCCTTGAAATGGTCGATGACAAAAAGATTTCTATGCGTCCGGCGGTGGAGCTGTCCTATTTGACGAAGGAGGAACAGGAGATATTGTACGACACCATGGAGTCGGAGGCTTGTACCCCAAGTCATGCACAGGCAATTAAAATCCGTAAATTTTCAGCAGAAGGAAGGTTAAATGAAGATGTTTTACTGTCGATTATGGCAGAGGAAAAGCCGAACCAGGTAGAGCAATGGAAAATTCCAAAGAATCGACTGAAAAAATATTTTCCATCGGGAACTTCACAGCAGAAAATGGAGGAAACCATTATCAAAGCACTGGAATTATACCGGAAACGGGAAAAAAGCAGGGAACGATAGGCATTTTGACACCAAGGGAGAAGTCTATCCGTTGGTGGTCAATGAAAAATCAGCGTTTTCCTGTTTTCCCCTCCCCACACCCTACCCCTTTGGTTTACCAGCAGATTACCAGCCGAAAAGACAATAAGGAGCCGGGAATCTCATTTTCTTTCGACAGGTCAGAGATTCCCACACCCTGCATGGCAGCAGGGAGCAAACAGCATAAAGCAACATCAGGCGTTCCAGACGGACGTCTTTTTGGATTGAAAAGAAAGGAATTGTAAAAAATGAAGAAGATATGGAAACGAGTGTGTGCAGGGATTCTTGCCCTGACCACGATTTTAACTGCATTACCGATCACATCGGTTCAGGCAGCGGAAACACAGTATTGGACGGAATCCTCAGAGAGAGTCGGATATATTGAATATGTGATGAATGATGGAACCATTCATTCGACATTCAATGAAGGTCACATGCGAGTAGAGGGCGAAACAGCCTATTGTGTAGATATTAACACTGGATTCAAAAATGGGTATAAAACTAGACACGATGCAAGTTCCAGTATGAGTGCTGCACAGATCGAAGATGTGGCATTGTCACTGGAGTATGTAAAACAGTATAGAGGCAGTCACAGTAACCTGAATGCGAATCAGGGATATCTGTTGGAACAGTGTGTGGTATGGCAGAGACTGAGTGAGTATTTAGGCTGGCAGTGTGATAATGTACGAGCTGCATATTCTGAGATTTCACAGGATATTCAGAATGAAGTGTATGCAGGAGCGAGAGCATTTGTACAGGCGAACAAAGGTCGGTATAAATGTGGAGGATATATCTATACTGGAGAGGGACAGGATCTCGGACAGTTTTGGGCAGAACTGAATGTCGGAAATGCAAAAGTAAAAAAGACAACCGCAAATGAGATTGTCACAAATGGAAATGCGATGTATACCATTGCCGGAGCAACCTTTGGCATATTCTCAGACCAGAATTGCAGCAATCAGATTGGAACACTTACAACAAATGAGAATGGTGAGACAAATGAGGTTGAAGTGACTGCAGGGAATGTTTACATCAAAGAGCTTTCTGCACCGAAGGGATATAAGCTGGATACGACAGTACACAGTCTGAAGGTTGAAGCCGGAAAGACAGCCGTATTAAATGTTTCCGATGTTCCGAAAGTGACAGAGACATTGGTAGACCTGTTCAAGATTGATATGGAGACAGGAAAAGCAGCTGCACAGGGTAATGCAGCACTGGCAGGAGCAGAGTTTACCTGGCATTATTATTACGGACTTTATACAAAAGACAATTTACCAGAGAAAGCAACACGTACCTGGGTTACAAAGACGGTAGCTGAAAAAGACAGTAATGGAACTGTTCATTATGTGACAAAACTGACAGATGCTTACAAAGTATCTGGAGATGCATTTTACACCCAGAATGAAAAAAGCGTATTACCACTTGGAACACTGACTGTTGAGGAGACAAAAGCACCGGACGGATATTTACTGGACGGAGCTTATATGCAGGCAGGGGACAGCACAGAGCAGATAAAAGGAATGTATCTGACACAGATTACAGAGGACGGAGAGCTTGCAGTCCTTTCCGGAAGCAACCAGTATTCCGTATCTGATCAGGTAATCCGAGGTGGGGTGAAGATTCAGAAACGTGATTTAGAGACAAAAGATACCAAAGCACAGGGAAGTGCCATATTAAAAGATGCGGCGTTTGCAATTATTTCACTGAACGAGAATCCGATTCTGGTAGAAGGAAAGCTGTACAAAAGGAATGAGACAGTTAAGATGATTCAGACAGGGATTGATGGTATTGCAACAACATCAACAGATTTACTTCCATATGGTAAATACAAACTGAAGGAAACAAAAGCACCGGAAGGTTATTTAACAGACGGTGCAAAAGCGATTGAATTTTCCATTACAGAAAATGGAAAAATCGTAGATTTAACAGACGAAAGCCATTCCATTTACAACCAGATTAAACGTGGAGATCTGGAAGGAGTCAAGATTGGAGCTAGCACACATAAGAGACTGGTAAATGTTCCTTTTAAGATTACAAGCAAAACAACCGGAGAGAGCCATATCGTAGTGACAGACAAGAATGGTCAGTTTTCAACTGCTTCTGATTGGGCGTCTCATAAGAAAAATACAAATGCGGGGAAATCCAGTGAGGACGGTATCTGGTTCGGAACATCAGAGCCAGACGACAGCAAAGGGGCATTACTTTATGACACTTATGAGATTGAGGAGTTATCTTGTGAATCCAACAAAGGTATGAAGCTGATTCCTGCATTTGAAGTTGTTGTCAGCAGAAATAAAGTGAAAATAGACCTTGGAACACTGACTGATGAGTATGAAAAAGAGATTACCATTCATACCACAGCAACGGATAAAATAACAGGTGAGAAGGTAATTGTTGCAGGAAAGAAAGTAACGATTGTGGATACAGTTACTCTGGACGGTCTGGAAGAAGGCAGAAAGTATCAGTTAAAAGGCTGGCAGATGTTGAAAGAGGAAAATGCAGAACTGCTCATTGATGGAAAGCGTGTGGAGAGTGATTACACTTTTGTTGCTGACAGCGAGAAAATGAAAGTAGAGATTTCTTATACGTTTGATGCATCAGAACTTGGCGGACAGAATCTGGTTACATTTGAAGAATTATACGACCTGAAGAATCCGGAAGAACCTGTAAAAGTTGCAGAGCATAAGGACATTGATGATGAAGGTCAGACAGTCCTGATTACAGAGCGAAAGATTTCGATTCATACCACAGCATCGGATAAGAACGGTAAGAAAGAAATCGAAGCCGGAAAAGATCTGACGATTGTGGATACGGTTACTTTAGAAGGACTGGAAATCGGTACGAACTACAAGTTGTCTGGTTGGCAGATGGTTAAGGCAGAAAATGAAAAGCTGCTCATTGATGGAAAAGAAGTTACCAATGATTATGAATTTACAGCGGACAAGGAAAACATGGAAGTGCAGATTGAGTTTACTTTCGATGGCAGCACTCTTGGAGGAAAGCAGCTTGTAACCTTTGAAGAACTGTATGATATGACAAATCCGGAAGAACCGAAAAAGGTAACAGAGCATAAGGAAATCAACGATGAAGGTCAGACTGTAACCATCAAAGAAGTACCGGAAACACCAACCCCAGGGACACCGGGTACTACTACAAAAACCAGTAACCCTCCGAAAACAGGAGACACTGCAAATGCAATTTTATGGATAGCCATTCTGGTATTATCAGCAGCCGGAATCACAGGAGTTCGTATCTGGAATAAAAAGAAACAGGTTAAGAGATTAGGAATTGAAGAAAAGAAAGAAGAGGAGGAGTAAAACAGAGGGCGCGATAAGCTGCCCTTTGATGATGAAATGGGAAAAAATCAGAAAGCAATAAAAGTATTACAGCGTTTATTTGATGCCGGATACGGAACGGAAAAAGAGATTGTCAATATGGCGATGGATGAAATGCTTGCTTTGCCGGGAGTGAATGTAGCAGATCTGTGCATTATCAGTGAGCTGCAGAAAAGCATTAAGGCAAACAAAGTGATAAGCTATTTGTCAGGGAAAAAAGAAGTAAAGGAAGAAACGAAGGAGCAGATTATGGTGGAACAACCTAAATATTTGGAAATGACATTATCACAATTGAAATCATATGTGGAATCTTCAGAGAGTAATAATTTTTTTTGGTTGTTTG
>ENA-OQBL01000551-OQBL01000551.1-human-gut-metagenome-genome-assembly--contig:-NODE-551-length-19278-cov-3.477730_pt1 | contig 19278 bp, 16 predicted proteins | sample MGYA00242747_ERZ504553 | MGnify/ENA primary metagenome ERZ504553 (study PRJEB26092, sample SAMD00036240) | human gut metagenome | host: Homo sapiens | study: EMG produced TPA metagenomics assembly of...
ATCATATACCAGTAAACCGGCATTGTTGGTACCGATGTACAACATTCCGTCAGAGGTCTGGCATAGAGAGTAGATATAGTATGATTCTACTGGCATTCGGATATAGGTGTACTTGCCGGTTGCTTTTTCTAATAAGTATAGGCCGGTTGCAGTGCCTATCCACATATGTGTGGAGTCTTTTTCTATAATGGCGGTAATGCCGTTCAGACCGGGGAAATGCCGTATGCTTTTGCTGGAATAGTCTATTTCCTTCAAGTTATAATACCCTCCGGACCAGATGTTTCCTGAAGAGTCTTTCATGATAGAACGGATATACTTGTCCGGCCGGATATTGAGGTTGCTGAATAAGGATGGAGTGAAGAAATCTACGGACTGTTGCTTCTTGTTTATCTGATAGATGCCTGAACTGTAACCTCCGGCCCAGATGATACCAGGCTCAACCTCGCATAGTGAGATAAAGGTGTGGTTTTTTACTGTGGCTTGCAGGATCGAAGGTACTGAGAAAAGAATGCCATTGGTTTGTTTTACTATTATAAAGGCTGATGCCGTTGTTGGTGGCAAACCATAAATCTCCGTCATGATCTTCGATGATGGCATTTACTTGGTCATTGATGAGTGACTGTTTATTACCGATAGAGTGTTTTATCCATTGGTAATCGGCATATCGGTTGTCGCGTACGGTGATACCGATGGGATAATTGGCTATCCAGATGCGTTGTTCGCTGTCAATGTAGATGTCGTTGATGGTATTCCCGTTCATAGAGTTGTGCCGGTTGTAGTCGGCAACAATGTATGGTACGGACTCATAAGTAGCAGCGTTCATTTTGTAGATGCCGGCTCCGTCTGTTGCAATGAGAATTTCATTGTCAGTGTAGGAACGGATGCAGTTGATGCTGACATCCATCAGGCCGGACGGTATATGCATGACTTTATGTTTGTTCAAGTCATAGACAAATATTCCTCGTTGAAAAGTACCGATAAAAACCTTACGGGACGGTTTGTGATAGTATAATTCGTTGATTTGTACCTTTAAGGTATCCAATTGGTCGCAGGGACTCAAGGTGAGTACATTGTTTTCCAATTCGGCATAATGTATGCCGATGTCGGTTCCGATAAAGAAATGAGTTGAGTCAATCTGTACGATGTCCGTGATTCGTTCTTTTATTTCATTTTGAATGAAGGTCACTTTTTGAGTATTACTGTCGTACAGATATAGGGCATCTTCATTGCAAAGCCATATTACGCTGTTGGCATCCACAAAACCATAGCTGATGGGAGTAGGACGTCCTTTTACTTCATTTTCGGGTAGCTTGTATACTAAGACAAAACGGTCGTGTCTTGTGTCGTAGCGGAACACACGTCCTTTTTTGCCTATTTCCCATATGGTTCCTTTAGGATCCACATAGAGCCAGTTCAGATTCATCATGGAATTTACTTCTTCATCTCCGTCCATCAGTTTGTAAGACTTGAAATCTTTTCCGCTATATCGGTCGATGCCGTCGTGGGTGAGAAACCACATGTAACCTTTGGGGCCCTTTTGAATGGCATATACCCGTCTGTTGCTCAAACCGTCTTCCACATCGATGTACTTGTATGTTTGCGCAATGCCTATAATTGGCAATAATAGTAGTATGTAGAAAAAGAAGTACTTTTTCATAATTGTCGAACGGTTTTTGAATGTTGTACTGAGGGAGAGTTGAAAATAAACACAAAAGTAGTGCTTTTGTTCGAGAAAAGCAAAAGGAAGGCAAAGAATGGAAAAAATGAACAAGCGCGGATTTATTTGTCAACCCGCGCTTGTCACATTTCTATTAAGAAGGAAGTTCTGTTTATTTTTTATTGGCTTCCACCCACTTGCGTGCATTGACAAACGCTTCTATCCAAGGAGTGATTTGGTCGCTGTTTACGCGGTCTGCGGGGTAGCAACCATTTTGCCAGGGGAAGATAGCACGTTCCAAGTGGGGCATCATGGCCAGATGGCGTCCGTCGGCACTTGCCAATCCGGCTATGGAATAATCCGAACCGTTGGGGTTGGCAGGATATTCGTCGTATGAGTATTTCAGCACAACGTTGTATTTGTCCTCATCGTACGGCAAAGAGAATTTGCCTTCGCCGTGGGCCACCCAGATACCCAGTTTACTGCCGCTCAAAGACCCGAGCATTACACTGCGGTTAGTGGGAACGGTAACACCGAGGTATCTGGATTCGAATTTGTGGGAATCGTTGTGCAACATCTTGCCTTTCTTTTCAAGCTCGGGATTGATAAGGTTGAGTTCCATCATAAGCTGGCAACCGTTGCAGACGCCTAGCGAAAGCGTATCCTTGCGTGCATAGTACTTATCGAGCGCTTCTTTGGCTTTCGGATTGAAAAGGAAGGCACCGGCCCAACCCTTAGCAGAACCAAGCACGTCGGAATTGGAGAAACCACCGCAGTAAACAATCATGTTTACATCTTCCAGCGTCTCGCGGCCGCTGATAAGGTCGGTCATTGTAACATCTTTCACATCGAAGCCTGCCAAATAGAGCGAGTAGGCCATTTCGCGTTCGCCGTTAGTCCCTTTTTCACGGATGATGGCAGCGCGTATACCGGAAGGTGTGCGGCGGTCCGGGGTAATGCCGTATTGTGAGAACTTGCCTTTGAAGTCCGGCATGAAGGCGAATTCCACCGGTTGCATCTTGTAGTTCTCGAAACGCTTCTTGGCACAGCCGTTCATGGACTGTTTACGATCAAGGAGATAAGAAGTGGAGTACCATACATCACGCATATAGTCGATGCCGAACTGATAAGTAGCATCGCCTTTTGATACAAGAATATGGCGTTCGTCTGTCGGTTTACCGAGTTTCACATAACCTACGCCTGCATCTTCCAGGATTTGCTTTACTGTTTCCTTATGCTTGTCACTCACCTGAATAACGATACCCGGATTCTCTGCAAACAGAATCTTGATAAGGTCTTGCTCCTTGATTTTATCCAGGTTGATTTCCATACCGCCCTCCACATTGGCAAAGCACATTTCAAGCAGTGTAGTGATAAGGCCACCGGCAGAAATATCATGTCCGGCAAGAATCAGTCCCTTGTTGACCAGCTCCTGCACGGCAAGGAAAGCATCGCGGAAGTATTCGGCATCCTGCACGCTGGGAACTTCGTCACCCACTTTGCCCAGGGTTTGGGCGAAGGCGGAACCACCGAGTTTCAGGTTGTCGAAACTGAAGTCTATATGATAAATGGTAGTTTTTTCATTGTTGACCAGCACTGGAGAAACGACCTTCTTGACATCGGAAACTTCTCCACCGGCAGAAACAATTACCGTGCCCGGAGAAATGACTTTGCTGCCGTCGGGGTATTTCTGTGTCATGGAAAGAGAGTCTTTACCAGTCGGTACATTGATTTGCAGGGAACAGCAGAAGTCGCTCAATGCCTTTACTGCCGTGTACAGACGGGCATCTTCACCTTCTTGCGAACGGCAAGGCCACATCCAGTTGGCAGAAAGGGAAACGCTGTCCAGACCTTCGGCAAGCGGTGCCCAAACCAAGTTGGTCAAGGCTTCGCTGACGGAAAGAACGGAGCCGGCTGCCGGGTCGGCAAGTGCCGCCTGGGGAGCATGGCCCAGAGAGGTTGCGATACCCTTTTCGCCGCGATAGTCCAAAGCTACCACACCACAATCGCTCAGAGGCAACTGCAATTCACCCTGGCACTGCTGGCGAGCAATCTTGCCTGTTACAGAACGGTCTACCTTGTTTGTCAACCAGTCTTTACAAGCCACAGCTTCCAGTTGGAGCACATTGGTGAGGTATTCATGTAGTTGGGAAAGTTCGTATTGGGGCATTTTGTAATGACGTTCCACGGTCTTGTCCACCATATAAGTCTTGGGGGAAGAGCCGAACATCTGTTCTACGGCGAGGTCGAACGGACGTACACCGTCAGCTTGCTGGAAGGCAAAGCGATGGTCACCGGTGGTTTCACCTACTACGTACATCGGAGCGCGTTCGCGTTCGGCTACCTTGCGTACATGTTCGATGGCCTCTTCCTGAATCAGCAAGCCCATGCGTTCCTGGCTTTCGTTGGCTATGATTTCCTTGGCAGACAGCGTGGTGTCACCGATGGGTAACTTGCTCATGTCAATCAGGCCGCCGCATTCCTCTACCAATTCAGACAGACAGTTAACATGTCCGGCAGAGCCGTGGTCGTGGATGGAGACAACCGGATTGGTCTCTTCCTCACAAAGTGCGCGTACCACGTTGTAGGCACGTTTTTGCATTTCGGCGTTGGCGCGTTGCACGGCATTCAGCTCGATGCCACTGCTGTAGCGTCCGGTATCTACGGAAGATACGGAGCCGCCGCCCAGACCGATGCGGTAATTGTCTCCACCGATAACAACCACTTTGTTTCCGGCTTCCGGTGTACCTTTCAAACAGTCGCGTTGGGTACCGTAGCCTACGCCTCCAGCAAGCATAATCACTTTGTCGTAACCATAGACTTCATCATTTTCCTTATGTTCGAAAGTGAGCACGGAACCGCAGATTAGCGGTTGACCGAATTTGTTTCCGAAATCACTGGCACCATTGGAGGCCTTGATCAGTATTTGTTCGGGAGTCTGATACAGCCATTTGCGTACCGGCAGAATCTCTTCCCAAGGACGTCCTTCTTCCGTACGGGGGTAGGAGGTCATATAGACGGCTGTTCCGGCAATCGGCCAAGAGCCCTTACCGCCGCCCATACGGTCGCGGATTTCACCGCCCGTACCGGTAGATGCACCGTTGAACGGTTCTACGGTAGTGGGAAAGTTATGTGTTTCCGCTTTCAGGGAGATGACACTCTTGATGTCTTTTACTTGGAAATAGTCGGGCTTGGAGTGGTCTGCCGGAGCAAACTGTTCGATAACCGGACCTTCGGCAAAGGCCACATTGTCTTTGTAGGCAGAGATAATCTTGTTGGGATTCTCTTGTGTGGTCTTCTTTATCATTTGGAAGAGTGAAGATTCTTGTTCTACTCCATCGATGATGAATGTCCCGCCGAAGATTTTGTGACGGCAGTGCTCGGAGTTGATTTGCGCAAAACCGAATACTTCGGAGTCCGTCAGAGGGCGTCCAAGATCTTTTTCTACCTTCTTGAGGTAGTCCATTTCCTCTTTGGAAAGTGCCAGCCCTTCTTTCTCATTGTATTCCTCCAGGTCTTCGATGTGTACAATCGGTTCCGGTTGCCGGTTGGTTGTAAATACATTCTGGTCCAGCCCCTTGTACATACGTTGCAGCATCGGGTCATGGTCTGCATTCTCATCTTTTACGGGGAAATACTCCTCGATGCGGATAATGCCGTCCAGTCCCATGTTCTGGGTGATTTCTACGGCGTTTGTACTCCACGGAGTAATCATCTCGCGGCGCGGGCCGACGAAATGTCCTTTCAGGTTGTCTTCACTTTCCGGGGGGTGGCTTCTCCAAAAAGCCAGCAGAGTTTGTCGCTGTCTGCCTGGGGGGAGTTCATGATTACATTCTACGGCAATCACACTCTTGGATGGTGTTCTGCAAAAAAAAGAATCATAGTTATATTTACGATTTTACGATTTACGATTTTACGATTGAAGTTACTTCTTTGAATATCTTCATCTTTTCTTCTTGGGGACAAAGATACGCAAAATCGGTGGGGAGGAGAAAAAAAGGAAAACAAAAAACGCATGCAATTTTACTTGTATGCGTTTTTTATTCTGTTTTATAAAGCCGGATGTATATTATTGTATGACGATTTCATCCGTAAATAAGAATTGTTTCTTCCCTTGTATGGCGTGGAAGCGTACATACCGTGCTTCAGTAGGGGTGCCGGTCCATCCGAAATTTCTGAAAATCACGTCTTTTCCGGCATCCTCCTCGCTGCAAGTATCACTGCCCAGCAGGGAGAATTCTTTGCCGTCCACTGATGCCCACACTTCTACTTTGGCTGGAAGAAAAACCTGCGGGGTACGGATTTGCATGAAGTTGGCCATGACCCGCTGTATAGCGGTCACTTCGCCCAAGTCGATGGTGGCATCCAAATCATTGGGGCAGAATCCCTGCCAACGCCCGTCCATGTAGCTTTTACCGCCGCGAAGTCCGTCGAGGAGACCGGTGTCACCGCCGCCTTTGTATACTTCTTTATGCTGATAGTATCCGCCGCCCGGTGCATAGGTTATCTTTTTGCCTATGCCTTTGTGATAGTCGGTGCGCAGGTGAAGGCTTTTTCCGATAGGCTTTTCTCCATCGAAAAGACGTGCGGTCAGCAATATGGAGTCTTTTACGGCAAACGGTTTCTTGTATAACTTGGAAGACGCAGTCGGTTCGGAACCGTCCGTTGTGTAGCGGATGTCAATCGGATGCTTTTTCGGAGGTGAGGGACAGCATGATTCATTTTCTTGGCATAGTCAACGGTCTGGCTGGTCTGCACTAGTTCCGACAAGGTGAACGGGTTGTAGCCTATTGCTTTGATATGGCGTATTTCGTTGTTGATACGTCTCTTGAAACTTTCTGAATGCTTGTTCTTCATGGGAGTCCATCCTACTTCTGCCAGAGCGATGATGCGCGGGTATATCATATATTCGGCATGTTCGTAAGTGGGTAGATATTCGGCCCATACATTGCCTTGCACGCCTAATATGTATTTGCAGATATCACTTTCCAATGAGTCGGGAGCCGGGTCGTAGGAGTAGGTCTGTCCGATGGGGACGCAGGCGCCGAACGCCAGCGGCTGTGTCTCGGGGTCATCCTGGTAGTGGTCCAGATAACAGTGGCTCTCCGGTGTCATGATGGCGTAATGCCCCATGCGGGCGGCGGCAATGCCACCTTCCGTACCCCGCCACGACATGACGGTTGCGTTGGGGGACCAGGCCTCCGTCCAGTATCTCATCCCAGCCGATGATTTCACGCCCTTTGTCGTTGAGGTACTTCTCTATGCGGGCTATCATATAGCTTTGCAGCTCACTTTCATCTTTGAGCCCTTCTTCCTTCATGCGCTTCTGGCATTTGGGACATGCTTTCCAGTGGCGTCTGCTGGCTTCATCGCCTCCAATATGGATATAACGGGAAGGGAACAGCCGTATCACTTCATCCAGCACATCTTCGAAGAACTTGAAGGTCTCTTCGTTGCCGATACAGACTTCACCGGATGTATAAGGCTCGCCGGTACAGGACAGCTGTGGATAGGCTGCCAGTACTTCTCCTGAGTGTCCCGGCATTTCTATTTCGGGGATGACAGTAACATGCCTCAAGCGGGCGTATTCTAAAACTTCGCGTACATCTGCTTCTGTATAGTAGCCTCCATAGGCTCCTTCTTCATCCTTTTCGCAGAAGCGGTGGTTATATTTCCCCCAATCCTGCAGATTGGCGGCTTTTCTCCAGGCTGCGAATTCTGTCAGGCGGGGATAGCCCGGAATCTCCAGCCGCCATCCGGCACCGTCGGTCAGATGCCAATGCAGGCGGTTAATTTTGTAGGTGGCTACCAGGTCTATTTGTTTCTTGACATAGTCCGTGTTAAAGAAGTGCCTTGAAACATCCAGGTGCAGCCCACGGTAGGGGAATCTGGGTTCGTCCTTGATGGTCGTGACTGGCAGTTCCTTCCCGTTACGGGCAAGTTGTGCCAGGGTTTGCAGTCCATAGAAGGCACCTGCTGCGGAGGAGGCCTGAATATTTACACCTTGTTTGCTGACTGTCAGGTTGTAGCCTTCGGCGGCGATTGGATTGTCCGTCTCGTCCGTTATTTCTATCGTTACAAAAGGATTCTTGTCGACAAGCTTCATGGGGATGGCAAAGTCCGGCAGATAGGCCAGCAGGTCATTCATGTCGGATTTCGCCAGATTGGTCGAGAAGGTTACCGTAGATGGCAGTTCGACTGTTTTTGACGTAGTTTGGGCATACTGCGGATATGGAATCACACCGAGTTCCTTGGGAGCTTCGCATGCCGTCAGTAGTAAGACGGTCATGGAAACGAGTGCTAGAGTTTTTTTTATTCGTTTCATTAGGGGGTATTGTTAAGTTCGGAGGTAAATATACGGAATAATATGTAAAATGGATAATCTTAACTTCTTAAAATCCTTTTCCGTCGAAAAAACGTTAACACTATTCGTTCGTCTCATAAAAAAGTCCGATATTTGCAGCCATGTTCAGATAGAGACCATATTTGACATATTGTGGAAGGGGTTCATTATTGGCGTCATTGTGTCCGCGCCATTGGGTCCTGTAGGAGTATTGTGTATTCAGCGTACTTTGAATAAAGGACGGTGGTATGGTTTCGTAACGGGGATAGGAGCTTCGCTGAGCGATATTGCATATGCCTTGCTGACGGGCTACGGGATGAGTTTCGTTTTTGATTATGTCAACAAGAACATCTTTTACCTGCAGCTTTTCGGAAGCATTCTTCTGTTGGCATTTGGCATTTATACGTTCCGCAGCAATCCGGTACAGTCCATCCGGCCTGTATCCACCAATAAGGGTTCCTATTTCCATAACTTCATAACGGCGTTTGCCGTCACACTTTCCAATCCACTGATTATTTTCCTTTTTGTAGGCCTTTTCGCCCGCTTCGCTTTTGTAAGTGAGGGCGTGCTGGTGTTTGAGGCTGTCACCGGATACCTGGCCATCGCATTGGGTGCTTTGGCTTGGTGGTTTGGCATAACCATTTTTTGTCAATAAGGTCCGTACACAATTCAACCTGCGAGGTATCTGGATACTGAACCGTATTATCGGGAGCATTGTCATTGTGGTGTCTGTGATGGGACTGGTGTTTACGCTGATGGGTGAATCGCTGTATTAATGGATAATCGATAGTGGATAAATTGATAATGAAGTCATAAATCTAAGGTTATAAATCATACATTTTATCGTGAAGATTGCGCAACAACTGAAAGAGAAGAATATAGCCGAATACCTTATATATATGTGGCAGGTGGAGGACTTGCTCCGTGCCAACGGCTGTGACATAGACCGGATACGCCAGAACATCATCTTGCGCTATCCGGAGGAGGAACGGCCTGCGCTGGAAGAATGGTATGGAAACCTGGCAGATATGATGCGTGCGGAAGGCGTAACGGAAAAAGGGCATCTGCAAATCAACCGTAATGTCATTCTGAATCTGACGGAGCTGCATGGCGAATTGCTGGCTTCTACGAAATATCCGTTCTATAATGCGGCTTATTTCAAGGCACTGCCTTTTATCGTGGAACTGCGTCAGAAGAACGGCCGGAAAGAGGAGTCTGAGGTAGACACTTGTTTCGAGGCGCTTTATGGAGTGCTGCTGTTACGCTTGCAGAAGAAGGAAATCAGTCAGGGCACGGCAAAGGCTATGGAGGCCATCAGTGGTTTCATCTCGTTGCTTGCCAACTATTATGACAAGGAGAAGCGGGGAGAACTGGAGTTGATGGATAATTGATAGTGGATGATTGATAATTATGAAGGAAAATATTGTTCATCGTAACATTCTATATATAAGTGTAACTTTATTAAATGAATATTCTGATAACCGGTGCCAACGGTCAACTTGGCAATGAAATGCGAGTGTTGTCGAAAGAAAACGGACAACATGCTTATTTTTTCACTGATGTGCAGGAATTGGACATTTGCGACGAACAAGCTGTGCACAGGTTTGTGAAGGGTAACCGGATAGATGTGATTGTGAATTGCGCTGCTTATACGGCGGTGGACAAGGCGGAGGACAATCAGGAACTTTGCGACAAGCTGAACCATGTCGCTCCTGGCTATCTGGCTGCCGCTGCCGAAGCTTGCGGTGCTGCCTTGATACAAGTGTCCACCGATTATGTTTTCGACGGAACCGGACACACTCCTTATACGGAAGAGGCGGCCACTTGCCCCAATTCGGTATATGGCTCTACTAAACTGGCAGGTGAGCAGGCGGTGATGAAGCATTGCAGCCGTGCCATGATTATCCGTACAGCATGGCTCTATTCCATTTACGGGAATAATTTTGTGAAGACGATGCTTCGTCTGGGGCGTGAGCGAGAGACGCTGGGGGTTGTCTTCGACCAGATAGGTACGCCGACATATGCCAATGATTTGGCACGTGCCATTTTTGCGGCTGTCAACCGGGGGATTGTTCCCGGTATCTATCATTTTAGCAACGAGGGTGTGTGCTCGTGGTATGATTTCACGTTGGCTATCCATCGCCTGGCCGGCATAAAGACCTGCAAAGTAAACCCACTACATACGGACGAATTCCCTGCCAAGGCGCCGCGTCCGCATTATTCCGTACTGGACAAGACAAAGATAAAGAAGACATTCGGCATCGATATACCCCATTGGGAGGCGAGCCTTGCCGTCTGCATGAAGAATTTGGAAGAGTGATTATTACTGACTAATTGATATATGGCCAATAACAACGAAATAGAGAGACGGAGAACGTTTGCGATTATTGCGCATCCGGATGCCGGTAAGACATCATTGACCGAGAAGCTGTTGCTTTTTGGTGGACAAATCCAGGTGGCGGGTGCCGTAAAGAGCAATAAGATAAAGAAGACGGCAACGTCGGACTGGATGGATATTGAAAAACAGCGTGGTATTTCCGTTACCACTTCTGTAATGGAGTTCGACTACCATGACTACAAGGTCAACATCCTTGATACTCCGGGTCACCAGGACTTTGCTGAAGATACCTACCGCACGCTGACGGCTGTGGACAGTGTTATCATCGTGGTGGACGGTGCGAAAGGTGTGGAAACGCAGACACGCAAGCTGATGGAGGTCTGCCGTATGCGTAATACGCCGGTGATTATCTTCATCAACAAGATGGACCGTGAAGCCAAAGACCCGTTCGACCTGTTGGACGAGCTGGAGGAGGAACTGCACATCCACGTGCGTCCCTTGACGTGGCCTATCGAGAGCGGTGTCCGTTTCAAGGGTGTCTACAATATCTACGAGCATAACCTCAACCTCTACCAGCCCAGCAAGCAGGTGGTGACGGAGAAGGTGGAAGTGGACATCCATACCGAGGAGCTGGACAACCGGATTGGCGCCCAGCTGGCCGACAAGCTGCGCGGCGAACTGGAACTGATAGACGGCGTTTACCCCGAATTCGATAAGGAGGAATACTTGAAGGGTGAGCTTGCTCCCGTGTTCTTCGGCTCGGCACTGAATAATTTCGGTGTGCAGGAACTGCTGGACTGCTTTGTGGAGATTGCTCCCAGTCCCCGTCCCGTGAAGGCGGAAGAGCGTGAGGTGGAGCCGGAAGAACCTAAATTTACCGGATTCATCTTCAAGATAACCGCCAATATCGACCCGAATCACCGTTCATGTATCGCTTTCTGCAAAATCTGCTCCGGGAAGTTTGTACGCAATGCCCCGTACTTGCATGTACGTCATGGCAAGACGATGCGCTTCTCGTCGCCCACGCAGTTCATGGCGCAGCGCAAGACGACTGTCGACGAGGCTTGGGCGGGAGATATTATCGGCCTGCCGGACAACGGTACGTTCAAGATTGGCGATACGCTGACCGAAGGCGAGGCGCTCCACTTCAAGGGACTTCCGAGCTTCTCGCCGGAGATGTTCAAGTACATTGAGAATGCCGACCCGATGAAGCAGAAACAGCTTGCCAAGGGTATCGACCAGTTGATGGACGAAGGTGTGGCGCAGTTGTTCGTCAACCAGTTCAACGGGCGTAAGATTATCGGTACGGTGGGGCAGTTGCAGTTCGAGGTCATCCAGTATCGTCTGGAGAACGAATACAGTGCGAAGTGCCGTTGGGAGCCGCTCAGTCTGTATAAGGCCTGCTGGATTGAGAGCGATGATGCGGCGGAGCTGGAAGCCTTCAAGAAGCGCAAATACCAGTACATGGCCAAAGACCGCGAGGGCAGGGATGTGTTCCTGGCCGATAGCGGATATGTGTTGCAGATGGCGCAGATGGACTTCAAGCATATCAAGTTCCACTTTACGAGCGAGTTCTAAGCTATATGATTTTTGCTGACTCGCGACCATGAATGATGCGAGTCGAAGAAAAAGAAGAGGTACAAAGTAATGAAAAACCTTTGTACCTCTTTATTTATTGTGGGAAGAAAGTGTTACCTTTGTTTCTGCAACGATTAATATGCATTGATTATGAAAACTGTTGAAGTAAGCTCGTTCCTTACCGATTTTACACCTTACTTATTATAAACACAAAATTTCAAGATGAAACATGCCTCCCTTTTTCTCCTGCTGACCCTCCTTTTAGGGCTGACAGCCCGCTCGAAACCTGCCGATAGAACCTTGATGAACTACGAACAGTCCCTTGTCCATGCCGACTCGCTGGTGCAATGCGGTGCTGTCGACAGTGCCCGGGCCGTCCGTCTGATTTCCGGCTTGCACCGTGAATACAATCAGATAAAGGAGCTTTCCGATGGCAGGCATGTGCGGCTGAAGCCGGTCAGTGGTTACGAACGTTTCTTCTGGGGAGTGTTTTCTGTAATCATGTTCAGCATCTCCGGTGCTATGCTGTTCAGCCTTGTCCGGTTCAAGAAGGAACGCCGTCACCGCAACTACCTTATCACCCTGAGTGAGAACGAACAGCGCCTGCGCAACAACGAACGCGAGCGCGAGGAACTGGAAGAGTGCCTGAAGGAGATGTCGCTGACCGACGAAGAGCGCGAAGAAGTGCATAGCTCGCTGACAAACCTCATGGAGCATGGCAGCCGTCTGGATAAGGAAAACGAGTTGCTCCGCGCCCGTCTCAAGGAGTATGAAGACAACCCCGTGCCCCGCGAACTGGAACTGTTGAGGAAAGAGGGCGAGCGTGTCCGGATGCTCGACGGGCAGGTGCAGGCGCTTGCTTCTGCCATGATAGACGCAGACGAAGTGGTGAAGCAGTTGCGCATCCAGCCCAAATTCCTTGCGGACAGCCAGTGGGACTACTTGCAGAAGCTTACTGACAGAGTATACAAGGGCGCTTCCAAACGCCTTGTCCTGCGCTTTCCCCAGCTTACGCCCGCCGACAGCCAGCTTTGCATGCTTATCCGCCTGCACTTCAGCAATGCACAGATTGCCACGCTCATTGCCGTGTCTCCCGCTTCCGTGTCCCAGCAGAAGTTTCGCCTGAAGAAACGGATGATGCAGGCAGATGGTGGACTGTTTGCTGATGGAGAGACGCTGGATACAGTAGTGTGCCATGTCTGAAATTTCGGATTGCAAGACAACAGTGACAAGGGTATGAAACTATTAGGTGGCATTAAGATAAATTGGGCCCGTAATTTCTTTACGGAAATCCTTTTCCGTATCTTCAAGTGGGATTTGTCAAGTCCGGCTAATTATGAGTTCATAAAAACGCTATCAAAGACGGTATCATAAAAAATGGTATTGTATATGGACCGAACGAATCGGGTAAAACAAACTTCAGTTTGGCCTTATTCGATATTGAGAACCATTTGTCGCCCCAATGGAAGAAGATAGATTATTATGTGAATTTTATTTATGCCGGAAAGAAAGAGGGAGTAGTCGGGTTCGAATATACATTTAGGTTTGAGAACGGGATAGTTGTCTATGTCTATTCTAAAAATGCCGGTGGTATATTAGTGTCCGACTCGCTTCGGGTGGACGATAATTGGGTTTTTGAACGGAAGAATGGTTCTTTTTGCATAGACAAGCAACAGTTTCCTATGGAAGAAACCATAGAGAATAACCTCGGAAGTAATGCCGATATTTTTATATGATTATTTTAGGAATATAGCCAATTCGTGTTGATTTATTAGGACAAAAAGTCGGTGATTTCCTCTGTTCTCAATTCTGTTTTGCTACTAATATAACCTCGGTCTTATACTGAACCCTATTCAGTCTTATACTGAATGCCATTCAGTCGTATATTGAATCCTATTTAGTCGTATACTGAATTACCCCCACTTCAGAAGGTGTTCTGGGAGGGATGACTGTGACGGTTGATGGCTTGAAACGGATGTTTTTGGGATTTGAAATGTTGTTACAAAATGAAATAAGAAACTGTTGGTGACTTAAAAAAATATTGTTATTCCTTGTTATTTCAATAGTTCGCTCTCTATCGGACTGCTGTGTTGAATTGATTACGGATGAGAGCATAGAATCAAATTGCTCCATAATTAAAAATATCCCTCCAAAAGAAGTGAGTTTACCGGATTTTATGCTTATTTTTGTCATGCTTGTTGAAGATTTCTTGTGCTTTTTTGCAACACTAATTTAAGTGAATCTTCTGACATGGCAAAGTACTGGGCAATATTTTATTACTCAGTACTTTAAATAATTGTTTTGTAAAGTGCCGCGGAACTAAGGTCTAATAAAACGAGGATGGAACATTCCAAATTAATAAACAATATAAACGAGCGTGTAGTGGATGACATCAAAGGACGGTTATCCAAAGGTACTTTTGTGTCTATTGCTGCGGCTTTATTCTCCATCTATGCCTACGAAGCATTGAAAGAAGAATTGGAGCAAGTGGAACAATTGCGTTTCATTTCACATCTCCTACTTTCATCAAGGACAAATCAAAGAAAGAGAAACTTAAAACATTAGAAAAACAATTAAGAAACAAGATATATGACTGACATATTAAAACATTTGGATTTGAACTCTGCAGACGGAACGCAACTCAATCTTGATGCGCTCTATCAGATAGCACCTTCGGCATTTACCGAAGTACGTGATGACAAGACTGGTGAAATCTCCCGGAAAGGTAAACTTCGAGGTGCTTCGCCGGTTGCTTGGCGACCATGTCACAGACGGCGATGGCGAGATGTATCAGTTTACATGGGTAGGTAAGAATGCCGCTCGTGCGGAGGCTGCCAAACCAACCGATAAGACATTACGCCCGGTGGTGGAAGATTCCGTGGATTGGGACAATACGAAGAATATCTATATCGAAGGTGATAACCTGGAAGTGCTCAAACTCTTGCAACGCTCATATGTGGGTAAGGTGAAGATGATTTATATCGACCCACCCTATAATACTGGCAATGACTTTGTGTATCACGACGACTTTGCTCTCACTGCTGCCGAAGAGGATTTCAAAGCCGGCAATGTGGACGAGTTGGGCTATCGCTTCAGGAAGAATACCGATACGAATGGTAAGTTTCATTCGGATTGGTGTAGTATGATTTATAGTCGTCTGCTGGTGGCTCGTTCTCTGCTCACGGAGGATGGAGTTATCTTTATTTCGATAGGTGATGATGAGAATGCAAATCTCATCAAAATATGTGATGAAGTCTTTGGCGAGCATAATTTCATTGCTGATATTTGCCATAAGCATAGAGCCTCTGTTTCTAATGATAGAATAATATCTGAGAATCACAATCACATTGCGTTTTATGCCAAAGAAATAAATGAGGTGTTTGCTCAACAAAAGAATATAGGAGAAGACCCTGTATTAGACGGATTTGATCGAGAAGACGATAAGGGAAAATATAAATTGGCACCTGTAGATGGTCCTGGTGGAGCAAAGAAAGGTAATCCTTTTTACGAATTTATGGGCGTTGAAGGATATTGGAGATATTCAAAAGAGACCATGCAGAAACTGTATGATAATGGACTGCTTATTGTCACAGAGAACAATCTCCAGAAGAAGTATTACGAAGATCAGGCTCGACAATCAAGAAAAAAAGGTTACGACTTGGTGGGATACAGATTTCTTAACTTCTTCCGCAACTTCATATCTTCAGAAATTAATGGGCTGCAAAGCATTCGACAATCCCAAAAGTATAAATCTCTTGATAAGGATGCTCAAGATGATGACTCATTTTGATAAAGATGCACTTATCCTCGATTTCTTCTCAGGCTCTGCCACCACTGCTCATGCTGTAATGCAACTCAACGCCGAAGACGGAGGTAACAGAAGATATATCTGCGTTCAGCTTCCCGAAGAAACGCCAGAAGATAGCGAAGCACGTAAGGCAGGCTACGCCACTATCCCTGAGATAGCCAAAGAACGCATCCGTCGTTCCGGTGCAAAAATAAAAGCAGATTCCCCGCTTACTACCCAAAACCTCGACACCGGTTTCCGTGTCTACCGCCTTGACGAAAGCAACTACGAGAAAGTATCACTTTCACCCAAGGAATACAAGCAAGACCAGCTTGACCTCTTTGCCTATAATATCAAGCGCGATCGTACTGACCTCGACCTACTCTATGGTTCGATGTTGGCATGGGGTGTTCGCTTGGACTTGCCCTTGCAGGCAGAAACCATGGACGGTTGTACCATCTACACTGTCAACGAAGGCGATCTTGTGGCTTGCTTCTCCGAGGGCATTACCGATAAGGTAGTAACTGCGATGGCCGACAAGAGTCCCTTGCGTGTACTTTTCCGTGATGCCTGCTTCAAGGAAGATGCTCAGAAAATCAATATTTATGAGCAGTTCAAGCAATCCTTGGATTGGTCGGATAATGATGCGTTTAATAATATCAGAGTAATTTGACGTGTCCATGGAAGAGAACAACAAAATACCAATCTATACAGACAATGACGGTCTGACAAAGATAGATGTGAAACTTGAGGAAGATACTTTATGGCTTACTCAAGCGCAGATGTGCGAGTTGTATCAGACGAGTAAATCGAATGTAAGTGAGCATATTAAGCACATTTTCGAAGAAGGCGAACTACAAGAGGACTCAGTTGTTCGGAAATTCCGAACAACTGCCACAGATGGTAAGTCATACATGACAACCTTCTATAATCTTGACATGATTATCGCTTTACTTGATTTCGCAGAAAGCCAAGCCGAGAAAGAGCAACCCATGACCATGAACGATTGGGCAAACTATCTGGATCGCATACTCACCTCAACTGGAGAACAACTCCTACTGGATGGAGGCCTAGTATCCCATCAAGAAGCGATGGAACATGCCACTACTGAGTATCGTAAATATAAACAACGCACACTCAGCGATGTGGAGCAAGACTATTTGAACGCTATCAAGGCGATTAGTGACAAAAGTAAGAAAGGAGGCAAAAAGTGAAAATAAGATATAAACATCAACGCTTTCAAGCGGAGGCCGCCAATGCGTGAGCGATGTGTTTCAGGGGCAACCCAAACACGATGGCAGCCGCACCTTCTTGAACGAGTTTGGTGCGCTCAACTTCGACGGCTTCGGCAATCTTCCCCTTGTACTTGACAATGAAAGTATTTGCGAGAATGTGCGTGGCATACAGATGGCAGAAGGATTGAATCCCGTGGAGCATCTGGAGGGAGACGGACGTACCTTTACCATCGAGATGGAAACAGGTACGGGTAAGACCTATACCTACATCAAGACCATGTATGAGCTGAACGCCCGCTATGGCTGGTCGAAATTTGTGATTGTAGTGCCTAGTATTGCCATCCGCGAAGGCGTGTTCAAGAGTTTTGAGAGTATGGCAGAGCACTTTGCTGGAGAATATGGTAAGCGTATGCAATACTTCATCTACAACTCGAAGCAGCTCGCTAAGATTGATGCCTTTGCTTCGGATAACGGCATTCATGCAATGATTATCAATACGCAGGCTTTCAATGCTTCGCTTAACGAGGATAAAAACAAGGAAGGTCGCGCAGGTGATTCCGCAGCCCGTATCATCTTCTCACGCCGTGATGAGTTCGGTTCGCGAAAGCCTATTGACATCTTGGCAAAAACGAATCCCATCCTAATTATTGACGAGCCGCAAAGCGTGTTGGGAACGGATAAAAGTAATGCTACACGAAAAGGTATCAAACTGTTTAACCCGCTCTTTACCTTACTTTATAGTGCCACGCACCGTGAAATATTCAACCAAGTATATCGCCTCGATGCCATCGACGCTTACAACAAGAAGCTGGTGAAGAAAATAGAGGTACGCAGTGTGCATCAAGTGGGTTCTACAGCTACCAATAGCTATGTCTATCTGGATGAGATCGTCATTAGCAAAGGCAATCCACAAGCTCGATTGGGCTTCGATGTCAAGACTGCCAATGGCACACGCCAGACCATTCGTTTGGTCGGCGAAGGATTCGATCTCAAAGAGCAAAGTGGCGGTTTGCAGGAGTATGCCAATAACTTTAAAGTGGAATGTATAGACGGATTGACCAATACCGTGCATTTCCTCAACGGACTGACGCTTCATCCCGGTGAGGTGGTGGGCAGCGTGAATGAGGATATTCTCCGTCGCCACCAGATACGTGAAACCATCAAGACTCATTTGGAACGTGAACGCCAACTTTTTGCTCGCGGCATCAAGGTGCTTTCGCTCTTCTTTATCGATCATGTGGATAGTTACCGCATCTACGGTAAGGACACGGCAGAGAAGGGCAAATTTGCACGGATGTTTGAAGAGGAATACCAACGTGCCTTGCAAGAGCTTATGTCTACCTTTAAGGATACCGCCTACACTCGCTTCCTTTCCAATCCGAAGAATGCGCCCGAAAACATTCACGATGGTTACTTCTCTATCGATAAAAAAGGGAAGAACGTGGAATCGAAGAATAAGGAAGGCGAAAACGAAGAACGTGGTTTCGACCTTATCATGAAGGATAAGGAGCGCTTACTTAGCCAAAGTTGCCCCATTCGCTTCATCTTCTCTCACTCGGCCTTGAAGGAAGGTTGGGACAATCCTAATGTGTTCCAGATTTGTACGTTGAAAGACACCTCCAACGAAATCAAGAAACGTCAGGAGGTGGGTCGTGGTATGCGCCTATGCGTCAACGATAAGGGCGAACGTCAAGATGCCGACGTATTGGGTGACCATGTGTTCGACACCAATATCCTGACCGTTATTGCCAGCGAGAGCTATGACGACTTTGCCAAGAAGCTGCAAACCGATATGGCAGAAGCCTGTGCCAGCCGTCCGGTAGTGGTGACAGCCACACTGTTTGCCGACCAACTGGCACAGACACAAGATGGACACAGCATAAAGATTACGACCGAACAGGCCGTGGAAATCCACGAAGAACTGATAGTCCAAGGTTACATCAAGAAGGGCAAGCTCACGCAAAAGTACTTTGACGAAAAGAAAGCCGATTCGCTCCAGTTTGGTGAGGTGGAAAATCTACATTCGTTTATCATCAAACAGTTGGATAAAGTGTTCAATCCCGATGCCTTCAAACCAGCCAATGGACGTAATAAAACGGAGGCTCACTTAGTGAAAGACAACTTCAACAAAAAAGAGTGGCAAGAGTTGTGGCGGCGCATCAATACACGTACTTACTATAACGTGAGTTTTGAAACGTCAAAACTCATCAAGAGTGCCATTGATGCACTCGACAAGCACTGAATGTGACAAGAAATCCGTATTGTAGTGGAGAGTGGCGGTATGGAAAGCATCCGTGACCGCGAAGAAATTTGGAAGCCGGAGCAGCCATGAGTGCCGCT
>ENA-OQBL01000552-OQBL01000552.1-human-gut-metagenome-genome-assembly--contig:-NODE-552-length-19272-cov-5.934186_pt1 | contig 19272 bp, 18 predicted proteins | sample MGYA00242747_ERZ504553 | MGnify/ENA primary metagenome ERZ504553 (study PRJEB26092, sample SAMD00036240) | human gut metagenome | host: Homo sapiens | study: EMG produced TPA metagenomics assembly of...
AACATTTCTGCTAGAAAATGATGATATTTTTGCAAAATGTCACTGATTAAACAAATATTAAGAATTGTATAATGGCTATTTGTTATAATTGTCTTGTCTTTGTGTTTTCCACTTATGTCTGGGATGGCAAATGAAAAGCTCAATGGATTGGAAAATACCATTGAGCTTTTATGATATAAATACTTTACATATAGTACTATCTATCTTGCTAATAGTTGGTTTATGTATGCTTTAATGTGCTTCAAGCCAGTTGCTTCCCCAACCGCAGTCTGCACGTAAAGGTACTTGCATACGGTAGGCATTTTTCCATCTCTTCAATCACAATCTTCTGTACTTTTTCCTTTTCTTCGGGTAGAATGCTGAAATTTAACTCATCATGTACCTGAAGTATCATTTTGGACTTTATACTTTCAGATTGAAAGCGCTGGTATATGCGTACCATAGCTACCTTGATAATATCGGCTGCACTTCCTTGGATAGGAGCATTGATGGCATTCCGTTCGGCATATCCGCGCACAACCGAATTTCTGGAATTGATATCCGGAAGATATCGTTTACGGCCGAATATGGTTTCAATATATCCTTGTCCGCGGGCAAGGTCAATGCTTTTGTCCATATATTCCTTTATTTGGGGATAAGTTTCGAAGTAGCCGTCTATTAGTTCTTTTGCCTCTTTGCGGTCTACATTCATACGTTCTGCCAGTCCGAATACGCTGATGCCGTAGATGATACCGAAATTAGCTGTTTTTGCTTTACTGCGTTGTTCGCGGGTAACTTTATCTATACCTATCTTATATACTTTTGCTGCGGTGGCGGCATGAATGTCATCTCCTTCCTTGAAAGCCTCTATCATATTGGTATCTCCGCTAAGGTGTGCCATAATGCGTAGCTCAATCTGTGAATAGTCGGCGGAGAAAAATTCGCAGCCATCATCGGGGATGAAAGCCTTACGGATTTCCTTGCCGTCTTCGTTGCGGATAGGGATGTTCTGAAGGTTCGGGTTGCTGGAACTGAGCCGGCCGGTCGCAGTGACCGTTTGATTGAACGAAGTATGAATTTTACCTGTTTCTTTATTAATCAATAGGGGCAGAGCATCAATATAAGTACCGAGAAGCTTCTTCAGACCGCGGTGTTCCAATATCTTGCCTACTATTTCGTGTTTTCCTCGCAGACTTTCCAATACTTCTTCACTGGTGACATATTGTCCGGTTTTGGTTTTCTTGGCCTTCTCCACGATGCGCAGTTTGTCAAAAAGCACTTCACCTACCTGTTTGGGTGAAGCTATGTTGAAATCCGTACCTGCCAGTTGGTGCACTTCTTCTTCTATTTGGTTCATGCGGGCGGTGAAATGTTCCGAGGTCTGTTTTAAGGCTTCAGTGTCTACACGTACACCGTTGCGTTCCATATAAGCAAGTACGGGTACCAGGGGCATTTCTATTTCGTAGAAGAGTTTTTCCGCATCGTTGGTTTTCAATTCTTGTTCCAAGATGTTTTTCAATTTCAGTGTGACATCAGCATCCTCGCATGCGTACTTATAGATAGCTTCGGGGGAGAGGTCGCGCATATTCTTTTGACCTTTGCCTTTAGGACCAATCAGTTCTTCGATGTGGATAGTCTGATAATGCAGGTAGATTTCGGCAAGGTAGTCCATGTTGTGACGCAATTCCGGTTGTAGTACATAATGTGCCACCATGGTATCGAACAGGGGACCGCGCACTTCGATTCCGTAGTTGCCCAGTACCAGCATATCGTATTTTATATTTTGCCCTACTTTCAATACTCCTTCTTTTTCGAAAGCCGGCCGGAACTCATTAACTATTTTTTGCGCTTCAGCCCGATCGGCAGGTACAGGAACATAAAATGCTTGATTTTCGGCATAGCTGAAGCTCATTCCCACGAGTTCTGCGGTGATGGGATCGGTTCCTGTTGTTTCTGTGTCTAGACTGAAAATTTCTTTTGTAAGTAAGTTTTGTAATAATTCAGTTCTTTTCTCTTCTGTATCAACGAGTTGATAGTCGTATTTTAAATTATCTAAACATGCTAGATTCGAATATTTCTCACTTTCCGTCCCTCCGTCGGTAAATTCTGCAAAGAGATTGCCTTGAGGAGAAGACGGGGAAGCGGGTGATTCACCGTTCGAAGCTGGTTCGCCGAAAAGGGAGAGTTGTCCCGAACCGTTCGGCGTATTTCCCTGCCGGGCGCTTCCTCCCGGTGTACGGTTTCGTCCTTGCGGGTCGTTTCCGGTCGCATCGGGGTATGTTCCGGCGAAGGCGGATTTCTTGTCTCGGTTGAAACGCGGTCGATGAGGGTACGGAACTCCATCTCTTCAAAAATCTTCCGTAGTTCCTCTTCATTCGGTTCTTCTCTTTTCAGTTCGTCCATGTTCAAAGCGATGGGGACATCAATCTTGATAGTTGCCAGAAACTTGGAGAACTCAATCATTTTCCGGTTAGTTTCCACTTTGGTCTTCAAGGCTCCTTTCAGTTCGGCAGAGTGGGAGAGGAGATTCTCGATGCTGCCATATTGCGCGATTAACTTTTGTGCTGTTTTCTCGCCCACGCCCGGACAACCGGGAATGTTGTCGGAACTATCGCCCATCAGTCCCAGCATATCAATGACTTGTGCGGGTGACTGGATATCGAACTTTGCCTTTACCTCTTCTATTCCCATCACTTCAAAACCGCCTGTATGCTTGGGACGGTACATGAAGACATTTCCGCTCACCAGTTGGCCATAGTCTTTGTCCGGTGTCATCATATAAGTAGTGATCCCCCGTTTGCCGGCTTCGGTGGCCAGTGTACCGATCACGTCGTCGGCCTCGTATCCCGGTACTTCCAGAATAGGAATACGGTAGGCCCGTATAATATCCTTTATAATGGGTACGGACAAACGGATTACTTCGGGTGTTTCTTCACGTTGTGCCTTATACTGTTCATAGGCTTCGTGCCGGAAGGTGGGACCGGCGGGATCAAATGCCACACCGATGTGCGTAGGATTTTCTTTCTTCAAGACCTCTTCCAGTGTATTGACAAATCCCAGTACGGCTGAAGTGTTGAAACCCTTGGAGTTAATACGCGGGCTTTTGATGAAAGCGTAATACGCACGGTATATTAATGCATAAGCATCTAATAGAAAAAGTTTGTCCATTCTTAAAAATCTTTAGTTTTTTCATTGTAAAAGTACAAAAAAATACCGTATTCCGTCTTTTATTACTATTTTTGTGCACAAATTAACCTGCATGGACAAATTACAGCAAATCAAATTGCCTATTGACAAGGAGTTTGAGGAATTTAGAAGGTTGTTTGACTCTTCGCTCCAAAGTTCCAATTCTTTACTTAGTGAGGTGTTATCCTATATTAAGCAGAGAAATGGCAAGATGATGCGTCCCATATTGGCGTTGTTGATTGCTAAATTATTCGGTGAAATCAATGATTCTACGCTTCATGCGGCTCTTTCATTGGAGTTGCTCCATACGGCCAGCCTGGTGCACGATGATGTGGTGGATGAGAGTGACAAGCGCCGTGGGCAGTCTTCGGTAAATGCTATCTATAATAATAAGGTGTCGGTTCTGGTAGGCGACTATATGCTGGCAACTAGCCTGAAGCATTCTGCCATGACCCGCGAGATTACAATTGTAGATTTGGTGGCTTGTTTGGGACAGAACTTATCTGAAGGCGAGATTATTCAATTGGCGAATATTAATGCTTCTGAGTTCTCGGAAGAAGTGTATTATGATGTCATTCGTAAAAAGACGGCTGCATTGTTTACTGCCAGTGCGGAAGCGGGGGCTATTTCGGTGCATGCATCCGATGAAATGGTGAAAAATGCTCGTCTGTTTGGCGAAATGATTGGTATTGCTTTCCAGATAAAGGATGATATTTTCGACTATTATTCTTCTGATGAGATAGGTAAACCTACCGGGAACGATATGCGTGAAGGGAAGCTGACATTGCCGGCTTTGTATGTGTTGAATATGTTTGATGATGAGGAGATGCGGAAACTGGCGCTACGCATCCGGGCATTAGACGCTTCGGATGAAGATATTGCCCGTTTCATCGAATATACTAAGGTGAAGGGAGGGATAGAGTATGCCAGGCAGGCAATGGTGGATTATCGTAATAAAGCGTTGGCTTTACTTCCACAATCAGCCGGTCAAGCTGTAAAAGATGCTTTGACTGCTTATATTGATTATGTGATTGAAAGAGATAAATAGTACGATTGTTGAAGATATGTACCTCAAAAAGTCGGCGTGGTCCTTTATACAATAAGGACCACGCCCGAACTTTTTGAGGTACGCCTTTCTTTGGTAGTTTAAAATAACCGGAATAGATAAGGCTCATTCCGGTCACTTTAAATGTGGTTGTTATTTAAATAGTGAAACAGTTCTTTGTTTAGAAGAACTTGGTTTCTTGGCCTACAATTTCTGAGAGAAGCAGATTGGCCAGGCGGCTTGTTCCTAAGCGGAATAACTCGTTTGTCAGCCATTCTTCACCTAACACTTCTTTTACAATGGTATAGTAAACCAAAGCATCGTGTACGGTATTAATTCCTCCGGCGGGTTTGAATCCTACTTTGCGGCCTGTTGTCATATAGTATTCTTTGATAGCCTCGCACATCACCAAGGCAGCTTCAGGAGTAGCGGCGGGGTTTTCCTTTCCGGTAGAGGTTTTGATGAAATCGGCTCCGGAATACATCGATAGAATGGACGCTTTTTTGATGTTGGATGCGCTTCCCAGTGCTCCGGTTTCCAAGATCACTTTCAGGTGATGCTCACCACATACAGCTTTTAATTCTTCTATTTCATCACACATTCCTTCGTAATCCCCACTCAGGAACTTGCCTACCGGGATAACGATATCTATCTCATCGGCTCCGGTATGGAGAGCCATAGCTGTTTCGGCTACCTTACTCGGTAAAGGTTTGCGAGGAGGGAAAAACCGCCCCGATACACAGGCTATGTTTACATGATCTGCTTCCAAGGTGTCGTTGACTACTTCTGCCATATTAGGATATACACAGATTGCGGCTACATTGTCCAGATCGGGGTACTTGTCAACAAATTCATTTGACTTTTCCGGTGAATTTCATTACACTTTCATCTGAATCAGTACACTTTAAAGTGGTTAGGTCAATGCAATGGAACAGGAATTTCTTTACGTCCGGTGTATTGTTTTCTGCTACATGTTTTTCGATGAGTAGGGCAGTTTTCGCTTTTACATCCTCATCGTGCAAACGGATGTTATACTTGGCAAGTGCTTCTTCGTACTTGCTGTGCTCAGGTCCATGATCGTGGTCATGACGATGTTCATGTCCACCTTCGAATTCGTGATTATGTTCCATAATTCTTTATAATTTGGGATTGTTTTTATGTCTGTCTTTATCTCTATTTGTTTTCTTCTCCAAGTTTTGACGGAAGGCTTCGGTCAGGTTTACTCCGGTCTGGTTGGCCAGACAGATAAGGACCCACAGTACATCTGCCATTTCATCGGCAAGGTTGTCTTTCTCTCCTTGCTTGAAAGACTGATCTCCGTATTTGCGTGCCATCACACGTGCCAGTTCGCCTACTTCCTCGGTCAGAACGACCATATTGGTCAGTTCGCTGAAGTAACGTACACCATACGTTTTAATCCAGCGGTCCACTTCTTTTTGTGCTTCTTCCAGTGTCATTATTCCTTGTTTTTGGTGTCCATACATATAGTAACAGGACCGTTGTTCAGAAGTTCAACTTTCATGTCTGCTCCGAATTCTCCGGTTCCTACTTCTTTGCCCAGACCGATGCTCAGTTCTTGGCAGAAATAATTGTAGAGGGGGATGGCTACATCGTGCTTTGCAGCACGGATATAGGAGGGACGGTTGCCTTTTTTTGTAGATGCGTGTAGTGTGAATTGGCTGATCACCAATATGTTGCCTCCTACCTCTAGGATAGATTTATTCATGACTCCATTTTCATCGTCGAAGACTCTCAATCCTATTATTTTTTTGCATAACCAGTCGGCATCTTCTTGTGTATCAGCTTCTTCAATGCCAACCAATATCATGAATCCTTCTTTTATCGCCGATTTGCATACGCCTTCTATGGTAACAGAGGCGTGGCTTACTCGTTGAATAACTACTCTCATATTTATATTCTTTAATTTCTTGTTAGAAAAATTCTAGTTGTTTATCGGTAATGTTTCCGCTTCTACAATGGACAATATGTTGCCGGCTTCTTGCCTGGACCGATACGAGGCAGAGCATGTCCCTGTAGTAGATGTATGCAAAGGTAGGAAATCCCTTTTATTCTGTGAGATTTTCTTTGATATTTTTAGCGGCTGCTTCACCTACCACGGCTGCAATCTCTTCCAGTGAGGCTTGCCTGATGCGGCTGACGCTTTTGAATGTTTTCAGCAGGGCGGTCTTTCTTTTTTCGCCTATTCCCTTGATATTGTCCAAAGCGGACGCCACCTGACTCTTGCTTCGTTTGTCCCGGTGGAAGGTGATGGCGAAGCGGTGTACCTCGTTCTGTATGTTTTCCAACAGATGGAACAAGGGAGTGCTTTGCTTCACACCGATGGTCAGCGGAGGGAATCCGTATAACAATTCCGAGGTACGGTGCTTGCGGTCTTTGGCCAGTCCGGCTATGGGGATATCCAGATGAAGTTCGTCCTCTATCACTTCTCTCACCACTTCCATTTGCCCCTTTCCACCGTCGGTAATGATGAGGTCGGGCAAGGGGGAACCTTCCTCTATGGCACGGCTATACCGGCGGCGTACCACCTCTTTCATCGAGGCGTAATCGTCGGGTCCGGTCACAGTCTTGATGATGTATTTCCGGTACTCCTTCTTGCTTGGTTTCGCCTTTTTGAAAACGACGCAGGCGGCCACCGCGTCCGAGCCTTGAATATTGGAATTATCGAAACATTCGATGTGGTTCGGTAGTTTTTTCATGTGCAGCTGCTCTTGGATTTCTTTCATCAGACGGACGCTTCTTTGTTCAGGATTCAACTTTTCCGCCTGTTTCAAGCGGTCCACTTTATACTGTTTCACGTTCATTACGGAAAGATCCAGCAAATGCTTCTTTTCTCCTCGTTGGGGAACGGTAAAGGATACATTGTTCATCTCCATATCCAGTTCAAAAGGTACGATGATTTCGCGGGAAGTGCTCTTATATCGTTCACGCATCTCAATAATGCCCAATTGTAGAAGTTCTTCTTTCGTTTCGTTCAGACGTTTCTTGTATTCGAAGGTGAAGGCTTGGTTGATGCATCCGTTTGTGATATGCAGATAGTTGATATAGGCTGAATTTTCTTCCATTTCAATGGAGAACACATCCACATTATGAATGATGGAATTAACGACTTCGCTCTTGGAACGATAGTTTTCTATCAAGTCATATTTCTCTTTTATTTTCTGTGCTTCCTCAAATTTCATTTCGGCAGCAAGCGCTTGCATCTCTTCCATCAGCAGGTCACTTACAATCTGGGTATCTCCTTTCAGAATATTTTTGATTTCACCGATATTCTTCATGTATTCTTCGTGTGACTGCTGCCCGATGCAGGGCCCTTTGCAGTTCTTTATGTGATATTCCAGACATACGTTGAACTTGCCGGCGCGAATGTTTTCGGGACTTAGATTGAGTTTGCAGGTACGGATGGGGTAGAGCTTTTTGATCAAGTCCATCACGGCAAGCATGGAGGGCATGTGACTGTACGGACCATAATAAGAGGACCCGTTGCGGATGACTTGCCGGGTTTTGAAGATACGTGGGAAATATTCGTTGCTTACACAAATAGAGGGGTAAGTCTTGTCATCTTTCAGCAATACATTGTAACGTGGCTTGTATTTCTTTATCAGGTTGTTTTCGAGTAAAAGAGCGTCTTCTTCTGTTTTTACCACGATATAACGGATATCTGCAATTTTGCTGACCAGCAATCGTGTCTTGCCGTTGGGGTGTTCTCTATTAAAATAAGAAGAGACTCTGCGCTTCAGGTTTTTTGCCTTTCCAACGTAGATAATGGTTCCTTCGGAGTTCAAGTATTGGTAAATGCCGGGGCTGTCGGGCAGGTTTAGTACAATTCCTTTCAGATAATCATTGGTTGTAATCTCTTCTTTTCCATACATGCTTATTGAATATTGCCGGTTGGCAGAACTGTTTCTTGAGTTGATGTTGCAACCGCAACATCCTATATCTTTCGGTTGTAACATTATATATCTTCAAGCTGTAACATTATATATCTTACAGCCTGAAGATATATATCTTTCGGTTTCATCGTCCATCTCATTCCATAGATCTCTTTTTATTGTGAACGATGATGGGGCCCGTTTTGACGGACATGTTGTGTGACACTATAAAGTAAGCAGTGTATCCACCGTGATATCTTCGGGGAATGCCTTTCTGCCGTTCAGACCTCCCAGTTCGATAATGAAATTGATGAAAATCTTTTTGGCGCCACATCTTTGTACCAAGCGATGAGTGGCCGCCATGGTTCCGCCGGTAGCCAATAAATCATCGTGCAGCAGAACCACGTCGTTCTCATCGATGGCGTCTTTATGTATCTGAATGGTGTCGGTTCCATACTCTTTTGCATATGTTTCCTCTACTACTTCTGCGGGAAGTTTGCCCGGCTTGCGTGCCATCACGAATCCGGCACCTAACCGTGCCGCCAGCGCACCACCCATAATGAAGCCACGCGATTCAATACCTACTACTTTGGTGATGCCTTTGTCCTTGTACATCTCGTATAGAGTATCTAGTATTTCCTGCAAGCATTCGGGGTTTTTGAACAGGGTTGTCACATCGTAAAACAGAATTCCCGGAATGGGGAAATCTGGAATTTCTCTTAAGTTTGCTTTAAGCGTTTCTTTGCTCATAACCAGTATTTTATTGTTAGTCTATTAAATTACTTGTTTCACGTGAAACATACCTTGTTTCACCGTCCCAGCAGGACTAGTAAGACATTGATGTCGCTAGGAGAGATACCCGGTATGCGGCTGGCTTGGGCCAAAGTTTCGGGATCTATCTTCATCAGTTTCTGCCGGGCTTCGGTAGAGAGCGAATTCAATGAGTTGTAATCGAACTTGCCTTTGATGCGGATGGCTTCCAGACGATGTATCTTGTCGGCGATCATTCGTTCGCGGTCAATGTATCCTTGGTATTTGATCAGCACTTCGGCAGCTTCAATCACTTCTTCTTTACGGTCGGTAACTTGGTCCAGCATGGCTTTGAAAGCCGGAATGTGGCCGGCTATATTTTCGATGGTAATCTGCGGACGGTTCAGCAGGTCGATTAGTTTGCAGCCGTGTGTCAGACGGGCAGTACCCAAACTTTCCAAAGCATCATTGATTAATGCGGCTTTGATGGAGAAGGTTTTGGCAAAGTCGATGATTTGGTTCACGGCTTCCCGTTTGCTGCAAAGATGTTCGTAACGGTCTTGTTTTACCAGTCCCAGCTTGTAGGCGCGTTCGGTAAGGCGCATATCTGCATCGTCTTGTCGGAGCAGGATGCGGTATTCGGCACGGGAGGTGAACATACGATAAGGTTCGTCCACACCTTTTGTAACCAGATCGTCAATCAAGACACCGATGTAGGCCTCGTCCCGTCCCAGTGTGAACGGTTCGCCACCGTGGCAATTGATGTGTGCGTTGATGCCGGCAATGATTCCCTGTCCGCCTGCTTCTTCGTAACCGGTAGTTCCGTTTACTTGTCCGGCAAGGAACAGGTTCTTGATTATTTTCGATTCCAATGTATGTTTCAGTTGGGTGGGGTCGAAGTAATCATATTCGATGGCGTATCCCGGACGATAGACTACCAAGTCCTTAAATGCGGGTACTTTCTTTAATGCCGCCAACTGTATGTCCATGGGCAGTGAAGAAGAGAACCCGTTCAGGTAAAGTTCCTGTGTGGTTTCTCCTTCGGGTTCCAGGAAAAGCTGATGTTGCGGCTTGTCGGGGAAGGTTACGATTTTGGTTTCTATACTGGGACAATAACGCGGTCCGATGCTTTGGATTTGTCCGTTGAAAAGGGGAGAGTCGGGCAGACCTTTCCGTAGTATCTCGTGTACCTCTTCGTTGGTAAAGCAGGTCCAGCATTGCAGTTGTTTCAGTTTGCGCGGTTCGCTCATGAACGAAAAGCGATGGAAGTCGTTTTCTCCGTCCTGTGTTTCCATCAGGTCGTAGTGTACGCTGCGCCCGTCTATGCGGACAGGCGTACCGGTCTTCATGCGTCCGGCGGTGATTCCGTGGCGGGTGATTGATTCGGTCAGATGGTAGGAGGCAGGTTCGGCCATGCGTCCTCCTGCCAGTTGTTTATGCCCGATGTGCATCAGTCCGTTCAGGAAGGTTCCTGCGGTGAGCACGATACATTTAGCATGGAAAGTCACTCCCCAGCAAGTCATGACTCCAGTCGCTTCGCCGTTTTCCACGATTAGTTCTTCTACGGTATCTTGCCAAATGTGCAGATTGGGAGTATTCTCCAGAATCTCGCGCCATGCCCAGATAAACTTGCCGCGGTCACATTGGGCGCGGGGGCTCCACATAGCGGGACCTTTGGAGCGGTTGAGCATACGGAACTGTATGGCTGTACGGTCTGTAACCAGTCCCATGTAGCCACCTAATGCGTCTATCTCTCTTACGATTTGTCCCTTGGCGATGCCACCTACGGCAGGGTTACAACTCATTTGCCCGATTTTGTTCATATCCATGGTAATCAGGCAGGTCTTCGAACCCATGTTGGCTGCGGCCGCGGCTGCTTCACAGCCTGCGTGTCCGGCGCCTATTACAATAACGTCGTACTTAAAATCCATTGATTTATTTCTTTTTACCGATTGCAAAATTACGAATTTTACTCTGTAAAGCGGTGATAATACGGTTAAAAAGAATGTGTGGCGGCAGAAATCTGTTTCTGCCGCCACATCATACAAACGCTATTCTTAAAGTAAACTATTTCCTGTTATTTCTTGTCCGGAGCAGGAGGGGTGTCGGTCGGGCGTTTCTTTCCGTCCTTGTCTACCGGTTCAAAATCCTCTTTCTCCGGTTTATTCTGTGCATTTCCTTTCGAGGAAGGATTGACAATGTTCTGATAGGTATCATGAATGGGAAGCTTGTCTAGAATACCCAGTGCGGGAGCCACTTTGCTGACCACATTCTGCAAGAAATTGGACGTTGTGCCGTTGCCACCGTCAAATACAGTAACATTTCCCAGTTGGATATGTTCAAATGCCTTAACCTGTTCCGAAGCGATTTCCTTCCATTGGTCAACCATCTTGTATTGGATGGCGATTTCGGGATTGCGCTCGGCAGCCTTCACCATGGCCTCGAAACCTTCCGCTTCGGCCAGCAAGGACTTCTTCTTGCCTTCCGCTTCTGCTTCCAGTTTCATCTGGATGGCCTTGGCTTCCGCCTGTGCTTTGGCCAGGATAGCTTCCGCTTCTGCATTTGCCTTACGTTTTATTTGCTCGGCCAATGCGTCCGCATCCAAGATGGCCTGCTGTTTGGCTATTTCGGCAGGAACAATCTTATCCGCTTTCAAGGCCTGTTCCACTTTGCGGGCTTTCGCTTCTTCTATTTCACGCTGTGCGTTTTCCTGTGCGGTGAGGACGGCAGCTTGTGTCCGGGCTTGTGCTTCACCGGCCTTTCTAGAGGCTTCCGCCTTGGTAACTTCCAGTTCCGCATTACTTTCGGCAACCTCTTTGGCAGCGTTATTTTGCCCGATGGCCGATTTCTTTTGTGCTTCCGCCTGCTTTATTTCCATATCGGATTGGAGCTCTGCCGTACGGCTTTCCTGTTCGGTACGCGCCTGTTCCTTGTTCACCTCCATAGAGGCACTGGCTTTGGCGATACGTGATTCTTTTTCGGCATTTTCTTCTGCTACTTTCGATTCACGTTCCTTGTCGGCTATGGCTACTTTAATTTCCTCGTCACGTTGCGTATCGGCCAGTTGAGTGTTCTTGTCGCGGTTGGTTTCCGCTACTTTGGTGGCACGTTCTTTTTGTTGTTCCGCAATCTTGATGGCACCCAGTTTCTGTTGTTCTTCAATGTTAGCCAAGGCTTCGTTCTTGGCTTTCGCTTCGGCTTCTTTTCCCAGATTGACGATATAATCGGCTTCATCGCGGATATCGCTGATGTTGATGTTCATCAGGTAAAGACCGAATTTCTTCAATTCGGAGTCGATGTTCTTGCGGCAGTTCTCAAGGAATGTATCACGATCACTGTTCAGTTGTTCGATGGTCATGTCGGCAATGACCAGACGCATTTGTCCGTAAACAACGTCTTTAATCAGTTCCTGTTGTGCTTCGATATTCAGTCCCAGTAAGCGTTCGGCTGCATTCTGCATAACTTCGGGCTCTGTGCTTACGGCCACAGTGATGGTAGTGGGCACATCTACGCGGATGTTTTGTTTGGAAATGGCACCAGTCAGTTTGCAGTCAATCTGCATGGGTTTCATGTTCAGGAAAGAGTATCCCTGGATAATGGGCCATACAAAAGCGGCTCCTCCGTGATACAGTTTAGCCGATTTCTTGTCGCCGGTCTTACCATATACTACCAATACCTCGTCGCTCTTGCACTTGCGGTAACGACTTAAAATCCCGACGATGGTCAGGACGATGACAGCTACCAGAATAGCTGCATAAATGAGAATCTGCTCATCCATAAATGATTGCGTTTTTAGGGTTTATTTAATCAATATAATAGATTCCTTCCTTGTAATCCTTCAGTGTGAGGATATCGCCTTCCCGGTAGCTTTTACCCTGTATGCTCCGCACGGTAAGTTCTCTTTGTGCGCCATTGATGGCGATATAGACCACATAGTCTGTTCCTGCCTGTTCTTGTTCTTGGCAGCGGGTATATATTTCGCATTTCCTGCCTATTAATTCTTCTCCCTGTTCGGGCTTGTTTTCTTGTTTCAGCTTATAGCAGAGTTTATAAATCCAAGCCAGGACGAAGACAAAAAAGCTGCCGCTTATCACGGCGCCCAGGTAATGTAGGACAATGTAGGGAGGCTGGCATAAATACATGAACCAACCGAAACCCATGCAGAAATGAATCAGTCCTTTGAAGGAGAGTACGCTGCTCATGTCTATATCGGCGTTGCCATCGGCATTAACGTCTATGTCGGTGTCCATACTGCCGAAAAAGATGGATAAGATGAATTGCAGAAGAAAGATTCCCGTACTTACTAATGCAGCGAAAAAATATACGTTAGCTTCCATATATTTTGTGTTTATCTGTTTTTCAATTCACAAAATAAAGCAATTAATCCGAAAAAGCAAGAAGATAAGGGAAGAAATGTAGCTGTGCATGTACAGCTTTCGATGTTTTTTATCCGTTCGGTGGAAAGTTTTCCTAATTATGGGCATGTCTTTAAAAGGTTACGGGCAATCATTCTTGCGAACTATGCCCGTAGCTTTTATAGGTTGTTCTGCCTTGTATGTCCTGTTATAGGGAAATCAATGCCAGCGCTTTGTTTTCGGCGGCTTCCATAATCTCCCGTTCACCGGGGCCTTTGTCGTTGATGCCGCACAAGTGCAGGATACCATGAATAATCACCCGGTGAAGCTCGCGGTCGTAGGGTTGCTCAAATTGTTCTGCATTGCTGCGGACAGTATCCAAGCTGATGAATAAGTCGCCGGAAATACGGTCGCCTTCACAATAGTCGAAAGTGATGATATCCGTGTAATAATCATGTTGCAGATACTGTCGGTTCACTTCCAGAATTTTATCGTCCGAACAGAAGATGTAAGCGATTTCTCCCACTCTTTTTCCATAGCAGGCGGCTACTTCTTTAATCCATCCGGTGGTTTCTTTCTTTTTGATATCGGGCATTTTTACCCCTTCGGTTTGATAACTTATCATAGGCTGATTATTTTTTTATAATGTACAAAGATAAGGAAAGTATTTCAGCCGAAGAAAAGATAACAGATAAGAATAGCTGCAATGACCCCTGCCGCATCGGCTAGCAGTCCGCAAGGAACGGCGTGGCGTGTCCTCACTATTCCTACGCTGCCGAAATATACCGCCAGAATATAAAAGGTGGTGTCTGTGGAGCCTTGGAAGATACAGGACAGTCTGCCTACAAAGGAATCGGGACCGTATGTGGTCATGGCATCTACCATCAACCCTCGTGCCCCGCTTCCGCTCAAAGGTTTCATCAGCGCCGTAGGGAGCGCTCCTACGAAATCACTGTCGATACCGCATAGCTTTACGGCGTTGCCGATACCGTCAATCAAATAGTCCATCGCACCCGATGCACGGAAGACTCCGATACCTACCAGTATGGCTACCAGATAAGGAATGATGCGCACGGCGGTGCTGAATCCTTCTTTGGCCCCTTCGACAAAGGAGTCGTAGACATTGATTCTTTTTCTGAACCCTGCCACAATAAAGCCGATGATGATAAGAAATAGAAAGACATTGGCAAAGGTAGTGGAGTAAATATCTATCTGATCTCGTGACAAGGTATTGAAGAAATAAATAATTCCTGCTACCAGCAAACTCATTCCTCCTAAAAAGAGGAGGATAGTGCGGTTAAACAGATTGATTTTCTGATAAATACTTACTGCTACAATGCCTGCCAAAGTGGAGAAGAAGGTTGCCAGCAGGATGGGTACAAATATATCTGTAGGTTGGGTTGCTCCCAGCTGTGCACGATATACCATGATGCTGATAGGAATCAGTGTAAGCCCTGATGTATTCAGTACCAGAAACATGATCATGGGATTGCTGGCAGTATCTTTCTTGGGGTTCAATTCTTGCAGGCCCTCCATTGCTTTCAGTCCTAAGGGAGTGGCGGCATTATCCAGCCCCAGCATATTGGCCGCCAGGTTCATAAAGATACTGCCTGTTACTGGATGTCCTTTGGGAATATCGGGAAAAAGTTTGCTGAACAGAGGTCCCAGCAATCGGGAAAACAGAGTGATGACTCCGCCCTGTTCACCTATTCTCATGATACCCAGCCAAAGAGAAAGGACACCGGTCAGTCCCAATGAAATCTCAAAAGCGGTTTTGGAGGAATTGAAAGTAGAGTTGATAATTTCGGGAAACACTTGTGTGTCGCCAAGGAAAACGAGTCGCATCAACGCTACTACGAAGGCTATCAGAAAAAAGGCTATCCAAATGTAGTTCAGAACCATATCGCTAGTTTTATTAGTAATAACTCGGACAAAAGTAGTCAATTTATTCGTTTTTGAATTAGAAAAGATTCAATTCTCTTATTTTTATTTCCAATCTTTGTTTGAACACGATAGCAAAATAGTATGAAATGATTTTAAGGGCAAACTACTCTCTCATTTGATTATTTCGATGAACGGGACGAGAAGGAAGCGTTTAAGCGATTCTCGTGAGTTTAAAGAATATCAAAAAGAGTGAAAAAGACGTTTGGTAGTTTGCTATTTGTCGGGTATATAAAGAAAAATGTTTTTTATGGATTTAAATATGCTTTGAAATGGATACTAATGAAATGTAAAATAACTCTTGGAATAAGTCTGTTCTAGAAGAAACGGATAATATAAGAATCGAAATAGTTAGGAAAAAGAGTTTTGTTGGTCGGATCTGATAATAAAAGGTTATATTTGTGCAAATATGCAGTGTGAATTCTGTAGTAGAAGGAAGGCATTGACGTAATAACAAGTAATAAGAGGGGGGGAATATGTGGCCTACCATTTTGCTGATGTCAGCAAAATGGTTTCTGTGGGGTCTGGTGCAGAAAGAGAGATAGATGATATCTATTTTACCCGTTATGCCTGTTATTTGACTGCTCAAAACGGTGATGCGCGTAAACCGGCTATAGCTTTTGCTCAAAACTACTATGATGGTAAGCCGAGGAATCTATCCGGAACAATTGCCTGCAGGCGAAGATTTAAAGAAAGTGGAACGCCGTTTGAAATCAGAAGAAAAGAAAATAACTAAGAAATAATGAAGGAACCGCTTGAGGAGAAACTATAAATGAGCTGAAACGGTTTGCTCACTTTCACATGCTTCAGTAAATAATTCTTGTGATGTCTGGTTAGGCAAAATAGAGCTTTTAGCCATATACTCTTTATTATTGGCATAGATAAAGAGTACGCTTCCCCCTTTTATCGTATTGATAATAGGTTTGGTCAGTGCCTGTGGCAAAGCCGGACAACCGAAGCTTCGTCCCAGTCTGCCTGATTTGCAGACGGAAGGGTTGGCGTATGCGGCGCCATGAACTACGATGGCACGTTCACGGGCCCGGTCATTGATTCCTTTTTCCAGCCCGTCCAATAAAAGGGAGTATCCGTTTCTGCCTTGATAAGTGTTTCCGGTAAGATAGAAGCCGAGGGAACTTTTATAAGAGCCGACTTCGTTGGAGAAAGAGGTAGCATAGTTCTCGCCGCTGTTTTTCCCATGAGAGACCACTGATGAGTATAGCATCTTTTTCTGTTCCATGTCAAAGACAAACAAACGTTTTTCGGTAGAGGATTTGGTGAAATCAATCAATGTCAGTATGGATTTGCTTTTTTGTTTAATCAAGTTGTATCCTGCCACAGCCTGTCGGAATGCCAGGAAATTGACCACCCCTCCCAATTGCATATCTTCGAATAATTGTTCGCCGTCCATTTTTTGAGGTGCAGGGACAGATGTAGCAACTTTCTTTTCGGGTGTAGCCGTCCGGGTCGATACATTGCTCGACGGAAAGAGGAATAGGAACAGGAGTAAAAAAGCTTTCTGCATACGTATGGAAAAACTGGATAACGGGTGCAAAGTTACGCACATTTCTATTCCAAAACAAATATAATCGTCTCATTAACAGGTGCCCATTCGAAAATAAACTTGGCATGAGAGGTGGCATTTCTTACACACATATGTGAGCGGGGGATGGTACCCAACGTATAACTGTATTCTATGATCCCTGTTGCCGGTGCATTGGTGGGTACTCCGTGAATATAACCACCATTATTGAAACGGCTGGCGTAAGGTGCAAAACCACCGGTGGCGGCAGAACCGTCTTTTAGAAAAATCATCTTGGTCTTTTTCTCTTGCAGAACGAACATACCCAATGGAGTTTCTTGGGCGTATGGAGGACGATGTTGTCCTGTTGTAGCAGGATTCATGCTACGTATCAGCCAGTAGCCCCTTTCTTTCCGTTCCAAAGTAGTTATATTCTGATTATGGCGGTCTATAAAAATAGCTTTGTTGAACACTACGCTGTCGGGAATCAGTTTTATATATTTTGTCGGAGCATACCATTCGCCACCTATAAAGACAGGTTCTACTTTGGTGAACTTTCCTTCCTCACCTAGGTGACGGGTAAGAAGTCCATCCAGTCCGTAGCGTTCGGCAGTAAGGGTGTCATCTGTTAGGAAAAGAGGAATTCCCTGATAGCGTTCCACTCCCAATGTGTCGGCTATCCGTTTGTATGCATCCCTTTTAAAACTTTTCACTAAAGGCGCTTCTCCGTTCCGGTTTTTATAATTCTGTAAGATGCACCATTGTGCTGGCTTTTTTCGAATATTCTCCAACAATGCTAGCCGCTCCTTTATTTTCTCCCATTGGAAATGGCGGGTGGTGTCTTTATAAGGATAGGTATCCTTCAAAGTATGTTTATCATACAGCAGTTCCTTGTCAAGCCTGATGTCTTCGGGTTTGATATCTTTTTCTACAATCTCGGTGATGGCTTCTGTCACAGTATTGTGTACCTCTGTTATCACTTCCTTAATTTCGCTATTTGCTTTCGAGGTACACGAGCAGATTGTACAGAAACCGGTCAATAAATATATGAATTCTATTCTTTTCATCATAGACACAGGTTTGTGGCTTTCTTCTACAAATATAATTCTTTAAAAGGAATAAACATGCGTTTTTGTTTTTAAATGCAGTGAAAAATTCCTGTTTCTTTGAACAATCTCCCCTATTGCATACCTTATAAAGGACCGCTGGGAATAATCGTTTATCTTGGCTTGAGGTTTTTACAGAAAAAAAGAATCAACTTAAAAACAAGTATTATGGTGGAATCAACTAGAGTAAGAAGTAAAAGATTATCCTTTTCAGGTAAGAAGACACTGTCTTCCTTTATGCAAGTGAATATTGCCAGTCTGAGACAATCGGGAAAATTGCGTACCAGTGAGACGTATAGAGCTACACTGAACAGTTTTATGAAATTTATGGATGGCAAGGATGTTCTGTTGAGCAATATGGATGCCGAGTTGATGATGGGGTATGAAACTTATTTAAAGGCGCAGGGAGCAAGTATGAACACCGTTTCTTTTTATATGCGTATTTTGCGTGCAACGTATAATCGTGCAGTAGATAAAGGGGTGATCAGACAGCGTTTTCCTTTTAAGCACGTCTATACGGGAGTGGAAAAAACGGTGAAGCGGGCCATTTCTTTTAAAGTAATCAGACAACTGAAGGAGATGGATTTAAGTCACTCTCAGTCAATGGAGTTTGCGCGTGATATGTTTATGTTCAGCTTTTATACCCGGGGAATGTCATTTGTGGACATGGCTTTTCTTAAAAAAACAGATTTAAATAATGGTATGCTGACTTATAGAAGAAAGAAAACCGGTCAGTTGCTTTCCATCAGATGGGAGAAATGCATGCAGGATATAGTGGATAAATATCCCGGAAACTATTCGACTTATCTTCTTCCTATTATAATTCATATCAGGAAAGATGAAAGATTGCAATATAAAAATTCAATTTGCTTGGTGAACAGAAGGCTAAAAGAAATAGGGAAAAAGTTGGGGCTTGTTCATCCTTTGACTATGTATGTGGCGCGCCATTCATGGGCCAGTGTTGCCAGAGGCAAACATATTCCTCTTTCTGTGATAAGTGAAGGGATGGGACATGATTCGGAAAAAACGACTTTGATTTATCTGGCAGCATTGGATACCACCGTGATAGACAAAGCGAATATGGTGGTGCTGAGGGAATTCTTGTGATAATAGGGTAAAGATATTGTTTCTTGTCAAAAAGAGGATATCATATCACAAGGTATCCTCCATTTGATGGGATCAGTGTGTCTAGTAATTTTTTTATAAATGTGTGTTTGTTCTCTCTAAAGATGATAGCACTTTCTGATGTGGCTGAGTTGAATATGTTTGTTGCAAGGTCGGCACAGCCTATGATCTCTTTATTGTTATCTTTTGTCAGAAGATACCTTATAGTGAAGGAGAATCGGATTACAGATAGATTCTGAAACAATTGCCATAAACCATTATGCTGTTTTTGTCCACCTATTTGTTATGAAAAAATATCAGCTTCCAAATATTCAATATTTTTTCCGTAATATGACAATTGTCATAGGTTTGTTTTTTATGTGAATTATAGCTGATA